>Ga0209963_1000518_pt1 | contig 52679 bp, 62 predicted proteins | sample ThiBio_1000_biof_2_FD_183957 | JGI IMG/M metagenome (GOLD analysis project Ga0209963, IMG submission 183957) | Wastewater bioreactor microbial communities from Cape Town, South Africa - Thiocy_cont_1000_biof (SPAdes) | ecosystem: Engineered > Bioreactor > Thiocyanate-remediating >...
ACGAGCTCTACGCCAAGCACAAGGCGAAGCGCGCGTTCGGCGATACCTGACAATCAGAATATCTGATCACATGTGCCTTTGTGCACAATTGCAGTAATAGGGCTGGGACAGGGTTTGGCTACCGCGTCATGCGGCCGATAGTCTCCACAAGTTCCTCAACCTTGCGCTGCTGCTCAATCGCATCGCCGGAGGAAAACGCGTCGGCCACGCAGTGCGTGACGTGGTCACGCAGTATCTGCTCCTCGACCTTGTGTAGGGCGGCGCGCACGGCGTTAATCTGGGTGAGAATATCCACGCAGTAGCGATCCTCTTCGATCATACGCGTAAGTCCGCCCACCTGACCCTCGATGCGCTTGAGACGGCCGAGCACGGACTGCCTGGTGATGGTGTGCAAGAGCGTTATCCTTGATACGATACCCTTGTAGGGTATGTGGGCAGTGACGACATGATTGTCACCTGCTGCCGTTAGGCGGGCAGGGGATCACGCGAGGAATTGTCGATGAGCGAGGCAACGGCGCAGAAACACGAGCACGGCTCGCATCACGGCCACCACCACGGTAACGGAACCGAGGGCCTCGTCACCGATCCCGTCTGCGGCATGAAAGTCGATCCCGCAACCTCAACGCGTCGCGTTGAGCATGAAGGGCGTGTGTTCCATTTCTGCTCGGATCGCTGCCGGGAAAAATTCCGGACTGATCCTGCACACTACCTGGCGCCCGCCGCGAAAGCGCCGGAGGGGCCACAGGGCACGATCTACACCTGCCCGATGCATCCCGAGATCCGGCAGGTGGGACCTGGAAGCTGCCCGATTTGCGGCATGGCGCTCGAGCCGGTCGAGGTGACGGCGGAAAGCGGTCCCAATCCTGAGCTCATCGATATGACGCGACGCTTCTGGATCGGGCTTGTGCTCACGATCCCGGTCGTCGTGCTCGAGATGGGCGGCCATATCCCTGCGCTTGGTCTGCATCATCTCGTGTCGGCTGCAATTTCGAATTGGGTGCAGCTCGTGCTCGCGACACCGGTCGTGCTCTGGGCCGGCGCGCCGTTTTTCCAGCGTGGCTGGGCATCGGTTGTCAGCCGCAAGCTCAATATGTTCACGCTGATCGCGCTCGGCACGGGCGCAGCTTATCTCTACAGCCTTGCGGCCGCACTGCTGCCCGATCTTTTCCCAACCGGCTTTCGCACTATGGACGGCACGGTGCCGGTCTATTTCGAGGCGGCGGCCGTCATCACGGTGCTCGTGCTTCTCGGCCAGGTGATGGAATTGCGTGCGCGCGAGCAGACCGGCGGTGCGATCCGCGCGCTGCTCAACCTCGCGCCGAAAACCGCGCGGCGCATTCGCGCTGACGGCAGCGACGAGGAGATCGCGCTCGATGCCATCGAGGCCGGCGATCGCCTTCGCATTCGCCCGGGAGATGGCGTGCCGCTCGATGGCGAAGTGCTGGAAGGCAAAAGCGCGGTTGATGAGTCTATGATCACCGGTGAATCCCTGCCGGTCGAAAAGCAGCCGGGGGCAAAGCTCATCGGCGGCACGGTGAACGGCACCGGCGGCCTTGTCATGCGCGTGGAGAAAACCGGCAAGGACACCATGCTGGCGCGCATTGTCGCCATGGTGGCAGAAGCACAGCGCTCACGCGCACCCATTCAGCGTCTCGCGGATACTGTGGCCGGCTGGTTCGTGCCGGCGGTGATCGCAATCGCCGCGCTCGCCTTCATCGGCTGGGCAATTTGGGGACCTTCGCCGGCACTGGGTTATGCGCTTATCGCTGCGGTTTCGGTCGTCATCATTGCGTGCCCTTGCGCGCTTGGTCTGGCGACACCGATGTCGATCATGGTGGGCGTAGGGAAGGGGGCTGGTGCTGGCGTTCTCATCAAGTCGGCCGAAGCGCTCGAGCATATGGAAAAGATTGATACGCTCGTCGTCGATAAGACCGGGACGCTCACCGAGGGACGGCCGCGGGTTGTGAACGTTGTGCCGGCTGGCGGGCACACTGAGCAGGAAATTCTGCCGCTGGCAGCCAGTCTTGAGCGTGCAAGCGAACATCCGCTCGCCGCTGCCGTGGTGAATGCTGCTAAGGAGCGCGGGCTCGCGATTGAGGAACCCGCGGAATTTGCGTCCGTCACCGGCAAGGGCGTCACCGGCACCGTAGCGGGGCGGCGTATTGCGCTTGGCAATGCGAAGCTCATGGACGATCTCGGCATTGCGCTCGGTGATCTCGAGGGGCGCGCCGATGCATTGCGCAGCGAAGGTGCGACGGCGCTCTATCTCGCCCTCGATAGCAGGCCGGGAGGCGTCATAGCCATCGCCGATCCCATCAAGACGACCACAGACGACGCGCTCGCACAGCTTCGGGCCGAAGGCATTCGCATCGTGATGCTCACGGGCGACAATCGCCGTACGGCTGACGCTGTCGCGAAAAAACTCGGCATCACAGACGTGGTCGCCGATGTCCTGCCGGAGGACAAGAACCAGGTCGTGAAGAAGCTGCGCGCCGAGGGGCGCTCGGTCGCCATGGCAGGCGACGGCGTCAACGACGCGCCGGCACTGGCCGCGGCCGATATCGGCATCGCCATGGGCACAGGCACGGAAGTCGCGATCCAGAGCGCCGGCATCACGCTTGTCAAAGGCGATCTTGCCGGCATTGCACGCGCCCGCACGCTGAGCCGGGCAACGATGCGCAACATCCGGCAGAACCTCTTTTTCGCCTTCGTCTACAACATGGTGGGCGTGCCGGTTGCGGCCGGCATCCTCTATCCCGCGTTCGGCATTCTGCTGAGCCCGGTGATTGCCGCGCTCGCCATGGCGCTCTCCTCGGTCTCGGTGATCGGCAACGCACTGCGCCTGCGCACGATCCGTATTTGATCGAACCGCGCCAAGAATAACGCGGGCATTTGTTCCGCATCGCGGCTTTACGGAGGGAAACGTCAGACTGCGACCCGGTTCTCAAAGAACCGGCTTCCGTCTGACAAGGATGCATTATGATTCCGCAATGGCTGCACCTTCTGTCGATCGCCTATCTGCTGCTGGGCCTGATCTCGGCCGTGATCATCGCCATCGATCTCGTCCGTCATCCGCAGCATATGTGGATCATGAACGTCGTCTGGCCGGTGACGGCGCTCTTCGGGACGATCTGGATTCTCTGGCAATATTTCACCTACGGGCGGCTTGCGACGCATGCGAAAATGCACGCCGCCATGAAGCGGAAGGAAGAGCCGCCCAACAAGCGCGAAACCCCGTTCGGAATCATGGTCGCCAATGGCGCACTTCACTGCGGCAGCGGCTGCACGCTCGGCGACATTGCCGCAGAATGGCTGGTTTTTGCCTTTCCGGTTATCGCCGTGTGGTTCGGCTGGCATGGCATCTTTGGCGACAATCGGATTTTTGCCGTATGGATCGTCGACTATATCTTCGCCTATGCCTTCGGCATCGTCTTTCAGTATTTCACGATCGCGCCGATGCGTGGTCTATCGCTTGGTCAGGGCCTGATCGCCGCCGTCAAAGCCGACACGCTCTCGCTGACAGCCTGGCAGATCGGCATGTATGGCTTCATGGCGATTGCCTACTTCGTGATCTTCCGGCAAGGCTTTGGCGTGAAGCTCGAGACCGACACCGTGGAGTTCTGGTTCATGATGCAGATCGCCATGCTCTGCGGCTTCATCACCTCCTACCCGGTGAACTGGTGGCTCATCCGCGCAGGCATCAAAGAAAAAATGTAGCGCGTCGCCGGCCGCCGCTTGTCAGCTCTGTTGGCCCTCCAGCCTGCGCAATGCGCCGTTGCAGGCCGTTTCAAAATCCGCTTTTGCGGATGGCTGGTCGGCATCGCCGACTGCTTTGTGAAGCCGGTCGGAAAGTTCCTGCCGGACTTCCAGCACGATCGCGCGCAACCCTGCCTGCCACTGGAGCTTCGCCGCATCGCTGTCGGAGGCCGCGCTTTGCTTGAGTGCGGTGACGCCGCTTGTGATGTCCGGCGTTCGTTGTGCGATGACGTCGTCTACCGCCTCGTTGAGCGCCTGAATGTGTGCGCGTTCGTGCGCGAGCATGACGCGGCGCAGGCAGACATTTCCGGCGGCACGGCGGGCCAGCAGTACGGTACGGCGGTCGAGCCCGAAGCCGACGCGCACCATGATGGGCGCGTCACATACCGATCCGTCATCGCGCGGGATCATCCGATGCGTGATCTCGAACCATGTGACGATGCGCACCTCGCTCTGCATGAGCGCATGGCGCGAGACAAGATCGTTTCGCGGCTGGCGTTCAAGCGCCTTGGCCGGCAGAACCACGATTTGCGGGTCTGCTGCCTTGATGTCGAAGATTAGAAGTTTCGAGGGTGGCATGTCGTTGCAGGGCGCAGCGGCACGGGCCTCGTGAAACAGTAGCAATACGGTACCCAAGGTAAGCATCAGCAATCGGTAATTGCGACCCCGCCAATAGAACCTGCGCACGGCGCGATCCTCCCTGTGTTGATCCCGGTAAAGCCGATCGTTTTTATTTCTGATCTTGCGGAGACGCCGGCGGCGCCATGCCCGGCATGGCATGGTTCATCCCGGGCATTGAGCCGTGATCCATGGCCGGCATGCCATCCGGTTGCGCGCCACCATGGTGGTGGCCGCCGCCTTTCATGATGTTGGTCATGACGAGCTTGGCGTAATCGGCATCACTCATGCCGGGCAGTTTCTCAATGAAGGCGACCGTGCCCCAGAGTTCCTCGTCCGTGTGATCGCTCCAGTTGGGCATGCCTGACATCTTGATGCCGTTCTTTACGATCCAGAACAGCTCGCCCGGTGTGTAGGTCTGTGCGGACTGGCGAAGATCGGCGGGCTGCGGATAGAGTCCCTCGGCGATTTCGCTGCGCGGAACGCCGGGTGCGCCATGGCACGACGCGCAATGCGCGGCGAAGTGCTCGGTGCCTTCCAGCACGCGCGCGTCACTCGCAAGATCGGCCGGCGGTGTGATGCCGTGTGCCCTGAGCTTCACGGAATGCACCCGCAGCGTGTCCATGGCCCAATAGGTAATGCGCCAGTGCGGAGCGGTTGCGGCGACGTTATAGACACCGGCATAGATGAACGTGACGCTGCCGACCGCCGCAAGGATGACGACGGCGAGCAGGGTGATGATGACGGCGCGCATCAGAACCAGCTCCGGATGCCGAAGACGAACTGAACCGCACCGGCGCTTTCGCCAGCCTGTCTTGCCATGCTGGCGGTCTGGCCGAACTTGCCGGCATAGGCCACGCCGACATAGGGCGCGAACTTGCGGCTGATCTCGTAACGCAGGCGCAGGCCCGTATCGATGTCCGAGAGCCCGGCACCAACCATCCGTCCGGGATCGGCCTTGCTGTAGAAATTCATCTCGATCTCGGGCTGCAGGATCAGGCGCTGTGTGATGAGAAGATCGTATGACCCGACGAGACGCAGCGCGGCGTGACCGCCATCGCTGAGATAGCCGGTCGCTTCGTAATCGAAGAAGAGAGGTGCCAGACCCTGTACGCCGAGCGCGGCCCAGGTGCGGCCGGTGCCGGAATCCCAGTCGGTGCGAACGCCGCCTTGAAGATCGAGATATGTCGAAACGGCGCGGTCGTAGAGCAGCTCATGCTGTCCGTCCTCGACGCCGCCGCGGCCGAGGGCAAAGCCTTCGGACTTCAGCCAGATCTTGTTGTAGTCGGTGCCGATCCAGGCCTGACCGTCCCAGCGGAATGCGTTCTGGCCGCCGCCGATGCGCCCTTCGAACTGATCGAGCAGGGCGTGGGCGTAGATGCTGTTGTCCATGACAGGCGCCATGTCACCGCCCATTTCCATGCCGGGGATGACAATCTTGGGCTGAGGAGCGGCTGCCGTTTGCGCTCTGGCTGTGCCGGCTATGCCGAGCAGAAGGCAGGCGATGAGGATGCGCGAGCTACTCATGCTACGCGCACCTCGCGGAACATGCCCATCTCCATGTGATAGAGAAGATGGCAGTGATAGGCCCAGCGCCCGGGCTCGTCGGCCGTCACGAGATAGCTCAACCGTTCGCCCGGCTTGACGAGAATGGTGTGCTTATAGGGGCGGTAATCGCTTTCTCCGTTTTCCAGTTCGCTCCATAGCCCGTGCAGATGGATCGGGTGATCCATCATGGTGTCGTTGATGAGGACGAAGCGCACGCGCTCGTTGCGCGCGAGCAGAATAGGCTCGGCTTCGGAAAACTTCTTGCCGTCGAAGCCCCAGATGTAGCGCTGCATGTTGCCGCTGAGATGCAGCACGATCTCACGCGAAGGCGGCCGTTTGTCGTCGCCCGGCTTCGAGGCGCGCAGATCGGAGTAGCGCAGAACCCGCCGCCCGTTATCGCCGAGCCCGTCACCTGGCTCGCTGAGACGGTCCTGCGGCATCATGGCGACGTTATCGACCTCAACGCCGCGCTTGAGCGTTTTCGTTCCGCCGCTCATCGCCATGCCGGCATCCTGTTCCGGCATTGCCATACCCGCCATGGAACCGTGGTCCATACCGGGCATCGTCATGTGTTCCATGCCGCTCATGCCGGACATCGAGCTGTGGTCCATGCCTGGCATGTTCATCGGCGGCTGGCTTTTCTGACCCATGTCCATGCCGCCCATGTCGCCGTGACCCATGCCGGCCATGCCCATATCGGCCATGGTGCGCATGGGGCGCGGATCGAGCGGCGGGACGGCGCCGGCCATGCCGGGACGCGGCGCCAACGTGGCGCGTGCGAAGCCGCTGCGATCCTGAGCTTGTGCAAAGATCGTGAAGGCCTGATCGGCGTTCGGCTGCACGATAACATCGTAGGTCTCGGCTGTGCCGATGCGGAATTCATCGACTGTCACCGGCTCGACATCGTTGCCGTCCGCTTGCACCACGGTGAGCTTGAGCCCTGGAATGCGCACATCGAAAATGCTCATCGAGGAGCCGTTGATGAAACGCAGGCGCACCCGCTCACCAGGACGAAAGAGCGCCGTCCAGTTGGCGGCAGGCGATTTGCCGTTGACGAGATAGGTGTAGGTGGCACCCGTGACATCGAGGATATCGGTCGGGCTCATGCGCATCTTGCCCCATTCGAGGCGGTCGGAGATCGTTTCACCCAATCCTTTTTTTCTCACGTCGGCGAGGAAAGTGCCGGCGGTGCGCTGCCCGTAATTGTAGTAGTCGCTCTGCATTTTGAGGTTGCTGACGATCGTCTCGGGACTTTCGTCGCTCCAGTCGGAGAGCATGACGACATAATCGCGGTCGAAGGCCTGGGCATATCCGGCGCGCGGCTCGATCACGAGCGGCCCGTAGAGGCCGCTCTGTTCCTGAAAACCGGAATGGCTGTGATACCAGTAGGTGCCGCTTTGATGGACCGGAAAGCGGTAGGTGAAGGTTTCGCCGGGTGCGATGCCGGCAAAACTCAATCCCGGCACGCCGTCCATGGGCGAGGGCGTGCGGATGCCATGCCAGTGGATCGAAGTGGGCTCGCTCAGACGGTTCGTCACCGCAAGCGTCACCGTATCGCCTTCGCGCCATTTGAGGATCGGCGCGGGCACCTGGCCGTTGATGCCGATAGCCGTGCGCGGTCGGCCTGTGACGTTCATCGGCACGCGTCCGATCTCAAGCGCGAAGGTGGAGCCGCTGAGGAGCGGCGGCGACGCGGCAAGCGCATGGCGAAGCGGGAAGGGCAGGGCGGTCAGCGCGCCGGCGGCGGCAATGCCCTGCACAAAACGGCGGCGGCTGATCGGTAGGCCAGAGTGAGGAGAGCGCGTCATTAGCGTCCCCCATTTGCCGGCTGCACCGACTGGACTTCGTACATGCCGCCCTTGTCTTTGCCGAGCGAGAAATCGACGCGGCTGCCGGGCTTGATGCGGCTGAGATCGACCGAAGGTGCCACCGGAAAATCCATGGTCATCGCGGGCCAGCCGAGGGCCGGGATCGGCTGATGGCTCAGATTGATTTTGTGTGCGGCCGGATCGACGGCATTCACCGTGCCGGTCGCATGAGCATCGTTGCCGCCTTCATGCACGCGCTGAATGGAAGCATCGGGCATTGCGCTCATACCGCGATGCGCCTCGTGGCCGGTGCCGGCCGCAGTAAGCTGCATACGTGGCACGCGCGTCGAAGGCCCGAGATCGATGCCGGCGGCAGGCGCAGCATCCGCGACTGGCGAGGTGGAAGAGTTTGCGCAGGCTGGCACGGCCAGCAAAACGAAGCCGGCGAGAGCCAGCTGGCGGAGAGGTAGGGTGATCATAATCGCTCGCTTTCTCGCTGCCGTCCGCGGGAGGCGCGTGCCGGCAGAACCATTCGATTGAATTGCAGCTACTGAGAGGGGACGCGTTCGCGCTCAGGGCGCGCGCGTCGCCGTACCCCGAGCCTTACGGCGACGGGGTTAATTCAGAGCTGAATTCGGGGAGGGCCGAGGTCGGGCGCGATCGAGCGGCTATCGAGCCTGGCACTCTGTTCCCAATAAGCCACGACCCCTTTGGTGAAAGTGACGGGGCTGACGGAGACAGGGGAGGGCAGGGCAGGAACAGCGGCGCAGGCGCCAAGGCAGCAGGCGAGGCAGCCGCCATCATGGTGATGATGCTCGTGCTGCGTGCCGGCATGGCTGTGTTCATGCGCGCACGGCTCATTAGGCGCCGCGCTTGCGGCGGCAAAGCTCATCGTGCCGGCGCTCACAAGCGCGAGCACGCAGAGAATCGCCATAAATCGCTTTAGCAGCAGCCGCATGAGCAGAACCTAGAGGACCGGACCCCGGGGCGACAAGATGGTCGCGGGAGACGTCGGGACAAGCATAGGCGGCACCCAAAAACCGTACAAGGGCCTTGTTGACTTGGATCAAGGACCCGGAAGGGCCGGCATTATAGGATAGCCAGTGAAGCAATCCGCGACCGTGGGGATAGGCGGCCAATGAGCTGGCGACGAAAATCTGTGACAGGGAGCCTGATCGGCGCGTTCGCGCTGCTCATTGCGTTCCTCGTCGCGGGCACGCCGGCCTATGCTCATGGCCAGCTTCATGCCGTAAGCGTCCGGAACGGAACAACGGCGATCGTGGCCGCCGACGGCGATCATGATCATGCGCTGTGTCCTGTCGGCGAGGAGACGGACGGCTCCTGCTGTTGTCATGGAGGGGCCTGTTCTCTCTCCGGCTGCGTTCTGCCGGGGACAACAGCCATTGCGCCGGTCGCCTTCGGCAAGGCGGACTTTAATCGGTTCGTAGCACCCCGGCCTGATACAGCGGCCGCGCCACCTGATCTTCCGCCGCCTCGAACGATCGTCTGACCAATCCGGCGAACCGGCTTGCACTGCATATGCAAGGCCTGGGCGCGAATGAGTGGCTTCGGCGCACGGTGCCGGGCCTTGGAAACGACGAACGTATAGACATTCGAGGCACCTATGTCCTTTATCACTCACTCTACACTTGCCGCGGCCGCGCTCTTGATCGGTCTCGGCGTCGCTCATGCGCAGACGGCGCAGGAGCATGAAGCCCATCATCCCGATGCCGTAGCGCCGGCTCAGGCGACGCCCGGCATGCCGCCGTCAGGCGGGATGGCCATGGACAAAATGATGGGCGGCAACATGGAGCAGATGGCGTCCATGATGCGGATGATGCGCGGCATGGGTCCCATGGGCGGCGAAATGCGCATGATGCCCTCCGAGCATGTCGAGGGGCGCATCGCCTTCCTCAAGACCGAGCTCAAGATCACCGATGCGCAGCTTCCGCAATGGAACGCGTTCGCCGATGCGCTGCGCAACAGCGCCGGGCAGATGCGGCAGGCGATGCAGGGCATGCGCACGGGCATGCCGGGCAATTTCCCGGCACGGCTTGATGCCATGGTGACGATGATGTCGGCGCGGCTCGACGGCCTCAAGGCAACGACGGCGGCCGCAAAATCTCTCTACGCCGTGCTTGACGATACGCAGAAGAAGGCGGCGGACGATCTCATCATGTCGCCGATGGGAGGCATGTGATGTCGTGCTCGCACAGCCACGGGTCGATGCACGATGCCTCGGCCCCGCCCTGGTGGAAAACGCCGAGCGGTCTCGCGCTCGGCGGCTTTCTGCTGGTCGCCGCTTTCTATCTCCTCACCTGGCATACGGCGCACGTCCTCGGCGTGCTGCCGTTCATGCTCTTCCTCGCATGTCCCTTGATGCACCTCTTCATGCATCACGGGCACGGTGGCCATGGCGGCGATGATAAAAAGCAGCAGCCTTTGGTACGCAGCGACGGAGGCACGCCATGACGCATGATGAAGTGCCGGCCTACGGCCTCTGGATGCTCGTCATCCTCAACTCGCTCGTGTTCATCATCTTCGCCTTCAGCTTCAGCAAGCCGCAGTCGCCGCGCGACTGGCGGTCCTTCGGAGCATTCAGCGCTTTCATCGTGGCGTTGTTTACGGAGATGTATGGTTTCCCGCTCACGATCTATCTTTTGTCGGGATGGCTGCAAACCCGTTATCCCGGCATCGATCTCATGTCGCATAATGCGGGGCATCTCTGGTCGACGCTGTTCGGCCTCAAGGGCGATCCGCATTTCGGCGTGCTGCATCTTCTGAGCACGGTCGTGATCATTGCGGGATTTTTTCTGCTCGGCGGCGCCTGGCGCGTGCTCTATGCCGCGCAAAAGGAAGGGAAGCTGGCCGTTACGGGGCCGTACGCTTACGTGCGGCATCCGCAGTATGTCGGGTTCATCCTCGTGCTGCTCGGTTTCTTGCTGCAGTGGCCGACGCTACTCACGCTTCTCATGTTCCCGTTCCTGGTCGCGATGTATGTCCATCTCGCGCGCACCGAGGAGCGTGAAGTCCGACGGGTGTTCGGGCCTGCCTATGATAATTACGCGGCACGAACGCCGGGCTGGTTCCCGCATCTGAGCGGCCCGCCTGACGACCGGTCGGCAATCGGCACGCGATGAGCTGGCTTGCCGCGATCAGGCGCTACCTGGTCGCGGTCTCGCTGGGCAACCTGCTCTGGGAGGCGGCGCAGCTTCCGCTCTACACGCTCTGGCACACCGGTACTCCGGCCGCGCTCACGGCAGCCGTGCTTCATTGCACGGCGGGCGACGTTCTCATTGCAGCACTCACAATCGTAGCTGCGCTTGTGGTCTTCGGTTCCTCGGACTGGCCCCGCGCAGGATTTGCGCGCGTTGTCCTTCCGGCAGTCGCGCTCGGCCTCGGCTACACGATCTACAGCGAGTACATGAACACGGCCGTGCGGCAGAGTTGGGCCTATAGCGAGTTCATGCCCCGGCTGCCGGTAATCGGAACCGGATTGGCGCCCTTTGCGCAATGGATCGTCGTTCCGCCGCTCGCGTTGGTCTGGGCATGCCGGCGCTCGGGAAGGAGAGATCATGATGTATGACATGATGAGTGGCGGTATGATGTGGGGGATGGGCCTTTTCGGCCTGCTCATCCTCGTTCTCATCGTTTTGGCAATAGCCGCTCTCGCTAAGTTCCTTTTCTGGGACAAATAGTGACGGCTTGGGGAAAGCGTTATTCAGCGGCCTGTCTGACCCTGCGTGTTGCTGGCTCCTTCGCGGAATCAATGGCTCGCACCTTCACGATGGCATAAATCGCGGGAATGACGATGAGGGTGAGGAGGGTTGATGAGAGCATGCCGCCCACCATGGGCACGGCGATGCGACGCATGACTTCCGATCCTGCGCCCACGCTCCAGAGGATCGGCAACAGCCCCGCCATGATGGCAACTACCGTCATCATCTTGGGTCGCACGCGCTCGACAGCACCTGTGATGATCGCACGGCGAACATCTGCGCGCGCCAGGCCGCGTCCTTCCTCCCGGCATCGGGCGTGGGCCTCGATCAGCGCTTGATCGAGATAGATCAGCATGACGACGCCCGTCTCAGCTGCGACACCGGCAAGAGCGATGAAGCCGACGGCGACCGCCACGCTCATATTGTAGCCCAGCCACCACATGAGCCAGGCGCCGCCGACAAGAGAGAAGGGGACGGACAGCATGACGATCAGCGTCTCGGTAAGCCGCCCAAAATTGAGGAAGAGCAGAACGAAGATAAGGACCAGCGTCGCCGGGATGACGACGCGAAGCTTGGCGGCGGCACGCTGCAAATATTCAAACTGCCCGCTCCATTCGATGTGATAGCCGGGCGGTAGTTTGACTTGATCGGCGACGGCGCCCGCGGCATCGCTCACATAGCCGCCGAGATCACGGCCGGCGAGATCCACGTAGATGTAGGCGACGGGCTGCGCATTCTCGGTGCGGATACTGGGCGGTCCCAGCGTTACCTCGACATGCGCAACTTGCCCCAGCGGGATCATGGCGCCGCTCATGGTGGGCACCAGCACCTGCGAGGCTAAGGCCTTCGGATCATCGCGAAAATCGCGCGGATAGCGCATGATGACGCTGTAGCGCTCGCGGCCTTCGACGGTCGTGGTGACAGCTGCGCCGCCGAGTGCCGTCGCAATGGTCTTCTGGATGTCGCCGACGGTCATCCCGTAACGCGCAGCGGCTTCGCGGTCTGGTGTGATCTCAATGTAATGGCCGCCCTCGAGCCGTTCGGCAAAGGCGCTTGTCGTACCCGGGATGCCATGCACCACCCGCTCCACGTCCGTCGCGAGCCGCTCAAGCTCATGCAGATCCGGGCCGAACACCTTCACACCAACCGGGGTACGGATGCCGGTCGCCAGCATATCGATGCGTGCCTTGATCGGCATAGTCCAGGCATTGCTCACGCCCGGCAGGCGCAAAGCCTGATCCATCTCGGCCTGGAGTTTCTCAATCGTCATGCCGGCGGGCCATTCGCTCTCGGACTTCAAATTGATCACGGTTTCGGTCATCTCGACCGGCGCCGGATCGGTTGCGGTATTGGCGCGACCGGCCTTGCCGAAGACGGATTCCACTTCGGGAAATGATTTGATGATGCGGTCCTGCGTCTGCAGCAGCTCGGCGGCCTTGGTCACCGAAAGACCGGGCAGGGTGACTGGCATATAAAGCAGCGTGCCCTCATTTAGTGCCGGCATGAATTCGCTGCCGAGGCGCGAGACGGGCCAGGCTGTCGCGGCAAGCGCGAGCGCGGCCAGCAGCACTGTCAGAACCGGAGCCTTCAGCACAGCCCCGATCACCGGGCGGTAAAGCCAGATGAGCACGCGATTGATCGGGTTCCTGTGCTCCGGGATGATCCGCCCGCGCACAAACAGCAGCATGAGCACTGGCACGAGCGTGACCGACAGCAGGGCGCCGCCGGCCATGGCAAAGGTTTTCGTATAGGCGAGCGGTTTGAACAGTCTTCCTTCCTGATCTTCGAGTGCGAAGACCGGCAAAAACGAGACCACGATCACGAGCAGGCTGAAGAACAGCGACGGCCCTACTTCCGTCGCCGCCGCGATGAGTGCTGCCCCGCGCGGCTCGCCAGGTTTGAGGCGCTCGACATGCTTGTGCGCGTTTTCGATCATGACGATTGCCGCGTCCACCATGGCACCGAGAGCAATGGCGATGCCGCCGAGGCTCATGATGTTGGAGCCGATGCCAAGCGCATGCATGCCGGCGAAGGCGATGAGCACGCCGATGGGCAGCGTGAGAATGGCGACAAGCGCGCTCCGCGCATGGAGAAGAAACAGCACGCACACGGCGGCCACGATCAGGCTTTCCTCGATCAGCGTGCGCGTGAGGGTGTGGATAGCGCGGCCTATGAGCTCCGAACGGTCATAGACCGGCGTAACGTGCACGCCATCCGGTAGACCGGGCTTTAGCTGCTCGAGCTTCGTCTTGATGTTGCCGATCGTGTTGAGCGCGTCAGCACCGTCACGCTTGAGCGCAATGCCACCCACCACTTCGCCGTCGCCATTCATCTCGGCAATGCCGCGCCGCTCATCGGGTCCGAGCTGAATGCGCGCCACATCGTGCAGCAGCACGGGCGTGCCGGTCGGGCTGGCTTTAAGGACAACCGCACCAAGATCATCGGTGCCGCGCAGATAGCCGCGGCCTCGGATCATGTATTCGGTTTCGGTCAATTCGATCGTGCGGCCGCCGACATCCTGATTGCTCGCGCGGATCGCGTCCGAGATTTTATCGAGCGGAATGCCGAAGGCCTGCAGCTTCTGCGGATCGACGATGACCTGATATTGCCGCTCGAAGCCGCCGACGCTCGCAACTTCGGCGACGCCTTTGGCGGTGATGAGCTGATAACGCACGAGCCAGTCCTGGATGCTACGCAACTCCGCCAGCGTGCGCTGCGCGCCGAGCACCACATATTCGTAAACCCAGCCGACGCCGCTCGCATCCGGCCCCAGAGTTGGCGTCACGCCGTCGGGTAGGCGTTTGGCGGCAAAATTGAGATATTCGAGGACGCGGCTGCGCGCCCAATAAAGATCGGTGCCGTCGTCGAACACGACATAGACGAAAGAGACGGCAAAATTGGAGAAGCCGCGCACCACTTTCGCATGCGGCACGGCAAGCAACGCGGTCGCAAGCGGATAGGTCACCTGGTCCTCGACCACCTGCGGTGCTTGGCCGGGATATTCCGTATAGACGATGACCTGTGTGTCCGAGAGATCGGGCAGGGCATCGAGCGGCGTGTTAATGAGCGACCAGATGCCGATGCCGGTCAGCATGAGGGTGGCCAGCAGCACGAGCAGGCGGTTGCGTGCGGAAAACGCGATTAGACGCCCGATCATGGGCGATCTCCCGGCGTTGCGGCGGGCGCGTTCGATGCCGCAAAGCCTTGCAGCGCCGCACGCAAATTGCTTTCGGCATCGATGAGAAAATTGGCCGAGGTCACGACTTTCTCACCCGGCTTCACGCCTTCGATCGCCTGCACCCAATCGCCGCCCTGCGTGCCGAGACGAACATTGCGCGGCTCGAAGCGGCCTTCGCCGCGATCGATCAGCACCACCTGGCGCGCGCCGCTGTCGATGACAGATGAGGCGGGGATCGCCAGCATCGGCCCTTCCGTCGCCTCTGCCGCGATCTCGACGCTCGCATACATGGCCGCACGCAAAACTTGATCGGGATTGGGGATGACAACGCGCACGCGCGCGGTTCGCGTCTCGGGCGATAGCGAAGGATAAATAAAGTCGACCTTGCCCTCGAAGGCGCGGCCGGGAAACGCGACGAACTGGGCTGTCGCGCTTTGACCGGGCCGGATGAGACCGAGATCCTGCTCCTGCACTTCGGCGATGAGCCAGACATCCGAAAGATCGGCTGTTTTATAAAGCGCCTGACCGGCCTCGATGCGCATGCCTTCCTGCGCCGGCTTTTCGATCACGACGCCATCCGCCGGCGCGCGCACCGCGATTAGCCGCTGCGCTTTGCCGGTCTTGCGCAGCCGGGCGATTTCCTCGTCCGGCACATCGAGTGCGCGCAGGCGCTGCAGTGATGCTGCGGTGAGTGCGCCGGGATCGCCATGCGCCATGCCACCGCCCATGCGGGCAACGACGAGATATTCCTCCTCGGCTGCGACGAGATCGGGCGCGTAGATTTCGGCGAGCACCTGGCCGCGGCGCACAGGATCGCCGGTTGCTGCGACCATGAGATGTTCGATCCAGCCTGAGGCTTTCGTCGTCACCACAGCCAGACGGCGCTCATCGAATTGCAGCGCGCCGGTGGCGCGAATGGTGCGGGTGAGAGTAGGGCGCATCACCGCCTCCTCGGTCCTCACACCGAGCGTTTGAATCCGTCCCTGGCTGATGCGGACCGTGCCGCGGGGATCGCCGGATGTATCTTCATCCGCATAGACGGGCAGGTAATCCATGCCCATGGAATCTTTTTTCGGCGCCGGCGAGGTATCCGGCAAACCCATCGGATTGCGGTAATAGAGAACGCGGTGCTCGGCGGCTGGTGTTTTGCTTGCCTTGTCGCCGCTTGGCGGATGGTCCTCGAAGATGGGCACATAATCGCGCCCGTCTGCGGTCTTGCGAGGCTGTGCTGCGTAATACGGTGCGCCGCCGGGATCTTGGTAATAGAGCGGCGTGCGCGCCTCATCCGCCGCATGCGCGTTGAACGAAGCCGCGAGCAGCAGCAATGCCATGAACAGCCAAACGCTCCTCATAGCGGGCCTCCAATGACACGCTCGATCGCCGCCAGCTCGACTTGCTGGTCAAGCTCGGCCTTGAGCAACAGCAGCTCGACATCATGCGCGCGATGTTCGGCAGCGATTGACGACGCAAGATCGCCTTTCCCCTGGCTGTAGCTGGCAAGCAGTGACTGCATCGCCGCGCGTGCTTGCGGCAGAGATTGATTGCGTAGCAAGGCCTCGGTGTTGCGCGCGGCCTTCAGCCTCGCCAGAGATTCCGCCAGTGTTCCCTGAATAGTGAGCCAGGTTGCATCATAGCGTTGCTGGGTCGCGCTGAGCTGGGCGGCCGCCTCGCGTTGCTGCGAGGCCTCGCGGCCCCATGGCACTGGAATGTTGAAGCCTATCGTGGCGGCGGCGCCGACCGGCTGATGGTTGGTTTGGATCAGCGGTCCAGCACCGATTGTAAGATCGGGATACCACGCTTTGTCGGCAAGCGTTTGCCGCGCCCGCGCCGCTTCGATCTCCGCATCGCCCGCTGATAAGATCGGATTGGCGTTGCGCGCGCGCTCCAAAAGCGCGCCGAGGACAGGCTCGGTGGTGTTGCGGGAAGGCAGGCGGCTCGGTTCTGCCAGCGGAGCATCTGCCGGACGCGCGATGAGCGTGTTGATACGGGCGCGGATCGCGTCGCGTTCACCTTGCAGGCGCGAGATTTCTATTTTGGCTGTCGTCTCTTCGCTGAGCGCCTGAATGGCATCGGCCTGACTTCCGCCGCCTTGTCCATACCTGGCATTGGCGGCGGCATTCATGCGCAGCGCGACGCCGACGATGTTGCGGCTTACCGCGATTTGGCGGCTGATAGCGTAGTATTGGGCGAACGCATCCTTGATGCGCTCGTCGCTTTCGTCTCGTGCGCTTTGTTCCCGGCCCCGCGCCGCGGCCATGTCGGCCAGGGCAGCCTGCCGGCGAAGATCGCGTTTGCCCCAAAGGGGGAAGGATTGGGTTACCGTCACAGCAACTCCGCTGAAGACAGTTGGATTGCGGTAGTACTGATAACCCGCATTGAACATCGGATCATCGAGCGCATCAGCGCCCTCGGCTTTGGCCTGGGCGGCCGCGGTATCGAGAGCTGCCGCGCGCAAGCTGGGGCTGAGCTGCCGCGCGGCCGCCAGCAATCCCTCCACATTGGCTCCCAAAGCCGTGCCGGCCTGCGCAAGCGCAGGACGATCAGCAAGAACGGGAGACGCGATCAGAAAGAGAGCAACAGTTACCGCGGCGACGCGCGCGGAGACCGATAGGCGAGGCGCGGCGCGCATGTCACTTCCCGAGCTTGACGGGCAGCGTGGCGCGAACCGTCTCGGTTTCGCCCTGCACCTTGGCCGCCAGCTGAAGCGCCCAGGTGCCCCCCATACCGGGTTCAACCTCGATGACATAAAGGCCGGGCTGCGATGCTGGCATGAGCTTCGCCGGTGCCTTCATCGTCGGCATACCGTCGGGTCCCATATCGGCGGAGACCTCGAAGATGACGGCATCGGTCACCGGCTTCTTGTCGGTCACATGCAGCAAGCGAACCGTGACATCGCTTTTACTTCCGGCCGCCTTCACGTTCGCCACTTCGAAACGGTAATCGGACGCGGCGGCTCGTGCTGATGCGGCACTGAGAACAATGGTCGCGGTAAGGCAAACGCCCGCGAGAGCGCGCGTGATGTGATGAGAGGTCATGATAGGCCCCCTGTCTTCTGGCGGCCGGAAAATGTGGCCGCGCGTTCACTTGAATGCGGCGCCGCTCATGCGATGCCGCGCATCATCCGCTCGCCTGGTTCCCGGGATCGCACGCAAAGGTGCCGATCACAGAGAGATCGAGGTCAAGCGGGGCGAAGCGCACCCGGCTTGCGCCGGTGCGCTTTAATTCAGGTGAAGGATCGGGGAGGGCCGAGCGCGGGTTTTGTTGAGCGCCCTTCGAGATATTCCGAAGAGACGGAATAGGTCACCGGCAGCCAGTCGATCGCCGCGGTGATGGTGAGATCGGGAGCCCGTAAGCTCACCATGAACATGCAGCCAAGCTCTGTTACGCAGCCGGGCTTCATGCTCTTGCTGCAAGGCATCGGCATCTCATCGCTTGTGCCGTTCTGCATCGTCATGCCGGACATGTCGCTCGGCGCCGCATAGGCAACGGGCGCAGTCGCAAAGATCGTGGCGCTTAGATAAGCGCTCACGAGCAGCATGGACAAAATCTGACGGAACAGGCGCACCGACATCCTCTTCTGATACGTCGCCCCTTGACCAGGATCAAGCTGGTTCGGAGCTGCAGCAAGGTCGCTTCACCATAGCCAGCTTCGGTTTAGATTCCGTATATTCAGGTCTTTCTGGCTGATTTTGTTAGGCTTTTGCCACCTCAGCCTCCCTCACGGGATCGTTGGCGCGAGAGCCTCGATAATGCTGGGGTCGTCGTCGCCCACGCCCGCGCGATTGAGCCGGGAGGAGACCCGATGCTCCTGCAATTTCTCCTCGGCTGCGGGTTTCAGGATTTCGGCTCCGAGCGAACCATCGAGCCAGCCGTCGAATTGCTGCGGCTCCAGGAGCACTGGCATCCGGTCGTGATAGGGCCTCATCCAGGCGCTCGCACCTGAGACGATGATCGTGGCGGAGATCACCTCATCGAAATTGTCGGGATCGATCCACCGGTCCCAGAGCCCGGCAAAGGCCAGCACGGGCGAGCCGTCGGCCGCCGTGAAGAGATGCGGCTGCCTGGCGCCTTTGCCGCCGGTCCATTCATAGAACCCGCTCGCCGGGATGATGCACCGCCGATATCGGAAGGCGCCGCGAAACATCGGTTTCTCGGCGACGGTCTCGGCGCGGGCGTTGAACGTCGCCGGCACATCCTTCCGGGGCTTCTTCCACCATGTGGGAATGAGGCCCCAGCGCATGGGCACAATCTCGCGCCCGACAATCTCTCGCTCCCGGACGCGTGTCGTGACGACATCGATGAAGGTGGTGGGGGCGATGTTGTAGCGGGGCTGCAGATTGCGCGGCGTGCCGAGATCGCCAAACACATTGAGGAAGGCGTGCACCTCGGCCCATGTGTAGTGCTGTGTGAAGCGTCCGCACATGCGCCTGTCAGCTCCGGCTAGTCCTGATATTTTTCATAGACGCCACGATACCACTGCATCCTGAGCGGCGCCTTTTCGCCGAGATGGTCCGGCGCCAGGCGCACGCGATAGCGCTGCGACCGGCAAAGGCGGCAGACAAACTGGAGGTCACTCAGCGCCTTCATCATGCCAAAACGGCGGGCCAGGAAGCGATTGTTCAGAACAGCGCTGTTCGAGCAGTTCCCGCAGATCACTTTGAGCGAGGTGTGGTGACGGGTGAGATCGTAGACCGTCTTCATCCGGCATTATGTTCTATATTTGTTCTCATAATCAAGGCGCCGATAAATCGCTGAAAACACGACAAAAAGGCTAAATACTTGCAGCAATGGTAACTCATGTGTTACCAACCAGCATGGCGTCGACGCGGAGCTTCAAGGAGCTGGTGCAGAAAAGGGCAGGGGTGGACCCCGAGTTCGGGGCCGCGCTTCTGCGCGAGGGCATCGACACCATGCTCACCGGTGACATCGACACCGGCAAGGCGATCCTGCGCGACTACATCAAGGCGACCGTCGGCTTCGAAAAGCTGGGCGAGGCGACCGGCATGCAGCCAAAAAGCCTCATCCGCATGTTCGGGCCGCGCGGCAATCCACAGGCGCGCAATCTGTTCAGTGTGCTCGGCTATCTGCAGAAACAGGCTGGTATACAGTTGCGTGTCGCACCGGAGCCAAAATAAAATGGACGCCTTATCTCGGCCTGAGGCTCTTGTTGAATGGCAAAGTTTCGAAAGCTTCCCTGGCAGCGCAACATCCGTCAAATTCCGGCATCTGTCGTGGCCAAATTGGCGGAAATGGGAAACGGCACAAATGTTGTTCCTGTATGCACGAAGCGGATTTCTGCTGATGCCATCAGGGCAGGGGCCTTCCGCCACCTCAATCTAAGATTTAAAGGCGATGATCCGTCGTTCCCGAGCAAACAACTCCCGCCTGACGATGTAGGCCCATACTCTTTCAAAAATTCGAATGGATGGGAGGTCAAGCGCACCGATCTGCCGATGATCCCGAAGACAATCCATCTGGGCGACCGACCGATTTATGGAGACTGGTCGAATGGCTCCTTTCCACTTTGGCAGGAGAGAATGGTTTATCAAGTCGATGAATATAGTCCGACTGATTACTCTATAGAGATCGATTTACTCCAAACTATAGACGACAAACTCGTTTTCAAATTCTCACTCGATTGCGTGCTAGATCCTCGCCACTCCGATTTCAATAACGACCTCTTATTCTGCCTGAATGTTCTTCAGGAAAATACGGGCACCTGCGATATCGACCGGAGTGACAAGCGACGCGAGGAGTACGTCGCAACCACCCTTGTTGATTGGGAGATTTTTCCGCCAGGATCGTTTGATCGCTTCCTTGCCAAAGCCAAATTGGCTCTTGGCAAGGCGAACGCGAAAGTTGACCAGGTTATCGAGGAACGGGTAGCTGAGTTCCGCCGCCTGTCGCCAGAGCGGTTCATATTAGGTAAGGGCGGCTTCAATCGCTATGTCGGAGCTGTACTTCCTAACGATGTGGTCGTGTTCGAGAACATTCGATACGGCAACGCACTCTACGTTCTCTATGAAAATTGGGAGGATGTGTCGCTGCGTTCTCGGAGCGAGTTGCTCAAGGGCACAAGTGCCGAGTATGAGCGCATCCCGCACGTCGAAGGGTGGGGAGACCGATTCCGTGACGCTGTGAGACGCCGCCCCTCACGCCGACGGCGCTAAATTTGCCTATCCGCTACGCCTTTGATCCTGACGGCTTATTATCGGCCCGAGCATCAATGAGCACGATGTCCTTGTGTCCCAGCAGACCGAGCTTATCAAGGATGCCCTCAGCCCGTTCCTGCTCAGCCTGGGAAAAGAAGATGATCGCTTTGATGCCGTGTTCTGCATCGCTGGCCGCCTGATAAATAGCAACCTGCTTTGCCAAATTCCGCTCTAGCTGGCTGTTTTTGGCGAGTTTCATCTCGACCAGTGTTTTGTCGTGAGCGCCTAGGGAGATTTTGAAATCGACCGGGCCGCGTCCGTCATTGACCTCGGCACCGACATCGGACGGCGTGCCAAACCAGACCAAGCGGTAAAGAACCTGCAAATCCTTTTCGCGCTCAACCGCAACGCCATCATGGTAAAATAGGCGATGGCCTCCCTTATTCTCGATCACATCCTTCAAATACGCCAGCCGTATATGCGCCTCAGCGTAGGTTAGTGAGCCCGTTTTGTAGAATGCGGTAGTGTTAACAAGTATTCTCTGAAGTTCTCGCAGCTGGTGTACAAATAATATCTCGGTGGCAATTACCTTTTCCTCGCTAACATTGGTCGCATCGTCCCCGTGATCTTCTTTGAACTTGATAAAATAGTCCAGCAACTGCGGAAACTGCATCAGGGTATCTGCAACCGCCTCCGCACGCTCGGCCTCCGACGGCTCACGGTCGCGAGGGCGCGGTAGCACCCGCTGAAAATATGCAAAAACCTGCCCTCGCAGCTCCGCATCTGGGATAGCGACAGGTATTTGCTCGAAATCTCGAACGAGGTCATCTCGGTTAATCCAGTTATCGTCTCTTGTCAGAATGTCCTTGGGCGTGAGGATCACAAAATCACCGTCCAAGAACGGCAATTGGTAGGACTCGCGCCGCCATGCCTGCGTCGGATAGTCAAACCGGGCCTTTCGGATATGAACCGTACTGACCAATTTCGGGTTGATATGTTCTTTTGCAAATCGTTCAGTATATCGGCATAGGTAGTCAATAATGAGGTTGGTAGTAAAGTCGCTTATATTGTCTCGCCCAACACCGCTGCTGACTAAGCAAACTTTTTCAAGATGACTCCCGCTAGTGATTTTCTCTTCGCCGAAATCGCTGAATATCCTCCCCAAATTTGCGTTCAGCGCCCGGGCAAACTTCATCCCGAGACCGCTGCCCCTATTACCTACAACGGAGAATCCCAACCAGTTCTGCTTTATCTCGGGAAAGCAATACCAAGCCTTCAGTAGGTCATCATTGGCTGCGGCCTCTGGAGCGCGGTCTCGCAGAAAGATCACATACTGGATCATCTGCTGGTGTAGTTGTTGATACTCTTCGCTATCAGAATGAAAAAGCAAAAAGGGATCAATAAATAGCGGTAGATCGTTGATCAACGAGACGTTAAACGCCCCATATTCGTCCAAAATCTCTTCCGATACACCGAAATAGTCGTTGAAAAATGTCGCCATTTCTATGGAGCTGTGTTGGCCGTGATGCGGAACGCCTTCGTCACAGCCTAATTCGCTCTACCTCCTGCTGAGTCAGCCGTTCCTTCGTTCTATCATATAGCTTAGTGGTCCGCGGGCTCTCATGCGCCGCCATCTCCTGCGCATGCTCGAGGGCACCGCCGTTTGCGAGATAGGCTGTGATGCCAGTTGCCCGGAAACTGTGGTTGCCGATCGGCGCGTTGATGCCGGCGGCGAGCGCGCGACGGCGGATCATGCGCCAGGCATCCGCCTGCGCCATGGGCTTCTCAAGCAGCAACGCAGCATTGTGCCCGGGCGATGTGCAGAAGAGATAACCCTTGCGGTCCTCGGCGATGCCGGCGGCGTCGATGTAGGCGCGCAACGCCTCGGCGAGCGCATGATGGCACGGCATCTCGTGATGCTTGCCGCCTTTCTCGTGCAGCCTGAGCTGCCAGCCGGCGCCTTTGGGCCGGAGATCCTCGACCTTCATTTTCAGCGCCGCGTTTATGCGCGCGAAGGAATAGGTGAGGGTGGATATCAGCGCCCGGTCGCGTAAATCGCGCACTGTGTCGGTCGGAATGGCGTCAATCATCTTTCGCCATTCCTTGGGATCGAGCACCGCGGTTTTGCCGGTCTTCACGACATGCTTCGGACCGCGGACGGCTGCCGCCGGATTCAGCGGCACGACCTGGCCGGTGATGAGCCAGTCGAACATCATGCGCACGGCCGCCAGCTGCTGCTTCACGTCCGGTGCCGAATGGCTCTGGCCACGCACCTCTATATAGGTGGCGACATCGTGCGGCCGGATCGTGGTGAGCGTCAGACCGCGATCCTCGCACCAGGCGAAGAACCTGGTGCACGCGCGAGCATAGGCGCGCCGCGTGTTCGGGTTGCGAATGTTGGCGGTGAAGAATTCGACGTAGCGCCAGGCGGCCGGCTCACCGAGATCGGCGATCAGCGCCGGCACTATATAGGTGTCGGTCTGGGTGGTGAGCGTGCCGGGTGTGGTGACGGCAGGGAGTTGGGTTTTGGCCATTTGAGCCCCCTTATACCACAAATATCGAGTATGATAAAGGACGTTATCATACACGAGATTCTAGGGTACAGTCCTGGCCAGAATCAGCAGTGTGGACGATGGCGATGGCGGCATTGATTTATACGATCGTTCCAATTACGGCGGCTTTAGCTGGTGCCCTTGTGGCTACGCTCACCAAGCCAAGTGCTGTATTGGTCAGCGCGATCCAACATTTTGCCGCTGGCGTTATTTTCGCGGCGGCGGCCGGCGAGATTTTGCCGGACGTGATGCATGGAGGATCGGCGTGGCCAACGGTCATCGGGGGCACCATCGGCGTCGCAGTGATGCTGCTGATCAAACAGATCGAGACCTACGCCAAGGGGGCGATTGGCCTGCTCACAATGGTCGGCATCGACCTCCTGATTGATGGTCTGGTTCTGGGAGTAGGCTTCGTCGCAGGCGCCTCAACCGGGATGCTGCTGACCATCGCTTTGACGCTCGAGGTTCTGTTTCTCGGTCTGACCGTGACGAATGAGCTCACCGAATTCGTGTCGTCCCGGCTGAAGGTGATTGCCATCCTCGCCGGTCTTCTGCTCCTGCTGCCGGTCGGCGCCATTTTGGCAGCGCCTGTTGCGATGTTGCCCAAGCCGGTCATCATGACGTTCTTCGCCTTCGGTCTGATCGCGCTGCTTTACCTCGTGATTGAGGAGCTTCTCGTCGAAGCGCATGAGACGCCGGACCGACCCTGGGTGGCGGCGATGTTCTTTGCGGGGTTTCTCATCCTGCTGGTGATCGAGGAGCTTATGAGCTGACCACAGCGGCTGCCTTCGTCTGACTGGACACAGCTTTCAGAAGTCATTGATATGAATATCGATCCTCTAGTTTTTCCAGTGTTCCGCCACATGCCGATCCCAAGGCCTTCAATACTGCCGGTGTATCAACAGCAGTGTTGGTCTCGCCGAGATCGGCCAACAACGGCACCTTCGCCTTCTCGAGGATCAGCCGCAGGCCGCTATTCCACATCGCTGTAGCCTGCTCGAAGGTGTCTGCCGGCATCTTTTTCAGCGCCACCATTCCTTCTCTGAGAGACTGCTCATTGTCTTTGATGAAGCGATCCAGAGTAGCGTTGAAAGCGGCGCTGTGGGCTTTTTCATGCTCTGTAAGTTCGCGCCGGACGCAGGAGTTTTCAGCTACGGCATCGGCAATGATGAGTTTTCGCGACGTCGAACCGAAGCCCATTTTCACGGTCTCCGGTGCGTTGCAGACCTTGCCGCTCGCCTGCGGTACTTCTCGATGCCGGATATTGACCTGCCCGACGACGTTGCGAGCGAAAACCGCCATGGTATGGCGAGCCACCAGGTCGTCCTTATTGGCGGTTCGGGTCAACAGCGCAGTCGGCGCCAGCTCCTCCTCGGCTTGAGGCAAATCGATGTTGTAAATTTGTAATTTGGAGGGAGGCAGATTTGTGCAGTCTTGCCCCCTCCCGAGGGCCTGTTGAGCGAAGCCGCTCAGCAGGCCTGATACAAGGGATGCTGCGACTAGCAGTTTGCTCATCGGACTCCTCCGCTGCCACCGTTAAGCTGGGTCGGGACCGCATTCAGCAGGAGAGTTGTGGGCCTCCCGTGGCAATCGCAGATGACCTCATACTGCCCGGGTTTCAGCGGATCGATGGGAATCCTGTTTCGGCTAGGAGGATCAGACTCCGGCCACCGACTCTCATGAACGTGTGCACGTATTGTTTGTGGCGGGATTTTCAGATCCGTACTCGATAAAGCAAGCGACCTATACACTTCATCGTTGCCGTCAATGGCTAGCCAGAATGGCTCATTAGCAGGCACGTTTAGCTGAGCTGGCTGGAACCGATGGTCTTCGATCTTCGTATATCGCGTGACCTTCCCGTCAGTTTTCCAGTCCGGCACTGCGCATCCAGTCAGCGCGACAATGGCTATAAGCGCAGCTAGCGCTAAAAGAACATAAAGCCCAGAAAAGGCTAAGAGAACATGTCTCATCTCACCATTTCTCCAGTTTTAACTTTGGAACTTTGTTGGCCGCGCCGCGCCTCGGCCCATTCGGCGACCCAACTGAAAATCGCCGGCAGCACGATCAGGGTGAGGAGCGTCGAGGTGACCAGACCGCCGACCACGACCGTCGCAAGCGGTCGCTGGACCTCTGATCCGATGCCTGAGGCGAGCAGCAGTGGGATCAGGCCAAGGCTCGCTACCAGGGCCGTCATCAAAACCGGACGCAGCCGCAGCAAAGCGCCTTCCGTCACAGCGTCGCGGACGGATCGGCCTAACTCCAGCAGGTGGTTGAAGTATGAGACCATGACAACGCCGTTGAGCGTTGCGACGCCAAACAGCGCGATGAAGCCGACCGATGAGGGCACGCTGAGGAATTGTCCGGATATCCACAGCGAGAAGACGCCGCCGATCAACGCGAACGGCACGTTCAGTATTATGAGGAAGGCATCCATTGCGGAGCCGAACGAGAGATACAGAAGCAGGAAGATGAGGCCGAGGCAAAGCGGCACGACGATCATCAGCGTCTGCTGCGCCCGCTGCTGGTTTTCAAACTGGCCGCCCCAGGTGACGAAATAACCCGGCGGCAGCTGAACCTTATCTGCGACGGCGCGCTGGAGCCCGGCGACAAAGCTGCCCAGATCCTGCCCGGCGACATTGGCCTGAATCACCACCCGACGCTGCGCATTCTCGCGGCTGATCATGGGCGGTCCTTCTACCGTCCCTATCTGCGCGACGCGTGACAGAGGCACCCGGACGCCATCCTTATTCGCCACCCAAAGGCGGCTGATGGCGTCCGCATCTGAGCGGAAGTCCGTCGCAACGCGGAGATAGATCGCGAAGCGGCGCTGGCCGTCGAGAACGTTGGTGACTTCTTCGCCGCCGACGGCGGTGGATACGACCTCCATCACATCGGCCACATTTAGGCCGTAGCGCGCCAACTCTGCGCGGTCGGCTTTAACGACCAGCTGCGCTTCGCCGCTGATCTGCTCCATCTGAACGTCCGCGGCGCCAGGAGCGGCCTGGACGATCTCCTGAATCTCCCTGCCCTTTTGCTCCAGGATTTTTAGATCGTCGCCGAACAACTTGATCGCGAGCTGGGCCTTAACGCCTGACAAAAGTTCATCGACGCGATTAGCGATCGGTTGCGATACGCTGATCGCGATGCCGGGGTATTCTGAAAGATTTTCCGCAATCTTGCGGACCATATCGTCGCGTGAGGCAAAGCTGGTCCAATCCGGCTGCGGCTTCAGGCTGACCCAGATTTCGTTGTTGTTCACCGATTCTGGGTCGCCACCGAGCTCCGGACGCCCGATCTGGCTAATCGCCGAGATGACTTCGGGATAGGCGCGCAGCTTGGTCTCGACGCGCTGGGCGATACGCAGAGATTCCTCGAGCGATATCTTCGGGTTCATCGTTACCCGAATGCTCAGAGTGCCCTCGTCCAGAACGGGTACGAACTCCGTCCCGAGGCGTGGTACGAGAGCAAGGCTGCCTAGCAATGCCGCCACGGCGATCGCGACGACAACCAATCGTCGGCGCAAGGCGAAGGCAAGGATCGGCCGATAAATCGCCTTGATCCCGCGCATCAGGAAATTGTCTTTTTCCGAAAACCGTCCGCGCAGGACGATGGAAGCGAGGACGGGGACAACGACCAAGGCGACGATCAATGAGCCGAGCATCGCGAAGGCGATGACAAACGCCATCGGGCTGAACAGCTTGCCTTCCACGCCCTGTAGGGTGAACAGAGGCAAGAAGACGACGATGATAATCAGCACGGCGAAGAAGATTGGCTGGCCGACTTCGCGGGCCGCCTGCGCCACGCGATAGGTTAGCGAGCGGTCCTGTCCATGTGGCTCCGCCAGATGCCGCACAATGTTCTCGACCATGACCAGAGAGCCGTCGACCATCATGCCGATGGCAATCGCTAAGCCGCCAAGCGATTGAAGATTGGCCGAGAGGCCGGCGATCCGCATCATGATGACGGCCGCCAGCATCGATAGAGGTATCGATGCCAGGACCACGAGTGCGGAGCGGATGTTCCATAGAAAGAGGAACAGCACGACGACAATCAGCACCGCGGCTTCCTCGAGGGCCTTGGTAACGGTGCCGATAGCTTTTTGGATGAGCTCCGCCTGGTCGTAGACAGGCGCGATGGTCACATCGCGCGGTAGTGTCGCCTGGATGGATTTGATCTTCTCGCGGATTGCATTGATGACGCCGTTGGTGTCCGCACCCTGAAGCTGCAGCACAACGCCCATGACGACTTCGCCCTTGCCGTCCTTGGAAACCGCGCCTTGGCGGATTTCGCTGCCGAACTCCACATTCGCAACGTCGCGCACAAAGATCGGCGTGCCGTCGACGGTTTTAAGGACGATGTCACCTATGTCGGTGAGGCCGACAGATCCGCCTTGTACGAGACCCTCCCCGCGCACGACGAGCTGCGTTTCCTTACCCTCGATATACCACCCGCCGGCGTTGCTGTTGTTGGCCTGCAGGGCTTTGCGCACATCGGCGATGGAAAGGTCGTAGGCGATGAGCCGGTTTGGATCGATGTTGACTTGATATTGCCGGACCTGGCCGCCGAAGCTCAGGACGTCGGTCACGCCGGGAATGGTGCGAAGCTGGAACTTCACCACCCAATCGTTGATGGCGCGGAGCTCCGAGAGATCCAGTGTGGGACTGGTCAGAATGTATTTATAGACTTGGCCGAGGCCGGTCGTGAGCGGCCCGATCTCGGGATTGCCAAGGCCGTTCGGGATACGCTCTTTGGCAATCTGCAGGCGCTCCAGCACAAGCTGGCGCGCAAAATAGATGTCGGTGCTGTCGCTGAAGACGATGGTTACGACCGACAGGCCCGTCTTCGAAATGGAACGGACCTGCTCCACGCCAGGAAGACCGTTCATCACTGATTCCACCGGGAAGGTGATCAGCCGCTCGACCTCGGGCGCAGCGAGACCCGGCGCCTGTGTGTTCACCTGCACCTGAATATTCGTTACGTCTGGGAATGCGGCCAGGTTGAGCCGCATGGTCGACCATCCGCCGACGGCAACAACCACGATAGCGGCCAGAATGACGAGGAAGCGCCGCTTGAGCGCGGCTCCTATGAGAGCATCGATCATGCGAGGGTCCTGTTGCTAGTCGCCACCGGCGAAGCTGCTCTTCTCGAGCTCCGAGAGCAGAGCGAAGGCGCCGTTCGTAACGACCTTCTGGCCTTCCTGCAGGCCGCCGACGATTGCAGCGGCATCTCGCGTGCGGGCCCCAACCTGTACGACCTGGCGTTTGAAGAGGCCGTTTCCTTCGTCAACGAAGACGATTGTCTCGTTGCCCTGCTGCTGAATGGCGTCAGTGGGCACCAGGAGTGCGTCTTGCGGGTCTGATGAGGTGACCGTGACGCGCGCGAAGCTTCCCGGCTTGAGCAGTCGGTCGGCATTGCTGAGGTCGATGCGAATTTTTAGCGTTCTGGTTTTTTCATCGAGGACATCGGCAATCCAGGTGACCTTCCCCTCGAACTGCCGTCCCGGATATGCCGGCACGGTGACGGAAGCCGTCTGTCCGATCGCAATGCGGCCGATGTCTCTCTCGAACACGCTCGCAATGGCCCAAACGGTATTGAGGTCCGAAAGCCGAAACAAAGGTGATGCATCGGTCACCTGATCGCCGACCGCGACCTGACGCTCGATCAAGGTGCCCGCGAAGGGCGCCAGGACGGGCAGTCTGATCGGACCCCGCGCTTTGTCCTGCAGCGATGGGGGCGATAGCCCGAGGACCTGCAGCTTGCGTTCTGCTGCCTGCAGGGTGGCTTCGGCTTCCGAGGCTGCCTGGCGTGCGACAAGATAATCCTGCTGAGCCGAGATCCCTTTGCGCCAGAGCCCCTCCTCACGCGTCGCCTGAGCCTTGGCGAGAGCGAAGCGTGACTGAGCTGCTAGGAAAGCGGATTCGCTTTCGGCCGCGGCGCTGCTTTCGATGACAGCAAGCTCGGCTCCTGGCTGCACTGTCTGGCCAAGCCGGCCCTTTACGTCTCGTACGATGCCCGGTGCGCGCGGCAGGATGGTGATTGTCCGGTCCTGATCGGCAGTGACCTCTCCATTCAGGACAAGCGGTTCAGCGAGACGCCCGGCTTTCGGAGCCGCGACGGCCAGCTGAATGAGCTTCGTCTGGCTCTCAGTTAGGCGCACCTCATTGGCAGGTGGCTCGGTTTCTGCGGCGGCCCCGATGCCGGGAGCTGATAGGAGCGCCGACGCGACAAGAATGGCCAGGCTCAACTTCATGATGGCGCTCCTGGGCGCTTAGCGCCGGCTGCGGATGTTCTGAGGGTTTCGCCGGTGAGGCGTTCCACGTCGGCCAGAGCCGCGTGATAGGTCGCTTGCGCGTCCAGCAGGCGCATGCGCGCGTCCAGCAAAGCACGCTGTGCATCGAGCACGTCGATCAGTCCGAATTTTCCCTGACGGTAGCCGGTGCTCATGCCGTCATAGGCGGCTTGTGCGGCGGGAATGCCGGACTGCTGCAAGACCTTGATCGCTTGATACGCGGCGGCCAGCCGCTCGTAGGTCCGCCGAATGTCGGCCGCCGTTCTGACCTCGGCTGACTGCTTCTGCAGCCGGCTCTTAGCCAGCTGTGCCTGAGCATCGAGCTGATTACCGAGGTTCATGCCGAAGGCCGGCAGCGTAATGCCGACGCCGGCTACGAATGCGGACGCCCCTTCCCCGTAGTAGCGGGGCCCAGCCTGAATGGTGACATCGGGTACATTTTTGGATCGCTCGACCGCAACGCGCGCCTCACGCTGGGCAATTTCGCTTTCCCAGCGAGCGACGTCGGGATTGCGAACGGCAAGGGCCAGAAGCGCCGGCAACGGTGGCGGCGGCAAGATATCCTCACCGGGATCGCCGCTGGCTCGTGCGAACTGTGGCGCCTTGCTGCCCCACAGCGCCGCCAGGCGGATACGGGCTGCCTCAAGCTCATGGCGAGCCTGCTGCAGACCGATTTGACCGTTCGCCGATGTTACCTGCGCCCGCCGCTCCTCGAGAGACGAAACATTGCCGGCGCGTACACGTTCGGACACGCCGCCTTGGAACTGGCGGTCGATCCGTAGCGTGGTCTCGGCGAGGTCGACCTTACGTTGAGCCACCACGACATCGACGAACGCCCTTGTCGTCGCGGTCAGAACATCGAGGCGTTGCCCCTCGTAGTTCCAGGCAGCGAGGCTCTCGTCGAGCCGCGCCACACGTAGCCGGGCCGCGCGCTTGCCCCCGAGCTCAACAAGTTGACTGAGGGATAGCGTGGTCTGCGATCCCTGAAAGCCCGCGTAATTGCGGCTGCCACCAAAATCCTCGGACAGCACCGAGATTTCCGGGTTCGGCCGATACCCGGCTTGCAGCGTTCGCGCCTCGGCGGAGCGAATATCGTAGGAGAACTGACCAAGGTCCGGATTGGTCAGCAACGCCTGGGCGAGCGCCATTTGCAGCGTCAACGGGCCAGTGGGCTCGCCGGATGGGGACCCATTGGCACCCGAAGCGGCAATCATCTCGCCTATCGGCGCGCCCCGAGATGCACTCGATGAGGGCATGGCTGGCGCAGCGTCGGCGCCCGAACTCAGGTCCGGTGGCGCGATTTTTCCCGGCGCTTGGCTGCAGGCAGCCAGCATTAGGCCGGCTGCCACGAGGGCGGCAAAACGGTTCGACATAGTCATGATAATCCTTCGAGGGCGCGCGAACGCGGAATGCGTGCCGATGTGGCGGCCGCAACAACTCGAAGGTCAGTTTATAGGTGCAGGACTACGGAGCGATGAACGTGCTGGCGCAATGCGGCCAAAGCGGACACATCGGCAATCGAAGGCGCCTGGCTATCCTGCTGGCAGCAAGCATCGGCAGCGAGCACATACGTAAATAAGTCGGCCGCTAGCGCGAGGTTCGGCGCGATCGCAGCAGGTGCTCCGCCTACTTCGAAACTATGCGCTATGCTCGAGATCTTTGGCGGTATGAAGCCTGCTTCCGCCGGCTTCGGTGCAATGCCGATGCTGCTGCAGGCTTCGCAAAGCGCCGTCTGCGAGGCGTCATCGCGGAAGTGCGACATCTCGAGCCAGGAGTGGCCTGCAAGTGCACTGCTGCTTCCCGCAACACCGAGGACAGCAAAGATGAGGTAGGCGAACATCACCAGCCGCATGGCCGAGAGGCCAATGCGTGTCGTCAGCACGGTGGAGGTTCGACCTAACGGCGGCAGCATTATGCGATCTTGTTACGATTACGTGCACCAATGAAGGCTGCGGCGCAAAGTGTCAACGCGGATATCAGACGATCCAGGTGAAGTTGAAAAAACATTAAATAAAATTTCACCTGGGCGATTGATGCGGACGCATCGACCGACGCTGATCAGCATGCCGCGCATCGGGCATTTTCAGGTCAGTCCGGAAAACATGCTACCGCATCGATGTTGCGTTCAGTGGTCGAACAGTCGCCCTAAAAACGAGCTCCGCGACGAATGGCCTTTACTACCGCCATGATGGCCGGAGCGGTAACTGTCGTGGGGCGCCGTCCAGCCGGATTGTCCGGCCGGCGGCGGATTCGAGGTCCAGGGGCTCGCGGCCGGCCCGGCCAGAGGATCGACCGGAGGTGCGAATTGCGCGCTACGCTCGATAACCTTGTCAAGCTCTCCACGGTCGAGCCAGACGCCACGGCATTTGGGGCAATAGTCGATCTCGATGCCCTGCCGGTCGGTCATCAGCAGATCCACCCGGCAGCGCGGACAAGGCATGCCGGCCGGATGATCGCTCGCATTGAGAGATTGGCTCATCGATGTCTCCTTGGGATGCGTCAGTCCGCCTTCGCGGCAAAGGGACTTTGCCAGCGCAACAAACGAAGAGCATTGAGCGTAACGAAGACGGTTGCGCCGGTGTCGGCGAGAATTGCCATCCAGAGCCCCGTGACACCGGCCATTGTGGTGACCAGAAAGAGCAACTTAAGCCCCACGGCAATCGCCACATTTTGCTTTACATTCGCAAGCGTTGCCCGCGAGAGCGCGATTAGTTCGGCCGCTCCTGTCACACGCTCGCCAAGCAGAGCCGCATCGGCGGTTTCCAGGGCGACCGCGGTGCCGCCGCCCATTGCGACACCGACAGACGCGGCGGCAAGCGCGGGTGCGTCATTAATGCCGTCGCCCACCATCACAACCGGCCCTGCCGCTTTTAAGGCTTCGATCTCCTGCAGCTTCTGTTCGGGCAGAAGCTGAGCGCGGACATCCATATTCAGGCTCGTGGCAATCGCGCGGCCGGTGCGCTCGTTATCGCCAGTCAGCATGAAGCAGCTGAGGCCCATACCTTTGAGGGCATTGATACCGGCGGCAGCATCCGGGCGCGGCTCATCGCGAAGTGCCAGGAAACCTATGGCACGATCGTCGGTGAGCACCACAACAACCGTCTTGCCTTCCGCCTCGAGACGCTCGACCGCAGCTGCATCCGGTAGCTCTTCGCCGATCTCGGCAGCGTAGCGTGGGCTGCCGACGGAAACGCGCTGCTCCTCGACCAGGGCCGTCGCCGCCTTACCGGCCACCGCCGCAGCTTCGCTTGCGGGCGGAGGCTGTATGCCCCGTGCTTCCGCTGCCTCGAGGATCGCGCGTGCCAGCGGGTGTGCCGAGCCGACCTCCACTGCAGCGGCCAGCCGTATCACGGCGTTCTCGTCAGTGCCGGGCATGGCAACGATATCGGTGACGCGTGGCTTGCCCGCGGTAAGGGTGCCCGTCTTGTCGAAGGCCATGGTGCGCGCTTCGCCAAGCCGCTCAAGCGCGGCGCCTCCTTTGATAAGGAGTCCTCTACGCGCGCCGGCCGAAAGACCGGAGGCCATTGCTGCCGGAACTGAGATCACGAGAGCGCAGGGACAGGCGATCAGCAGCACCGACAGACCGCGATAGATCCAGATTGCCCAATCGCCGCCGAACGCAAACGGCGGGATCAGAATAATGAGGGCGGCGACCACCATGGCGCCAGGCGTCCAGTACTCCGAAAACCGCTCGATGAAGCGTTGCGTCGGCGCACGCGACGCCGTCGCCTCCTCGACCATGCGAACGATGCGGCTAATCGTGTTGTCGGCGGCCGGAACGGTCACCCGTATGCGCAAGACGGCATCTGTCGCGATCGCAGCCGCGACAACCGGATCGCCGGGGCCGCGCGACACCGGCACGCTCTCGCCTGTCACGGGACTTTCGTCGACCGCGGCGTGGCCCTCGAGGACGACACCGTCGCTTGGAATGCGATCGCCGGGCCGCACGCGGACGACATCGCCTGCCTGCAGTTGGTCTGTCGGTGTGTTGACAAAACCACCGTCGCGTTCGACCTGCGCCATGCGGGGCATCAGCGCGCCAAGCGCTCGAATGCCCGCACGCGCGCGTCCAGCTGCGACGTTCTCGAGGAGCTCGCCCAGGGCGAAGAGCAGGACGACGATTGCCGCCTCCTCCGCTGCGCCGATGAAGACGGCGCCTACGGCCGCGACGCACATCAGGGTCTCGATAGAGAACGGGCTGCCAGCCCGTGCGAGGCTGATGGCACGACGGCCGAAGGGGATGACGGCGATGAGTGTGGCGGCGACAAAAATCCAGTAGGCCTCGGCGGCGAACATTCGCGAGCCGAGATAAGCAGCGGCAACCAGGGCCGCGAGCAGCCAGACGAGGCGCGCTTTTCCAGTACGCCACCATGGCACACCGGGCTCTTCCTCATCGCCATGAGCGTGGTCGCCGGCATGGCCATGATCGTGTTTATGGTCGCCAGGTCCATGACCTGCTGCCGTAGGTGCAGTTGCCTGCGGAGAGATTTTGTAGCCAAGCGCCGCCAGCGCCCGGGTTACTTCGGCTGCAACCTCCTCGGTTTCGAGGCGGGCGGTCAGAGTCTCGGTCATCAGATTAACGGTGACATCCTGGACCCCAGCCAGCCGAGAGACAGCATGCTCGATCTTGCCCACGCAGGACGGGCAATCCATGCCGTCCACGCGCCATGAGCGCACCGTTCGATCCCTTTCTGTCTCTGCCAGTCTTATCATGATTTGCCGCGCTCTTGTGCCGTGGCAGACAAGATGCGACCTGTAGTCACTACAGGTTCAAGGGGAAATTTTGGAAAAATGCGCTCGAACGGGAGGTAGCGAATGCAGGGACAGACTTACACGATCGGGGAGCTCGCGCGGGATACCGGCACGAAGGTTGAGACCGTTCGCTGGTACGAGCGCGACGGCGTCATGCCGGCGCCAATCCGCACGGCAGGCGGGCACCGGGTTTATACAGAGGCGCACCGCAATCGGCTTGCCTTTGTTCGCCATGCTCGTGAGCTAGGCTTCTCGCTCCAGGATGTCCGTGAGCTGTTGCAGCTCACGGACGATCCGGAGGGTTCATGCGCGACCGCTGATGGTATTGCGCGACAGCACCTGGCGTCCGTGCGGAGCCGCATCAGCCGATTGCAGGCGCTCGAGGCCGAGTTGATCCGAATGGTGGACGCGTGCAGCGGCGGCCGTGTCGCAGACTGCCATGTGATCGAAATCCTGGCGGACCATAGCCATGCGCATTGTCTGTCTCCTGACCACCGCGGGGCCGACCTTCGATGAGCATCAGGAGCTGCAAGTCGGAATAGCTACTGACTTTATTGGCTCTCGCACGGCCGCACCGGTAGGACGGGCAAGCGCGCCGCACGACCGCGGCGCGGTTTCCGCTTGCCGCCCAGCCAGCCGCGTTCGTGCAATCGTACTTTTGTGCACAAATGCAAACTGACCTCCTGCCTCTTCCCTAAAACAATGTGGGCTGGTCGAAGCGTTGCTCGATCTGGGCTTTGAGCTGCCTGAGCTCGTTGCGCATGCTCTCCGGGTGGTTCAGTCCTTTGGGAAAGGTGACCATCAGCTCCTCGATCGCGGCATCAACCGCCTCGCGCTGCGTGGCATAACCTTCGCTGCTGGCGAAGATCGGGCCGCCAAACCCGCCATAGCTGTATTGCAGGCTGAGAGCGTAGCGGTATAGGCCATCCTCGCATTGGCAGAGTTTGACGGCGGCGTATGAACACCCGAGCCGGGCCAGCTCCTCGATAACCTCGGCGGCATAGCAGCCGTTTTCATTCGGTGCGTTCATGACGATGCCTCCGCCGTGAATGCCGCGACCGAGGCCCAGTGCCCGCAGCTCTGGCAGCAGGCGGTACTGTCCGGTGAAAATTCGTGGTCGCCGCAGTTGGAGGCGTCGGCATCGGTGCCGTTGGTGCAGACTCTGATCCAGATTGAGGCGTGGATATCTAGCTGGTTTTCATCGCCACATTGAGGGCAGCGCATGTCGAAGAGATTGCTCATAGCGCCCTCCCCTCACGCTGCTACGGCAACGCCGCCTGTCAGGCGAGCGGTTGCGGTGCGATGATGCTCAGCATCAATCTCGAAGCCGAGAAAGCGGCGGCCCTGCTGCTGGGCGGCGACAAGCGAGGAACCGGAACCGGCGAAGGGGTCGAGCACAATGCCATGCTGTGGGCAGAAGACCGAGACGAGCGGCGCCAAGGCCGCGACCGGCTTTTGCGTCGGGTGCAGCTTGTTGCCGGTGTAGCGAAACTCGATCACGTCCGGGATTGGCCGGGCTGGTGGCGTCACGTCGCCTTTGGCAAGCAGGTATGCAACCTCGTGCTCGGCGCGGAGAAAGCGCGTGGATGAGGCGTAGCGTTTGCGGAACACGATATGCCCGACAGCCCGAAACCCGGCGGCACGCCATGCGGCCATGAAGAGGTGCACGCGGTTCCAGCCATAGAAGCTGACGCAGAAAGATGCCGGCTTCATCACGCGGTAGATTTGCGAGAAGGCCGGGCGCAGCCACTCATCATTGCGGTCGTTGGCGACCTTGCGCCCGTCGCGGCTTTGGTAATCGACAAGATACGGCGGGTCGGTCAGCACAAAATCGACGGATGCCGGAGCCAGATTGCGCATGCCGGTCACACAGTCGCCGTGAATGATGGTGTTGTCGTGGGTCATGGGATTTCTTTTCCTTCTTGCTTGGAGTTGAGGTTCAGCTCGTCTGAACCTCTGCCCGTCGGCGAGACCGGGGTAGCAAGCGGAAAGCAGAAAATGCCGGGTCTTGGTGCGGGCGCAGGGAGCGCAGCGACTGAGCCACGGCCCGGCTTTTTGTGCTTGCAGCGCGCGAGGGCAGCGCCCTTAGCCACCTGGCCGCGTCGGCGGCTTTATGGGGCTGCGTGAGGTGGCGTTACCGGATGGCGGAGACGGTCACGCCGTAGCTTCGAGCGAAGCGGACGACTCCGGTCGCGCAGCGACTAGCAACCGGCCCGGAAGGGACACGCCCGGTTTCTCTCGACGGTCATGCGAGCATGATGTCTGAAAAGCTCAGGCGTCGGCCGTCAGGCGCCGTGATGGTGATGTCGGAATAGAACGCGCAATTGTCCTGCTCGACGCTCCAGCCTTCGGTGATGGCGCCCGAATAGTCGCCCTTGCAGAAGACCATTACGCCCTCCGGCGTGCGGATTTCGTAGTGGAGCAGATCGGCATGATACAGCCCGTCACTGGAATGCCATTCGTTCCAGACCGGCCTTAAGGACCAGCCGTCAGGTGCGCAGCCTGCCAGATGCGCCGCAAAGTTTTCATGAAGCGCCTTGGTCTTCTCCTCATGCGCGCGCAACTCGTCGGCACTCCATTGCCGCGGCGGCGGTGGCGGATCGGGCTCAAATTCCGGCACGCCCTCGGCCAGTTGCGGCCAGTTAGCCTTGTCGTGCTCGATCACATAGATGGTTATGTGCTCGGGGGAGACGCAAAGCCGCTGGCGCAAACCAGTCGCTTCTTCCTTCACCTCCACGATCCGCGGCAACGACGTCATCTGCTCGCACTGGCTGTCGAAGAACTTGCACGCGAGCTTTGCCGCCTCCCAGGCATCATGAGCATAGAGGCTGTGCGCCTTGTCCCATGAGGTAGCGGGATTGCTCGTGCCGAAGCACGACGGGATTTCAATCACCAGAAAGCGAGGCTTCGAAAAAATCGGGAGCGTCAGGTTGAGCGACATGACCTGCGGACCGATCACTCATGGTGCATGGCTGGTGGCGGACGGATTGCAGCTAGCCTCCCTGCTCGTCAGGTTTCGCGCATAGCTTTTTTGCAAACCTCCACGAGGTCTTCCGCCTTGATCTCGCCGCGAATGTATGCGGCGAAAATCTCGTCCGCCACGGGGCTCGGCTGAATTCCCTCGAGCCTCTCCTCCGCTTTGGCGGCTTCAACCTGCTTCCTGCGCCGCTCGATCTCGGCAGGACTGATCGGCGGCTTCGCCCTGAGCTTATCGGCGTCAGCAGGTGGGGTTTGCGTTGTCATCGCGTTGATAGCTCCTCAGTGCCGAGGCTGGCGCAGCGTCATCGCTTGATTTTTCCGAAGGCTAATCCTGTACCGCGTAAGCTTTCAGCGGCGGCAGATCCGGCGCGGGTGACACCGCGAAATGCGGCTCCGGTTCTTCCCTCAGCCGCTTCGCTGCCTCGCGCATTGCGGCGCAGGCGATTTCGGCCTCATGATAAAAGGAGCTGTATTCGAGGATTTCAGCCAGCTCCTTGTTCGTCAGATTACGTGCATAGCCCTTCGTCCATTCATGATCGGACGGCATGACGGTGGGTGCCTCCCCCGGCAAGTCTGATGGTCCCAAATTGTTCGGATGGTCCGTGCCTCTTGGTTGCGGCACAGGACGTCAGCTTGGGCGCAGGGAGGTTGGCCGTCAATTCAGGGGACGACATTGAACCTTCTCAATCAAGCGATTGAGCATCAATGCCTGCCTCAACGTCTGACTTTATATATGCAAGGGTATCGCGGTCGAAAATCACGCGTCGGTTGTCTACGTAAGAGACTACGCCTTTCTTTGGTGCAGGAACATTATCTGTCTGCTCCCCGGGGTTGTAGGGTTCATCTGGAAACTCCTGGAGCCATAAAGCATTGTCCCAGGTCTGCGAGGTCAATCCGACCTTGAAGGTAAATACGCCACCGGAATAGCGTCTATCGCTTTCCACCACATAGCCACTGAGGCGCGAGATATGACCGTCATGGTCGATGTCTCTCTTATGGAAGCAGAAGACGCGAGGCTGCTCGCGGCTTTCCTCCATTAGATGGAACCAAAGCCGGCCAGATTTGGAGAATCCGAAGCCCTTGGAATGCTCGGTGCTTTTCTGCACGCCGGGCTTTCCGCCGTCGGCCTGCTGTTCTTCAACCTTAAAATATTGGCCGTCGGCGAGATCGATAGTAATTCTCGATTTAACGACCTGGCCGGGTCGCCGGAATGATGGCTTGTAGCAGAAATACTTTTTTTGCAGACCTTCGGGTTTTATCCATCTGCGCGTTTGTTCTGGATGCGCATAGTAAAAGCCCATGAGCGCATCGGCAGCAAGACGTTCTGTGTGTTTATAAAAGTCGTCGCCGGCTTTGCGCTGAGTGATGAGGTCTTCTACTTCTTCCCGGCAGTAGTTCCAAAGTCTGGTAGCTACATCGTAGTGCAGCATCAATCTCTGACTCTTTTCCAGATTTGCCGTCCGAAAGCGCTGCACCGTCATTTTGCTGCACCCTAACCCGCCTTCGCGGGCTATGCGCTCATCCGACAGGCTGCCGAACTTCTTCAGCAGCGCCTTCTGCAACACCAGTTGGTACTGTGGTGTGTGGTGATACATCATGGCTGCATTTTCCCTGCTCAAGCGCGCTCATATAGCGGGATTGAGCCTCTTGGCACAAGATTGGGACGGTTGTCCCAATAGCGCGGCGATACGCTCGAACATGGGACGGAAAATTCATTTTGGGGCCTACAATCCCAACACTGGTAGGGTTCAAAAGTGTTCATTGTCCTGAGCTTTAACCAGGACGAGCGACGTGGATGAAGGATCACCTCGACGGTGAGATAAAGGTTTCGGACAAGCCACTCCGCCAAAGCAGGAGGGGGCGTGTGGCCACAACGGCAGCAGCAAGTGACCTGCAAAAGGTTACCGAATCCTGGTCCAGGGGCGCCACAGCGCCGCGAAATACTGTTTTAGTTTCAGAAGAAAATGTGCAAAATTACCGGAATGAGAGGCGTTTATCGCCTGATATAGATTTTAGCGAGTCTGATTTGACGAAGAGGGCTGAATTTCATGCCCTCGCCGACGAGGCATTGAAAAGACTTTCGATATCGGAATTTAGAGCAGCTATCGAAAGCGCACTGGCGGCGAAGGAGCGAAAGGACCCATGCGAAACAGCGGATCGCGTGAAGGAAGAGGTGCGGGTTTTTAAAAATCTTCCGGAAGGGTTGACGCGTCGCCTGTCGAAAGAACCGGTCCCTGAGGAGATGTTAACCCCCGAAAATGTCGCTACCGCCTACCGTATTCGAAACGCAAAAAAGCGGAAGAAGGCAGCCGCAGAACTCCTTGATCCCGAAGATGTATATTTGGCTGGGCGTATAATCCGGGCGCACGAAAAACGCCTTACGATTGGGTAGCCTCGCAAAACAGTGAACGCGTCAAGGGCTCAGAAGGGTTTGATATAGGGTTCAGAAGGGTTCATCGTCTCGCTTGCAGGCACATCAGGCCTGTGCAGCGGAGACAATCGACATGAGCACCCCTACCCACACGGATCAGAGCGGCAACACGTTTCAGGCCGGCGGCAACGGCGCGTTGCCACCGCCCGGCAGCACCGTGACGTTGAATAACGGCTCGGGCAAGACCGGCAATGCTACCTGGACGGGTACACACGCCGTCGAGAACAAGTAGCCTCACTACTGTCGGCCCGAACCGCGGCGGGTCTTTTCCTTCCATCAGCAAACTTTCGGGCGTGCACCGCCAAGGGTGGTGCACGTCCGCACCCGTGGAACCGCGAAAGATGAAAATCACGCCCCTACTCTGGCCCGTTGCCGCACTGCTGCTGAGCGCATGCGGTACCGGCGGATATCAGCAGGCTTACACGCCGTGCGCAGGATCAGCGTTCGGATGCAGCGCTCCGGCGGTCAACTATGGCTATCTGACAAGCCCGGCTCCGACCGGGCATTACTTAAGGCGCGCGTCGCCGGATTTCAGTGCGTATGGAGCGCCGCCGCAGCCTCCGGTCTATCAGGCGCCCCCGGCACCGCAGCCTCCGCCCAGCAGCTCCTGGTCTTTCGTGCCGTCGGCGGCGGCGGCCACGACGTCGTCAAGGCGTGAACCTGATCCGCCCGTCGCTGTGGAGCACGGCGACGGCTGCGGCTGGTGGCGCCTTTGCAATTTCTGGAGCGGGCAATGAGCAGGGATGTCCTGAAACAGGCGTCGCAGCTCCTGAACGGCCGCAATGCGGGAAATCCATCCTCTCTGCCCTCGCAGGCGGGCAGTAGCGCGATCATCGCGCGCGCCGAGGCGGCTCTCAGCGGCTCGATCAGACGAGCGACGCCGGCAGCACCGGCACCGCGCATCGAACGTGTTCGGGTGCCGATGACCTGCTCCGCACGCGGCACTGCTTACACGGTGATCGCCGAAAGGCATGGCGAAGTTCTGCGCTTCACAGGCTTCGAGATGCCGCAGAGCGGGCACGGCACGGATAACGCGCCTCGCATGCCGAGCCATCTCTCCGGGCAATACCGGATCGATTGGAGCGGATGGGCGTGCCCTGTCTGTTCGACGGCGAAGGGCGTGTGGCTCTGCGATTGCCAGCAGATGGAAGGTGCCATGCACTGCATGGGCACATCTGGCGGCCGTCAGCACTGCGCCTGCGGGCGGTTTGAGCACCGCGAATTCGTTGAGATCGAGAGGACCACGGTGCGCGGGTCCTCGATGGCCGCGGCACCCAAGGCCGCGGGCGCTCGAGATACAGCGCGCCCTTCATCTTCAACAAGGAGGCTGACCAATGGGTAACTATTTCGGGCGTTTGTACGCCACCTGGGAGATTTCCGGGGTGCTCGGGTATCTGCTGGTGCTCATTTTGCTTCTGTATCCAGTTTCGATTGCCACCATCCTCCATCCTGCGGATGCCGTTGGGTTTCAGGCATGGCTGCAAGGTCTGGATATTCCGCGCTACGTCAGCCAGCGGGCCATCGACGCCGGGTTTCTGGAAGCCCTGCTCGCGCTGTGCGTCCTGTTTCTGTTCCACCTTGTGATCGTCACGCTGATCTATCGCCGCACGCAGATCATGGTCCATTTCTGGCCGTTGGCGCTGATCCTGGTGGGCATCATCGCGAACGGCATCTGGTGGCTGGTGAAGGGTTACTTCGATCCCGCCGGTGCCATGACAGGTCTCGGCCCCGTCGCGCTGGCGATCGGTGCGCACGGTGTTTGCGAGCGTCTCGGCGCTGATTTCGTTTTCGGAAAGGAGGCGCGGGCGCGTTGAGCGCCCGAGGAGGCGCTCATGTTCTCGATCCTGATCCCACTCGCCGTCCTGATCTTCATGTGCATCGAGCGTCTCCTCGGTCTGACGCCCGAGCAACGGGCTGAGGCCAAAGCGAAGCGGGCGGAACGCGAGGCCAAAAAACTTGCCCGCCAGCTCCGTTTCGAGGCGGAGCGTCAGCGTCGGGAGTGGCGCGCCCTCGTCGAGCGGCAGATGGCTGATGGGAGTGCCCGCTTTGCCGATGAGCGGGAGTCTCTCGATGCGCTCGGCGGCCGTGGTGGCCGCCGCAGCAATCTCGACGATAGATGGTTCTGATGGGCTTTCGCGAAAGCTTCGCCCAGGGACGTGCGGACATCCACAACGGCGCAGCGAGACCTCCGCCAGGCCGTGATAGGCCGCCGCCCCCTCGGCCGCCACGTGATCCTTATGCGCCGTCACCGATCAAGATCGGTCACTACTGCCCACTGGAAAGCGACATGCCTGGCATGCCGCTTTATTCGGATACAGAGCGGCATATCCTGATGCTGGGATTGAACGGCGCAGGAAAGTCGACACGGTTTCTTATCGAACTGCTGGCGACGGCAAGCAATCGTTCGCTCCTCGTATTCGATTTGAAGGGGGAGCTCGCCTATCAGACGGCGGACCTTAGGCGGCGATATTCGGATGTGTACTTCATCAACCCGCACCGGCAGCACGGTCTGCCGTCTGATGGGTTCAATCCCGCCAAGCTCGATCCTGACGACCCCCTCTTCTTCAGTCAGCTCACCGATATCGGTGCGGCCGCGATCGATTTTTCCGAGAAGGACAAGCATTGGGATGAATCTGCCCAAAGCCTGTTCGAGGGCTTCCTTGGCTGGGAGGCGATACTGGCGCGGCGCGAAAGGCGTCTGCCTTCGCTCGCCAATGTCCGGCGCATGCTGTGCGAGCCTGACGAGTACGAGGTGACGCGCGATGCGCGCGGCCGCCGTCAGGAGGTGCTGGTCCGGGGCGTCACTTTCACGGCGCAGCGGATCATCGCCGAAGGTGGTTATTCGCTGGCCGGCCTCGTCGGCCGCTTTGTGCGCAAGCATGGGCTGAACGAGCTGTCGGGCATTCAATCAACGGCAGATACCCAGACCAAATGGGTTCTCGACCCCATGATGGCGGCCGATCTCGCCAAGCCAGGCGTCGACTTCAATGCGATGCGCACGCGGCCCACGACAATCTACGTGATGATTCATCCTATGGAGCTGCGCAAAAACAAGCGCTGGACCCGGCTCATCACCTCGGCTGCGCTGTGCGCGCTGATGCAGCCGGGTGCCGTTCGCACGCTCATGGTGCTGGATGAATTCTATGCCTCGGTCGGCAACCTGCCGATCCTGAACGATGTGTGGGCGCTGGTGCGCGGCTACGGCATCCAGATCATGCCAATCGTGCAATCCGTCCTGCAGCTGCAGGCGCTCTACAAAGAGGAATGGGAAAACTATGCCGCGCAGGCGGGCCTCGTGATGTCGCTCGGTCCTGCCGGCGACAATCCGACTGCCGAGTGGATGAGCAAGCAGTGCGGTGTCACCACAATCCTGAAGGCCTCGCTCAACGAGAGCGACGGCTTCAACATTGGTGACGGGACCGGCAGCGGCACGACCACTACCGGCATATCGAGCAACAGCAATCAGAACAGCGGGCGCAATCGCGGTGCCGCCATGAACTGGCAGCAGGCGGAATCCCGTGTGCTTCGCCCCCAGGACATCAAGAACATTCGCGCAGGTCACGGACTCGCATGGGTGCCGGGGCTCGGCACCCGGACCATTCCTTATTTCGCGCCCAACTACTTCCGGCGCAACGCGCCCTGGGTGCGCGAGGTCCGGCAAAATCCATTTCGCGGGGGTTAGGAAAGCAACATGGGATTTTTCGACGACTTTCGCCGCGGCCGCGATGAGATCCGCGCATCGCAGGCTGCGCCTCGTACCGACGGCCGGAAGCGCGGCAGAGACGATAGCTACAACAACGGCTGGGATGACCGAACGCAGGACACGAACAGCTGGCAGGATGAACCTGCGCCTCAGCCGGCTGGGCCAGGCACGGCAGAGCTCGAAGCCGCGCTCCGGGAACGCGACCAGAGCCTCGAAGAGGCCCTGCGCATCATGCAGGGCCTGAAAGAATACGCCGAGCAGATGGAAGATCGCGTGACACAGCTGCTGGCCGGCGTTCAGCCGATGGCGCGGGTCCTGTTACTGCCGGGCGTCAAAACCTTCCTCCTGCACCGCTTCCATCCGGATAAGCATCCCGACGCCAATGAGGAGCAAAAGCTGAAGCTGACCGAGGCGATGCAGATGATTACCGCGGTCTACGCTTTCCTGGCGAAGGAATTTCACGACGATGACTGATCGTCCTCGCCGGTTTCATCCTCGCCCTCGGCGCCGGGCCGGAGCGGTGCGCGCGGCTCATTGCCGGGCGGTGGATCGCCAATTTTGACGAACCGGATGCGGCCGTCCCAGCCTCCGCGCGGCAGCATGTCGATGAAAGCGAAAGGGCCGCCTTCCTCGTCCAGGCGGAACCTGCCGCCATCTTTCCAGTATCCGAAAACCCTGCCCTTCCTCATACCGGTACGGACGAAGAGATAGGCGGTGTGCGTGAAAGGTTGTGTGCCCGCTTTGCCGATTTCCTCGGTCATTATTTCTCCCATTAAAGCTGCGGGAAATTTCGGTCCTGTTGTGCACTGAATTGGCTATCAAGTCCATGGTCGGCGCCGTAATCGGCACCGCTGTTCCACCAGAGATTGAGCCAGTCGAGCGTGCTGCCATGGGCGTAATCGTAAGTGTCGGCGATCTCGGGCAAGCCCGCGTCATCAGCGGATGCGGCAAATGCTCGGCGCAGCTTCACAGCACCCCGGCGAACGGATTTGAGGGCCGCATAGCGGCCCCGTGCGGCAATTTTTCCCGCATGATCCTTGGCGGCTTGGAGGCGGATCGGCATGCTATCCGTCTCGCCGCGCTTGCGCTTCGATGATGCCGTCGGCTGCTCGTCGTCACGCGCGGAGAGTGCCTTCGCGGCCGCCTTGAACATCCGCTTGATGCTGTCGGTAATCGTCCGGCTCTTGCTCTGCCGGCTGGAGCCCCCGTCCAGCCGGCTAGTCTCGTTCGCGTTGCCGCTCTCGATCGCCGGGCCGCTCCCGATATCCCAGATCTTCCTCGTGCTTGTCCTGCTGCTGGCGCCGGTCCTTCTCGAAGATTTCCCAATCGCGCGCCGCCTCGTTCTTCTGATCGAAGGCCTGCTGGGCGCGGGCCTCGTCCTGCTCTTGTTGGGCCTTGGCGTTCTGCTCGCGCTGTGCGGCGGTGAGCTTCGGCTCGCCGCCGCCAAAGAAGCTCGCGAAATAGCTCAATGCCTTTTCGATGCCCTTCGCGAGAGCAGACGCGGCATGCATGCCGGTATCCATGGCATCGGCCGCCGTCTCGAACGTGCTCTCGACGCCGTGCTCGGCAGCATTGACGTGGCTGCGGAAGGCCTGCTCGCCGTCATAGGCCGCGTTTCTTTCCTGACGTGCTTCGAGATTCTCGGCCCGGATGTCGGCCCAGTGTTGGTTGGTCTCTTCGCGGTCGATCTCGCGCTGTGCGCGGGCTTCCACAATCGAGGGAAGGCCGCGCGGTTCGACTTCGGCCAACCGCCGCTCAAGGTCATCGAGATCAAGCTTGTCGGGGCTGAGGCGAATGACGTTGCCGTATCGGGTGACGGCGGCGATGTCGCCGGGCAGCACGGGATCAAGCTGCAGGCGCTGAACCGGATCGAGCGTCTCGTAGGCGACGTAGGATTCCAGCTTCGCATCCTGCCGCAGGGCCTCGAGCGCTGCTTCGTCACTCGGCGTGGTGCGGGCAATCGTCAGTCCCGCTTCCTCGAGTTTTTCCGCCAGCTCCTTGCCGCTCAGCGTGTCCATGAGCGCTTCGGCGATCTTGATTTCGATGGAGCTGGCCGGCCGCGCCTCTTCGCGCGCATCGCGCTGCTCGCCTTTCCACGTCTCGAGCGATGCCTCGCGCATCACCTCTTTCGTGTCGGCGACATTCAGCAGTGTGGCGTGATCGATGCCGGCGAGGCGTGCGTCGATCTCAGGCGCCGCAGATCCGGTAATGCGCTCATCGAGGCGATAGACATGGCCGCGTCCGGTAACGGCGACAATCTCGCCCTCGTTGAACGTAGGCGCAAAATTGCCGGCTTCGCGGGCGAAGGCGGCCGTGCGCTGGCTCGCCTTCGCTTCTTCGGGCGACACTCTGGCCAAGCTGATGTCGCTGGCAGCGAGTGCTGTCTCCAGCTCGCTCGGTGTGAGGGTGGCCTGCCAGGCCGTGCGGATGTCGCTGGCCTCGCGGCCCAATGGTCGCTCTGTCTTTTTCGGCGGCTCTGGCTGCAACTCCGGTTGCGGCTGCCGCTCGGCCGCCAGCTGCTTGGCTTGCGCGACGGTGGGCAGCTCCGAGCGATCAAGATCGCTCATCCGTTCGCGCATGGCGGCAAGCGTGAGACCGGTCAGCTTCTTGTTGAGCGCGTGATGGCCGCCGGCTTCGTCAATCACAACGAAGCAGTCGCGGCGATCACCATTGGCGAGCGTGAGACCACGCTCAGCCAAGGCAGCCCGGAACCCCCTGCCGCCGTCGGCATGCTCGAGGCAATCGAGGATCGCTGTGCGAATTTCCCGCACGTCTGTGCCGATGCGGCGGGATTCTTCCTCCTCGCCGCGGCCGGGCGCCTTGGCGCGATCTTCAGGCTGCCGCTCGCCGCTCAGCTCGCGCAGCCCAAACTTCTTCTCGAAGTCGCGGGCGATCTGGTTGAGGTGGTTTTTGTAGAGGCCGGGATCGATCGCCCGCATCTCCTCCAGATCGATGCGGCACCAGCCGATATGCATGTGCCGCTCGCCGTTCTCGTGAATATGGAAGGTGATGATGCGCGGCTGGCCTTCAAAACCGAGACGCTTCTCCTCGCGCTCGGCCACCTCCATCCACTGCTCGCGCGTCAGCTGCTCGCCGGGTGCCAGGCGTGTCTGGGTGTGAAAGAACGGCTTCTTCGCCTGCGTATGATGCCGGGCGATATCCTGCAGCGCTTCGAACGCGGCGACAGGATCGGCACCGAACCCATCTAGGTCGCGCGCTTCGACGAACTCGACCTCCTCGCCCCGCTCGCCGGTCATCATGTACCGCGCAAGCTTGCCGCCATTGCCGTGCAGATTACCCTTCGCGATCATCGCTCATCGCGGCGTGAATGGCTGCTAGCGGGACGGCAAATGCGGCGGGTAGATCAAGGATAGCCTGCGCCAGCTGATCGATCTTCACCTCAAGGCGGCGCGTGCCCTGCTCGCGGACGATCAGCACCAGCTCGTTCAGGGCGCGGGCGATCTGGTTCTGGTTGTTGCCGACGCGGTTGAGCTCAACGAGCGCCCTGGTGAGCGCTATGCTGTCGACGGAACTGCTGCCGCGGGAAAGACGCGCCCGGCTGCCGTCACCGCCCTCGATGGCGGCGAGATCCATGACATAGGCGCCGAGGCTCTTGCCGCTTGCACGCAATCGGGCCTGCAACGCCTCGTGTTCCGCATCGTCAGTGCGGAACCGCTCGAGGTGCCGCCGGCGCCGTGTCTCGCTGCCGCTTGTGACTTTTTTCTTCTGCTGCCGCTCGTCGCGCAGATGGATGACATCGGGCAGCGGCGCCCGTGTTTCTGCTCCTGACGGGTCAAGCGTCTCGGTCACTTAGCTCCTACTCCATGAGCGGGTCCAGCGGCGCACGCTGGCGCCTATCCAAGCGGCGCGAGCTTGGTCGGGTGTCGGGAGGCGGAACGCCTTTCGTCGTGGTGCCGGGCGCGAAAGCCCGGCCGGGTGGTATCGGAGGGCGGCGCCCTCTGATTTCCGGTCCCGCGCGGAACGGCGCTGGCGCGCATCCAACCGGCGCACGGTTGGCCTCCATGGCGATGGTCTGGGTCGAGGGGCAGGAACGCTCCTCGTCGTGGTGTCGGGCGCGAAAGCCTGACGCGGGGTCCAGGGGGCAAGGCTCCATGGCAGTGGGGATGCAAGGGGGCGGCGGAACGCCCCCTGCTCGGGTGGGATGCAACGGGCGGGCGAAGCGCCGCCCTTGCCAAGGTGAGCGGACCGGCCCCGCCGGGCTGCGTGGCGCGGTGCTACCGCGCCCAACTTGCTGTCTGTGATTTGCACGATCGGACCGTAAGAGGCGCGCTATGCCGTGTCGAGAGAGACCGATTTCACGATCCCGAGTCGGTTTCCTTTTGCCGCACCTGTCCTATCGGACGGCACCAGTTGCGACGACTAATGAGCTGCCGGTAATGCGTCGCCCCCTCGGGGGACTTCGCGTCCCCCGAACCCCCTGCGGGATATTTGAACAAGGAAATGGCCACAGGTTTTGGGATTCACTGCGGGCAGAATCTCGCGTACGATGCATCCACGGTACAGCCAGGGATGGCGATGACCGTCAAGGAAATGGGGCCGGCCGCGGGGTGACCTGCGACCGGCCTTTTCGTGTCAGCCGCTTTCCTCGACGTCGGGCTCGCCGCTGTATGCGAACATGGCCTCGTTGAAGATGCGGTCGATGTCGATGCCGGCACCGTCGCAAAGTTCGATCAGGCGCAGGAGCTGTTCGTGGAGGATGTCCTCGTTCAGGACGTTCTCGACGTCGAAGGTGAAGAGTGTAAGCGTCTCGGTCATTGGGTTTCCTTTCCTTCTTGGTTGATGGCGAAATCCCCGCCGGTTGCCCGGCGGGGTCACGGGATTATTCGGTCTGAGCCGGTTCCTCCTCACGCGGTTCCCGGCAGACGATGCGGCCTGAGAGGCTGATGCCTTCCGGGATCACGACATCGAACCCGCGGCCGTTCTTATGGGGCCAGACGGCGCCGACGCGGAGCCAGGTCGCTTTGCGGTCAGAGCCTTCTTTGGGATCGACGACGATGTAGGCGTAGTGGGTTGGTGCGTTGCTCATGGTGGTCTCCTTTCGAGTGTGAGGCCGCCACAACGGGGCCTCGATGCGACCCGGCCACGGCGCGGAGCCTCACGAGCGGAAGGGTGAGCCGCGGAGGGGGATCACCCGTTTTGCAGGGCGCGCAGCGACCGAAAAACGGGGAGACCGCGGCGAAGCCGAGACGAAGGCGAAGGCCTTGCCCTGAAGCCGTGAGGTGCGCCGTAGGGTTCGCAATCTTCAAGGCTACGTTTGGTTGTGGTGGCCCCTTCGAATGGAGATCCCCTGCAACGTCTCCCTACCCTGCCCCGCGCGAGCCGAAACTCTGACCGCGGCGCGGCCGCGATGTCGCCTGCCGGAGCCCCCAGATGGTGCGGGCGAGATTGAGTTCGCCGGATTTGGCTTTGGTCACCATGCCGTGGAAATAGCCGCCGGGCGTTGAGCGGAAATGCTCAGCCGGTTTCGCCGAGACGATGGCGATGGCGATGGCGGCGCTTTCGCGGCCCATGGCAAGGCACGCCTCACCCCAGAGCGATTTCGAGACACCGAGCTCGCCGCGCAGGTAATCCGCGGCATCGACGATCTCGCGCCAGTTGGGCTCGCTGGTGCGGAGATAACCGCGCAAGCGTGGGGCGAGGAAGGTCAGCTCCTTGCTCGTTATCTGCATCTTGGTGCCGCTGTCGGTCCGGACGGCAGCCTCAGCCCCCTGCCCTGCCCGGTGCTCTCGGTCTGCACCGTAGCGCTCGTGCGGCTGCTCTGGTGGCGGATATTTAAAACCTGACCTGGCCACCTCCGACTTACACTTCTCGGATGCCACTACCGTATCCTGTTCAGGATGAAGGTCTGGTTTGTAGGTATAATAGTGGGGTCCGTTTTCGGTCCCCTTGGGGTCCGAATTCACTGCTTCCGGTGATGCCGGCATCAACTCGGCGAGCCGCATTTCCAGCTTCTCGCGTGCTTCATGCTGCCGGCGTTCCAGGCTTTCGACGCCGAGTGCCATCTCCTCCAGCCGCTCGATGGCCTTCAGCGAGCTGGTGAGGTTGCGGCTTTCACGCGCCAGGCTCACCCACTCATCGGACGGGAGGCCGTAATCGGCCGCCGTCTCCAGAATTTGGGCGATGCCTCTGCGGGCAATGGTTGCCCGTCGCCGCAAGCGCGCCATCTCGGCGCGGTGCGCTTTGGCTTCCTCGGCAAGTCGCACAAATTCTGCGTGACGTGCCGCCAGGGGCGAGAGATCAAAGCCGTAGGCTTCGGTAATCAGCTTCGTCTTGGGATCGCGTCGTCCGTAGCGCTTGCCGTTCGGGCTGTCGCGCATGGTGATGAGGCCGGCCTCGATGAGGGCGCGGTTGAGCGCCTTCACGCGGGTGGGCGAAAGGCCGAACGCTTCCTGCTGCAGCGATGCAGAGGGCCAGACGATGGGGCGCCCTCCCCTTCCCCAATCCTGCGGCTGGGTAAATCGGAATAGCCAGTCGATGGCATGCACCAGGCGCAAGCCTAAGCCCAGGCTCGGCGCAGCCGCTTTGAACGCGGCGAGCAGCTGGCCTTGTAATTTGACACCGTCGGGCAGTCCGTCGAACGCATTTGCGGTGCGGTCGGCGGCAAGCAGTCCTTGCGTCAGTCTCCGAAATCCGGTGGGTGCTCCGGCGCGAATCGTCCCCTGCGCCTCTTGGGCGCTTTCCGTAGTCATCGTGATCCTCCTTTGCGGTTGGATCGCGATGGGCAAGCCTTAAGCGTTGACGGAATTGGCAAAATTCCGCCTTGCAAAAGAAGCCTCTGCGTACTACGTTGGGGGTGTCACGACCTCAACGTAGGGCCACAGGCCCATCACGAGTTTCGCAAAAGCCCGCCCGGCAAGGCGGGCTTTCGCATTTCTAGGTGGTTAGCTGAGCGGCCTGCCTCCCAAGTTCGATCAATTGCATTAGCGCCTGGCTGCGGTTCCGCAGCCCGTGGCGTTCCTTGAGCGCGTCGATCAGCTCGCGGGTCTCCGTCGGCAGTTCGAACAGCACTTGCTCCAGACCGGCGGCGCGAATGCGCTGGCGGTAGGCACGGACATGTTCGACGGTGGATTCCTTAGGTTTGGCCATGGAGCGAATCTCGGCGGGCATTTCTAGAAAGTCGGACGCTAAAGGCAAAAATCGGGGCTGTCCACGATTCGTCTGAGGAAAAAGCCCCTGAAGGCTGAAAACACACGATTTCCTTGGCTAATCCGGATGCGGATCAGTTCATATATGCATTTGTGCACAAAGGCACATAAGATCATTTGCACGATGGCACTTGGTATCTACGCGCTTCCTGGCATGCTGGAAGGATCGCGGGCCATGTGACGGACCGCGTGAATGATCAGATCCTCTTCCCCCACCTCGTAGAAAATCAGATAGGGATATGGGAGCGCCGCCATACGCCTGATGGTGGGGTCATCCGTCCGCGTGCCGATATACGGGTGTGTCAGAAGCAGATCGATGATGGCCCTGACGCGCGCTTGTACGCGCCGGGCGCCCTGCGGCGACTGAGAGGCTATATAGTCGAGAGTGGCTTCGAGATCGGCGAGCGCCGGTTGGGTGTAGCGAAGCTTCACAGATTATGTTTGGCCCAGACCGCACGCACCTGGTCGTCGGTTGCGAACTCACCGCGCGCTGCTGCGGCTTTTGACGTAGCAATCGCTGCGCGCTCTGCGGGTGAGAGTGGCACAGGCGCCTCGTCGTCATTACCGGTCAAGCGGAGGACAACGCGGGCGATGCTGTCCTGCGCATCGGCAGGCAGGCCTTGGGCAGCCTTCATGGCATCTTCAAGCAGCTTCGTCATGGCCGCTATCGTAACATGACCTTCTTAAAAAACAACTCGGACAGAGTTTAGCATCAGAATTCACCTGCTTTTTCAGACGATTGCAGATTTGTGCACAATTGCACGAACGCACATGTCCATAAATCTACGTGTTGCACATTCGTCCTTGACGAATCAGTGCAATAAAGCGTTTCTGCAACGGTGCACGCGTGCGGATGATGATTTGCCATCATGCTGATTTGTGCACAGGATAAATTCTGCATTTGTGCACAAATGCAGATGAGCAGATTGGAGCGGCTGCACATGAGCACAAAGGTCATCGCGGTCACGATCAATAAAGGCGGGGCAGGCAAGACCATGATCTGCCGTTCGCTCGCGACTATGGCGGCCCATGTCGGCATGACCTCGCTTATCATCGATATGGACACGCAGGAGAATTCCACCAGCTGGCGCCGCCGCCGACCGGAAGATCGCGTGCTGCCTTTGGTGCAGTTCTCAACCGAGGCCAGCCTCGAGAAGACACTCGAGAAGGCGAGGGCGGCCGAGTGCGATCTTGTGCTGATCGACACACCACCTGGCCGCAGCACCGAAGCGCCTGCTGCGGTAGAGGCGGCCGATCTCGTGCTCATCCCGTGCACAGCGGACGTCGAATGCTTTGAAGGCTTGCCGCGCACCGCTCGGCTTGCGCGCACCTCTGAGACGCCGGCCGTTGTCGTGCCGAATTTCGTCAATCCGACCAGCATGAGCGAAGAGCAGGCGATACGCGGTGTCGCCGAAGCTCATGGCCTCAAGGCGGCGCCCGTCGCGCTGCACCGCTTCAATGTGCACCGGGACGGTAGCCTGCGTGGTCTTACTGCCATTGAGCTGCAGCCGGACAGCAAGGCTGCGAACGAAACCCATGCGCTATGGGAGTGGGTTTGTGCACAGTTGCAATTGACCACAAATGCAGGGAAGGGCAGGGTAAGTGCATGAGCAAGGCGCCAAACAAAGCGGCCGCATTCCTGGAGGCCATGCAGAAAAGCAGTGGCGAGCCTGAACAGGTGCGGCAACCGGCTAACGAGGCAGGGCAGGGGCCTGCTGCGACCGTTGCCGTTGCCCCTGCGCCACCACCACCCAAGCCGCGGCCAGCGCGCAAGGTTGCGAAGCAGCGTTCAGACCTGAAGCACTTCGGCGGTTATCTGGACGACGACACGCTCGAGAAGATTGCGCTGCTGCGCGTTCGCCTGAAGAAGGACAATTCCGATCTTATGAAGCTCGCGATCGACGAGCTCTACGCCAAGCACAAGGCGAAGCGCGCGTTCGGCGATACCTGACAATCAGAATATCTGATCACATGTGCCTTTGTGCACAATTGCAGTAATAGGGCTGGGACAGGGTTTGGCTACCGCGT
>Ga0209963_1000522_pt1 | contig 52188 bp, 56 predicted proteins | sample ThiBio_1000_biof_2_FD_183957 | JGI IMG/M metagenome (GOLD analysis project Ga0209963, IMG submission 183957) | Wastewater bioreactor microbial communities from Cape Town, South Africa - Thiocy_cont_1000_biof (SPAdes) | ecosystem: Engineered > Bioreactor > Thiocyanate-remediating >...
CGGGGTGCCGGCTCGACCTCGGACAGTTGACGGGCGTCGGCGAGCGGATTGCGAGGATCCTCGACGAAGGCGCGGACATCCTGATCGTCAACCGCTTCGGCCGGCAGGAGCGTGAGGGCAAGGGCCTCGCCCACCTGGTCGCACACGCGCTCGGTGCCGACATTCCTGTCGTGATCGCCGTGCCGACCCACCATTTTTCTGACTGGATCTCGTTCGCCGGCGGCATGACCGTCAAATTGCACTGCGACCGCGAATCGCTGGATGCGTGGTGGCGCCTCGTATCGGCCCGCAGCGCCAGCCTGCGTCGAAACGATCGCGCAACGGTCTGCGAGGTCTTCAAATAGGTGCGCTTTCCGAAAAGTCGCAGATCGCCAGTCTGGTGGCATTTCCTGTTTGCCGGCCTGAAAAGCAATTTAGAAGCCGAGCGTTACATACATCCGCGTATTTGGTCTTCTGGACGTTCAGCTTAGTCCGTAAAAGGTTTTTCCCTTGCAGATAGGGCTTTCGTTTGCGGTGCAACGTACGCTATATATAACTTCTATATAGCGTATAGACGGGCTTGGATGGCGATTGAAGCGCTGGTCACCCTGAAAAGCGAGAACGTTCCGGCCGTCGGGCGCGAGCGGCTGAAACTGCTCGAGGCGGTCGCGCGCGAGGGCAGCATTTCGGCCGGCGCAAGGGCGATCGGCATCACCTACAAGGCGGCGTGGGATGGCCTCGATGCGATGGCCAACCTTTTCGGCAAACCGTTGCTGGTCAGCCGCGCGGGCGGGCGCGCCGGGGGCGGCGCGACGCTGACGCCAACCGGTCACACCGTCATCGAGGCGTTCAGAAGAATGGAAGCGGAAATGGTCCGCGTCCTGCGGATGGTCGAGCCCGAACTTGCCGAGGCCGGCGTTTCACCCCTGGATCTTGTCTCCGGATTTCTCATGAAGACCAGCGCACGCAACGCGATCCGCGGCAGTATCGTCAAGATTGTCTCCGACGCGCTGAGCGCCGAGGTCGAAATTCTGATTTCGCCGGAAACGACGATCTATTCGCTCGTCACCCACGCCAGCATGGAAGAGCTGGGACTATGCCCGGGCCGATCGGTGACTTTGCTGATCAAGGCGCCGTTCGTTGCTATCGCGACCGGCAAGACAGCGCCGAAGACGTCCGCGCGCAATTGCGTCCGGGGAACCGTCAATCGATGCGAGACGTCGGATGTAAGCGCGGAGGTCGTCCTCGACATCGGCGGCGGCAAGACGCTTACGTCAAGCATCACCTCGCACAGCGCCAAGTCGCTTGGCTTGTCGCGGGGGAAGTCTGCCTTCGCCCTTTTCGACGCCGCGCACGTCATCGTTGCCATCAACTGACGAGTTGAGTCGTTCTCTCTGTCTGAGCGTCGTTTTGTTCGCCGCATCGAACCCCCGCTGATGACCTTCGTGTGGTTACGGAACGACGGGGTGTCGCAGCCCATGAAGTCGGTGCATCACGGCTAAGTTGATTCCCGCCGCATGCCGTCGAGCAGCGAAATTGCGTCATGGAGCCTTCCGGCCTCGTGGATCAGTTGCTCGATATCCATGGAGACCTCGATACCCTCGGTGACGCTGCCCGCGTTGGCACAGGCCTGCGCGGCTTTGGCGATCCGGGTCGCCTCACTCAGGTGAGAATGAATCTCGTCAAGCAACGTTGTGATTGTCCGATCGAGCGTGTCACGGTCCATGGGTTACTCCCGTTTTGTACTGATAGGACCCTCTGCTGCCGCGGGAATAGGCCTCCGACGCATCATACTGGGCATCGAGCGAGTTGAATTCCTGATCGAGCCCGGCATTGGTCGAGACGCGGGTACGGAGACTTCGATACCCTCGGTGATGCTGCCAGCATGGCACAGGCCTCGGCGGCCTTGGCAATTCGTGCCGCTTCGCTCAGCTTGTTATGGACCTCGGCAATGATGAGTTTGATTGCCGGTTCAATGCTGGCGTGCTCCATCGGGGCCCTCCCTAAAAATTGGACCTACTACCGCTCTGCTGCCGCTGGAAGTCGAGCGAAAACTGGATAATCTTGTGGCGAAGATCAGCGACATTGGATCACGATGTGATCGCAGGGGCCCCGAATACGAGGGTGAGCTATTTCGCCGACGCGCGGCGAGGCTTGCCCGGCGGCTTTCCAACTATCAGATCCCGCAGCAGCTTGACGGGATCGGTGCCAATGGCGCGTACGATCGTCACGAACTCGACCACGTCGATGCGGCGCTCGCCGCCCTCGTATTTGGCGACAAAGGACTGGGGACGCTTCAGCCGGCGCGCCAGCTCGTGCTGGGTCAGGCCAGCCTCCTTGCGGGCAGCCACCATCAGGGCGCAGAAGGCGGCCTGGTCTGAGGAGTGAACGGTCTTGCCGATCCCGCGGGCGGAAGCTGTCATCGCCCGGAGAAGCTGATCCTGAGACGGGATTATCCCAAAATAGGATAATATTAACTCTGACCTGCTGTTCTGAGCTGACTACCTCGCTTTGGAGTGGATACAGGCGCGCAGCGAAGCAAATGCTTGTAGCCATGGTCACTCAAGCCACGGAGGTTACACATGTTGGTCAGTCAGCGCATTTGGCGGGTCGGTCCGTCGCCCGAGCGCCTTTCTGAAGCCCGGCTCGCCTCGGAACGGCAGCTGGAGGACATGATCGTCGCAAAACCCGAAATCGTCTCCGACCAGTGGATGATCATCGGCCAGCAGGAAGAGACCGGCTTTGGCGGCCGGGTCGATCTTTTGGCGATCGCGCCAGATAGCTCCCTGATCCTGATCGAACTCAAGCGTGGCCGCTCGCCACGTGAGGTGGTCGCCCAGGCGATCGATTATGCCACCTGGGTCGAGGCACTGGATGCGGAGGCCGTGGCCCGGATCTATGCCCGGTTCAAGAAGGGTGCAGATCTTGCCAAGGATTTTGAAGCCAGATTTGGTGTGAGCCTCGATACCGAGGTTTTCCCTTACCAGCACCAGATCGTCATTGTGGCGGCCGCGCTGGACGCCGCTTCCGAGCGGATCGTCGCTTATCTCAGCAAGCGCTCGGTCGCCATCAATGTGCTCTGCTTCAAAGTCTTTGAGTGTGGGGTGGAGAAACTGCTCAGCCGGGCCTGGCTCCGCGATCCCGTGGAGTCACAGGCCGCCAGTGCGACCACCTCAAAATCGCCGTCAGGGCCCTGGAATGGCGAGTATTATGTCTCATTTGGAGGGGAGGGCCGTTCCTGGGAGGAGGCGGTCAAGTACGGCTTCATCAGTGCAGGTGGTGGAACATGGTATTCGAACACGCTGAAACTGCTCAAGCCCGGCGATCGGGTCTGGGTCAAGATTCCCCGCACCGGTTATGTCGGCGTCGGCCGGGTGAGCGGATTCTCCACTCCCCAAACCGAGTTCCGCGTCAGCGTCGATGGCAAACAGGTGCCGGTCTCCGATGTCCTGGCTTCACACCAGCTGCCGGATGATCCTGAGAAGATGGAGCACTTTGTCGCCATCGAATGGGCCGAGACCGTGCCGGAAGACAAGGCCATCAACGAGAGCGGCTTATTCAGCAACCGCAACACCGTCTGCGCACCCAAGATTCCGGAATGGCGCACCACCATTGATCGGCTGCAGCGCGCGTTTCCAAAATACGATTCGGTCTGAGCCACCTCGTTAGGGCGAGGCTCGCGGACGATGTCCGCGAGTTATCGTCGTCAAAGGTATCTGGCCCATCTCATGGTGGTGTCGTATCCCGTGCTTTCATAGGCGAGCGCCTGAGAGATGCTGTCGACCTGATCGTCATGGCGCGATTGGGGGAAGGAGAACAATTCTGCCTCAAGCTCCGCTAGCCACGGAGCTGACAAAGGCAGAAAAATCTTTCCGCTTTCAAATTTTGCTGCCACGATCTGTGCTCTGGTGCGTTTGTCACCTTCGGGCCGTACACCAATAACATTATATCGCGTCAATTTGAGTTCGTGAATCAGCGCCCAGCCGGTGCCGGCGTCCTCGATCAGGATTTCATTTGGCCGGTGTTTTTCCATCTGTTCCCATACGAACGCCTTGAGATACGGATATTCCAGGCGTTTTCTCGCAACGTCTATCAAGTAATAGCGATGGTCCTCGATTTGCCAGGTCGTTATGACGGAGTAGTCGTTGAGGGGGCCGGCCTTTATCGCGGTATCGATGCTTTGAATGACGCGTGAACGAGAGGTCCGTGGCGGCGGTACGTCATAGCGCTGGACCCAGGTGCGCCTGATCATATAGCCGCCTGGAGGCACCGGCTCTTGTTGGTATTGAGCTTGCCAGGTGTCAGTTCCGACTTCTTCTCGGCGCTTTTCAAGCTCATCCAGTGGCATGCGCCCCGCATGAAGCGCTTCGCCCTCCCGACGCTCGTAGATCTGACTTGATCCAACAACGATGGTCTCATCGCAGGCCGCGATTGCCGGCAACTTCAAGTAAAACCATTCTTCAGACGATCGCAAAAGCGTGCCGGCGAGATCGTTCTCGTGCAGTCGTTGCATGACAAGGACGATGGCCGCATTGCGAGGGTCGTCCAACCGCGACAGGAACGTTTGATAGTACCAGTCGTTGACACGTTCACGCCGGGCATCTGACAATGCTTCGCCGGGCTTCAAGGGGTCGTCAATGATAGCGATATCGCAGCCACGGCCGGTAATGGGACCGTCCACCGATGTTGCAATCCGGCACCCGCCCGCGGTGGTCGTGACTTCGCTCTCGGTATTTTTTGCGATATGAACGTTGGGAAAGACTTTTCGATACATGTCTGACTGGATGATGGCGCGGAAATCGTTGCCATGCTTGATCGCGAGGTCTGCCGCATAGCTTGCGACGATGATTGTTTTCGAGGGGTCTTGGCCAAGTATGAATGCTGGATAGGCGACCGACGTGATGATTGATTTGAGGTGTCGGGGCGGTACTGCCACAATGAGCCGCTTTTGCTGACCGAGCCTGATACGCTCGAGTTGATGCGCAATCGCCTTGATATGCCAGTTCATCAAGAGCTGCGTGGTCGGCTTTAGAATATAGAAGCAAAGCTGAGCGAACGTGACCAGGTCGTCGCGCGCCGCTGCCACAAGAGCATCAACAACGCTGGGTTTGGCGCGTGACGCCCTTTTCCGAACTGGTCGATTCGTGTGGCGTATCGTCTTTCGAGGTTCCCGTTTTTTCATTTCGTGTACCCGTTTCGGCTGAAGTAGTCGGCCAGAATGGCCTGGTCCTGCTCAGGCGTTGTGATCCGATCGGCGAGTAGTTCGTCAGAGCCGTGGCCTACGCCTGCAACTGCGATCAAGAAGCTGAAGGCCTTGGCATCCCCGGCCATGGCTTTGTCACCGAGCCTGCGCGAGGCAATTTCGGCCACCGTCATCGATTTTTTTCGGCCATTGACGGTGACCACAACCTTCCGGTTGAGCTCCGCCTTTGCCAGACTTTGAGAATTTTTCGAGCCCTTCGGCCGGCCCTTGGGATTTCCGCTCTGGCCTGGCTTGAACTGTGTCGCGACAGGAGGTCGTCCCTTGCCCACCGCATATTTTCCGGATCGATGGCGATTAGCCATGGCAGGCCCCCGGACGCGACGCTGGGATCTTTTTAGGAGGCTGTGTGATAGGAGAATTGCGTTCTGCTTCGACCTCCTCGAACGTTTGGCCGGTCGATTCCAGAATGGCGTCGCGGTGGGTAAAGGCTTGCCAGCGGCGAATCGAGACGTCGATATATTCAGCATCGATCTCGAGGCCGTAGACGTGCCGGCCGACCATTTCGCCGGCCAGAAGGGTCGAACCGGACCCTAGAAACGGGTCGAGAACGATGGACTGAGGTTTTGAGCAGTCGAGCATCGCATCGGCGATCATGCGAACCGGCTTTACAGTCGGATGCATGGCCAATTCGTCGTCACGGCCGGACTTAAAGGCGTTTAATCCAGTATATTCCCAAACATTGGTTCGGGCACGCCCATATTGGCCAAGCTCAAACGTATTAATGTGTGGCGCGGTGCCGACTTTGAAAGCGCATACTAATTCGTGACGGGAGCGGTAGAACGTACCCATTCCACCGTTCGACTTGACCCAAACGCAGATATTCTTAAGCTCCGAGAATACATTTGTACCTGCGTCAAGCATGATCCGCACGTGAGCCCAGTCAATGCATGAGAAAACGATGCTGCCATCAATGCTCACGCTGACAATGAGGTCGAAGATGGTTTGAAGAAACCGCAAGAACTCGGCATCCGACAGTCCACCCGACGCGACAGCAAATTCTCGATGTTTGCTGCGTCCCAACCCACGAGCGTGTTTACGGATCGAGACATTGTATGGGGGATCGGTGAACGTCATGGTGGCACGGTGTCCAGCCATCAGCGTTACATAGCTCGCTGGCTGCAGCGCGTCGGCGCAGTGCACCCGGCTTCTATTGCAAATCCAGAGGTCGCCCGGTCGCGTTACCGGCCGTCCGGCGCCCGGTAGTTCGGGCTCGAGCGGGTCAGGAGAGGGGTCGCTCCGATCAGAAATGATCTGATCGAGGTCATTGATGCTAAATCCCGTCGTCTCGAGTTCAATTCCCGCTTCTGGCAAGGCAATCGCGAGTTGGCCGAGTTCGATGGCAAGGAGATCCCGGTCCCAGCCGGCATCTTCCGCGAGACGATTGGCGGCCAGAATGTAGGTTCGTTTCTCAATCTCGTTGAGATGATAGATCTGGAGGATCGGGACCGTTTCCAGCCCGAGCTCGCCAGCCACCTCGCAACGCAGGATTCCGGCTAAAACATTGTTGTTTTCATCGACGACGACCGGATCGATAAATCCAACGGTCCGCAGAATTGCGGCCAACTTTCGGCGAGACTCACGGTTGTGAGTTCTCAACCTGAGATCTGGAAGTTTTAAGTCGCTTAAAGCGGCATGAGTTATGGCCGGATGTTGAAAAGGGAGGATGTCGGCTATGATCTTTCGTTTCCGCATGACTCTTTTGCTCCGCTAAACGCGGATCAATTACTAAGGGTTGGATAGGCGGTTAGACTACGGAACTCTGGCCGAGTTCCGCAGAGTCAGCCACTGACAAGCGGCAAATCGCACGGCTGCTCATTGGAAGAGGGCGTAGAACCGCGCACTCATCACTTCAGGCCTGCTATTGAGAACGCCGACCATAACCCTGTTCTCGAGAAGGTCTCATTCCTGACTCTCTCAGAGTACGGGTGATCGCCTGTCTAAGGCTGCATCGACCCTGCCATTTTCTGAAAGCGACGCGGCCTTCGGCTGTCAGATCGTTGCCCTCCCATATCTCTCGCAGACGATCTTCCAAGCGATTGAGTAGGTTTTTGAGTTTCTGGATTTTGACCGTTGAAACTTTCGCAAAATCAAGAACTGCAAGAGGTAGAATGCCAGGCGCGAACTCTCGGAATATACGGTGCGGAAGGCCCTCGAGGGCCAATTCTACGACGTAGCTGTCAAATTCTGACCAGCGATAGCTGGGCCCCGACTTTCGCAGGCGAATATTCTTGAGAACCAAACCCTCCGGCAAGCCCTCTTGCGGGGATAATTTCACGGATCCGTCAAGGAAGATCTGAGCACCATCGAGTGCCAAAATCTCCGTTTGAGCCATCGGAGTGCCGTCGATCAACGACGCCTGAAAATCCTTGAACGAAACCAGAGGTATCACAAATACCTCATCGCCATGCTTCATTGAAGCGGCGGCAGATAGCACCAGTCGGCGATCGGCGGCATGGTAGGCTCCGACTGATAGGATGATCTCAGCATCTTCGGATACGATGCCGCGTCGTCGAAATTCAGCAAGGACGCCCTCTATGGATTCCGCCCTGCAATCTAGCAGCAAAGGCATTCTGCGTGGTCTCTCTCATCAGAGATCATTTTCGATTTTGTTGGTCCTGATTTAAGCAGAGGAGCTTCCCTGGTAGCATCAAAGTTTTCCCTGATAAGCTAACTAGGGAAAATTTTCCAAAAGCCCCGAAAAACCTATATTACGGACCTGCCCCAAGCCGCTCACAGCAAGAAAACGCCGTTTTCCCTGTATTTTTCCCTGTTATTAGGGAAATCGGACTTGAGACTGGTTCGTACCGGACTACGTCCGCCACCACCCAGTCTGCTGTTCTGCCATTGTATGGAGACTGACGGGAAAAGCCCGCGGTTGGCGGGGTTTTCTAACACTAGTTTTGTAGATGGCGGTCTCCGCTCGTGGATGTGGCCGGTTTCGGCCGCTGTCTCTGGTCAGAAAATTCCCGTTCCTGGCAGGATTCCGTTCAGCTCAGAACAAAGGTCTGCCTGCCGGACGCCGCATAGACTCCGGCGCGTGACGTGGCCACGGGACGATGCGGATCGAATAGAAACCTCGACCTTGTTTTCAAAAAGTGGGCAATCCGAGTTTCACGTACTGTTTCGACCATTCGGGCGGCGCATCGCGGAGTTCTGCGATGCCGATGCCACGAGGCAGGCGACCTTCGACCGCCGCCTTGACCAGTGACGGGGCGAGGAAAGCCATCGACAGCGTCAGATTGATTTGCCGCACGCTGCACTTTTGCCCGACCGCAATCTCTTGGATAGTTGCTCGTCCAAAGACGATCTCGTCCAGCCATTGCCGGCCGCGTGCAATGGCACGGATCAGGCCGGCGCGACGCTCGGCGCGGATCGGTCGTGTTCGCCGGAGAGAAGCGGATGCGGGTTGGATCACATCTCGGAACCTGCGCATCGGCGGCTTGGTCCAGGGAATCAGGATGACCTCGCCTTGCGTGGTGCCGGCATCGTCGTGTCGAGCCAGTTCATGGTCATGAGTTAGCATGGGTTCGATCGTCTTGAGGGTCACAGCCAAGTGCTTGGTGCGAACCTCGACCTTTGCGATACGGGCGGCGATGGCATTTTGCTCTCCGAGTGACCCTGACCATTGTTCCCCGGACTTTGTCAGTCGGTCACCTACGGCATTGATGATCAGCGCCTCGATCTGGTCTGCGGGGACGCGCGATATGGATCCCACCGGATCATCCGAACGGCCGCGTTGCAACGGTTGGGAGATATAATAGCGGTATCGCACCCGGTTCCTGGTCGCGTGGGTCGGGATCATGCGGTTGCCGGCATCGTCAAACAGAAGCCCCGTGAGAAGCGCTTTAGATTTTTGCCTGGCTCTCGTCCGATGGGACCATTGTTCGGTCAATTTGGCCTGGACGGCCTCGAACAGCGATCGCTCGAGCAAAGGCGGCTGCGGTCCGGGCAGGATCTCGCCCTTGAATGTCACCTCGCCGATATAGAACCGGTTGCGCAGCATATAGAACAGTGGGCCCTGGGTGAACGGAACGCCGCCACGGACGGCGCCGCTCGAGAGATTGCGAACTTTGGAGGTCAGTTCTTTCGCTCTGAGATCGGTGACCAGGCGATTGACGCTGCCCAATTCAAGGTAGCGCTCGAAAATGAGGCGGACGGTTCTTGCTTCGTCCGGGTGGATGGAGAGCTTGCCGTCGCTCAGCGCGTACCCGAGCGGGACCATGCCTCCGACCCACAAGCCCTTGCGCTTGGAGGCGGCGATCTTGTCACGGATGCGCTCGGCTGTGACCTCGCGTTCGAACTGGGCGAAGGACAACAGAACATTCAGGGTCAACCGGCCCATCGATGTGGTCGTATTGAACTGCTGGGTCACCGAGACGAAGGACACGCCATGAGCGTCGAACTGCTCAACCAGTTTGGCGAAATCGGCCAGAGACCGCGTCAGGCGGTCGACCTTATAGACGACGATGACATTGATTTTGCGTGCCCTGACATCATCGAGCAGCTTTTGCAGGGCAGGGCGGTCGGTTGACCCGCCTGAGAACCCGCCATCGTCATAGCGCATCTTGATCAGCGTCCAGCCTGCATGCGCCTGGCTGCGGATATAAGCCTCCGACGCATCATACTGGGCGTCGAGCGAGTTGAATTCCTGATCGAGCCCGGCGTCGGTCGAGACGCGGGTATAGATCGCACACCGGATGGATTTGCCAGCCGGCCTCATTGCTGCCTCACAGTTGCAGCCCGCAGGCCAAAGAACCGCGGCCCGTTCCATTTGGTCCCGGTAATGGCAAAGGCAATCTTCGACAGGCTGTCATAGGTTTTGCCCTCAAGGGCAAAACCATCGGCGAGCACCATCACCCGATGGTCTCGCCCGTTCCATTCGCGGGTCAGGATTGCGCCGGGCGCGAGCTCCTGGTTGCGCTGATCGAGCCTGTCGATCAGCTTGGTGATCGTAGCCGGTTCCCTCGATCCAACGGCAGCCTTCAAGATCTGTACCATCCCCGCATCGAGATCACCGAAGGCATCGGCTTGAATGCGATAGGCCAGCATTGCGAACAGCAGATGCTTCGGCAGGTGAACGGGTGCCGAGCGACCGGTTACACCTTGCCATCGGAGCCGCAGGGCCTTGAGATCAAGATCGCCGAGATGCGCGATCTCGATCTCAAGGGAAACTGCATCAATGTTGCGACGTGATTGTCTTCGAGCGCCATCGATCATGTGGCTTTGGCCGATTTGCTGCCCCCGTCCGCTGGAGCCTTGATGCGATAGCGTCGGACCTCGTCAACAAGCTCGGAATCGAGATCAAGATTCAGTTTCTTGCGAACGACACCGGCAAAGAAGCCACGCACCGGTGCGGCTGCCAGCCCGTTGCCTTGACGACGGCGTCGATCGTACAGCCATCCGTCGATCGCAGCAGAGCGAGCACCCGCGCCTGCTTCGAATCGGCGCGAGCGCCCGATGTTCTGGTGGGCAAGGCGGATGAGTCGGCAGCCGGCAAGACCTTCGAAGTCGTTGGCCTTTTTGTTCTGGCGCCGACATATTTGGCTTTAACGGATCGGGTCGCAGCTGATTTTGAGGCACGTTGTCTCGTCGTCGCTGCTGCGCACGCATCTTTGAGCCCCTCAAGCATTTGGTCACGATCTTAGAGCTTTGCGTCAGCTGCAATCGTTGCAGCTGCACCTTGGTACAATGGTCATAAGGACAGCGTTTAGGTAACCACGGTTCATGGAAATTTAGCTGGCGGGACTACCGCCATTCCGGGGGAGTCGTTTTTATTTGGCCCGAATTCGATTAATATAGGAATTCGATTTATGTTTATGAGCATTACCACAGACCGCACGCCGCGCCCAAATTCGCTAGGTGATCTCGGCATAACGAGCGGTTCAAACTCGATCGTCAGTTTAAGTGAATTTACTTACAAAAAAGGGATCGAAATTTACGGCGAGAAGGAGCCTGCCGAGTACGTTTATCAGGTTAAGAAGGGAGTGGTGCGAAGTTACAAACTGCTCTCCGATGGTCGGCGTCAGATCGGCGCGTTTCACTTGGTCGGCGATATTTTTGGGCTGGAGAACGGTGAGACGCATCGATTTACGGCGGAAGCCATCGTGCAGACCACTGTTCGCTTAAGCAGGCGGCGAAGCCTTGAGGTGACGGCCGAGATCGACGCTGTTGTTTCACGCAACCTGCTCGGCATGACAACCCGAAATCTACAGCACGCGGAAAACCATATGCTGTTGCTGGGGCGCAAGACCTTGCTGGAGAGGGTTGCTGCGTTTCTACTTGAGATGGACGGGCGGCTGAGTAACGCTGAGATAATGTCGCTGCCCATGTCACGTCGTGATATTGCGGATTACCTTGGCTTAACCCTCGAAACTGTGTCGCGTGCACTGTCCCAACTGCATAAAGCTGGCGTCATCGATTTTATCGGTACCCAACGGGAATTCGTAATTCTCGACCGGCAGCGGCTTGCCAGGTTCGACCTGCAGAGTTAAACGCGATTGGGACAGGGATAAAGCTGAAGTCCCGGTTTTATTCAAATATTCCTGCCGTGCTACCTGATACCAAGAGCACGTCAGCTGTGGCAATAGCAGGTTCGGATGCGTTAAAAGACGAACGCTTCTCCTCCTGATTTGAATCAAGGCGGGCCCGCACTGGATGCGGAATGATCGTCCCGTGAGAGATGAGGGGCGGTACTTGCGAAGCATCAGGCAGCTTGTTGCGGACAAGAATCAAATCCGGATTTCAGGACGAATATTTGCAGCCGCCGTTCTGGTTGGAGTCTGGCGGGTGGCTCCCGCTTCGGCACGAACCTCTGCTGACCGGACAGTCAGTGCGTTGGGAAAACACCTCATGACGACAATTTATATTTCGAGCGCCATAATATCCGTACTGCCACGATATCGAGATGAAGTGCTATGTACGCTCACCACGCTTCACAACGCTTCACAACGTTGAAGTTCGTCATGCCAACGCTTCGAAGATTATCATCATCATAGAATCGCTCGCCAGTGGCATTCTTGGAGCGCATCTCGGCAAAATAGCATCCCGGCAAGGCGTCCTGTCGGCCAAACATGGTGTTCGAGCACGTCGGGAGGCTCGCCGAGATCGGAGACTAAAACATATCACTCTCGCGACGCCAATTACTGAAGGCCCAAGCGCCGGCTGTGGCGGCCGCAGCAGCCGGTATAACGATTCCCGCCGGTGCACAGCCAGTGGCGGGCGGCATCGGCGCTCCAGCTGAGATTAAGTGCGGGCATAGAGGCAAACTCAGATCGTCTTTGCTCGCCCCTATTTGATATTCTTGATGATCGCTCGCTCCCGTATGTGTTCTATTGCGTCTTTTCAGAGGAAAATGTCATGAAAAGATCTTTTATTGCCGCGTTGGTTACTCTGCTTGTTAGCGTAGCTGGTTTTGGCACGCCATCGCGGGCCGAGACTGGTCAGGTTTCCGTTGTATTCACGAAAGGAGGATTCATCGTCGGGGTCGGCGGTGGAGAAGGCGTGCTTGTCTTCAAAGGCAAGCGTTATCCATTCACCGTTTCGGGCATGAATATCGGCTTCACCATCGGAGCCTCGACAACCAAGCTGGTTGGACGAGCCCTCAATCTGAATAGCTTGGCAGCGTTTGAGGGTAACTACAGCGCGATCGGAGCTGGCGGTGCAGTTGCAGCCGGAGCGGCAGGCGTTCAATTGCAGAATGCTAATGGCGTAATCCTGCAGCTTAGCGGTCCCAAGATCGGCGCTGAAGTGTCGGCTGCGGTAGGCGGGGTAACGATCAGGTTTAAGTAGGTGTGATGCGATCAGGCCGCACGTTTGCGCTTGATACTCAAACGTGCGACTGCCCGCTTCGTGCAGCCTGCGACGGCAGGCTCTGCGGGACTTGGGGGCAACGCGTGCGGCGCTATTTGTCCCGGCGCGATTACAATTAACTCACGCTGAATAACGGATGAGTTCGTATTTTCGAACGCGATTCGGAGATTTCTGGATGCGGCGCGAGTTTGTGAGGATCGTACGTTTGAGCTGCGCGTGATCTCGTGGCGGAATATCGCGCTAGATCGCACCCTTGAAGTCGCCGTTGAAGTACTCGCTGGCATTGAGTTCTGGTGAGCACGGCGGCAGGTAGAACACCTCGATCCGTTTCGCGTTCGCCGCCAGCCAGCCTTTGACCATTCTGGATTTGTGTACGCTCAAGTTGTCGAGGATCAGGAAGACCTTGCGCTTGGTGTCCTTGGTCAGACGTCGCATGAACAGGATCAAGCGTTGCGGCGTGATTCCGCCAGCATAGATCATGAACCGGACCTTGCCCTGATGGGTCACTGCCGCAATCAACGACAGGCTGCTGCGGGACTGTCAGGATTTCCGTGTGCGAGCGGGCATAATGGGAGAGAAGAAGTCCCATGATGTCCCGATGCAAGGAGCCGACGATACCAGCTTCAACTTTTGGCGGGCAGCGATGCAGCGATGGCACTGGATCATGACGGACTTCTGGATTCGCTGAAGAAGTGCGGGCCGAACGCGCGCTAAGCGCGAGATGGACCATCGCCTTGGCGAAGAAGCTCAGGCCGGGAATAGCGCAGTGAGCGCCTGTCATATTGGCAACGAGTGACTTCGGTTCAGGCCATGTGATCTCCTTCGAATCTTCGCAAATCCGAAAGAATCTGAGTTTACGTCTTGAACGGCCGCGACGGCAGGCCAGTTCCCGGCCGGTTGGATATATTAGAGCTAATCCGTGCCGAGGTGATTCAACGGTTACGCGATTACGGCTTGCCGTCGGCGAAGCTGTATCCGGGTCTAATTTTTTTGATCTTGCCGCGCTTATGTAAGCCGGATAACCTTTGATGGAATTCAGGTGCTCCTTCGCGAGAGAAGCAACCGTGGACAGGGTGACAGACCCGTCTGAATCCAGAGATTCCGCGCCTCCGCGCACGCGGCGCGATGAGTTTGTCGTATTTCTCATAATCGCAGCACTGATTTGGCCGATCGTCGCCGTTGGCGTGGTCGGCGGCTATGGATTTTTGGTCTGGATGTCGCAGTTGATATTGGGGTCTCCGGGACCGCCAAATTGATGGTTTGATTAGCGAGTAACGGGTCATGAAAGAGTCAGAGCTTTCGCGGCGAACATTGCTATTCGGTCAGCTTCGATCGCCGGCCATCTATATTTCGAGTGCGGTTGTCTCGGTCTTGCCGCAGCACCTCGAAGAGGTAGAGCAATTATTGTCAGCGATGCCTGAAGTCGAAATTCACCATCGCAGTCCATCGAAATTTGTCATTGTTCTGGAAGCTCCAGACAGCGGCATACTCGGCGCGCGTCTTGCCGAGATTTCGGGGTGGAATGGTGTGCTGTCCGCCAACATGGTCTACGAGCAATTCGACGAAGCTGCCGGGCATGGAGAAGAACGATGAGTCTTTCGCGGCGCGACATGCTTAAGGCGCAAGCGGCTGCCGTTGCGGCAGCTGCGGCTAATATCGTCATACCTGCAGCCGCACAGCCTGTGGCGCAGGGGATCGGTACGCTCGAGATCAAATGGTCGAAGGCGCCCTGCAGATTCTGCGGCACCGGGTGCGGCGTCATGGTCGGCGTCAAGGGTGGCAAAGTGGTCGCGACCCACGGCGATACGCTGGCAGAAGTGAATCGCGGCCTGAACTGCATCAAGGGCTATTTTCTATCAAAGATCATGTATGGTGGCGATCGGCTGACGACACCGCTGATGCGCAAGAAGAACGGCGTCTATGACAAGAACGGCGAGTTCACCCCGGTAAGCTGGGACGAAGCGTTCGGTGTGATGGCCGATCGTCTCAAGGCTGTTCTCAAGGCCAAGGGTCCGACGGCTGTCGGTATGTTCGGCTCCGGTCAGTGGACCATCTGGGAGGGATATGCAGCGACCAAGCTGATGCGCGCTGGTTTCCGCTCCAATAATCTTGATCCCAATGCTCGTCATTGCATGGCCTCGGCAGCCTTTGCCTTCATGCGCACGTTTGGCGCGGACGAGCCGATGGGCTGTTACGACGATTTCGAGGCGGCCGATGCATTCGTGCTGTGGGGCTCGAATATGGCCGAGATGCATCCGATCCTTTGGACGCGTCTGACCGATCGCCGGCTCAGCCACCCGCATGTCAAGGTCGCGGTTCTATCGACCTTCACGCATCGCAGCTCCGACCTTGCGGATATTCCGATCGTGTTCAAGCCGGGCGCTGATCTTGCCATTCTGAATTACATTGCTAATCACATCATCACGACCGGCCGGGTGAATAAGGACTTCGTCAAGAACCACACGACTTTTGTGAAGGGCGTGACCGATATTGGCTATGGCTTGCGGTCGGACCATCCGCTCGAGATGAAGGCCAAGGGAACAGCCAATCCGGCTGCCACGGAGCCAATCGATTTCGATGCCTATGCGAAGTTCGTGAAGGATTATACGCTGGAGAAGGTGTCCGCGCTCACCGGTGTCGAGCGCGGCTTTCTTCAGGAATTGGCGGAGCTTTACGCCGATCCCTCGCGCAAGGTGATGTCGCTCTGGACCATGGGCTGCAATCAGCATGTGCGTGGCGTCTGGGCCAATCAGCTCATCTACAACATCCATCTGCTGACGGGAAAAATCGCCGAGCCTGGCAATTCGCCGTTCTCGCTTACAGGGCAGCCCTCGGCCTGCGGTACCGCACGCGAGGTCGGCACTTTCGCGCATCGGCTGCCGGCGGACATGGCGGTGGCCAATCCCGAGCACCGCAAGCATACCGAGGAAATCTGGCACGTGCCGCATGGACTCATTCCCCCAAAGCCCGGGTATCATGCGGTCGAACAGGACCGCATGCTGCGCGATGGCAAGCTCAATTTCTACTGGATACAGGTCAACAACAACCTGCAGGCCGCGCCGAACAACACGCAGGAGACGTATCCCGGCTATCGCAATCCCGATAATTTCATCGTGGTCTCGGACGCCTATCCCACGGTCACGGCGCTGGCGGCGGATGTCATCCTGCCGGCCGCGATGTGGGTGGAGAAGGAGGGGGCTTACGGCAACGCCGAGCGCCGAACGCATTTCTGGCGACAGCTTGTGAATGCGCCAGGCGAAGCACGCTCCGACCTGTGGCAGATGATGGAGTTTTCCAAACGGTTCACCACCGACGAGATGTGGCCGGCGGAAATCCTGGAGGCCAATCCGAATTATCGCGGTAAGACGCTGTTCGATGTTCTTTTCAAGAACGGCAATGTCGATCGTTATGCAGCCAGCGAGATTCCCGCTGAATATGAGAACCAGGAATCGAAAGCGTTCGGCTTTTATGTTCAGAAGGGCTTGTTCGAGGAATATGCCACCTTCGGGCGCGGTCATGGCCACGATCTCGGGCCGTTCGACCTCTATCATGAGACGCGGGGCCTGCGCTGGCCGGTAGTCGAGAACAGAGAGACTCGCTGGCGTTACCGTGAAGGTCTCGATCCGTATGTGAAGCCCGGAAGGGGCGTCGAATTCTACGGCCAGCCTGACGGGCGGGCGAAGATCATTGCGGTGCCATATGAGCCGCCGGCCGAGTCGCCGGACAAGGAATACGATATCTGGCTGGTCACGGGACGCGTGCTGGAGCACTGGCATTCCGGCTCGATGACCATGCGCGTGCCGGAGCTTTTCAGGGCGTTTCCGGGCGCGGTGTGCTTCATGCACGCTGAAGACGCCCGCGTGCGCGGAATCAATCAGGGGGCTGAAATCAGGCTCGCCTCGCGCCGAGGCGAGATCAGGATACGCGTCGACATTCGCGGCCGCAATCGGATGCCGCGCGGCGTCGTTTTCGTGCCCTGGTTCGACGCCAGCGAGCTCATCAATAAAACCACCCTGGACGCGACAGATCCGATTTCCAAACAGACGGATTTCAAAAAATGCGCGGTCAAAATTACTGCCGTTTGAATCCGTGGGCCCGCCCACTTCTAGGAGCCGTGCTGAGCGGATGCGTCATTTTACTGAGCGGCGCGATCTACGCGCAGAACGCGCCACAGGGCGCGCCGCAAATCGTGCCGAGGGTGACGGGCAATGCGGACCCCATGAGCGATCCACCGGTTCCGCCGATCCCGCGTCCGATCACCGACGACAGGCGGGTGATGCGCAACTATCCTGAGCAGCCGCCGGTGATTCCGCATTCTATCGATAATTATCAGCTCACGCTAAGAACCAACCGCTGCCTCGACTGCCATAGTCGGCAACATACCGAAGCATCGGGCGCGCCGATGATCAGCGTCACCCACTTCACGGATCGCGATGGTCAGGTTCTCGCCGATGTCACGCCGCGGCGCTATTTCTGTACGATCTGTCATGTTACGCAGACCAATGTTAAACCGTTGGTGCCGAACACATTCCAGGACATGCTTCTGATTCGCGACCCCAAGCGGTGAGAGCGACATGGCAAAACTGAAAGCCCTGCTGCTGTGGTTTTGGCGGATCGCCAGTCGGCCAAGTATGTATTTCAGCCTTGGTTTTCTCACCCTAGGCGGCTTTTTGTGCGGCGTGATCTTCTGGGGCGCGTTCAACACGGCGCTCGAACTCACCAATACCGAGGCGTTCTGCGTCTCTTGTCATGAAATGCATGACAATGTGTACCAGGAATTGCAGCACACCGTGCATTTCTCGAACCGATCCGGTGTCCGCGCCACTTGTCCGGATTGCCATGTTCCCCATGCTTGGACCGACAAGATTGCGCGCAAGATGCAGGCTTCCAAGGAGGTTTGGGGCAAGATCTTCGGCACCATTTCAACCCGGCAGAAATTTTTAGATATGCGCCTTGAGCTGGCCGAGAACGAATGGGCGCGCCTCAAGGCCAATAATTCTTTGGAATGCCGCAATTGCCATTCCTCGATCGCGATGGATTTCACTAAACAGACGCCGCGTGCGGCTGAAATCCACACCCGTTATCTGGTCTCGGGTCAAAAAACCTGCATTGATTGCCACAAGGGCATAGCGCACGAGCTTCCGGACATGACCGGAATAGAGCCGGGCTGGCGCGTGCCGCCTGAACTGCGTGACCGGCACAGCTTCAGGGAGCAGCGGCAGTCGCTGCAGCACTTCATCGCGACAGCGAGCGCGGGAGCAACGGGCGGTGAATAATTTGGTTTCGCGTGTTCCGACGATTCTCGTCAACCCCCACCCAAAGCGTCCCTAGATCGATTGCACTTGCCACGCTCCGACCTTGTGCAAGGATGGAGTTCCGTGGTTTGTACCGATTGTAATTTGTTGGTGAGCAATATTGGGGACTGTCTTGAACGAGTCGCTGCATCCGCTCACGCCGCATCATTTGCCCCCCTTCATCACCGCGCCCGGTGACATAGACATTCTCATGGTCGTCATGGGCATCGTTCTGCTCATGGCCATTCTGTTCGTCGGCAACATCTATCTACAGCTCCATTCCCTACCGGAGCGGATGGCTCATAAATCGAAGTGTCCGGCGCCAGCGCTGATGGGACCAAGGCGGCTTAACTGCGAACGGAGGATTTCTGGTTCATCGTAGCCTTTCAAAGGAGCGAAGATGAGACAGAAATCCGGGACAGGGAAAGCGCCAGCGGAGCAGGTCATCAAGGACATCCGCCGTGCGACCCGCAAGCAGTATTCGGCCGAAGAGAAGATCCGGATCGTACTGGAATGCCTACGCGGTGAGGAGTCGATCGCCGCGCTATGCCGCCGCGAAGGCATCGCTGAGAGCCTGAACTACAACTGGTCGAAGGAGTTCCTGGAAGCCGGCAAGAAGCGGCTTGCCGGCGATACGGCGCGGGCGGCCACCAGCGACGAGGTGAAAGTGCTGCGCAAGGAGGCGCGCGATCTCAAGGAGGTCGTCGCCGAACAGGCGCTGGAGCTGCGGCTGCTTAAAAAAGCATGATCGCGGATGGGGGCGACGACGAATGAGATATCCCGCATCCGAGAAGCTGGAGATCATCCGGCTGGTCGAGCAGTCGCGCCTGTCGGCGCGGCGCACGCTGCAAAAACTTGGCGTTGCCCGGTCGACCTCAATCGCTGGCATGATCGCTTCCTCACTGGCGGTATCGACGCGCTGGAGGATCGCAGGCCTCGGCCGAACCGGGTTTGGAACCGCATTCCCGAGGAGACGCGAGATCAGATCATCGAGCTGGCGCTAAATGAGCCGGAGCTATCGCCTCGGGAGTTGGCGGTCACCTTCACCGATACCAAGGGCTACTTCGTGTCGGAATCTTCGGTCTATCGCCTGTTCAAGGCCCATGACCTGATCACCAGCCCGGCCTTCATCGTCATCAAGGCCGCCGCCGAATTCCACGACAAGACGACAGCGCCGAACCAGCTCTGGCAGAACCGATTTTTACCTATCTCGAGGTCAGCGGATGGGGATGGTTCTACCTGTCGAGGGACTGTCAGGAATCTTGTGTTTGAGGCCATACTGATGAAGCGAAGGAGCATCATATGGCTATCGAGAAAGAGGTTTTGGATCAGCTTCTCGCAGGTCGTGAGCCGAAGGATGTTTTCGGCAAAGACGGCCTGGTCGATGAGTTAAAGAGAGCGCTATCGGAACGGATCTTGAACACCGAACTCGACGAGCACCTTGAGGCGGAGACCGCCGGCGGCAAATCCAATCACCGCAATGGCTATTCGAAGAAGTCGGTTTCGACGGCAACATCGAAGGTCACGCTGGCGATGCCGCGCGACCGTGCCGGCACCTTCGATCCTCAATTGATCGCCAAATATCAACGCCGGTTTCCGGATTTCAACGACAGGATTATTTCGACGTACGCCCGCGGCATGAGCGTGCGCGAGATCGGCGGCCATCTCGAGGAGATTTACGGCATCGACGTCTTGCCCGATCTGATCTCAGCGGTGACCGATGCCGTTCTGGACGAGATCGCGGAATGGCAAAACCGGCCGCTCGATGTCAGCTATCCGCTGGTGTTCTTCGACGCCTTACGGGTCAAAATTCGCGACGAAGGCTTCGTACGCAACAAGGCGGCCTACATCGCGTTGGGCGTCCTGCCTGACGGCACCAAAGATATTCTGGGTCTGTGGATCGAACAAACCGAAGGCGCTAAGTTCTGGTTGCGCGTCATGAATGAACTCAAGGGCCGCAACGTCAGTGACATCCTGATTGCCGTCGTCGATGGACTGAGGGGTTTTCCGGAGGCCATCAACGCCCGCCGGGCCATGCGGATGCGAGGTCATTTTCCAACCGATGACGCCGCAACAAAATTACTGTATCTGTGTCTCAACCGCGCCGCGGCTGAGTGGAAACGCCCACCGCGCGAATGGTCCGAGGCGAAGACTCAATTCGCCATCATGTTCAACGAGCGTTTCGTCACCGCATGATGGTTCACCTGCCTCAAACACAGAATTTCCGACACTCCCACCTGTCGACCGTGCTCGACGACTTCTTTCGCTACATCATCGCGTGGAAGCTGCGCACCACGATGAAGGCGGAAGACGTCACCGACACGCTGACCATGGCGTTGCAGGCATCCGGCTGCGACAGCGCCAGAGCCCTGCAGCGGCCGCGGCTACTGTCCGACAATGGCCCGTCCTACGTCTCGTCAGAGCTTGCCGCCTGGCTATCCGACAAGGGTATGGAGCACACACGCGGAGCACCCTGCCACCCCCAGACCCAGGGAAAGATCGAACGCTGGCACCAGACGCTGAAGAACCGTATCCAGCTGGAAAACTACTTTCTGCCGGGTGATCTCGAGCGAAAGTCGCGACGTTCGTCGATCACTACAACCATCGCCGCTACCACGAAAGCATCGGCAATCTCGCTCTCGCCGACGTCTACATTGGGCGCGGCGACATCATCATGCTGGAAAGGGAAAGGATCAAACGCGAAACCATCAAACAACGCCGCTTGCTTCATCGACAAGCGGCCGCCTAAAATGACAATCCTGATGGGCCAGAGCCTCCGTTAGCTCACACCGCCGATGGTCCCAAAATCCCCGACGACGGACAAGCAATAGCAGCACGATGTTCGGTATGTTGTTTCGTAAGATTGACAGTCGCTTTCTTTGAGCGTCGAGCATCTCATTCAATGTTTGGAAGAGTCCGGTGGACACCGTGCTGGTGTCCTTGGCGACTAGTACTTTTACCTGCTGCTCAGGAGCCTCCTGAATCTTGTTCGATCGGTCAACGATGTAAAAGTCTCGACTTAATCTGACAGTTTGGATTGGTGGGCCAATGAGCCGGCGTGGCGAGCGGGAGCGCTCAGCCGATATGGCGCGCCCGCGCTTGTAGCAGCGGTCCGATCTCCCCTTTTTTCGAGCTTCAGTTTGCAGTCCTCATTGACCATCTGGCCGTCCTCGAATCGATTTGAGCGACCCAACCGTCAGCACAGATTCGAAATTCCTTGAGTTGATGGTCTACCCCATCTGAGCCTAGATCACGGAAAGCCGAAATTATCTGCAAAAAGCCGCGCTACGGGATCACCGCAAGCGTTCACCAAAACATTGAGGCTTCAAGGCACGTCCAGCTACAGAGTGCAGCAAGGGGATTTTTCAGTTCCGGGAGGCTTCATTTTAAATCAACGCTGCCCCGCCCCCCGTTTAAGAAGCGCTTTCTAAGAGAGCATCAGCACTAGATGAAGTGTCTGCGGGTCTTGGTGCGCGGCCGGCGTGAAGCCGAATTTATCGAATACGTTTCTCATTGCGGCGTTCTCGGGCAGAACATCAGCCGTTAACTCCTGTAACCCTGCATCGCTCGCGAGCTTAATGAGATGGCGCATCAGAATTGAGCCGACGCCTCGTCCCTGCCAAGCATCGACAACGACAAATGCCATCTCGGCTCGCCCATGCTCGAAGACAATGTACCTGCCGCCTCCGGCGATCAGCTTGCGGCCGGAATCTTCTACGAGCGCTACAATCGCGACATGACTTTTGAAATCGACCTTCATGAAAAAGGTTCGCTCCTTTTCCGAGAAGTGACGCTTCATGGCGAAGAAACGGCGCTGGAGTGATTGTGCGCTGGTCCTTTCGATCGCGGCGAGCATGGCGGCTTCATCTTCCTGCCGGAGCGCGCGGATTTCGACTTGACTGCCGTCGCGCAGAAGCTCGCGTGCACTGTAGTTGATGGCTTTAGTCATTGGTTCCGGCAAACCAGGACAGCGGTGTGATCGGAACCGTTGAAGCTCAAGCCAACTCACGGCTGTTTGATTTGGATCAAGACTATGGCGCGAGAGCTGCCGGTAGCTTGACGACGATGTGTTCGCCTCAGATGGAGGTGCATCCTTGAAAACCTTTCGCCAATACTTACCCGGAGACGACGTCATCCAGCTTGTGATCCGGCTCGGGTTGCTTGCTTTTTTGATTTACTGGACGTTTGTTCTGATCCGTCCCTTCGTGCCGATATTGGCTTGGAGCATTGTACTCACTGTTGCGCTCTATCCTGTCTTCAATTTCCTTTCCAAGTTTCTCGGCGGCCGTCCAAAGCTCGCAGCGGCGATTCTCACCCTCATCAATCTTGGAATTGTCATCGGACCAGCAACCTGGCTTGGCTTGAATGCCTTGGAGGGGGTGAAGGAGTTTGCTGGAAATCTGAGCGCTGGTAACTTCGTGATTCCATCCCCGCCGGAAAGCGTCAATAACTGGCCGTTCATCGGCCCGAATCTTTACGAGTTCTGGGATCAGGCGTCCCGCAACATTCGAGCTGCCATGCGTGAGGTGGCTCCGTATCTGAAGCCATTGGCAGGCATTTTGCTGGCTCTTGCCGGCAATGCCGGCGTCGGCATGCTGAAGTTTCTCCTCTCCGTAGCGCTGGTCGGGTTTCTCTTCCCCTACGGCTCGCAGCTTGCAGAGGCAGGCAAAAGCTTCCTCTACCGTATCGTGCCTGAGCAGAGCGAACATTTCCTCGAACTGGCGGGTGCGACCATCCGCGCGGTGTCCCAGGGGGTCATCGGCGTCGCAATCATTCAATCCCTGCTGGCCGGCATTGGTTTCAAGCTGACGGGTATCCCCAGCGCCGGCCTGCTGGCATTCGCGGTTATGATCCTGTCGATCATTCAAGTCGGCGCGGCAATCGTCTTGGTTCCCGTGATCATCTGGATCTGGACGGACAAGGATTTCACGACAGCGTTGCTGCTGACAGTGTTCCTGGGCCTCGTCGGCGTACTCGACAATATCTTGAAGCCGCTCGTGATGAAGCGCGGCCTGACGACCCCGACACTTGTCATCTTTGTCGGGGTGATCGGAGGGACGCTCGCGCATGGACTTGTCGGCCTCTTCATAGGGCCGATCATTCTCTCTCTGGCCTGGGAATTGACGGTGGCCTGGATACGTAGCGATCGCGCCGGCACAGCGTCATTGCCAAGCTGATTGGCGAACGTTGACCTAGATCAACGTTCGATGCCTCGATGCCCCTTGAATGAGTTGCACGACAGCGAGGTCGAGACATGCTGATGGACAAAGCAACGCCGCCGGGCGGTCCCTTGTCAGGATTTGTTGCTTCGGCCGTAGAGTACATGATCGACGCCGGTCAACGCAGCGTCCTGTTCCTGGACGTCTTGCGGCGACGCGGCGATCAGTATCGGGAACACGCCGCGCAGACAGCACCGCATGTCCTGCAATATGCCGCCGAACTCATCATCGATGGCCGTAAACTGGATGAACCGGTAAATTATGTGCTGGTACGCATTATCCCGCCCACAGACATTGAAATTGATCCCGACCGGCGACCATTTATCGTGGTCGATCCTCGTGCTGGACATGGCCCTGGAATCGGAGGATTCAAAGCAGACAGCGAAATCGGAGTTGCGCTGAAAGCGGGGCATCCATGCTATTTCATCGGCTTCCTGCCCGAGCCGATGCCTGGACAAACAATCGAGCGGATCGCGCGCGCCGAAGCTCTGTTCATCGAGAAGGTCATCAGCCTTCATCCGAAAGCCGACGGCAAGCCGTGTGTTATCGGAAATTGCCAGGCTGGCTGGGCCGTCATGATCATTGCATCGCTGCGACCCGAACTGTTCGGCCCTGTCATCATCGCTGGCGCGCCGCTTGCCTATTGGGCGGGGGTGCGTGGAAAATACCCGATGCGCTACTTGGGTGGTCTGCTGGGAGGAGGCTGGCTAACAGCGCTAACGTGTGATCTCGGAGCCGGTAAATTCGATGGCGCCTGGCTCGTGCAAAACTTCGAGAGTCAGAATCCTTCGAATACACTGTGGACCAAACAGTACAATGTTTACTCAAAGGTCGATACCGAGGCCGAGCGATATCTCGACTTCGAACGCTGGTGGGGCGGGCACGTCAATCTGAATGCTGAGGAGATCCAGTTCATCGTCGACGAGCTGTTCGTTGGCAACAACCTCGCTGCCGGTCGTATCAGGATGTCTGATGGTCAAGCGGTCGACCTGCGTAATATCAGATCACCGATCGTGGTGTTCTGCTCCAAGGGAGATAATATTACCCCGCCGCAGCAGGCATTGCACTGGATTCTCGATCTCTATGCAGACGTCGACGAAATCAGGGCCTACGGGCAAACGATCGTCTACACGGTCCACGAGAGTGTCGGCCATCTCGGCATCTTCGTTTCCGGCGGCATTGCCAAGAAAGAACACGCGGAGTTTTCCAGCAATATCGATCTGATTGATATCTTGCCACCCGGTCTCTACGAGGCGACTTTCGAGGCCAAGGGCGCCGACACGACGAATGCCGACCTTGCCGCCGGCCAGTGGGTCATGCGTTGCGAGGCGCGGACGCTTGATGATATCCGCGCCATGGGTGGCAATTCGCTTGAAGATGAGCGGCGGTTTGCCGCCGCCAAGCGAGTATCGGAAATCAATCTGGCCGCCTACCGAAAGTTCCTGCAGCCTTGGATCAGAGGGATGGTGACGCCACAGATGGCGGAGCTGGCGCGAAATCTGCATCCACTGCGGCTCCAGTATGAAGCTTTCAGCAGCCAGAATCCGTTGATGTCAATGGTGAAGTCATTGGCTGACCAAGTGAGTAAGGATCGCAAGCAGGTCTCGACGGATAATCCCCTCCTTGCCTTTCAGGAGCAGGCTTCCAGGCAAATTGTTCACGCACTCGACAGTTGGCGAGATTCACAGGAGGCGCTCAGCGAGGCGACCTTTCTTGCGGTTTACGGCTCGCCGGCGTTGCAAGCGGCTGCCGGAATCGATCTGCAATCCACCCCATCGCGCTCGCCGGAGATGTCTGCTGCACACCGGGAAATGCTCAACAGGCGGATCGCCGAGCTGAAATCCAGAATTGGTGAAGGTGGACTTCGCGAAGCGGCCATTCGCAGTCTGCTTTATGTCGGGTCGGCGAGAGGAATGGTGGACGAGCGTAGCCTTGAAGCGCTGCGTAACGTTCACCGGAGCAACGTCGGTGCGCGGCTGACATTGAGCGAGTTCAAGATGGTGGTCCGGGAGCAGTTCTTCATGCTTCTGCTGGATCAGGAAGGGGCGTTGACCGCCATACCGAAACTGTTGCCCGACGATTCAAACATCCGTCAAACGGCCTTCGCGAAAGTCGGCGAAGTGCTGTCCGCCAGCGCGACGATCTCGGGTGAGGTCGCCCAGCGCCTGAAACGTGTTGCGGAACTTTTCGGTGTCGACGCGAACGAAGTTTCGGACAATGCATCGAGCCTGTCCTCCTTCGATCAGGCGAAGGCATCATAGCGTGAATCGGTAAGATTCGGAGCGGAATTATGAACGCCTCGCCGGTCGATACAGAAAAAACGCGTTCTCCCAGCAAGTATGACCGTCTGATCGCTGCGGCCAAGGCGGTTCTGCCAACACCGACCATTGTCGTGTACCCCTGCGATGAGACCTCGCTGCGTGGCGTTGTCGACAGCGCGTCGGCAGGCATTATCCGGCCGACGTTGGTCGGACCTGAGACGAAAATCAGGGATACGGCCAGCAAGTGTGGCTTCGACGTCTCCGGCTTCAAGATTGTCGATGTGGCGCACAGCGAGGCTGCGGCTGCAAAGGGTGTTGAGCTCATCCATGCTGCCGCGGGCGAGATGTTGATGAAGGGCAGCCTGCACACCGACGAACTCATGCGCAGCATTACGGCAAAGATAGGCGGGCTGCGAACCAACCGGCGGATCAGCCATGTGTTCGTAATGGATGTGCCGGCCTATGCCGAAACGCTGTTTGTCACGGACGCGGCCATCAACATTTTTCCAGATCTCGATGCCAAGCGCGATATCATTCAGAACGCCATTGATCTCTATACGCAAACCGGCTTCGGAAAATCGCCTCGTGTGGCGATCCTGTCGGCGGTTGAAACCGTGACTTCAAGTATTCCATCTACGGTCGAAGCTGCTGCGCTCTGTAAAATGGCCGATCGTGGCCAGATCACTGGGGGCGTGCTCGATGGCCCGCTTGCCTTCGATAACGCGATCGATGCGGAAGCGGCACGGATCAAGGGAATCAGGTCCGAGGTTGCCGGACGAGCGCAGATTCTGCTCGTACCCGACCTCGAAGCTGGCAATATGCTGGCGAAAAATCTCGCTTACTTTGCCAAGGCAGATAGCGCGGGTATCGTGCTTGGTGCTCGGGTGCCTGTCGTTCTGACGTCGCGTGCAGACTCGGCGCGCGCTCGGATGGCTTCCTGCGCGGTCGGTGCTCTCTACGCGAATGCAAGGCGCCAGCAGGCTCCAACAGTTGCCGCGTGATTGCCATGGATACCATTCTCGTCGTCAATGCCGGCTCCTCAAGCGTCAAGTTTCAGGTCTTTTCGATCGAAGGAGAAGGGCGGCTGCGGCGGCAGATCAAGGGTCAGATGGATGGCATCGGCCGTCGTCCTCGCCTGCGGGCGAAAGGTGTGGATGGCCAACCACTTGCCGACCGCGTCTATCCGGTCGAATCGGTTTCGGACGTCCCAGCCGCAATGGGTGTCGCCGGCGGATGGCTACGTAACGAAATCCGCATTAGCCCGATGGCAGTCGGTCATCGTGTCGTTCATGGCGGTCCGGACTTCGGCCAACCGGTGCTGATCGACCATGGCGTCGTGGCCCGGTTGGAGCGGTTCGTGGCACTCGCCCCGCTTCATCAGCCGCATAATCTGGCTCCGATCCGGTCGCTTCTCGCTAATTTTCCAACACTTCCACAGGTAGCTTGTTTCGATACCGCGTTTCACCGCACGCATGATGCTGTCTCTGACTGCTATGCAATTCCGTACCAATTATATGCCGAGGGTGTACGGCGTTATGGATTTCATGGTCTCTCATATGAATATGTCGCGAAAACCTTACCGCATGTCGCCCCTGAAACCGCCAGGAGGCGGGTGATTGTCGCGCATCTCGGTAGCGGAGCCTCTATGTGCGCTTTGAAGGAAGGACGCAGCATCGAGAGTACCATGGGGTTCACGGCCCTGGATGGGCTACCCATGGGGACGCGTCCAGGGCAACTCGACCCTGGTGTCGTGCTCTATCTGATCTCAGAGAAGGGAATGTCGCCTGCGAAGGCACAGGACTTCCTCTACCGGGATTGCGGATTGAAAGGACTGTCGGGCGTTAGCAACGATATGCGCGAACTGGAGGCGAGCGAAGATTCCAAGGCAAAACTGGCGATTGAGTATTTCGTCTATCGGATCGGCCTCAACGCCGGCATGCTTGCGGCGGCGTTGCAGGGTCTGGACGCTTTCGTCTTTACAGCCGGCATCGGGGAAAACTCGACGCGTATTCGAGCGCGCGTCGCTGATCAATTGGGTTGGCTTGGTGTGACCCTGGACTCTGCCGCGAATTCTCGCCACGCACGCCTGATATCCGGTTCCGACAGCCGCATTCCGATCTACGTCATACCAACCGATGAGGAGTTGATGATCGCGCAGCACACATTGCTGTTGCTGATGGACACACCATCCTCAAGTACCAGACAGGAGAAGGCGCTATAATTCCCGAATTCCCGGATACCAAGGTCGCTCTGAAAGGCAAGAAGGGCCTGATCGTTGGCATAGCCAACGATCAATCGATCGCGTGGGGATGCGCCAAGGCATTTCGTGCGCTCGGGGCCGAACTGGCCGTGACCTATCTGAACGAGCGCGCGAAAAAGCACGTCGAGCCGCTTGCGCAAGCATTGGAGGCGTCGATCTTCATGCCGCTCGACGTCATGGTGGAGGGGCAGACGGAGCGGGTATTTGAACGGATCGCAACGGATTGGGGACGGCTAGATTTCCTGCTGCATTCGATCGCCTTCTCCCCAAAGGAGGCGCTCCATGGACGGGTGGTAGACGTTGGTCGTGACGGCTTTCTTAAAACGATGGATGTCTCCTGCTGGTCATTTATGCGAATGGCTCATCTGGCCGAACCATTGATGAAACGGGGTGGATCCATTTTCACGATGACCTACTACGGTAGCCAGATGGTCGTTGAGAACTATAATGTGATGGGCGTGGCAAAGGCGGCCCTCGAAGCGGCCGTCCGCTATCTGGCTGCGGAATTGGGACCGAAGGGTATCCGCGTTCACGCAATCTCGCCCGGGCCGCTCGCCACGCGCGCAGCGTCGGGAATCCCCGAATTCGACGAATTGATGGACAAGGCGCAATCGAAGGCACCGACGCGGTGTCTGGTCAGTATCGACGACGTCGGCAACGCAACGGCATTTCTGGCGCTCGACGGTGCCAAGCTGATCACGGGTGGCGTCCTCTATGTCGACGGTGGCTATCACATCATCGATTGAGCACGTCGGTGCCGCCTATATCGGTTGTCAGCGGGCGTTGCGCTCGGCGCTCGAAGCCGTCAATTGACCTTAAACAAAGGGAGAAGTGTCAATTGAGCAAGAAGGCGCTACGTGCTTATCAACAGGGAGGTCGCTCCAGCAATGAAGCGCTCCGGGCGACTCGCGTTGATCGTTGCCTGATCCTTGGAGCCTATGACCGATCGAATCAAGGGTCGCGCGAGCGTGATGCAATCTCGTTCAAGTGGCTGGGTATTTGCGCGTCCGTCATCCGGTCGGATCTTCATTCCGGGATCGTGTTGGAAAGACAAGTTTAGCGTCTGTTACGTCAGGACTCGGCGATTTTGACACCTGGCGCGGCCTTGCTTTGACGAGTGACGAAACGTAGTTGGTTCCGGCATCGGAATGCAATCTCCCGATTCACAAGGTCGCCAGTACGTAACTCTCTTGCGCCGCGCCAGGTGACCTGCATTCCATAATTCACCATTCGAAATTGGGTAATCGACAAGCGGCGCTCGGCCATCTCGCCTCGACGCTCCTGGGTTCAGGTCTGCTGATCGAGGCTAGCGAGCTGCCCTCGATTCAAGAGAACGATCTGGCGCTGATTTCTGTCGACAAACCCGATGATGTCGAGTTCATGCAGCCGCGATAGTGCGCGGGACACCGTTTCCAGTGTCAGCCCCAGATAGTCGGCAATATCGCGCCGCGACATCGGCAGCGGTATAACGCCGGCTGCCTTGAGCCGTCTGTCCATCTCGATCAAAAAGGCAGCGACCCGCTCCAGAGAAGTCTTGCGGCCGAGCAGCAGCATGTGATTTTCCGCGTGCTGCAGATTGTCCGTGGTCATGCTGAGCAGATTTCGCGAGACCATCGCATCGCTCTCCGCCACCATTTCAAGGCTCCGCCGTTTGATCAAGCGAACTGTGGTGTTCAGGATCGCCTCCGCCGTAAAGCGATGCTCGGTTCCGTTTTCCAGGCCAAAAATGTCGCCGACGAGGTGGAACGCGCCGATCTGGCGACGACCGTCTGAAAGCAATTTGTAGCTTCGCACTGCGCCCGCCTTGACCTGATACACGTAGTCGGCGGGCTCATTTTCTCCATAGATCTCAGTGCCTTTCTTGTAGGTAAACTCGTTTAATCTTATTTTTCGATTTGAATTGCTAGCTATTCCTAATTCGCCGAGAGAGTTGGCCCAATATGCCAGATCGGTGGTAACGCGGACAAACATGGCCAACTCCTGTACGGTATCGATGTTGGATATGCTCTGCCTCTACGAAGTATGTCCGTGGAAGGAAGGCTTTATCGCGGCCTTAGAGCTTCCGCTAAGACACGTTTTTTGACCATTGTCTGAAAGGTCATTGTACCAAAGGACAGTCTTATATTAGGGTGTCAGAGAGGACAGTTCTGGGTCCCGGCTTCGGTGTTTGGATATTTCGACATTTCTGTTTGACAGATAGTGCTCGCCGCGTGAGGATCAGCTTGTGCTGGGGTATGGTTTTGCCTCAATGTGCCCCCTCGGCGATCCCGGGAGCGAGATACAAACTAGAGTGGCGGCTGGGAGGCGGACTTGCCTGGCCTTGTCTATATTGTCGACGACGATGCTTCGTTTCGGACAGCAGTCGAACGTCGCCTGAAGCTTGCCGGTTATGAAGTCGAGAAGCATTCATCGGCCGAGGCACTGCTGGATCGTCTGCAGGGCTCTGAAAGACCGGGGTGCGTCCTGCTCGACATACGAATGCCCGGACTGACGGGGCTGGAATTACAAAGCCGTCTCATCGAACTCCATTCGATCTTGCCGATCGTCTTCGTCACCGGCCATGCTGACACCCCGACGATCGTACGAGCTATCAGGGCGGGTGCCGAAGATCTTCTGATCAAGCCAGTATTGTCAGAGCAACTGATCGACGCGATCGAGCGCGCCCTGGCACGCCATGAGTTAGTCCGCGTCCAACGAGGCAAGCTCGATACGAGTCTCGCTCTCCTTGCGACATTGACGCCTCGCGAGCGACAGGTCTTCGATTTGATCGTACGCGGCAAGATCAACAAGCAAGTTGGTAGAGAGTTGGGAACAACCGAGCGGACCGTAAAAGCGCATCGCCATGAGGTGATGGAAAAGATGCAGGTTCACTCGCTCGCGGAACTGGTTTCGCTCGCGGAGCGGCTTGGCCTGATTAATCCCCACGAAAATTCAGGCAGCTAATCTTTTGCTCACTGCAACTTTCGGTACCATGTACGAAAGGTCACTATGAATATTGGCAGGCAAGGCGTCATATGTAAATGGACGCGCAGTGTGGCGATGGGCTTCATCAGGTTCGTGGAAGGCCGATGATGCCGAAATCCAAGTCAATTCTTATCGTCGACGATAATCCGTCAATGCTCAAGGGCATGAAACGGTTGTTAAGAGAGCATGGATTCAATGTAACGGTGTTTAATTCCGGTGCCGCGCTGCTGCGCCATGCTGATTTCGACGACGCCTTTTGCGTTATCCTAGATATCGATCTGAATAATGAATCTGGCATAGATTTGCGTCATCAACTCGCCGGCAGCGGTGTCGAGCTGCCAGTCATCTTTATTACCGGCAGCGATAGTGACGCGAAACGCTCAGCCGCAATCGAGTCGGGATGTATCGCGTACCTAACAAAGCCATTTTCGGCTAGATCGCTAATCGAACCAGTCGAGAAATTGCGTGGTGGGTCATTCTAGCGCGATCGGTCGGTTCGTTTGATCGCGGTCGCAATCCTCCCAGAGCCATTCCTTGATCATCTTCGGGCGCTTAGGAAATTCGTCGGAGGCTTGATCCAGATCAACTCGCGTTGGGCTCGACGCGTCGCCTATGCCATCAAGATCTGTGACAACTTGTGTAGGGGCAGCCGTGGGAGTCTATGCGATGAGGGGTATGCCTAACGTTCTTGGTTTTCCGACGGGAGCCTTGCTGATCGTCTTGTTTCTCTATGAGATGCGCCCCAACAAGGAGCCTTCATGAAGCTGCACGCGCTTCAGCGAGCGAGTTGGATCGAGATTTTTCCGCCACTGACGTGGCTTGCCGAATATAAGCCGTCCTGGCTCCATCGTGATGCGATTGCCGGCGTCACACTCGCCGCCTACGCCATCCCGGTGTCACTGGCCTATGCAGGCCTTGCTGGATTACCGCCGCAGGTTGGCATCTATGGTTATCTCCTTGGCGGCTTGGGCTATGCTCTCATGGGATCGTCCCGTCAGCTTGCTGTCGGTCCTACCTCCGCGATCTCGCTCATGATCGCTGGCGGCGTCGGGGCCTTGGCGGGAGGTGATGCCGTACGATTCGCGCAGATTGCGAGTCTTTCAGCATTCGCTGTGGCGCTGCTTTGCCTGATCGCCTGGGTTTTCAAGCTGAGCATTCTTGTGCGCTTGGTCAGCGACAGCATTCTCGTCGGCTTCAAAGCGGGCGCTGGACTTACAATCATAACGAGTCAGTTGCCGAGCCTGTTCGGTGTAGCCAGTGGCGGCCACAACTTCCTTGATCGCGCAATTCGACTTGCAGGTCAAATCGGCAACATCAACCCACTTGTGTTGGCAATAGGAGTTGTGGCGATCGTACTCCTGTTTCTCGGCGAACGATTCCTGACCCGCAGACCTGTCGGACTCGTGGTGTTGGCACTGTCGATTCTCTTGGCAACGTTACTAGGGTTCCCCGCGCTGGGCGTGCCTATCACCGGGAAGATACCGGGAGGTTTGCCTGCCTTGGAGCTGCCAACTTTTGGAATGCTGGATTTCGAAGAGCTGTTTCCGATAGCAGCCGGATGTCTGCTGCTGGCGTATATAGAAGGCGTTTCCGCGGCGCGGAGTTTTGCGGCGAGACATGGATATAGCATTGACGTCCGGCAAGAATTTTTGGGACTGGGGGCTGCTAACCTCGCAGTTGCATTCGGCCATGGCTATCCCGTCGCAGGCGGGTTGTCTCAGTCCGCCGTCAACGATACGGCGGGCGCGCGTACGCCTCTGGCATTGGTGTTTTGCTCGCTCACCCTCGCGCTCTGCCTGCTTTTCTTTACGGAGTTGCTGACCAACTTGCCGCGGACCGTATTGGCTGGAATTGTCATTGTTGCAGTTTACAAGCTGGTCGACGTTCGCGCGCTGCTTCGCATGTGGAAAGTAAGCCGCATCGACTTCTATGCCGCGGCTATCGCCCTCGTATCCGTGTTGCTGCTTGGGATTCTGCAGGGCGTTCTGCTAGCTGCCCTCGCATCCATTCTCCTGCTGCTTATCAGAGCGTCGCGGCCCAATATAGCGTTTCTGGGGCGGCTTCCTGGATCGGGTCGCTATTCCGACAGCCTCAGGCACGATGGCGTGAAGCCGTTGGTTGGCGTTATTGCCTTCCGTCCTGAAGCCTCGTTGCTCTACATCAATGCCGAGACGATTCTGGAGACAGTTTTGGCCACGCTACGAAAGTCGTCTGACGTGAGGCTGGTTGCCTGCGATCTTTCAGCCTCTCCCTACATCGATTTAGCGGGGGCTCGAATGTTACTTGATCTCTATGATGAACTGACCTCACGCCATATAGCGTTTTGCATCGTCGGCGCTCACGCGCAGTTGCGTGAATTGCTGCAGGCGGAAGGGTTAGCGGAGAAGACGGACAGCAATGAATGGCTCCGCACCATTGACGCTGTGCTGGCCGATGACAATGCCAGCGAGCGTCTCGGCCTCCAAGACGAATGGCTGGCTAAACAGTGAGCCGCTCCCGAGGTCGACGGTGATCGACCCAGATGCCCTGTGCCCTGCAGACAAAGAACTTCGGCCGTCGCTTCTGGCCACGTTGCATTATGCAGAGATACATTCGCTGCAGCTTCGGGAGTTGGGTTACGATAGTGGGGCATTGACTTTGATCAAGGTGGCGGAAAGGCAAAATGAAAAATGTCTACCGATACCAGTTCGCACAAAAGGTCGACCAGAGTGCTCGTCCCGTTCGGTTCGAAGCTGCCGGTTTCATCGTAGCGTAGAGTCATCAGAGGGAAAGGAATCATGAACAGATTTCGCATAAGCTTCGTTCTGCTAGCCTTGCTCGTGGGCGCAGCCGCCAATAGTACACCAGCGCGTGCTGAGATAGGTCGCGTCGCAGTGATCTTCACCAAGGGCGGATTCGTCATAGGAGTCGGCGGAGGCGAGGGCGTGCTGACGCTCCGGGGCAATCATTATCCATTCACAGTATCAGGCATGAGCGTCGGCTTCACGATCGGAGCATCGACCTCCAAGCTCGTTGGACGAGCCATCAATCTGAAGGGGCCGACTTCGATCGAAGGCAGGTACACCGCTGTCGGAGCGGGGGGTGCCCTTGCCGTCGGGGCGGGTGGAGTTCAATTGCAGAATGCCAATGGCGTGATCCTGCAATTGAGTGGTCCAAAGGTAGGCGCCGAAATGTCGGTCGCTGTCAGCGGGGTCTCGATACGCTTGAAATAGATACGAACAGGTCGGCCGTGCAGCGCGGCCGATCAATTTAATAGCGTTCAGGCACGGACGTCATCCCACGGAGGCCAACCTGGTCATCAAAGTGATCCTTAACGGAACGTTTTGGCAGCTTGACCTTGTTTCTATGAATCCGTTTGTACGGAATCAACTTCAGCAGATGCGCAATGCAGTTCAGCCGTGCTCGGCGCTTATCGTCGGAGCGAATGATGTACCATGGTGATTGTTGCGTGCTGGTCGCCTCAAACATCAAATCCCGCGCTTCCGAATAGTCATACCACCGTCGGTAGGATTCGGTATCCATCGGACTTAACTTCCATTGCCGCAACGGATCATCGATTCTTGCCTTGAAGCGACGCTCCTGCTCGTCCATTCCGACCTCAAGCCAGAGTTTGATCAGAATGATGCCGCCTTCGATGATATATTTCTCAATCTCGGGGCAAAGCGAAAGAAATCGTTTGTGCTCGACCGGCGTACAGAAGCCCATCACATATTCTACGCCGGCGCGATTATACCAACTCCGATCGAATATCACGATTTCACCGGCAGCTGGAAAATGCTGCATATAACGTTGAAGAAATATCTGCGTTTTCTCGCGATCTGACGGAGCTGGCAACGCGGCAACGCGAAACACCCGCGGACTAACCTTCTCTGTGATCGCTTTAATAGTGCCGCCCTTGCCGGCGGCATCCCGGCCCTCGAACAGGACGATGACTCGTATCTTATTCGCTTTTACCCATTCCTGAAGGTAGCAAAGCTCAATCTGGAGCTTTTCCAACTCTTTCTCATAGACCTTTCGTTTCATCCGTGGGGCGTTTGCGTCGGCTGACATGCTTACCTTCCGCGGCTTCAGATCAAACTCCACTGGACTGTTCTCAATCTCCCCAGGAAATAGTGATACCGATATCCCCCGGAATACCTTCGGGGTAGTCGATGATCTGGTAGCCAATGCGATAGCCCCGCGGCTTCAGGTAAGTGCGCCAAAGCTCGAAGATCTCCTTCGGAATCCCCATCAATGTATTCTCCCAACCGGATTCCTGCTGATTGATGGCACGGCCATTATCCGTACATAGCGAGTTGGGAAACCGATACACCTGCACTTCGGTTAGTCCGTTTCGCACTGCTCGCTGGATGATCGTCGAGGCGAGTTGGATTTTCTCGTCTTCGGATTTTCCTGACGGACGACTGAGCCGTTCGATCAGCGCTTGCTTTTCGGCTTCGGCGGCCGCTGCCAGCCGGGCATATTGATCCGCCCTTTCGGCCTCCTTAAGGGCTGCTTCTTTGCGGATTTGCTTCGCACTGGGAATGAGGTCATCGATGCTACCTGGCATGACGGAGGACTCCTGACGGTTTGGTCTACTCCCGCATTGTCGCAAGGCTAGATCGGGTCGACGTCGTTGCCTTGATCTAAGTCAAGCAATTCGCATCGGCGGTGCGTACCGTGCACGCTGAGGTTTCTGGCGGCTGGGGACAGCCAGGATGGGGAGAGTTGAACGAGAAGATACATGGTTCCACACCACCCGCCTTCAATCTTGCTCCCTCGGCGCGCTGTATTTGCGATTGCATAGCTTACCGGAGTAGACGGCGCACAAGTCAGAAAAATTGCAATTCGAGATCGTAGCTACTCATTGGCTTTTTTGCACATCCACTTGTTCTGGATTGCGGGACTATTGCTTGTGCTGATCGATATCACCGATTTCGGTACGCCGTTGCTCAGCATCGCAAGTACGGTCGATAAATCGCGGGCATCACGCCGGATGATACCGAAGCAAACCAGAATGCCAGGCACGAATTCTTTCCGAGGCGACAGATTCAAGGAGGAAAGCTATGAGTGTGCTTCGAAAGCATGTTTTTGCGGCGGCGGTTGCTGCGGGTTCCGTCCTACTGTCGTCGCAGACGGTGAATGCGTTCGACCTTTCCGGGGCGTGGGCCACGAGCGCGAAGCAATGCAATAAGATATTTACACGCAAAGGACGCGCACGTCAGGTCAGTTTTACGAGCTTTTCAGGTGCTTACGGTAGTGGGTTCATCGCTGAGGCAAATCGCCTAAGAGGAAAATCCGCAAGTTGTCTGATCAAGTCGAGGAAGGAGAGCGACCGAACCATCAATCTCGTTGTCGCCTGCGACTCCGGTATCATGCTTTCACAAATCCAGTTCTTCCTGAAGGTGATCGATGCTGACACCATCACCCGAAAATTCCCGGGCATGGAAGGAATAGATGCCCAATATCATCGGTGCCATATCTAGCGAATCGCACCTTTGATCGATTGTGTGTGAACTAAGGCTGGAGCATTCTTGGAAGTCGAGGCAAGTATCGATCGACCGCTGATGCCGAATAGCTACGGCGAGGAGGTCGTTTAGAGGATGATGCGCTAGGCCGTTGCCGCTGCCGTGGTGAAGACGCCGGGATACGAAGATGAACGGATGCGTTCCGATCGTAGCGATAGGTGTCGTTAGTCGTCTATTCGTCTGCCTGCTGGTCTGGGCGACCATCCCGTCCGAACTCGCGCGCGGTGCTCAAAGTCGCGAGATCAAACGAGTGTTAATTCTGAATTCCTTTGGGCGGGATTTCAGACCGTGGGGAGCATATGCCAAAACCATTCGCGAAAATCTGGAACAGTTGTCGCCATGGCGGATCGATTTTCAAGACCACTCATTAGTTTCAGCGCTTTCCGACGATGAAAATCCTGGGCTGCCATTTATTGCTTACTTGAACGCACTTTATTCCAAACACCCTCCGGATATCGTTATTGCCATTGGCGCCCCTGCCTCGAATTTTATTCAGCATAACCGCCAAGGTTTGTTCACTCAAATTCCCCTGATACTAACGGCTGTCGAGCAGCGTCGTATCCAGTTCTCGGATTTGTTAGATAACGACACCATTATTGCTGTTTCTCATAATTTTCGCCTTTCTTTCGAGACGATCCTTCGGGTTCTTCCTGATACGAAGCGAATTGTCGTTGTGAATGGAATATCACCAAACGAGAAATTCTGGCTCGGTGAGCTCCGCAAGGCCGCCGCATCTCTTGAGAAGAAAGTTGAGTTCATCTGGCCCGAGGATATCTCGTTTCAGGAGTTTTTGAAGAAAAGCGAAACGCTACCGCCAAACACCGCCATCTTCTGGCATCTGATGAATGTCGACGCAACAGGGATTTCTTACGAAGGGAATACAGCGCTTCGGCAACTCCATCGAGTGTCCAACGCTCCGATTTTTTCCTACGACGATGGCTTTTTTGGCAATGAGATCGTTGGCGGGCCGATGTATTCCGTTCTCGAAATTAGCAGGCTTACGGCTGTCGTTGCCGTTCGTATCCTTGGTGGAGAAAAGCCTCGCGACGTAAGGCCTGCTGCGATCAAATATGCCAACCCCAAGTTTGATTGGCGCGAAATGCAGCGTTGGGGTATCAGTGAGAGCAGCTTGCCTCCAGGAAGCGAAGTTTTATTTCGTGAGCCAAGTATCTGGAAAAAATACAGCTGGCCGCTTTCGCTGATTGCGATCGTAATCCTGATTCAAGGAGGATTGATCAGCGGACTGCTCCGCGAACGGCGTCGCCGACGCCTCGCGGAAGTTGAATCGCGGCTCCGCTTGACGGAGCTTGCGCATATTAATCGCTACTCGACTGTCGGCGAACTGACGGCTTCCATCACGCACGAGCTAAACCAGCCGCTAGGCTCAATCCTTACCAACGCCGAGACGGCCGAACTCATACTGAACAGCTCTTCGCCAGATCTGAATGAATTGCGGGACATTCTCGTTGACATCAGACGCGACGATCAGCGCGCCAGCGAAGTGATACGTCGGCTACGCAGCCTGTTGAGGAAAACACCCTTTGAGATGAAATGTATCGATTTGAACGAAACGGTGCGGCAGGTAATCGGATTTGTTACAGCCATGGCTCAGGGGCGCAATATTATATTAAGATGCGTCACGACCTCGGTCGATCTGACCGTCAAGGGCGATGCCGTTCAATTACAACAAGTCGTTCTGAATTTGATTGTCAATGCAGTAGAAGCAATATCCGAAGCGGACGCAAATGAGCGTGAAGTTAGCGTAATTACGAATCTTTCGGACGACATCGTAGAAATTAGGATCAGCGACACCGGCCCCGGCATAGCCGCCGGAGATCTCAAGAGCATCTTCGATCCATTTTTCACGACAAAACCCCAGGGTATGGGTATGGGGCTCGCGATTGTCCGAACTATTGTCGAGGCGCATCAGGGGCAGATTTCTGCGGCAAACTTATCGTCCGGCGGTGCACTTTTCGCGATCAGGCTTCCGTCTGCGCATGGTCGATCGGTTTCGAGATGATCAGTTTTGAGATGATACGTGCGGCCACGCTGGTCTTGCGTTGCAGCAAAAACGGCGCCGTTAGTTTCGTTGATTTTTGTCAAAGTACGAGCCAGGCCCGGATCCATCTTGCAGCGATGAACCCGAGGAGAAGCGAGATGTTCCGCTGCGGCAAGACGTTGATCGTGCTAGTACTGCTAATGGCGAGTTCCGCCGCTGTCTTCGCCCAGACGGGAGACCAATCGTCTGGCCCCAGCAACGAGCCGCAGCCGACGACTAAATCGTCGCCCGGTGCCGAGTTGTTGAAACCCGAGCAACTCGAAGCGCTGGTTGCCCCGATTGCGCTTTATCCCGATGAGTTGCTGGCAAATGTACTGGCGGCGTCGACTTATCCGCTGGAAGTCGTGCAGGCCGACCGCTGGCTCAAGGAGCGCAAAACGCTGAAAGGCGATGCGTTGAAGAGCGAAGTTGAAAAGCAATCATGGGACGATAGTGTCAAGGCACTTTCGAGCACTCCTGACGTCATTGCGATGATGAGCGACAAGATCGACTGGACCAAGCGTCTCGGTGATGCGGTTCTCGCACAGCAAGCGGATGTCATGGATGCAATTCAACGCCTTCGCACCAAAGCCTATGACAACAAGAAGCTCGTTACCACCAAGCAGCAGAAGGTCAGCGTCCAAACGCAAGAAAACAGGCAGACGATCGTTATCGAGGCTGCCAGTCCCGATACGATGTACGTGCCCTACTACGATCCGGAAACGGTTTACGGGACTTGGCCCTATACGGAATATCCACCTTACTACTTCGGATATCCGTCCTATATCGGCACGGGAGTGATCGCGGCAGGGCTCGCGTTCGGTGCGGGCTGGGCTATCGGACGCTGGGGCAATTATTGGGGCGGCGGGTTCAATTGGGGTAACCGCAATCTCTACGTCAATCACTACAACAGAATAAACAACGTCGGAAACAACTGGCAGCATAATCCGGCGCATCGCCAAGGCGTGCGATATAACAATGCGAATGTTCAGCAGCGTTTCGGCAACAACGATCTGAGGTCAGGCGCTTCGAACCGCATGGATTTTCGTGGCCGCGATGGGCAGCAGGTGCTTCGTCCGGAGCAGGGCCGACCTGGCGGCGGAGATCGCGCAGTCGGGGGGCGTGCGGACGACCGTGCGGCTTCACGTGACCGGTCGGGCGGCGGTCGTGGCGGTCGATCGGGCGCAGCGGATCGTGCCAGAGGCGGCGGCGACCGTGCCAGAGCGGGTAACAGGGCTGCCAACCGTGCTGGCGGCGCGGCGCGCGGCGCAGCCAGTCGTGGCGGTGCCATGAACATATCGTCGGGCAGGGTGGCTGCCGCGGCCTCGGCTCGTGGTCATGCGAGCCTGGGCGGACGAGGTGCTGGCGGCTTCGCCGGACGTGGCGGCGCGGCATTCGCCGGTAGGGGGGGCCATGGCGGCGGCTTCCGTGGTGGTGGTGGTGGTGGTGGCGGCTTCCGAGGCGGTGGACGGCGGTCCGATGTCGAATTGAAACACGATATCGTACTGCTGGGTTATCTTGCCAACGGTCTTGGCTACTACCGCTTCAGCTATCTCGGTAGCAGCAAGTCATATGTCGGCGTGATCGCGCAGGAAGTGCAAAACCTGGCGCCGCAGGCCGTGACCCGTGGTCGCGACGGCTATCTCAGAGTTTACTACGAGAAGCTTGGATTGAAGCTGCGAACCTACAGCGACTGGTTTGCTGAAGGCGCAAAAATTCCTGCGCTGCGAGAGGTGTCGCCATGATAATGTCAATGTGGATGTACCGCGCCGCTTCGACAGGCGCGGCGGCCATCTTAGCGGTTGCACTGTCTGCCGATGTGAGCCAAGCTCAGCAGACCTTTTCTTCGCCGGAAGATGCAGCGGCGGGATTGGCCACGGCGGTCAAGGCCGGAACCACGAGAGCGATTCTGAAAGTCCTCGGCAGAGGCGCTGAAGACGTGGTCGAATCCGGAGATAGCGTTGCTGACAAAGAGACGCGGGAGCGTTTTCTTTCCGCTTACGATGCCAACCACTCTATCAAGGCTGAGGGAAACAAGAAAGCCACGCTCATTTTGGGCGCTGATGAATTTCCGTTTCCAATTCCACTTGTCAACAGCGAGAGCGGCTGGGAATTCGACACGGCCGCCGGGCGTCTTGAGATTCTTTATCGCCGCATTGGGCGCAATGAATTGGATGCGATTCAGGCCTGTCTCGCCTTCGTAGATGCTCAGAACGAATATGCCGAGAAGGATCGTACAAACGAAGGTGTTGGCGTGTACGCGCAACGTATCGTCAGCAATCCGGGCAAAAAGGATGGGCTATTCTGGCGTGACGATCGCGACCCGAGTCCACTTGGTGAGTTGGCGGCGAAAGCATCATCAGAAGGCTATAAGGTCGATGGGCATGGCGCCCCGTATCACGGATATTTCTTTCGAATAATGAGGGGACAGGGCTCCGACGCACCCGGAGGCGCATTAAACTACATCGTCAAGCGTAAAATGATCGGCGGGTTCGCGCTGATCGCCTATCCTGCCGAATACGGCAACTCTGGCGTTATGAGCTTCATGGTCAATCACGCCGGCACTGTCTATCAAAAGGATCTCGGCAGAAAAACGGAATTTCTCGCCAAACGTATCGTTCTGTTTGATCCAGATCAGACCTGGAAGAAGGTTGATGTGGCGAAGCCTTGAACGTAGGTGTTCTGGTTTCCTGAGGGCAATGTGGGCGGGCAAGCGATGGGCTGAAGCGCTAAGCATCAGCTTGTCAATATAGATCAACATCTCACTTTTGGCGGGGCGGATGCAATCGACTTCCCTTGCATCCACAGTAACGCTGCATCGACTATCTCCAGGCCGAAAATGTCACGGCTGACTGATTTTTGTTTGACTTAAATCAAAGCCGGAGATGCTAGGGCTCCGATCGTCAGGACACGCGCCGAAGTGCGTATAACGTGTCAGTCCAGGCCGGTGGGAGATGCACCATGAAGGCAAGCGCAGCTCTGAGGAAGGAAGCTGAGACCGGAGATTGCTGGAGTGATTTCCAGCCTGGTGATTGGCTCAGTTCCATCAATGTTCGCGATTTCATTGTCCGAAATGCTACGCCTTACACAGGCGACGAAGCTTTTCTCACTGGTCCGTCGCAGCGCACCAAGGCTGTCTGGGCAAAGTTGCAGCCGTATTTCGCCGAGGAACGGAAAAAGGGGGTCCTTGCAGTCGATGCTCAAACTGCCTCGACACTGCTTGCCCACAAGGCTGGTTACATCGATCGTGATAATGAAGTTATTGTGGGTCTTCAGACCGACCGGCCTTTCAAGCGGGCGATTTTTCCGTTCGGCGGATTGCGGATGGTCGAGGCGGGCCTCAAGGCTGCGGGCTTCGAACCCGACCCGGTCGTCCACGAGGTTTTCACGAAATACCGAAAATCGCATAACGACGGCGTCTTCGACGCCTATACGCCCGAAATCATGAAATGCCGGAAGTCCGGGATTATCACCGGCCTGCCGGATGCTTACGGTCGTGGCCGTATCATTGGAGATTACCGGCGGGTCGCTCTTTACGGGATTGATCGCCTTCTCGCAGCCAAGCGAGCAGAGCGGGAACAGATCGATGACATGTGGCCGAGCGATGACATCATTCGGTTACGCGAAGAACTGTCCGACCAGATGCGCGCGCTCGAGGACCTGTCCTCGATGGCCAAGCTATATGGCTTCGATATATCGAAGCCGGCTCGCAATGCTCAGGAGGCATTCCAATGGACCTACTTTGCCTATCTGGGGGCGATCAAGGAGGCGAACGGGGCAGCAATGTCCATCGGCCGGATATCGAGCTTCCTCGACATCTACATCGAACGGGATCTTAAGCAGGGAGTTTTGGACGAAGGCAAGGCTCAGGAGCTCTGGGATCAACTGGTCCAAAAGCTTCGCATAGTCCGCTTTTTGCGAACGCCCGATTACGACGCGCTGTTCAGCGGAGACCCTTATTGGGCGACAGAGTGCGTCGGCGGTATGGATCTGGACGGGCGCACGCTGGTGACCAAGAGCAGCTATCGCATGCTGCACACGCTTACAAATCTCGGCCCGGCACCCGAGCCGAACATTACGGTTCTCTGGTCCAACCATATGCCCGCAACATTCAAGCGCTATTGTGTCAAGGTCAGCCGCGATACGTCTTCCCTTCAATATGAGAACGACGATCTGATGCGTCCGTTCTGGGGCGACGATTACGGCATTGCCTGCTGCGTTTCGGCCATGCGCCTCGGCAAGCAGATGCAGTTTTTTGGCGCCCGTGTAAACCTGGCGAAGGCGCTACTGTATGCGATCAATGGCGGTCGCGACGAAGTCTCAGGCGAGCAGATAGCTCCTCAGACGCGTCCGGTCGCGGGCGACTTGCTCGACTATGATGATGTGATAGCCAAATTCGACACCACTATGGAGTGGCTGGCACGCACATATGTCCACGCGATGAACTGCATCCATTATATGCACGATAAGTATTTCTATGAACGCCTGGAGATGGCCCTGCACGATAGTGACATCCTCAGAACAATGGCATTCGGCATCGCCGGCCTGTCGGTGGTGGCCGACAGCCTCAGCGCAATCAAGTACGGCAAGATCCGTGTTACCCGGGATCCGACAGGGTTGGTGGTCGACTATCAAAATGAGGGGAATAAGGCGCCCCCACAATTCGGCAACAATGATGATCGCGTTGATCAGATCGCATCAGACATTGTCACGAGCTTCATGGCGAAGATACGAAAACATCCTACCTATCGTAATGCGACGCACACGCAGAGCGTGCTCACCATTACCTCGAACGTGGTGTACGGCAAGGCGACCGGAAACACCCCCGACGGCCGCCGCAAGGGCGAGCCGTTCGGGCCGGGCGCAAATCCTATGCACGGCCGGGACAGCCATGGCTGGCTCGCTTCCTGCCTGTCTGTTGCAAAGCTTCCCTACAAAGATGCGCAGGACGGCATCAGCTATACGGTCTCCGTCGCTCCACAGAAGGCGCATCTATCGGAAAGCCAGCTGATCGAAGAAGCCGTGAAGGCGTTTGACGTGTACTTTGATCGAGGCGGGTTCCATATGAATCTGAATGTGATCGATAGAGATACGCTCGAGGACGCGATGAAGAATCCGGATAAGTACCCTCAGCTCACTATTCGAGTCTCTGGCTATGCCGTCAACTTCGTTCGTCTTACGCCGGAACAGCAAAGAGACGTGATCAGCCGCACTTTCCACGGTCAGATCTGAACCGAGGTGAACCATGTCGACGGTGCGGATGCTTGAATCCGGAAGTCGTTATGACCTCCGGGTTGGAATTTCACCCGACGCGCCAGACGAAGGCCAGTTCAAGAATGAAGAGGGCGCGTTCGGGTATTGTCACTCCTACGAAACTTCATCCCGATACGATGGGCCAGGTCTACGCGTTGTGCTCTTTGTGTCCGGCTGCCTTTTGCGATGCACCTACTGCCACAATCCGGATACGTGGCATCTGAAGGATGGGACCTACGTTTCGGCCGATCATGTGCTTCGTCGCCTGAGTGAGTTCTTACCTGCGCTTGTTCCGCTTGGCGGGGGACTTACGATTTCCGGCGGCGAGCCGATGGTTCAACTTGAATTCACCCGGCGAATATTTGCTGGAGCAAAGGCGTTGGGCCTGCACACAGCGATCCAGACCTCCGGATTTATGGGAGATCGTGCCGATAAAAATTATCTATCGAACATCGATCTTGTCATGCTCGACATCAAGAGCTCGGATCCCGACACCTACCGAGGAGTGACGGGGCGCGATCTTGCGCCGACGCTGCGCTTCGCCGAGCGCCTCGCGTCGGTATCCAAGCCGGTATGGGTCCGTTTCACGCTCGTCCCCGGCGAGACCGACGATCCAGCGAACGTTGATGGCATCGCTCGATTCGTCGCGCCGATGAAGAACGTCGAGTGGGTCGAGGTGCAATCGTTCCATCAGATGGGTTCTTTCAAGTGGGAGGCGATGGGGCTCGACTACAAACTTCAAAATACTTCACCTCCCGGCCGGGATCTACTGAATCGGGTCATTGAGCAGTTCCGCGCAGCAGGCTGCCGAGCGCGTTAATCGGCAGAGTCTCGGGAGAAACGAAATGTTGGACCTTGTTCGTGAGATCATCGGAAGTCAGCCGATACTGACGGCATTTCTGGCGATCGGATTGGGTTACCTGGTCGGCCAGATCAATATCGGAGGATTTTCTCTCGGCGTCGGCGCTGTTCTTTTCGTCGGCCTCGCCATCGGTGCGTTCGCGCCAAAAGCCCAGATTATCGGGCCAATCGGGCTGACAGGATTGATCATGTTCCTGTATGGGATCGGTATACTGTATGGCAGACAGTTCTTCGAAGGCATGGTCGGCGTCGGACAGAAGTACAATCTGCTGGCTCTCTTCGCATGCCTGGCCGGCTTGGCGGTCGCGCTTGGGCTCGGGCACATTTTCGGCATCAAGATCGGACATACGCTCGGCATCTACGCCGGATCGATGACAAGCACGGCCACGCTCCAGGCTGCGCTCGATGTTATGAAGAGCAAGGATCCTTCGATCGGTTATTCGATCGCTTACCCCTTCGGGGTCATCGGTCCGATCCTGTGCATCTATTTCATGACCAGAATAGTAAAACCGAAATTTCCGGCTAAAGCGCAGCGGTTCCAGATGGGCGAAATTCTAATCGGCGAAGGCCACGACGGGAAGCGACTTGATGAACTGACGGCAAGGGCGCTCAGCAGAGTGCAGGTCACGATGGTTCGAAAGAACGGGCGCAACTTCGTTCCGACGGCCGATACTGTTTTGTCCGCCGGCGATGCGATTCTCGTGATTGCGGAGCAAAATGAAGAAATTGCCAAAGCGGCCGCGGTGCTCGGAAAGTTGGAATCGGGCCGCTTGGCCAGCGACCGCGCGGATCTTGATTACATCAGAGTCTTTGTCGGGAAAGCCAGCGTAGTCGGAGTGCCGCTCGCCAAGCTTCCCATGCCGGCCGGCTTTCCGACGCACATATTGCACGTCCGTCGCTATGATGCGGACCTCGTACCGACGCCAGACCTGATGCTGGAATTCGGCGACCGAGTCGGCGTGCTGATGCCGCCTGACCGAAAGGATGATGTCCGGCGTCACTTTGGCGACACCGTGAAGGCGGCGGCCGAATTCAGCTACGTCTCGCTTGGAGTTGGAATGGTCCTGGGGGTCTTGCTTGGGCTCGTTCCGATTCCGGTTCCTGGAGTAGGTGTGGTGACGCTCGGTATCGGTGGGGGGCCGTTGATCGTTGCGCTTATCCTCGGCAAATTACGCCGCACAGGCCCCATGCTCTGGACCATGCCCTTACCAGCGAACATCGTCTTGCGAAACTTCGGACTTGCGATGTTCCTTGCCACCGTCGGGGTTAACGCCGGGCAGCCCTTCGTTCGAACCGTCACGGAATCCGGGCTCACTATGCTCTTTATCGGAGGTGCGGTTCTGCTGACGCCAGTATTCATAGTCTTGCTGGTCGGACACCACGTTATGAAAATCCCGTATGATGATCTCGTGGGCGTAGCATCTGGCGCCACAGGAAATCCGGCGATTCTCGTCTATTCGACCAAGATGGCGCCGACCGAACGGCCCGACATCGGTTACGCTATGATCTTTCCTTCCATGACGCTGGTGAAGGTGATCGCGGTGCAGATCGTAGGCCTTCTTATGGCCGGTAGCAGCGCAGGCTAGTGATCGCGGAGATCGCGGTGCTGGCGGAAGTCGTTTACAGGATCCAACGCGACATCCGAACTCGTCGATAATTATAGCAGACACGGGCAGCCGAGATCACTGAGGCTAGGGCATGACAAGGTTCCAGGCGAGTCTCGTATCTCCGGAAAGTCTGCTATTTTCCGGTGAGGTCGACCAGGTCGATCTGCCCGGCATGGAAGGCGATCTTGGCGTACTGGCCGGTCACGCGCCAATCGTTGTGATGCTTCGTCCGGGAATCGTGACGGCAGTCGCAGGAGGTGTCGGAGAGAGGTTCGTCGTCTTCGGAAGCGTGGCGGAGAAAGAGTGTTACAGTTCATTCGATTGAAAGCAAAAAGGAAATAAGGCGCTACATGCGCGTAAGTTTCTACGGCTCTTTTGCTACGTTTTTGGCCCTCGTTTCATGGGAGCCCTATAGCGCGGCTGCGCAGGTTCTTACGCCATTCCGCTATGAATCCCAGGCGCAGCGCCACTGTCCCGCGGATACGATCGTTTGGCTCGATTTCAAACGAGAGCGCTACTACCTGAAAGGTCAGAGGCGCTATGCTTCGGGATATTCCGGCAGCTTCGTATGCAGGAACGAGGCCAGGAATAGCGGCTATCGTCGCTCGCCGCTGGGATTGAGATAGATGGGTATATGGAAACCCGTGCGCTGGGCGAGCGAGTAATCTGATGTTATGTCTTCCGCCACACCGTTAATTCTTAGCGCGCTCCTGGTGGCCGCTTGGATCGTCAACGGCCACGCGACGAGTCAAATCGATTACCTGCTGCCTGGGCCTATTTCGCCGCGCAAGAGCTCAAATATTCGGCCTAAAACTTTAAGAATATGGACTTCAACTGTATAGGACCAAACCCACGCTGCCTGCGACAATCAAAGCGCCAAGGGCGATGGTCCAGATCATAAACTTATTGGCGCGGTCGTGTTCGTTCATCACGGCACCTCTTTTCAAGCCAAGCTCAAAGTATGACCGACCTGCGACATTTGTACAGGGGTAGCGCGTGCATCTTCCGCCGCACCTATCGTTGGACAAGGATACGCCCCTATCGCCCACGGTTCAGAGAGCAGGGCGTATTCTTTGCCTTTCAATCCCGGGCGGGCTGCATCACCAATATATGCGGATTTGATTTGCGACAGGCACAGGCGCGCGTGATGCTGCCAGGATCCACCGTATGAGTTTCACTGGTCGAATGGCACTATATTGCGCCGGGCAAGCCCATGCAGAGAGCTTCAGCGGCCGGGTGACTCAACGAAGGGCTCTTCACCAGCTATCGGCATGCCCGAGCAAGTCTGCGCCCGACGCGTCCGCGCCATGCGCCTAGAATACATTCTTCGCAAGTCCAACCCGATCATGCGAACTGCTGACATGGACGCTTCCTTCAAGTGATGATCAACAATATCACTTGGCACTGTCATGCCATCAGGGGACGTCCACCCCATCTGTCTCGGCAGCTACAAATCCGCAATCAAAGGTCTTTACAGAAAAGCGCACTCGATCACCGACCCATAGGGTAAAAAAACTTCTTGCATCAGGGACGGAAACCGCAAAAAGAAGCGAGCCTAGCTTCGGCCGAAAACGACGATTGACATTGTTCGGGTTTATGTAACTTGAATCGGGGTAACCGCTAAGAGTCGATCCGAGGGGCGCATCGTTATGAGATTTTCATTCAAACATTGGCCTATTTTTTTTAAAACTATTTTTGTGATCACCACCGGCGTGGTGGCGGCCTTGATGATTTTTTTTCTAGTGGCGGTTTTCGCACCGGAGAAGGTCAGAGCGGCGCTCAAGGATATCGGCTGGGCCGGCGAAACAGTGTCGGCCATATTGCCTCCACCGCTGCCGGCCGCGCAGGTATCTTCGAAGGCTTATTGGCTCAAGCAAAATTGGTCAGCGCGTGAGCGCTTCTGGTTTCATCACGCCTCTCAAGGTACTGCAACCTTTCCAGTGCCCTATGACTGGTTTGTCTCGCTTGAGCGGGCGGAGCTCGCAATCCTATCCACGCCGAAGCTGCTGAGCGATGGAGATTATCTGATTCGTTTCGGCTTCATTCCCAGTCCACGCAAGCTTGACAGTAGCGCATCCGATTTCGGTTACAGCAAGGACGCTTCTAACATCCAGACTTCGGCCGAACCCGAACAGTTCAAGGATTATCCCGAAAATCCCGACGGGCTACCGGTGGGGTTTGCAAAACTGGAGGGCGGCATCGAGCCGTCGACCGGCGAGCCTTATCCCGCTCAGCTTGGGTTCACCTGTGCCGCCTGCCATACGGGCCAAATCCGTTATCGAGGCGTCAACATTCGCTTTGACGGCGGGCCGGCGATGGTCAATCTCGGAAATCTTGAGTCTGCCATTGGACTTTCGATTTTTTATACCGTCTACGTTCCCACTCGCTTCGATCGTTTTGCCGATCGAGTCATCGAGCGCGCTGTAAAAGCTGGTTCGGCACCAGCTGATCGCTCTGCATTCAAAGAAGAACTCAAAAGGAAACTGCGACAGACCCTTGATAAGATCAAACGCGAAAGGGATTGGAGCAAGGCAATCCTTGCGCGCGGGAATATGACTTATATTGATGAGGGGTTTGGCCGTCTCGATGCCCTCAATCGCATCGGCAATCAGCTCTTTTTCTCGGACTTGCTGCCATCGGACACTAACGGGAATCAGGGGTTTCCTCAGGAGCTCGCGAGGAACTATGCGCGACCTGATGCGCCGGTCAGCTTTCCACCGATCTGGGACGTGCCGTGGTTCCTATGGGCGCAATATGATGGTTCGGTCCAAAACGAACTTGTCCGAAATGCAGGACAGTCGCTGGGCGTCAAAACAAAGCTTAACCTGACAGAGCATTCGGATCCAAATCGACCCCTGTTCAGGTCCTCCATGAAGATGAAGAACATCTTCTGGATCGAGGAAATGCTTCGCGGACCCGATCCGTTTGCCGATAACACGCCTGGTCAGGAGCCGAAATTCAAGGGGCTGGTCGCGCCCAGATGGAAGGAGGCTGCGGATATATTTCAAAGCGATCCAGCCTGGCAAGTCGACGATGAAAAAGTGAGCAACGGTCGACGGCTCTATGCCGAGCTTTGCGTCGAGTGTCATCGCGGTCCCGTGCGCGATCCTGAATTTGACAAGGAGAGGCCCGATCTTTCGTTTTGGCGCGCTGAGAATCCAGACCGAGCTGAGAAAAACTGGGTCAAGATCGGCGACCGCAGTTTTTTCAATGTCGTTGAAAAGCCGGTAGCCGTCATGGGCACTGACCGCCAACAGTCTCGTGTCCTCTCCGAACGTCAAGTCTATTTGCCGCCTTCGCTCGGCGTAAATCCAACCCAGCAACTCAACGCGCAGTGGTCCTGCGACCTGCCGCCGAACGACGAAGCGCTCAACGCTTTATTCACCTTGGCGTTGATGGCGGTGGTCGATAAGTCGATCGACCAATGGTTCAAAGACAACCCTGTCCCGGCGGAGCTGGAGAAGATCATGCGGGGAGGGCGACGGAACTGCCAGAACAAAAAGGCCTTCAAACCGATTGCGCCTGTTGACGGCAAGCCCCCCAATCCGCCGGTCGTCCTGGTACCGCACTATCGCGCACGACCGCTCGACGGCGTCTGGGCCACGGCGCCTTATCTTCACAACGGCTCGGTGCCAACCTTGTATGACCTGCTCACTCCACAGCACCTGAGGCCCCAGGTTTTCTGCGTCGGAAGCCGGGAGTTCGATCCTGTCAAAGTCGGCCTTCCGGTGAAATCCGGTGAAGCCTGCGCTACCGGACTGACCCGCTTTGATGTGACCGGACTTGGAAACAGCAATCTTGGGCATTCATTCGAAGGCACCGAGACTGACAAGACCAAGCTACCGAATGGCGTTATTGGACGTGGTCTGACCGACGCTGAACGTGACGCGTTGGTGCAATATTTGAAAACGCTTTGAACAATCTTTGCTGACGCGGAAGCATCACGACTTCGATGTATTGCGGCTGGTTCAAAGAATCTCTGGAGACTGGCTGCGCGTTTTGGAGAACGATACTGCCCGCCGTAACCCGCCGGCAAGGTGAAGGGATTTCGGCGGGAAGGCCTCGGAAGGGCATGTTTGCGGCGAGAGCAGGTTCAGGAGCTGAGATCGAGCGTAATCAAATGGCCATCGCCATTCTTCTTTGTCTAATTTAAGCAAGGACCGAGTCGCGTTGCTTTAATCCGCCAACCAAGCCGGTGTTCCAGACTGTGGAGGCAATCGTGAAGACAAGTATGGAATATTTGATCTGGCCTGAAAGCATTATGTTTATGCCACCCACCATAATCTAGTTCTGAGATTTGCCATCGAGCAATCGACCGGCATAAGCTTTTGCCTTCTGGTCACAGCAATTGGGGACGACGTCATGCCATTCCTCGAGGCGCTTGATGCCTTGCCCGCGGACGATCCCGCTCGCACCGCACTATTCTATCAGTGGCTCAGACGCGACTGGAGGGCGCTGTTCAGCGAGTTGCGCGCGAACCGTCCGGTCCTGTCACTGCCGCCCTTCACGGTTCTGGCGCGCTGGTCTGACGTCGTCGATGCGCTTTCCCGCAACGAGACGTTCCGCGTGCCTTACACGCCGCATATGGACGACTCGGTCGGTCCGTTCATGCTGGCCCGCGACGGGGCGGTGGAGAACTGGCGCGACAAATCGGTGATGCGCGCGATACTCCGTTGGGAGGACGTTTCGTCAATCCGTGCGCTGGCGGCAGGCACGGCGGCGGAAGCACTCGCCGCCGTGCCGCCGCCTACGATTGACGTCGTGCAGACTGTCTCTCGGCTCGTGCCGCTGCGTGTCGTTCAGCAAAGCTTCGGTTTCCCGGGACCGGACGATGAGCACATGTTGCGCTGGTCGTGGGCGACGCAGGCCGATATGTTCCACAACCTGACAAACGACCGCTCCCTGCTTGACGCCTGCAACGCCGCCGGTGCCGAGATGCGGACGTGGATTCGTGCGTTTCTTGCTGAACGTGAGCCGTGGTGCGGCGCGCAGGGCGAGGATAGCGTCTCGCGTTTGCTGCGAATGACCGCGGGCGGTCTCTCCGGCCTCGATACCGAGCAGGTGGTGAGCAACATCTGCGGCCTGCTGGTCGGCGCGATCGAAACGACGTCGCAAGCTATCGTTAACGCCACCGAGCAGATCCTGCTGCGTCACGACATCACTGCGCGCGCGATCGAAGCGGCTCGATCGCCGGATAGCGCAGAATTCGACGCGATCGTCTGGGAAGCGCTGCGGTTTAACCCGATGACCACCTTCGTCGCCCGCGTCGCCGCCGAACGGGCGGTGCTCGCGCCGGGCAGCCCGCACGAGACCACGGTGGCGGCCGGGTCGGTTATTGCCGTCGGCATCGGCTCGGCCATGTTCGATGCAGGTGTCTTCCCCGAGCCGAATGAGTTTCGCGTCCGCCGCCGTACATCCTATCTGCATACGGGCTTCGGGCCGCACGAATGCCTCGGCCAGTTCGTCGCCTACGCTATCATTCCGGAGACGATCCGGCAGATTCTCCTGCTGCCCGGCGTTCGACTAATCGAGGGCGATGCCGGGCACATCGACATGGCTGGCGGCCCCTTCGCCGAGCATTTCGTCGTTGGCCACGGGGCAGGCGCAGCCGCCGAGTGATAAGATCCCGGACTCACGAGAGGACTTAGAGTCCTTCGCTGTTTCATAGAAACGGTGAAGGACTCTGGCTTCTTGATTTGACGCGTTTTCTTCACGCGAACCGGTATCCACTTCGCTCGAAAACGCTCTAGGGTCGAGACTCAATTGATCCACCAAGTCAGGGTAGCGGCCAAGAGGATTGTAGAGAGGAAGATATCGGCCCGCTTGTCATAGCGGGTGGCGATGCGTCGGAAATCCTTGAGGCGGCAGAACAT
>Ga0209963_1000523_pt1 | contig 52143 bp, 54 predicted proteins | sample ThiBio_1000_biof_2_FD_183957 | JGI IMG/M metagenome (GOLD analysis project Ga0209963, IMG submission 183957) | Wastewater bioreactor microbial communities from Cape Town, South Africa - Thiocy_cont_1000_biof (SPAdes) | ecosystem: Engineered > Bioreactor > Thiocyanate-remediating >...
ATGTCCGGGGCCAGCAGGAACCGCTGATCACGATCCGGGCGGAGGAAGCTCTGCGGCACAACCGATTCTCCCACCCCCAGCATGATCATCTGGGGTGGCGCGCCGAGTTACGCGACAGGCTCGATCAATCCTCCCCGTCATCGGCGCAGGCGTGGGTCTCGATCTCCGACAGGGCGTAGCCCCAGGACTGCATCTGCGTCAGGTAGCGCCGAGTCTGCTCCGAGCGCTGGCGCCAGGTGTGGGTGTCGGTCTTGGCCTCCCACGCGCACAACAACGCCGCCGCTGTCAGCAACGTCGCGCGCTTCGCCGACGCCGTGGCCACCTGCTCGACGAGCTCGTCGAGTTGCTGGCGCCCCACCGAGTACATGTCACCCGCGGTCGGGGTGTGGCCGACCAGCTCCCGTAGGAGCGGCCACCCGGCCTCCAGCGCCTGCCGGACGGTGTGGTCGGTGCGTAGCAAGCAGGTGGCGACGAACTGCTCCGCCCCGGCCGGCGCGGCTTTGCGCGCGACGAAGGTGCGCAGCCAGTCCCGGCGGACGATGGTCGCCGAGCGCCACTCCCTGTTCCGCTCGATCGTCACCTTCCGCTCGGCCTTCTCCTGCTCACTCATCGGCTTCCTGCCCTCACCCGCGGGGCCTCCTGCCGCGGCGTCGACGTGCCCGTGCGCGACACCGTCACGGCAGACGTAGACCGGCGCCGGTAACTGTGAGCCGTCGTTCCAGGCGTACCCGACGTAGGCGGCGTGCCCAGGACAGACGGCGTGGTCGGCGTAGTCGATGTCGTGGTTGTCAAGGCGGACCATGGGCCACACCACCTCGTCACGTTCGATGACCACGACACCTGCGTCCGTGAGCTGGGCCCGGACCACGGCCTGGGCGTCGGCCTCGGCGCGGTTGTCGCGCAGTCGTTGCAGGGTGTGGTCGAACCGGCCGGACTTCGCCGAGGCCACGATCGCCTTTACCGCGTCGGGGTCGGTCTCGAACTCCGCGATGGCGCTGACCTGGTCGAGAGTCAGGAACTCCCACCGCTCCCCCGCCTTCGCCGCCAGCTCCGAGGCGGCAATCCGTAGCCCGGTCGCGACGTACGTCTTCTTCGCGCCGGTGCGCTTCGCGATCGCCGCCGCAGACAGGCCGAACGCGGCGAGCTGCTCCCAGCCCTTGACCCGTTCGGTGGTGCTGAGGTCGGCGCGCTGGTCGTTCTCGATGATCTGATCGGTCACCCGGTCCACATCATTCGGCGCGGTGACGACGAACACCGGGACGGTGTCGCGGCCGGCCTGCAGCGCGGCCAGGCAGCGGCGCTGCCCGAACTGGATCACTAGCCCGTCCTCGCCCGGGTAGCACACGATCGGCTCCAACACTCCGCGCTCGCGGATGCTGGAGACGAACCCGGTGTCGAGCTTGGTATCGGTCCGCACGTTCGGGCCCAGGCTCAGGACCCCAGGGTGGACGGTCAACTGCGCGCTCACACCGTCCTCCGAGCCTGGTGCTCGATCGGGTCCGCGGGACTGTAGCCGCGCCCGGTCATCACGGGGCACAGCGCGGTGCCGTCGGAGACGTGCGAGTAGCCGGGCGTCGGGCCGGGCAGGATCCATCCGGTCGGCGGGGTGTCGCACGCGGGTTCGCCGCACTCCGGGCAGTAGATGGTCACGAGGTCGTTCATCGGTTTCTCCCTTGGCCGGTCAGGCGGGGCGATCGGCTCGCCGCATCGCCCTGGGAGCGCCCGCACTACGTCGTAGGGGCCCCGCACCAAATCGGAGTCGGAAGAAGTTTTCGGGCGTAGCGAACCCGAAGGGCCGAAAAGTTCTTGCAGCGCAGATTTTGTGTGGGGGGACGACGTAGTGAAGCTCGGCCAAGGGAAAGAAGCGCCGAACCCGGGTTCCGCAGCTGATGTCGGTGCTGGACACGGAATCTGGGGGTTGACCTGCGAGAACGCCGAAGGCCGCCCGGACGGGCGTGTGTCCAGGCGGTGAGGTTCGTGCTGGTCAGAGCGTTGTGGCGGGCCCGAGTTCGATGATCTTCTTGGGTGCGTTGATGTCGAGCTTGGCGAGGATGTCGCGCTGGGCGGTGGTCAGCTCGGTGCGTTGGCGGAACGTGCCGGCGGGGCCGGTGAAGGTGCCGACGTGCAGGTCTTGGAGGTCCTCGCGGACGCGGTTCCAGGTAGCACCGGTGGTGGTCTCGACGATGCGGACCAGGAGCAGCGCGAGCCAGCAGAGGATGACGTGGGCACGGATGCGTTCTTCGAGGCGGTGATAGACCGGGCGCAGTTCCAGGGTGGTCTTCATGTCGCGCCAGCCGCGTTCGACCTGCAACAGCTGCTTGTAGCCCAGCGCGATGTCCTCCGCGGACAGGTGCGGGTCCGAGCAGCGCAGCAGGTACTTCCCGTCCAGGTTCACCTCGCCGGCGATCTTCTTGCGGTCGACGCGGAGCAGGCCCTTCGGGGTGACGCGCAGGAACCGGTTGAGCCCGGGCATGGTCGAGATGCGCCCGCGCAGCTCGGCCCGCTTGGTCACCGTGAGCCGGTCGGTGTCGGCGATGAGCGCGGTGAGCTTGCCGACCATGACCTCGCGCAGCGCGGCGTCCCGTTCGGCCTGCTCAGGGTTGAAGCAGATCACGAACCGCTCATCAGCGGCGATCTTGACCTCTTTGACCTGCAGGTTGTCCCGGACATGGCTGTAGCGGCCCTGGCGGGACAGCGCCGCGGTGGCCTCCGCGGAACCGGAGCGGAGCTTCTCTCCGATGATGTAGTGCCCGCCGCCGCGGCGCAGCTCCCTGCGGTTCTGCGTCGAGGAGAACCCGCGGTCCGCGACCCACATCACCCTCGCCAGGGTCCAGTCCCGCATGTCCTCGCGGGCCTGGCGGATCAGCGCCGAGTCGGTGGTGTTGCCCGGCCAGCACCACACCCGCACCGGGATCCCGGCGCGGGTGACGGCCATGCCGATCACGACCTGGGGCAGGTCGTCACGGGAGTCCTTCGACTTGCCGTAAGTCCGGAACCCCACCCCGCCGCCGGTGTCCTCGCCGCCGCCGTCGCCGTCGCCGTCGCCGTCGCCGTCGCCGTCGCCGTCGCCGTCGCCGTTGCCGTCGCCGTCGCCGGGGTCCTGGTCGGGGACCGGGCGCCCGCGGACGTCACGGGCGAGCGGGTCGTCGGGCTCGTCGGTCTGGAAGTAGGTGGAGGTGGTGTCGAAGAACAGCAGGTCGACCTCGTGATCGAGCAGGGTCGCGACCTGCCAGAACACCTCCCGTTCCAGATCGGGGGCGATGTCGAGGAGCCAGTCCATCGCCCGGTAGCAGGCGTCGTCGGAGGTCTCGGCCAGGCCGTCGATGTGCGCGCGGCGGTTCACCCAGCCCGCGGCGGCCAGCTTCGAACCCGGCGCCAGCGCCCGGTTCGCCACCAGCGCGAACAGCACCCGCTCGGTGCGCGGGTCGCGCTTGCGCCCGGTGAGCAGCCGGGTCATGACGGTGTCGATCCCGAGGCGGCGCCACAACGCGTCGAGGACCAGGGTGCCGCCGACCGGGCGCGAGGAGGTGAACGCCAGCCCCGCCGCCCCGGGCGCCTGCGAGCCGGTCAGAGCGGTGGCCGGGTCGAGCAGCCTCGTCAGCGACGCGACCAGGCGCTTGATCGCGTCGCGGTCGAGTTGGTCCTCCCGGCCGAAGCTGTGCAGCACCTTGGGCCGCGAGGTCTTCGTGGTCGGGTCCCACTCGTTGTGGGTCAGCTGCAGGTACCGCACCGCGGTGCCGTCCTTGTTTCGCCGTGTCGACACTCGTACGTGCACGTGTCCAGACGTTACATGAGTTCCAGCAGCTCAACAGTTCGAACACCGATCGAACGTGTGTCCAGTATTTTCGCCGCTTCCGGACCTGCTCCCGCTCGCTGACCTGGGAGAATACCGCGGCGTGTGTCCAGATCCGCCCATCAGCTGCGGAACGCGGGCCGAAGGCGTCCATCAAGACGCCTGGCCTCGCGGCCTTGAGCGATGACCGCAGATCGCACCACAACTGTGCGATACAGGAACGGTCTGACGTGCTGGCCACGCCAGACCGACTACAACCTCAGCAGATAGCTGTGACTGTTCGGGCCAGATCGGTGGGTCCGTGTCACTGCCGTTCCGCAATCTGGAATCTGCTCGCAGCCGCTGCAGAGCGCGACGCCGTGGTCCGGTCCCCCAGAGGGCCGAATGCTCCCGAGCAAGCCGTGAGGCGATCCCGGCGTGGACGCAGACACGATCGCCGAGCGCCGTCCGTGCACCCGGTGCAGTGAACCGTGTCTGCTCTCAGTCGTCGGCCGCTGCGCGACCAGCCGAGGTCCGCATGCACTCTTCCGAAGCCGCGGCCCGTGGTGACGTTCGGCTCAACCACATTCAGGACCTGCTCGTACCGTGTTGCCGTAGCCTCACGTTCTGCCGTGCTCCCCCGCGGTGCCGCAACGAACGCGCACGAGTGGGGATCGTCATGCCGTCCAATGTCGAGATCACGGTGGAGCACCTGGCTGACGACCTCGTCGTCGACTCCGGCGACGTTCGCGTCGTTCTGCGCCAGCACGACGTTCACGCCGATGAGCTCCTCGCCCACAACGTGCTCGACGTACGCAGCGTGCTTGACCCCGGCGGGGAGCGGGCCAGCCACTACATGGTGATCAGCGACGGGCAGTTCTTCGTCAGCCTCGAAGAGGAGCAGATTGCTCTTCTGCGCTCCGCTGCCCAGCACGTTGGCCAGCTGACCGGCATTCCGTCCGAGCTGAGCAACACCATCGCCCGCACCCTCTACGCCGTGGTCATCGAGCTCAACAACAAGCGCGCACTCCCGATCGAGGTGCGACGTGCCGCGGTCAGCATGGCTGAGGAGGTCCTCACAGCGACGGAGTCCGTACCACCGTCGCCCTAGGGCAGTTCGATCACGACCTCGTCCGGGTCGCGGTCGGGCCGCAGCCCACGCCACGCGGCGTGGCGCAGCCGCTGGTCGCCGGTGAGGGTGCGGTAGACGACCTCGCCTACCAGCTGCGGAGCCACCCACGTCACGCCGCGCGTGAGCTCCCGCGGCACCTCGTCGTCGAACGGGCTCCGCGACGTGTGCAGCGGACCGAGCCGCACCAGAAGATCCCGCAGCGCAGCCTCGGTGAACCCGGTACCCACGTTGCCCAGATACCGCAACCGACCGGCCACGTCGCGGGCCCCCAGCAGCAAAGCACCCAGCGTGCCCGCACGGCGGCCCGCCCCCACCGTCCAGCCGCCGATCACGACCTCCTGCGTGGAGATCAGCGCGGTCTTCGTCCACGACGGCGACCGCCGCCCCGGCTCGTAGCGCGACGCCCGGCGCTTCGCCACCACCCCCTCCAGCCGGTGCTCCCGCGCCACCTCCAGCAACTGCACGGCCGGGAGATCGGTGAACGACGGCGGCACCGACACCCCCGCCAGGCCGTCCAGACCGAGTCCACGCAGCACCTCGCGGCGCACGTCGTAGGTCTCCCGCAGCAGCGAGCGGCCGTCGAGCTCCAGAACGTCGAAGACGGAGAACGACACCGCCACCGCGCGCAGCTCCGGACCCGGGGCGCGCACGTGCATCCGCTGCTGCAGCAGCCCGAAGTCCGGACGCCCCGCGGCGTCGAGGGCGACGAGCTCGCCGTCGAGCACCACCGACCGACCCTCGCCCAGCCCGGCGGCGACGATCTCGGGATAGCCGCCGGACACGTCGTTGCCGTTACGGCTGGTGATCCGCACCCGGTCCCCCGCCGCGGCCACGATCGCCCGCACCCCGTCCCACTTGAACTCCACCGCCCACCCCTCCCCCACCGGCGGCGAGCCGCCGACGGCAAGCATCGGCCGCACCGAGCCAGGCATCAGGGTTTCCATCTGGCCATTCTCCTCGCACGAACGCGTCAACAGGAGGTCACTGCGCGGCCGCTGGGGTGGGGAATCCCAATCAGGATGTCAACCCTTGTGGTGTCGAACGTTGATCGTGTGATGTCTACGAGATCAGCCAGTAGGGGCATGCGGCAGTCGTCGGCCAGCTCCGCTTCCTGCACGCTCGCCACCATCTGGATCATGAATGTGGTCGGCGGCCAATTCGCGGGCCAGCGCCGTGACGTGAGCGGCGATGTCGTCGCGGACCAGCCGTATGCGTTCGATGCCGCCGATACCGCGTTCGGAGGGTTCGTCGGTGTCCCAGTTGCGCAGCTCGACGCCGTCGGGGACGTCGACCTTGGCGTCGCGGCCGAGCGTGATGACCAGGTCGACTGTGTCGAGCAGCTGCGGGTCGACTGGTTTCGGGGTCTCGCGACTGATGTCGATGCCGACCTCGCCGAGCGCCTCGACCGACAGCTCGTTCAGTGCGGCACCGGGGTCGGTTCCGGCGGAGTGGACCTCGACCTCGGGGGCGGCGTGGTGCATGAGGCCGGCGGCCATCTGGGACTTGCCGCCGTTGCGGACGCAGACGAACAGCACCGACGGTGTCATCGGCTGACCGCGCCGGTGAGCTCGGCCAGCAGCCCTCGGACGCGGGTGTCGATGTCGTCGCGGATCGGCCGGATCTGCTCGGCGGTCTTCCCGGCGGGGTCGGTGAGCTGCCAGTCGAGGTAGCGCTTGCCGGGGAAGATCGGGCAGGCGTCACCGCAGCCCATGGTGATCACGACGTCGGCGGCCTCGACCGCGTCGGTGGTGAGCTTCTTCGGGAACTCGTGGGCCAGGTCGATGCCGATCTCGGCCATGACCTCGCGGACGGCGGGGTTGACCTGGTCGGCGGGTTCGGACCCGGCGGAGGTGACCCGGACCGTTCCGGCGGCGTGGTGGTGCAGGAGTGCGGCGGCCATCTGGGATCGGCCGGCGTTGTGGACGCAGACGAACAGGACCTCGGGGGTCGTGGTCATCGGGGAGGTTCTCCTGGTTCAGGTGGAGGTGGGTGTGGCGGGGACGAGTTCGTCGATCAGTGCGCGGACCCGGCGTTCGATGGTGTCGCGGATGGGGCGGACGTCGTCGACGGTGAGTCCGTCGGGGTCGTCGAGGACCCATTCTTCGTAGCGTTTGCCGGGGAAGACCGGGCAGGCGTCGTCGCAGCCCATGGTGATCACGACGTCGGCGGCGCGGACGACCTCGTCGGTCCAGGGCTTCGGGTATTCGGCGGTGATGTCGATGCCCCGTTCGGCCATCGCCGCGACGGCCGAGGCGTTGATCTTTTCGCCGGGCTCGGACCCGCCGGACCACGCGACGGCGCGGTCGCCGGCCAGGTGTTGGAAGAACCCGAGTGCCATCTGGGAGCGGCCGGCGTTGTGGGTGCACAGGAACAGCACGACCGGGGTCCCGATCAGGCCCTTGCCCTCGACCTTGGCCAGCGCCCGGAGGCGTTGGCGGGCGAACTTCTCGGCGAGCAGGGGCAGGTAGTTGAGGACGACCGCGCGGCCGGCGAACTCGTCGTAGGAGGAGTGCAGGAATCGTTCGATGGTCTCGGCGCCGAAGGTGCCGTCGAACTCGCGGGCCAGGTGCCCGGCTGCGGTCTTCAGTGCGAGGTTTTGGTCGATGGACAGGGTGTCGCGGTGCCACGTGCTGGTCATGGCGGGCCTTCTTCCTCGAAGGACGATCGGGGCGTGACGGGTGGGTGAGCGGGGTCAGCGGGTGGTGCGGGCGGTCCATCGGCGTCGCAGGGCCAGGGACACGTAGACCAGGGCGACCAGGACGGGCACCTCGATCAGCGGACCGACCACCCCGGCTAGTGCTTGCCCGGAGGTGACGCCGAAGGTGGCGATCGCGACGGCGATGGCGAGTTCGAAATTGTTGCCCGCCGCGGTGAACGCCAATGTCGTGGTGCGCTCGTACGAGAGACCGATGGCCTTGCCGAACGCGTAGGAACCGGCCCACATGATCGCGAAGTAGACCAGCAGCGGCACCGCGATCCGCGCGACGTCGAGCGGGTTCGAGGTGATCGCGTCGCCCTGCAGCGCGAACAGCACGACGATCGTGAACAGCAGCCCGTAGAGGGCGAACGGGCCGATGACCGGGAGGAACTTCTCCTCGTACCACTCGCGACCCTTCGCCTTCTCCCCGTAGCGGCGGGTCAAGAAACCCGCGACGAGCGGAACGCCCAGGAAGATCAGCACCGAGACGGCGATCTGCCACGGCGAGACATTGAGGTCGGACTGGGGCAGCCCGAGCCAGCCGGGCAGGACGTCGAGGTAGAACCAGCCCAGGGCCGCGAACGCGATCACCTGGAACACCGAGTTCACGGCCACCAGCACCGCGGCGGCCTCGCGGTCCCCGCAGGCCAGGTCGTTCCAGATGATGACCATGGCGATGCAGCGGGCCAGGCCGACGATGATCAGCCCGGTGCGGTACTCGGGCAGGTCCGGCAGCAGCAGCCAGGCCAGGGCGAACATCAGCGCCGGGCCCAGCACCCAGTTCAGGACCAGCGACGAGACGAGCAGTCGCTTGTCGCCGCTGACGGTGTCGAGGCGGTCGTAGCGGACCTTGGCCAGCACCGGGTACATCATCACCAGCAGGCCGAGCGCGATCGGGAGCGAGACCCCGTCGACGGCCACCGCGCCGAGCGCCGCACCGAGGCCGGGGATCAGCCGGCCCCCGACCAGTCCGACGACCATCGCGGCGATGATCCACACCGGCAGGAAGCGATCTAGGGTGGACAGCTTCGCCACGACTCCGGCCTCGCCCTGCGACGGAGCGCCCGGGGTCAGGTTCTCCGTGCTCACACCGACACCGCCGAGGCGTCGTCGAGCACGAGCACCGCGGACAGCCGACGCAGGGCGTCGGGCTGGATCCGGTAGTACACCCACGTGCCCCGGCGCTCGCCAGTGATCAGGCCGGCCTCGCGCAGCACCTTGAGGTGGTGGGAGATCGTCGGGCCGCTGAGATCGAACGCGTCGGTCAGGTCGCAGACGCACGCCTCCCCGCCCTCGTGCGACGCGATCAGCGACGCCAACCGCAGGCGCACCGGGTCACCCAGCGCCTTGAACACCTTCGCCAGCTCAACGGCCTGGGCGGGCGACAACGGCTCCCGCGCCAACGGCGAGCAGCAATCCACCTGCTCGGCCAACCCGGCCAGCACCTGCTCCTGATTCGACATGCCTCTACCTTGACAGACGTCGATCCAAGGCGCAAGGTCATGTTGACCGATGTCGAAGCAAGAGGGAGTGATGGTCATGTCTCGTGTTCAGCTGGCCCTGCGGGTGTCGGATCTGGAAGCGTCGATCGCGTTCTACTCGTCGCTGTTCGGGGTGGAGCCGGCGAAGCGCCGGCCTGGCTACGCGAACTTCGCGGTTGTGGAGCCGCCGTTGAAGTTGGTGCTGATCGAGGGCGAGGCCGACCAGCCGACGGTGCTGGACCACCTGGGTGTGGAGGTTGGGAGCACCGCCGAGGTCAACGAGGCCACGGCCCGCCTGTCGTCGCTGGGCCTGTTCACGCAGGAGGAGAACGACACCACCTGCTGCTACGCGGTGCAGGACAAGGTGTGGGTGCACGGGCCTGGAGCGGAGCCGTGGGAGGTCTACACGGTGAAGGCCGACGCGCCGGACGCGACCAGCATCCGCCCGGCCGGCCTCACTGAGACGGACTCCTGTGAGTGCGGGACTCCGACCAGCGCTTCGGGGGCTCCCATCGCGTCCTGCTGCTGATCAGGGCGATCAAGGCCGCCTCCGCTCGTGATCGGCTGGTCATCTGACATACAGCCACGACCGGCCCAACTCGCCGTTTGAGCGACCAGTACTCGTCGCGGCGGAGGCGCTGCGCCTCGGGTCTACGGAGCCGCCCGGCGACGCTGATCGGTCGCCGGCCGGCCGCCGACGGCGCGGATGAGGTCGTCGACGACGGCACCGAACGAGATTGCATCCGGCCCCGACGGGCCCGTTCCCGCGTACACCCGCGCCCGCTGCGCACCGACACAGAGCACCAGCCCCTGCACCGACGCAGGGGCTCCGGCGGCCTTTACCACTGCCGCCCCCGCCCGTTCCCAGCCCTCGGCGGCGTCGCGGGCGAGCCCGTCCGCCACACGCCGACCGGCGCTGTCCTGAACCTCCCAGACGATCATGACCATCGCTCCTTCGGACGTCGACGTCTACCCGGCCATCGTCGTCGGGAGGCGCCGTCTGCAACGTGGTCAACCTGCCGATGGGGACAACTCGCCGGTGACCACGGATCCACAACGCCTCCGTCCGCCGTCGACCACGTGGTCGACCACCCCGCTCCCGACCGTCCGGACATCACGTCCACGACGCGAGGAGCGGAATGTCCACCGGAACCAGCACCATCCGAACACCCGACGACCGCCGACGACCGATCGTCGCGGGGGTCGCCGGCGGGGTGGCCACGAGCACGGTCGCGGTCGCACTAGGAGCCACCGACGGCGGCGTCTTCACCGGCCGTCCGGTCGACGTCCTGACCTGCCGCGCCACCGGCGACTCCCTGATCAGGGCAGCGCGTGCCGCCCGGCTGATCACCGCGGGCGGACGGCCGAGGCCTGTGGTCGCCGTGACCGCCGCGGACTCCTCCGGGCCGTCTCGACCGGTGTCCGCGCGGCTGCGCCTGCTCGAACCCCACACCGCGGGCGTGGTCGTCCTGCCCTACGTCCGGCGCTGGAGCAGAATCTCTGCCCCTCTCGGGGAGGTCGCCACCCTGACCGGTCGCCTGCAGGAAGAGGTCTCTCGACCGCTTCGACGCTACGCCGTAGCCGTGCGCGCACTCGATGACGCGATCGCGCAGCGCGCCAGACCTGCCATGGCGGCGCCGACCCGCGCAGCGCGGCCCGCAGCTCATCGAAGGCCATGCCCTACGACGGGAAGGGACATGATCCGATGATCTCAGTCATCGCCACGCTGCTCGCCGCCGGCCCTCCCGACCCGAGTCCGACTGCCCCTCCCGGCCTCGACGCACTTGCGACCCAGATCATCGGCTGGCTCAAATGGGGCGTCATCGTCGCCGGGATGATCGGAATGATGATCTGCTCGTCCATGATCATCATGGGGCGGCGCCAGCGGTCCGCGACAGCCTACGAGGGCATGATCGGCTCGGCTTGGATCCTAGGTGGGCTCGCGCTGGCCTCGGCGGCGGGGATGCTGGTCGGAGCGTTCTCGCTGTGAGGCGCCGAACCGCGTGGCGACGCAGCCTCCTCATCGCCGCCATCCTGACCGTCCTGCTGGCGCTGATCTTCCTGGTCGGGTACCTCGTCAGTGCAGACTCGGCGCCAGCCCCGGCCCCGCCGCCGACGGTCGAGCTCGTACCGGTGCCCGGCGGCGTGGCCGGGAGCTCTCCGCAGCACGGTCCCCGGTTCACCGAAGACGGCCGCGCATGGGGATTCAGCCATGACGAGCTCGGAGCGGCGATCGCGGCGACCAACCTGGCGCCGAGGGTCGCAGGTACCGATGCCACCGTCGCCGCCGACACCCTCGTCGAGCAGTGCTGGGGCGATATCGGCGACAACCTGCGTCGCCTCCGAACAGCGTTACCCGCGCCCGATCACCCCGACGACGGATCCACGACGCCACGCGCGTTGCTCTATCGCATCATCTCCGGTGACCCGGCCGGCGACCACGTCGTCGTATCAATGCTCGCCGACACCCAGCAGGCCCGAGATCGCGGAGGGCTGGCCCGCATCGACACCACGCTCCGCTGGTCCGACGGCGACTGGCGGCTGCGAGTCCCGCTCGGGACACCGTCGCTGCAGACCGACATGAGTCGCTACATCCTGCTGGCGAGGACACCATGAAGACAGCGGCGTGCGGCACGTTCGATCTCGCCTGCCAGGGCGGGGAGGCGATCGGGTCCGCCTTCGACGAGATCGTGGACTCCGCGGCTCAGGGCGCGGCTGACTTCGTGGTGAACGCGTCGGCATGGTGGATCCGCACCGACAGCGTCGACCCCACCGACTCCGCCGTGCTCGTCGCCCAGGGGGCCACGCACGGCCTGACCGCGCTGATCCTCGTGGCATCGGTGCTGGTGCAGGCCATCCGGCTGGTCCTGTCGCGCAAGGCCGAACCGCTCGTCATGGTGGCGACCGGGCTCGTCCGGTTCGCGCTGGTGTCCGCCGTCGGGCTGACGGTGCTGCAGTCAGCACTCAAGGCCGGCGACGCGATCGCCTCGGGTCTGCTCGACGGCGCCGCCGACAACTTCGCCCTCCTGATGAAGGATCTCCTGCTCCATCATCCCGACAACGCCTTCGTCGTCCTGCTGCTCTCGATCCTCACCGCGGTGCTCGCCCTCGTGCAGTGGGTCCTCATGGCCGTTCGCCAGGCCGGCCTGCTCGTCCTCGCAGCGGTGCTGCCGCTCGCGGCGTCGGGATCGCTGAACCGCTCCACACGGGGGTGGCTGGACAAACTGATGGCCTGGCTGATCGCCATCGTGGCCTACAAGCCGATGGCCGCGCTCATCTACTACATCGGCTTCACCTACCTCTCCTCGCCGAGCTCGAACGACCCCGGCGGGATCTCGACCATGGTCACCGGGCTCATGGTGCTCACCCTCGCCGTGGTCGCGATGCCGGTGATGCTGAAGTTCTTCTCCTGGAGCGGCACCCAGATCGGTGGCGGTGGTGGTGGATCCGGCGTGATCAACGCAGCCGGCGCTGCGGCGATGAGCCAGAGCTACGGACGTTCCGGTGCGGTCGGCCGGGCCGGGCACACCCAGTCCTCCGGACCCGGATCGGTGGCGACACATGCGGCGCCGCAGGGTGCGGGCACCGCGACAGCGGCGAAGGCCGGACCGGTGGGGGCGGCCGTCGTCGCCGGCGGGGCGATCGTGGGTGGTGCAGCGCAACGCATGACGCGTCCGCCCGGGAATGAGAACGCATCATGAGCGCGGCCGAGCCCCAGGACGAGGTCCGGCTCTACGGCAACTGGCGGGCGGAGCGCGGATGGGGCATCGGTGCGCTGTCGACGTCGGCAACGGTCACGGTGTTCGTCTCGCTCCTGGTCCCGCTACTGGCCGTGTCGATCGCGCCGGTTGCGGCACTTCCGCTCGCCGCCGTCGCTGCGATCGCGATCGCAGCAGTGGTCGTCCGCATCGGCGGGTCCACGGCGTCCGACGTGCTCACTCGCCGTGTGCGCTTCCACCGGGCCAAGCAGGCCGGGTGGACCGAGCTGTCGGGCGGAGTGCTCACCGAACACCCGCGGGCCACCGATCTCCCCGGTGTCCTGGCCCCGCTGGCTCCGCTCGACGTCGACGACGGTCGCGGCGCGCGGCAGGCGTTGATGTGGAACAGGCGCACCGGCACCCTGTCGGCGGTCCTGCGCTGCTCCCCCATCGGACTCGATCTCGCCGACCTCGACCAGACCGACCAGTGGGTCGCGTCCTGGGGTGGTCTGCTCGCGGACCTGGGATTCCAGCCGCTGATCCGGCACATCTCGGTCACCGTCGATTCCGCGCCGTCGGGCGGGACGACCGTGCGCGACGTGATCGCCCGGCGTCTCGACCCCGGCGCGCCGCCCCTGTCCCGCACCGTCCTCGACGAGCTCACCGCACTCACTCCGGCCACCGCGGCCGAGGTCGACACGCGGGTCACCGTCACGTTCGATCCGAACCGCGCCACCCCGAGACCCACTGACCTACTCGCGGCCGTCACCGAGGTCGGACGCTGGCTGACGGGCATCGAGACCGGGCTCGCCGGCTGCGGGGTCGCCGTCCTGGGACGCGCCACGGCGGGCTGGTTGGCGGGCCGGATCCGGATCGCCTTCGATCCAGCCGCCCGTCCCTACGTCGCTCACGCCGAACTCCAGGACTGGGCGGAGGCCGGCCCCGTCGCGGCCATCGAGTCGTGGGACAGCTACCGCCACGAAGGCGGGCTCTCCGTCAGCTGGGCGCTGCGCGACGCACCCCGGCAACCGGTCGCGGCCGGCGTGCTGGCCCCGCTCCTGTCCCCCGGCCCGTTCCCACGCCGGATCACCTGGCTCTACCACCCCTACGCCGCCGACGAGGCCGCGGCGAAGGTCGAAGCCGAGGTCACGTCCGGGCAGATCCGTTCCGCGTGGGCCGCCCGCACCCGTCGTGACGAGACCCAGCGGGAACGCGACGACCGCACCCGCGCCCAGCAGTCCGCGCGCGAGGAGGCCGCCGGCGCCGGGGTCGGCCGGTTCACCCTCTACGTCACCACCACCGTCACCCACGACCTCGACCTGCCCGCCGCCGTCGCCGACGTCGAACAACGCGCTGGGCAGTCGAAGCTGCGGCTGCGGCAGATGCGTGGCGCACAGGCCGCCACGTTCGCCGCGGCCCTCGGTCTCGGTACCGACCCCAGCGACCTCACCCGCCATCACACCGGACGCTGACCGGAGGACATCATGACGCTCGTCGTTCCCGACGGACCCGTTCCCCGTTCCTGGGGTTGGCCACTGCGTGACGGTGGTCGCGCCGCCCACGTCGAGGCCGGAACGCGGTTCGCCGGCACCACAAGTCAGGTCTGCGGGCTGTTCCCCTTCGCCGTCGCCTCCGGCGCGGACGTCGACGGCGTGCCGATCGGCCGGCACATGCACACGGCTGAACCGGTCGGTCTGGATCCGGCGGAGTGGCTGCGTACCGGGCTCGTCTCCAACACCGCCGTGTGGGTCCAGGGCCAGCCCGGGATCGGGAAGTCGTCGATCACCAAGCGCATGATCACCGGGCTCGTCGGGTTCGGGATGAAGGCCGTCATCCCCGGCGACGTCAAGGGCGAGTACAGCGCGCTGATCACCGCCCTCGGGGGCACCGTATGGCGGATCGGGCGCGGTCTCCATGCGCTCAACCCGCTCGACGCCGGCCCGCTGCGCGCCGCGCTCGCGCAGGCGACCGGCGAGGACCGCCACCGCGTGCAGGAGACCGTCCGGGCCCGTCGACTCTCCCTGCTGGAAGCCCTCATCACCATCGTGCGGCGCGGTGAAATCACTGTGACTGAGCGACGACTGCTCGGCGTGGCGCTCGACACTGCCGATGCCGCGGCCCGTACCGAACCCGTCATCCCCGACGTCCTCGCGGCGATCGCCACCGGGGCAGATCCGTTGCAGCGCATCGCCGCCGGCGTCGACGAGGCCGACTACCGGCGCACCACCCGCGACCTCGTCAACTCCCTCGGCCTGCTCTGTGAGGGCGCGATCCGCGGGATCTTCGACCGCCCCTCCACGGTCACCAGCAACGACGAGACTCCCGCGCTGTCGCTGGACATCTCTGCCCTCGACGACGACGAGGACGACGTGGTCGCCGCAGCCATGCTCTGTTCCTGGGCGTGGTCAGCAGGCCTCGTCGACGCCGCCGCGACCGGCACACCGCGGCGCAACGTCGTGCAGGTGCAGGACGAGCTGTGGCGGGCGCTGCGGGTGGCTCCCGGGCTGGTGGAGAAGTCCGATCGCATCACCCGGCTGGGCCGCCACCGCGGTGTCGTGTCCTTCCAGATCACCCACTCCCTCGACGATCTCGAGGCCCTGCCGACCGAGGCGGACCGGGCCAAGGCCCGCGGCCTGGCGTCCCGCAGCGGGGTGTTGCTGCTCGGCGGGATGGCGGAGCGGGAGCTCGACGGGCTGCGTCGCATCGTCCCGTTGACCGTCGGCGAAGCCGCTCTGGTCACCTCCTGGGCGGCCCCTCCGACCTGGCACGCCGGCCGCGCGCATCCGGGGCGGGGGAAGTACCTGATCAAGTCGGGGCAGCGCATGGGGCTGCCGGTCGCGCTCACCCTCACCCCGACCGAGGCCGAGCTCTACGACACCGACGGGGCCTTCCGGACGGAGATCGGACGATGACGGGCCCAAGCAGCGGAATCCTCCGGGACGCGGCCGCACCGCTCGCCCTGATCACCGTCATCCTGGCCGGCGCCGTCGTCGTCGCCGATGTGCAGGTCGCGCTCACCGTTGCCGGCCTCGCGTCCTCGACCGAGCAGCCGATCGTCGGGGCCGTCGACCTGATCCACCTCGGTCTCCCCGCGCTGCTGGCTGCCAGCCCGAACCCGCCACTGGCCACCGCCGTGCTGATCGCGTCGATCGTCGCGGAACTTGCGGCGGTCGCGGGAGGGGTGGCCCTATGGGTCCGGCGACCGCCACCGGGCGACACCCGCCGTTCCCTGCTCCGGCGCCGGGAGCTGGGCGACCTGGCCGGCTCGGCTGCCGACCTGAAAGCACGGGGGCTACGGCCGTCGCTCACCGCCACCGACCTGCCACCGAGCGAGCGCGGGATCCGGCTCCTCACCGTCGACGGGCGGGACACCTGGATGTCCTGGGAGGACGTCGCGCTCATCCTCATGGGTCCTCGGTCGAACAAGACCAGCGCGCTGGCCGTCCCCGCTGTCCTCTCCGCACCCGGTCTGGTCGTCGCGACGTCGAACAAAGCCGATCTGTGGGCCCTGACCTCCGGCCTGCGCGCCCGACACGGACCGGTCTGGACCTTCGACCCGCAGCAGATCGCCTTCGCCACACAGACCTGGTGGTGGGACCCGCTGCGCTCGATCCGGGAAGCACCCGAGTCCGGCCGCTACGAAGCCGCGGCGCGGCTCGCCGACCATTTCATGGGCACCATCGGCGGCAACCGCCGAGACCCGTTCTTCCACGCCGCCGGTGAGCAGGTTCTCATCGGCACGCTTCTCGCGGCGGCGCTGTCCGACGGCACGCTCCGCGAGGTGATGCGGTGGCTGCAGAACAACAGCCGCGCCGCCATCACCGCCCTCGACGACGCCGGCGCCCGGGCCGAGGCCGCCGACCTCGAGTCGAGCCTCGCCGGCGCCGACGTCACCACCAAGGGCATCTTCCAGACCGCCCGCACAGCGACAAAGGCCCTGACGTCCGAACGCATCCTGCGCTGGGTCACCCCACCCGACACCTGGCGCGCCACTCCCCCCTCGCTGGACAAGCTCCACGAGATCGACCCGTGGGAGATCCTCGCCGCGGGAGCCGACGGTCACGCGACGCTGCACCTGCTGTCGAAGGAGGGTGCCGGGACCGCCGCACCCGTCGTCGCCGCACTGGTCGACCGCGTCCTGGAGGTCGCCGAACAACTGGCCCAGGCCCGCGGCGGACGCCTCGACCCACCCGTCGTCGCCGTCCTCGACGAGGCCGCCAACATCTGCCCGATCCGGCAGCTCCCCCAGCTCTACAGCCACTACGGATCCCGCGGCATCCAGGTCCTGACCATGCTGCAGAGCTACCAGCAGGGTGTCGGCGTCTGGGGCGCCCAGGGCATGGACGCGCTGTGGTCCGCGGCCACCGTCAAGCTGGTCGGCGCCGGTGTGGACGACCACTCCTTCCTGCAACGGCTCTCCGGCCTGATCGGCGACCACGAGGTTCCGAAGGTCTCCGTCAGCCACACCCGCTCCGGCGGCCCGTCGAGGCAGTACTCGACGGCCCGCCAGCCGATCATGCCCGCGTCCACCCTGCGTGCTCTACCGAAGACCAAGGCGGTCCTGCTCACGACAGGCCGCCGGGCCGCCGTCGGCGAGCTGCGGCCCTGGTATCGCGAACACGCGGCCACCGACATCCGCAGCTACTTTGCCGCCGCTCTGGCCGAGCTCACCGACGCCGCGCAGAAAGCGTTGGGCCCCAACAGGATGCGGAAGGCAACGCCATGACGAACGACGTCCGTAGGCTCCTGCACGAGCTCCTAGCCCGCGTCAACGCCCTCGAAGCGTGGCGAGCCCACCAGAGCGACCTGCTCGACGCCGTGATCAACAACAGTTCCAGCCCCTCGGCCGAGAAGGTCTCCGACGACGACCCGCTCGACATCGTGCTCGACGCCGACCAGCTGGTCGGCTGGGTCCACCAGCACGTCGCCGCCGTCATAGCCCGGCCGTTGAGGGGCGAGTACCGCTGGTGCCCGATCTGGTGGGAACACCCCGAGGCAGCGTTCCGGTTCGCCGCCCTGCAACGCGCGTGGGCCGAGCTCGCCCCCGAGCCGGGCAGCGCCATGTCGGTCTGGATACGTGACCATCTCGACCCCTGCCTGCGAGAGCTGCTCAGCCCGACGGGGCCGTTCGTGGACTGCATCCACGACGAGCGCTACCGCACCCTCAACGAGCATCGGCCCCATCCCACGCTGCCCGTCGTCGACCCGAAGGTTGAGCCATGACCGCGGTCCGCGCCGGGGTCGTCGCTCTCGCGGCGGTCGCCGTCCTACCGCTGCTGCTCATCGGACTGCTCGCCGGCGGTACCGCCACCGCGTCGCCGGCCACGGGCCCGGTAAGCATTGACGGGCTACCGGCGCCCGTCCCGTTCACCGGACCCGGCGGCGACTGCACCGAACCCGACCCGACGACCAACGGGTGCCTGACACCCACCACCCTCCACGTACTCGACGAGATCTACCGGACGTTCGGCATACCAGGACCGAACGCGCCCATCCGCGCGGCAAGCTGCTGGGACCGCCACGCATGGAACCCAAGCAGCGACCACCCGCGCGGCCGCGCCTGCGACCTGTTCCCCGGCAAGGCCGGCGTATTCGCCGCCGGTACGGAACTCCGGAACGGCTGGACCATGGCCACGTGGCTCCGTGCCAACGTCGGCCCGCTCCGCATCAAGTACCTCATCTGGCAGGGGCGGTTCTGGGAACCCGGACGACCCGACCGCGGCGGCTGGGGAGTCCCCTACACCGGCGGTGGCGTCTACGACCCGACCGACGCGACCGGCGGCCACTACGACCACATCCACGTCAGCATCGAAAAGTAGGTCGAGATCACGCAACGCAGGATCCACTACCGCTCGCGTGCGGGGTCGTCGACCGACCGGTTCGACCGATCACCTCGACCGGCCGTATCCGCTGTCGCCCCAAGAAGGACGCACCTGAGGAAATTCGTCTGATCATCGGATACCTGCTCGAAGCCGGGCCCGGTGAACACGTCGAAATGCTCGATCGGGTAGGACCGCAACTCGCCTAGCCGGGCCGCACGCGCAACGCGCTGAGCGGCACCGACGGGCGCGATTCGATCGTGCTCGCATACCGCGACCAGCAGCGGACAACGAACTCGTGCTGCGTGGTGTGCCGGCCGGTCACGAGCGATCTGCCCGATGATCCGCGCTGGAATCCTGAGCGGTCGGGTGGTCGCGGGCATGATCGAGACGAATCCGGGTTGGGCGTCAGGTGTGGTGAACAGCGCGACAGAACCCGGCGGGCCGGTGAGGTCCACCCGGTGCGGTTCGCGCTGAAACATCCAGTTCATTTCGTCGTGCAGCCAGGCCCACAGAAGCTTGAGCTGGGACGGCAAAGATGTCATCCCGCGGGCCTTTGCGAGAGCGGCTGGGCCATCGACGTAAGGGTTGGTGAGCACCGCGGCGGCAATGTTGCGATCTTCAGCGGCCACGGCGAGCACGTGTCCGCTGCTGAACGACGTGCCCCACACCGCGACGCGCCGAGAGTCGACCGACTGATCTGCGCGAGCAAACGCGACCGCAGCACGGTAGTCGTCGCGTTGGACTTGGATGTCGACGAGGTCTCGCGGTTGCCCGTCGCTGTCACCGAAGTGTCGATAGTCGAACACGAGAGCTGCCACCCCGGCGCGGGCGAATCGGTCGGCGAACCCGGCCAGCTGTGCAGTTCGGATGCCGCCGAAACCGTGGGCCATGACCACACACGGATGGGGCCCGGGACCAGCCGGCCAGAACCACCATGCGGCGCACCGCAGTCCCTGAGACAGGAAGCTAGCTTCGACCACTGGACGTCCGTTCGACATGACAGGCAGCGTGGGGGTTAAGGCCGACATGAAGTCAAGCGAGCCACTCGTGGAGATGACGATCGGTGAGATCGCCCGGCTCTACGACCTGCAGACTCACGTGCTGCGGCACTGGGAAGCCGAAGGCCTCATCGCGCCACAGCGCGACAGCGCAGGACACCGCCGCTTCCAGATCGCCGACCGATATCGGGTCGCCGCGATCATCCGAGCCAAGCAGGCCGGTCTGAGCCTCGACGACATCCGCGCGCTGCTCTCCGCCGGGGACGCATCGTCGCGCAGCGCCGTCCTCAGCCAACGACGTGACGAGCTGCTCGAACGAATTGGTCGGGCTCAGGCTGCCGTGGAACTCATCGAGACCGCGCTCAGCTGCCGTCATGGCGACATCGCCATCTGCCCGAACTTTCGCGGCTACCTCGTCCGCGCTGCGGACACCCCTAGCTGAGCGGGCACCGACACCACGACGTGCAGCGATGCGAGGAGCCAGGTTCCGACATGTGGAGGAGATGGCGTTTGCCCCACCTGCCGCCCTGGTGCCCCTCCACCGTGGCGTCGGTGGCGGCGTGGTTCACGGCACGCAGACCGGGTGGACACGGAGCGACGGGGGCGGAGATCGATACCTCGGTGGACACCGCGTTCATGACGATGCCGGCCGTGGCCCCGACGAGAGCCAACCACTACGCATACGACAAGGACAACGGTGCAGGCAGCAATGGCCAGGTCCATACGCTCGACGATCGCGGCCGGCCGGGCGGCCGCGGAGGTCCTCAGACGGGGCACTACAGGGCAGGTTGGGGCAACCGTCTCTGCGAGGATGTGCTCAGACCTACACTCCGCTCGAGAAACCTGGAGGTGATCGGCTGATGCCGGAGCCGAACCGCTTCCTGCGCGCTGCGCGGGAACGCTGTCCGTCACCAGTCACACCCGGCCAGGGCATGTCCCGCAGCGAGCTGGCCGAGGCCGTGAACGCGTGGCTGTGGGAGTCCACCCACCGACGCTACGACCTCGACGGCCACCACATCGCCAAGTACGAGCGCGGTGTCGTCCGATTCCCGATCAGCCCGTATCGCGCGGCCTTACGGGCCGTCCTCGGTGTGGCATCCGACGCGGAGCTCGGATTCATCGCGTCCCCTCGACGGGCCCCCTCCCCTCCGGCCACCGGTAGGTCAGACTGTCCGTGGAGTGCGGACGGCGTCCTGACCGCCGTCGAGGAGACCGCGAGGAGCGAGGTGCTCAACCGACGCGACGCCCTGCGCTCCGGCGCAGTGGCCGCCGGGATCGGCCTCCTCGGCCCACTGCGCGGCTGGCTTGAACCCATGGACGGGTGGACGGCACGCGCGGGCACCGTGTTGTCCGTCGCCGAGGTCGAGGCGATCGAGCAGGTCGTCGTCGTGTTCTGCGGCTGGCGGTCAGCAGGCTCCGGCCTCGGTCGCACCGCCGTCGTCGGGCAGCTCGCCGACGTCACCGACCGACTCCGATGCACGCCCGACGGGGAACTGACCCAGCGGGTGTACCTGGCGGCAGCCGAGCTCGCGAAGATCGCCGGCTCCATGGCGTTCGACGCCGGATCGCATCGGCTCGCGCAGGAGCACTACCTCCACGCGGTGCAGCTTGCCAAGGCCGCACGCGCCGACTCGTTCGCCGCCGTGGCGATCGCCGCGTTGGCGCGGCAGAGCTACGACGCCGGCGAATCGGCCGACGGACTCGAACTCGTCGAGCTCGCCCAACTCGGAACCCGCCGAACCGGAACACCCGGCCTGCGCGCCATGCTCGCCACCCGTCAGGCCTGGGGCTACGCCCAACAGGGCCATGTCTACGCGTTTCACCGCGCTGTCGACGCCGCGGAGGACGCCTTCGCCGAACAGAGGGCTTCCGACGAGCCACGGTGGCTACGCGGCCTCGACGAAGCGGAGCTGGCCGGAACCATCGGCGCCCGCTTCCGTGACCTGTCGCGCCACGAGCCGGGGCAAGCAGTGCACGCGTTGGGCTACATCGGCCGTGCGCTCGACCACCGCAGCCCGGACCGGCCACGGAATCGCGCGATGGACCTCATCGGCCTCGCCCGCGTCCACCTGCTCATCGGCGAACCGGACCGTGCATGTGAGCTCGTGGCCGACGCGCTGCCCCTGCTCGATCCTCGTCATCCCGGCCGTCTGGCCCGCAAGCTCGGCGATTTCGACCGCGAAGCCGTCCGCTACGCCGACGTGCCCGCCGTCCGTGAGACGCGAACGCGCCTGCGCGACCTCGTCTCCGCCTAGCCTGTCCACTCGACCACCTCAACGAACGGGGAAACCGCCGTGCGGATCGGCATCACCGGACACTCGAACCTCGCCCCGTCGGCCGAGCCCGCCGTCGTCCAAGCGCTCACCGAGGTCCTCGCCGACACGCCCTCACCCCTGGTCGGGGTCAGCTGCCTCGCCCGCGGGGCCGACCAGGTGTTCGCACGTGTGGTGCTTGATCTCGGCGGGCAGGTGGAGGTCGTTCTGCCGGCCGCTGACTACCGGGTGCGGAAGGTCAAGCCCGACAACGCCGTCGCGTTCGAGGAGCTGATCGGACGAGCGAGCACGGTGCGGACGCTGCCGTTCGAGCATTCCGACCGCGATGCGTACATGGCCGCGTCCGAGGCGGTGCTCGGCACCGTCGATCGCATGGTCGCGGTCTGGGACGGTCAACCTTCCGACGGACACGGTGGCACCGGAGACGTCGTGGCCGCGGCCCGCGAGCGCGGCTTGCCGGTCACCGTCGTCTGGCCGACAGGCGCAGCTCGCACCTGATCGGCACAACCGGCGGTCCAGTTCCCGGGCAACGGCAGCTCTGCGATCACCGCACGATCCACATCACGACCATCCGACCGGAGCGGACAGCGCCTGCCAGCAGGACGCACGCCGCCAGCCCCGCCACCGGCACGAGTACCCAGAGCAACCCCTCGGCCACCTCGCCCGTCCGATCGCCCACCGGGTCGATATCGGCGGTCCGCGGGCCGAACCAGCTCTCGAGCTGCGTCGCCGACAGCACGACGGAACGGGGTGGCCGATCCTCGTCCGGTACACGGTAGATCGTGAGGTTCAGCGTGCTGAATGTCGTGCGGCCGGCCCACACCGCCTTGCTCATCGCCACGAGGTCCTCATCCAGGAGAACACGCCCTGAGTCGGCCGGTACGTCGGCGCAGTCGCTCGCGCTGACGTCCAGGGCTCCTGTCGACGCGGTCGGCAGGGTGACCAGGACGCCGTGACACCCCACTGCGGTCACGGCGTCCCGGAGGTCATCGCCCCTTTGCGGCGTGATGATCAGCACGACGCCGCCGAGAAGCATGAACGCGATGCCGGCCCGCACAATGGCTCTCATCCGCCGATGATGGCGGCAGCGGACATGATCCCGACCCGCTGATTCGTCCATGTGGACAACTTTGAAGGAGACGTCCTGCGCTGCAGGTCAGATCGGCGATGATCGCCGCTGCCCGTCACAGACCAGGGCCGCATCGCGGAACGAAGGGCCCCGTGAAGACGGCCGCCGCGGCGACCCATCCCTGGTAGTCATGCCGTGCCTCGCGATGGTGCAGCGTGACGAGGAACCAGGTCCGCGCTACCCGGGCCGTCGGCTCCAGGGTCGTTCTCCGGCAGTGGACGTCGAGGACGTGCCACGGCTGCGCGCGAGCCACGACGGTTCCCTGCGGCCACGAGGAGGAGCGAACAACGGCGTTCCTCTCGATGATCCAGCCGGACATCGGTGTGCCGGGATAGACGGCCGGACCGATCGGGACGGGGACCGCCGACGGCTCCGAGGCCGCGGCGACGCCCGCCGGCGGTGCGGCGACGACGAGCACGGCCAGCAACGGCGCCGCCGCTGCGGTGATGAGGGCTCGGAACATGGTGGTTCTCCTCGTGAGCTCGGGATCAGCGGACGACGGACGCCGCGCCTGGGCAAGGTTCGGGTACTGCGCACGCTCGACCGCCGGTTCGGAGACCCGAGGCGATCGTTCGCCCCACCTCGGTCAGGTCGAACGACTCGCCAGCGAGATGCGATCGGCAGGCCGCGGTGAGGGCATCGACGATCTCGCCCTCACCGAGGAGGCCCGTACCCACGAACCGGCCGAGTCGAGCAGCAGCGGTGAACAGCGTGCTGTTGCGGCGTCCGACGGCAGCGGCGGCGACCCGTCGCTGCTCCGACTGCACGGCCGCCGCCACGTAGGCGGTGTGCGGGCGGGACTCGAACGCGGTCGGGACGACCGGATGGGCTGGTCGCTTCAGCGCCTCGCCGAGCCAGCTCGGCAGCGGGAGGGAGGTCGCAGCCTCGACCAGGCGGTAGCGACCGGCCGGAACGATGGAGCCGGCGCCCACCACGTATCCGCCCCGTGCCCGGGTGTCGACGTGCGGCCCGAGCCGGCCCGCGGTGTTGGAGAACGCTGCATCCGCTGGAGCTCTGAAGTACAGGTGCTGACCGCCTCCGGGCGTAACAACCGTGAACGTCGACCGGGGAATCGACTCCCCCGCCTCACGCGCCAGTCTGCCGAGCGTCTGACGCCCGTGAGGCTCGTCCGACGAGGCGGCGTCGAGGTCGATCACGACGAGTCCGGACGGCCCGGTCGCCACCCCGACGTTGTACGGCGCCCTCGTCCACCAGTCCGTGATCCAGCCCGTATGCCGGGTGGCGAGGTTCTCCCAGCCGCGTACGGCCGGCACCTTGGACCCCACTCGGAGCGGGAAGACGTAGGCGCCACGCTCGGCCATTGCGAGCGCGGCAGTCATCAGGGTCCTCGATCTCAGGTGTCCGTCCACCGCGCCTCCGATCACCGCCGGCGCTGCGGGTGCAGCCCTCGACGAGCCTCGGAACGGCCCTGGTCGGCATCGTGGTCGATATGTGGTCCAACCGGATGACTTCTGTCGAAACGCCCATGGCGGATCACCCGAGCTGGTAGGCCATTGGTCGTCATCGCAGGGGATGGCGGTCACCGCGGTGATCGGCGAACCGCTCATGGACCAACGAACAGGCTGGTCACAGCGGCAGGCCACGGATCGACAACGGAACGACCACGCGCGCGGACATGATCTGGACGACGCCGCAGAAGGAGGAGTGACCGATGACGATGTCCCACCGTCACCTGGCCCTTGCCGTGGCCGCGGTTGCCGTCACGACGCTCGCCGTCGCGTGCACGGCCGGCCGATCCCCGGATCCGGCCGGCCCGACACCCGCACCGGCACCCGCCGCCGACACGGCCGCACTCACCGCCTACGCCGAGTTCTGGCGGGTGACGAGCGAGGCGCTCGCCGCACCCACGTCACGGAACTGGGCACCCGAACTCAACAGGGTCGCCACCGGGCCCGCGCTCGCGACGGTGCTCGGCGATGTCGCGAACTACGCGTCGTTGCCCGCCCACACAGTCGGAACGGTCCGCCGCGACCCCCGCATCGATGAGATCGGGGCGGCACGCATCGTGATCCTCGACTGTGTGGATCTGGGCGACTCCCGGCTGGTGTCCGACAGCACGGGCCAACCGCTCGACGACCTGGCCAACCGCACAGTCCGCTACCGCTACAGGGCGGACGTCGTCCGGACGAACGCCGGTGGGTGGATCGTCGAGCGAACCACCCCTGCACTGGACGAACCGTGCTGACGCGGATGGGGTTCGCGACCGGCATCGTCGCGATGATGCCGCTCCTCGCTGTGCCGTCGAACCCGCACGGCAGATGCGCGGTGGTGGATGGCACCGGCCGGTGCCTCATCGCCGCGGCCGACCCCGGGCGGCCAGGAGGCCCGAAGGATCCCGCCATCCGATCACGTCGGCCGCCCTCCCCCGCCCGCGCAACCCCACCACGCCCGACCCTGGATCCCGTCGCCACTCCGCTCCTCGCCGGTGCTCTCGCGGGCGGAGCAGCCGGACGGGTTCCCGCACCCGCGAATCCTCCGGCCGCGGCGGCCCCCGTCCCTGCAGCGGTCCTCGCCCAGCGCGCGGTCTCCCAGCTCACCCTGCGGCCGCCGTCCATCGAGCTGTCCGCCGGACGGGGAGCGTTCGTCGGGGTCCCGCTCTGGTTGTGGATCGATCGCGGCGCGCAGACGAGCGGACCGACGAGCGCCGTCGCGACCGCAGGGAACGCACGGGTGCAGGCGACCGGTCGGCTCCTCGCCGTCGAGTGGGAACTGGGTCCTCCCGGCGCCCGGGTGACGTGTTCAGGGCCGGGGACGCCGTGGCGCGGCCAGTCCGGCGCCTCCCCCGACTGCGGGTACGTCTACCGGGAACGATCACTTCCGGAACGCACCGGTGGAACGGCCCGATGGACGATCACAGCGACCAGCGTCTGGCAGGTCGGGTGGAACGGTGTCACCGACGGTGGCCCGGTCGCCGGGCAGGAGACGTTGAGGCTGTCGTCGACAGCCACCCTCGCCGTCGGCGAGGTCCAGGTTCTCGTTGGCGGAGGTAGCTGATGGCCCTCACGACCGTGCCACCCCCGACGACCAACGGGGTGCAGCCTCCGCCGGTCCTGCGACGACGCCAACCGTCGAGGCTGTTCCTGCTCGGTGTCGTCCTCGCCGTGGCCGGTGGGCTGGCGGGGGTCTACGTCTACCTCTCAGCCGACGACCGGACGGCGGTGGTCGGCGTGATGCGTGCGGTGCCGTACGGGCAGAGAGTCGTGGAAGCGGATCTTCGGGAGGTCCGGTTGCCGGCCGACTCCGGGCTGGCCACCGTCGCGTGGACCGATGTCCGGACCGTTCTGGGGCAGGTCGCTTCGACCGATCTCCGTCCAGGTCAGACGCTCACCCGCGACGCCGTCGGAGCCCAACCCGTTCCCGGGGCTGGGGAGGCCGTGGTCGGGATGTCGGTGGAGGCCGGGCAGCTGCCGGTCATGCCGCTCGACGTTCGGGACGAGGTGCTCGTCATCGATGGGAAGGACCCCGTGGCTCCCTCGGTACGGGCCGTCGTCCTCGGCGCCGGTGCGACCGACGTGTCGGGCCACCGCACCGTGGACCTGCTCGTGTCCGAGGGCGTCGCGGCCCAGGTCGCGCGTTCGGCGGCCAGTGGCGACGCCGTCCTCGTCCTCGTGGCCCGGAGGTGACGCATGCTGATCAGCTTCGTCTCCGCCAAAGGGAGCCCCGGCGTCACGACCTCGGTGCTGGCGCTGGCGTCGGTGTGGCCGCGCACGGCCGTCGTGGTCGAGGCCGATCCTGCCGGCGGTGACGTCGCAGCGGGACTCGGTCGAGGTGCCTGGCCGGCCGGCGCCGGTCTGACCGACCTCGTGGTCGACACCCGCGCCTGCGGCGCCGACGACGCCCTCCGCCGGCGCGCCGTCCGACTAGCGCCCCACTGTCCGCTCGCCCTGGCCGGACTCGGTGCACCTCAGCAGGCCGCTGTGGTGCCGTGGGAGCGGCTCGGCAACGAGTTCCGACGCATCACCGACGCCGACGTCCTCGTCGACTGCGGGCGCTTCTCCCCCTCCGACGGCACCGCCGCCCTGGTGGCCAGCAGCGACGGGGTGGTGGTGGTCAGCGGGTCGTCGTTGCGGTCCGTGCGAGCCACCGCCCGGCTGGTGCCGCTCCTGGATGACCGCGGCGGCCATCGCGGGCTCGTGGTGGTCCGGCCGGATCGCCCCTATGACGCCGTCGAGATCGCGGAGAGCTGCGGCGCTCCGCTGCTCGGCACCCTGCCCGATGACGCTCGGGCAGCCGGGGTCTGGAGCGACGGTCACGCGGCCGGGCGCTGGTTCGTCCGGTCCGCACTGCAGCGCACCGCGGCGGCCCTCGCCCACGTGCTGATCTCGGGACCCCCTGCCGCCCGGGGTGCCGCGTCATGACCGCCACCGTCCCGGACAGCCGGTCCGTTTCGGAGATCACCCAGCGCATCAGGCATTCCGTCCTGCAGCGCCTGCAGGAGCATCCCGGCCGCGACCGGCTGAGCACCGGCGATCAACGTCAATTGATCCGTTCCTGGATCGAGGACGAACTCGCGCAGGAAGCACGGCGGCGAGTGAGTGCAGGGCAGTCCCAGCTGGACCGGAGCACCGAGACCCACATCGTGCAGTCCATCGACCGGGCGATGTGGGGACTGGGCCACCTCCAGGCTCTACTCGACCTGCCCGACGTCGAGGACATCCACATTGTGGGGTGCGACCGCCCGCTGCTGCGGCTCAGCGACGGGTCGATCCGGACGGCCCAGAACGCCGTCGTCGACTCGGACGACGAGCTCGTGCAGCAGATCCAGTACATCGCCGCTCATCACGGCGCGACAGAGCGGGCGTTCTCCCCGGCGCAGCCGTGCCTGAACATGCAGTTGCCGGACGGTTCCCGGCTCGCCGCGATGCGCGACGTGGTCGCACGACCGACCGTCACCATCCGGCGGCACGGTCTCGTCGACATCGATCTCGCCGGGCTCGTCCGGCTCGGGACAGTGTCGGAGCAGATGGCGACCTTCCTGCGCGGGCTGGTGAAGGGTCGCCGGAACGTCCTCGTGACGGGTATGCCGGCGGCCGGTAAGACGACGGTGCTGCGGGCGCTGGCCCGGGAGATACCCCGCGACGAACGGGTCGCCACGCTGGAGACCGAGTTCGAGCTCGGCCTGCACCGCCTGCCGTCGGCGTCACCGATGCTGCTGGCACTGGAGTGCCGGCCGGGATCCACCGAGGTCGATCCGGCCACCGGACGCCACGCCGGGGAGGTGTCGCTCGCTGATCTGCTCCACCAGACGCTGCGGATGTCTGTGACCCGGGTGATCGTCGGCGAGGTCCGCGGGGACGAGGCTCTCCCGATGCTGGAGGCGATGAACGCCGGCATGCCGGGATCGATGTGCACGCTGCACGCCGGATCCGCCGCCGACGCGTTCGAGCGGTTGATCACCGCGGCGCTCAAGGCCGCCGGGCGGGGCTGGTCGGACTCCTTCGTCACCCGTCTCGCCGCTCAGGGCATCGACTACGTCGTGCACCTGCGGCACTTGACCAACCCGGCCATCGGCGGCCGCCTGCGCTTCGTGTCCGAGATCGCCGAGGTCACCGACGTGAACGAGGTGGGTGCGGTCGCGATGAACCGGATCTTCGCTCCGGCCGACGGAACGGGTGACCCCCGCGGGGTCTTCCAGATGGCGCCCCAGGTCCGGTGGCCGTTCGACGAGGCGGGGGTCGATCTCGGCTTCCTGACACCGCCCGCACGAACGGGGTGGTCGAGGTGACGTGGCCGGCCTGGTTGGCCGCTGTTGCCGGCGGCGCTTTCGCTCTCGGTCCCCTGCTCATCGTGGCGGGGCTGCGCCGGGCCTCGGACGCCCCCGCCGTGGTTCGACCACCGGTGACGTGGCGACGCCGCTTGGCGGCGCTGCAGCGGTCGGCCCGTGTCGATGGTGCCGGCCGGTCGGGCCACCGCAGACGGACCGCCGCATGGATGTCGGCCGGCCTCGCCTTATGGATCGTCACCGGTTGGCCGGCCGCCGGCATCGCGGTGTCCGTGGTCGGGGTGTGGATGCCCTGGCTGCTCGGCTCGGCACGCGTCGCCCAACAGCAGATCGACCGGCTCGAGTCGCTGGAGTCCTGGTGCCGGCGGATGGCCGACACGCTGGCCGGCGGTGGCGCGATCGGCCTCACCCAGGCGGTGAACGCGACCGTCGAGACGGCCGACGACCTCGTCGCCGCGCCGGTGGCCGCGCTGGCCCGCCGGCTCCGGACCGGGACGGATCCGGCGTCCGCGGTCAGGTCGTTCGCCGATGCGATCGACGACCGCGTCGGCGACACGGTGGCCGCGGCGCTGCTGCTCGCCCTGCACCAGCAGAGCAACGGCATCGCCCGGGTGCTGCGACAGCTGGCCGAGGGCGTCGCCCGTGACGTCCGTGCCCGGCGCGACATCGAAGCGGAGCGCGCGGAGTCGCGGCAGTCCATCCGGATGCTCCTGATCATCCAAGCTGGGGTGCTGGTGCTCCTCGCCCTCGTACCCGGGTTCGCGGCACCGTACGGGACGCCAGTGGGCCAGATCGTCATGGCGGTTCTGCTCTCCGGGACGATCGCGCTGATGGTCTGGATGCGCCGGTTGGCCCTGGGCCGCCGCTCCCCACGGTTCCTCGTCGCCAAGCCGGAGCCGACATGAATCCGGCGCTGGTGCTGATGCTGCTGGCCGGGGGAACCGCCGGAGCGGGGCTCGCACTGATGCTCGCGGGCAGCAGCCGTGGCCATCCGTCGCTCCGCGACGCGCTCGCCGCACTCGACGAGCGCACCCCGACGCTGGTCGCCGCGCAGCAGGATGGGCCGTGGCGGCAGCGGTTGGCGCTCGACGTCCTGCGACGTCTACCCGGGACCGTGCCCGATGCCGATCTCGACGTGCTCGGGATCAGCCGCGACCGTTTCCTCCTCGCCAGAGCCGCCGCCTGCCTGACGTATGCCGCGGGCGGACCGGTTCTGGCCGCCACCCTCGCCGTGCTCGACGCAGGACTCGGTGTCGTGGTCCCCGGAGCGTTCACTGTCGTCGGCGCGGTAGCCGGATGGACGAGCCACACCAGGCGAACCACCGCGCGCGCCGACGCCGCGCGGGTCGAGATGCGCTTCGCCGTCGTTTCCTACCTCCAGCAGGTCAGTCTGTTGCGACGTGGCGGCGCCGGCGTCGCCACCGCGTTGGTGCTGCCGGCCAAGCTGCTCGACGACAGCTGGGCCATGCGCCGGATCCGCGACGAGCTGGAGATGGCGGAGCGTTCCGGGCAGATGCCATGGGAGGGACTGCGGCGGTTCGGCGAGCGTATCCAGCTCGATGAGCTCACCGACCTTTCCTCCATCGCGGCGACGGCCGGGCAGGATGGCGGAGCGGTCGTCGACACCCTGCTGGCGCGAGCGGAGAGCCTGCGCGACCAACTCCTGGCCGACGAGCACGCCGACGCGAACCGGGCGAGCGGCCAGATGAGCACACCCGGGGCGTTGCAGGTCTTCCTGATCGCCGCGTGGGTGCTCTTCCCGGCCGGCGTCGCCCTCCTGACCACCTGATCGACCCACCACGAAGGGGAAAGACATGCACAGGTTCAGCACCACCATCACGACCTGGACGGTCTCGGCGATCGCCTGGCTGACCGGCCGGTTGGAACCGGTCGACGAACGGGGCGGCGGACGCAACACCGACGAGGGCTTCCACATCTCGGGCGGTGCGGTGGTTGCGGGCGCGATCGTCGCCGGCGTCGGGGCCTTCGTCGCCAAGAAGCTCGGCGCCCTCGACTGATCCGGAGCGGTCATGCACCCGATCTCGACGGACGAACGCGGGGGCGCCACGAGCGTCGAGATGGCCCTGCTCTGGTTGGGCATGCTGACGCTCATCCTCGCGGTCGTGCAGGTCTCGCTCGCCTTCTACGGCGGGCAGCTGGCACTGACGGCCGCCGAGGACGGCCTCCGGACGGGCCGCACCTACCCGGTGTCCTCGACGGTGGCGGCGCAGAACGGCGCCGAGTCGTTCCTCCGCCGTGCCGCCGGCTCCACGTTCTCGGCCCGGTCGGTGGAGGCCGAGATCCTGGACGGCGGTACGACGATGCGCGTCACCGTCGCGGGCGAGGCCCTCTCGCTCGTGCCCGGGGTCCCGATCCGCATCTCCCGGTCGGCAGCGGGTGCCATCGAGCAGGTCCGGCCATGAGCCCGTGGCGGTCGCCTGCGGTCGTCGACGAGCGGGGCGGTTCGCCGTCGGTGGAGGCCGCGCTGCTTGCCGTGGTGATCGGGATGCTCCTCGTTCTCGGTGTGGCGGGAGGTCGCATGGTCGCGGCCGAGTCCGCGACCGATCACGCCGCCCGCGCAGCGGCCCGGGCCGCGTCGATCGAGCGGTCCGCCACCGCCGCCGAGGCCCGAGCGCGCGAGATCGCCCGGGCGGTTCTGGACGAGAGGGCGCTGCGCTGCGACGTGCTCGACGTCGATGTCGACGTCAGCCAGTTCGCCCGCCCGCTCGGTGCGCCCGCGTCGGTGCGGGCGGAGGTCCGATGTGCGGTGCGGTGGTCCGATCTGGGGCTGCCCGGTGCCCCCGGCACGCGCGATGTCGACGCCGCCTTCGTCAGCCCGATCGACCAGTTGAGGGAGCGGCAGTGATCATCGATGAACGCGGCGGCGGAGCGGTCAGCGTGCCGATGGCGATCGCGGTCCTGGCACTCATCGCGGTGCTCGGCCTCACGGTCGACGGCGTGCGCGCGGCGCAGGGTGTGGCTCGCGCGGATGCGGTCGCCGAGGAGGCGGCGCGGGCCGCGGGCCAGGCACTCGAGGCCGGGGAGCTGTCCCGCGGCGTCGCCGCCGTGGATCCGGCGCCCGCCGGAGCCGCAGCACGGCAGTACCTGACCGACGCCGGCGCCGAGGGAACCGTGTCGTTCCCGGCCGGCGACGTCGTGCGCGTCGAGGTGACGTTACGCCGCCCGACCATCCTGCTGGGCATCGTCGGACGGGACGAGCTCGTGAGCCACGGGTCGGCGGAGGCCCGGCTCGTCCCGACAGATCCCGCGGGAGGCGCCGGATGAGAGCCCTGCGATACCTCGTCCGCCGGCTGCTCGCCGGTCTCGTCCTCGCTGCTGTCGTCACCGGGCCTCCTGTGGCGCTGTGGCTGGTCGGGCCGGCATTCCTGCCGGATCGGCTCCCGACCGGTGCGGATCTGTTCGGCGCGCTGCTGCGTCCGGACGACGGCCGGGTGCTCCTCGGGCTGCTCGTCGTCGTCGGGGTCGGGGCGTGGCTGATCCTCGCCGGCTCCATCCTCATCGAGCTGGCAGCCGTCGCGCTGCGGCGGCCGGCACCGAGGATCGGCCTACCCGGGTTCGGGTGGGGCCGGTCGGTCGCGGCGGCGCTCATCGCGACGACCATCGGCGCTGGAGCGAGCCCGGCGATCGCCGCGCCGCTGGCCGCAGTCGCCATCGTCCGGACGGAGCCGGTCGCGCTGCCCGACGCGTCCGCGCGCCACGCTGAGGTTCAACCCGCGGCCGACACCTACACCGTGAAACCGCGGGACACGCTGTGGCGGATCGCCGAGCATGAGCTCGGCGATCCGCTGCGATGGCGCGAGATCTACGAGCTCAACGCCGGACGCCCTCAGGCCGACGGCGCCCGGCTGACCGAGGCATCGATGCTCCGCACGGGTTGGCGTCTCCAGCTCCCGACCCGGTCGACCGCCGATGTCGTCACCGTCGGCCAGGGCGAGTCCCTCACCCGGATCGCCGCCGACCGGCTCGGCGATCCGGCCCGGGCCACGGAGATCTTCAACGAGAACCGCGGCCGCGTGCAGGCCGACGGCGGCCGGTTGACCGATCCCGACCTCCTGCAACCCGGTTGGCGCCTGGACCTTCCCGTGCCATCGGCGGCCCCCGCACCGCCACCACGTCCGCCCCAGGAACCGACGAGTCCAGCACCCACTTCCTCGGCATCGCCAGTGGCACCGCGCACCGACGCCGCCCCGGAACCCGGCACGTCCGTCGACGAGCCCTCGTCTGCCCTCCCGACGGCGTTGTGGTTCTCGCCCCTCGTCGTCGCCGGGATCGTGGGCGCCCTCGGAGTACGCCGTCGACTGCAACGTCGCCGCCGTCGGCCCCACCACCGCATCGCAGTCCCGCCGGACGAGGCAGGGCGGCTGGAATGGCTCGCCACCTCCGCACCGGCTGCAGTGGACAGCGCGCTCCTCGACGCAGCCCTGCGCGGACTCGTCCTCACCGACTGGTCCGGCGTCGCTCCTCCGGACCTCACCACCGTTCGCCTGGACCCAGGGCGGGCTGTGCTCACGCTGGCCGACCGGGCGCCGATGCCACCCCCGTTCACCGAGGTCGACGACGGTCACGTGTGGCAGCTCGAGGCGAGTGCCGATCTCCCGCTGGGTCGCGACGAGGCCGGCGGACATTGCGCGCCCTACCCGACCCTGGTGTCGGTCGCTCGCGACGACGACCGGGTGCTGCTGATCGACCTGGAGCAGTGGGGCTCCACCGTCGTGCTCGGACCGGCGGTCCGAACGACAGAGCTGCTCCGGCACATGGCCGCCGAGCTGGCCAACAGTCGCGGGGCCCAGGACGTCGAGGTCGTGATGGCAGGTTTCGGCTCCGAGCTCGTCCCGCTCAATCCCGAGCGGCTTCGGCAGGCGAAGGACCTCGGCTCGGCCCTCGACACCCTGCGAGCGGCGGTGGCCGGGGCCACCGCCAACGTCGATCGGCTACCCGTGGACGGCGTGCTCGACGGGCGTCTCCGCGATGTGGCCGCCGACGCCTGGCTACCCGTGCTCCTTCTGGCCGCCGGCCCGTTCAGCGACAACGAGCAGGAGCAACTCCGCCAGGTACGGGAGCAGCTGGCTCACGCACCGCGCGTCGCGGCGGCCGTCGTGGTTACCGGTACCGACGTCGACGCCGGAGACCCGTGGATACACATCGACGACCTCGGGCGGCTCACCACCCAGCACCTGGACGACGGCCCGTGGAAGGCCGAGCAGATGACCGCCGACACGGGCGCCGGCATCGCGGAGATCCTCGGTTCCACCGACGCACCCGACATCCCCGCACGGGCCGCGGCCGAGGATGCGCCGTGGGCCCCCGACATGGCCGAGGACGGATCGCTCCTCCCGTCGGCACCGCCTGTGGTGCCCCTCCCGCGCGTAGCGGAGGAACCGCCACCGGTCGTCACCGATCCGGATGCGCTGCGGCGACTGGAGATCGTCAACCACCAGGATCCCGACCTCGACGGCGACCTCAACCTGTGGAGATCGGACTCTGACCCGGTCGTGCCGATGATCGGAATCCTCGGCGAACCGACCGTCCGCACACCGGGGCAGCTACCCTCCGCCCGCCCGAGCTGGTTCACCGAGGTCCTGATCTACCTCGCCCTACATGCCGGAGGCATCACCATCCCGAAGGCCACCGCGGACCTGTGGCCCGACGGCCGTTCCCCCAGCGCCGCCACCGTCCGCCACGCGTTCTACGGTGCGCGGCGCTGGGCCGGCCGCGGCCTGCACGGTGACCCGGCCGCACCCTTCGTCAGCGACATGCAGACCGACGATCGCTACCGCCTCCACGGGCACCTGCTGGACTGGGACCTGTTCCGCCGCCTCCGGAAACGTGCCCAGGCCCGCCACGCCGCCGGACATCCCGGAGCCGTGCAGGACTACGAGACCGCGCTCGAACTGCTGCGCGGACCGGTACTGAGCCAACTGCGGCCCGACGGCTATGCCTGGCTCAACAACCATGACCAGCGGCACGACCTGCAGATCCCCGGTTTCGTCGTCGACACCGCCCACGAACTCGTAGACATCGCCCTGGCCGCCGGTGACACCGCCCTGGCCCGGCGCGCCGCCGAAGCGGCCCGCGCGGTCGACATCGACGCTGGGTTCGACCAACCGCTGGTCGATCTCATGCGGGTGGCTCATGCCGAGGGCAACCCGGCCGAGATGGAGCAGTACGCCACGATCCTGCTCGACGCCCGCGAGTTCGACGTCCCCGAGGAACTCCCGCCCGACACCTTCGCGGTCGTCAACGAGCTCCTCCCGGCCGGGCCCCGGCGCCGATCGTCATGACAGCGGATCCGGCGTTCCTGGCTGTGGCCTGCTCGTTGGGCATGACGCCGGTGGTGCTGCTGCTCGCCGAGCGCACCACGCACCGGCGACGCCGCCCGGGACTCGGCGAGACGGCCGCGGCCGCGTCACTGGTGGGCTTCCTGATCACCACCGCGGCCGCGGGGCGCAGCGCGGCCGAAGCCGCGGCCCTGGCCTCCGTTCTCGCGATCGCGCTGGCGGCGGCGACCGTCGACACGCTGGAGGGGCGGCTGCCCGACGATCTGACCGCCGGGCTCGCCGTCGGGGCCACGCTCGCGGTGCTGGGGCACTCTGCGGTGGTGGGCGACATCGGCCCTGTGCTCCGCGCGTCCGTGGCGGCCGGCGCACTGCTGGCCGGGTGTCTGGTGCTGAAGATCGCCGCCGACGACGCGATCGGCTGGGGCGACGTCAAGTTCGCCCCTACCCTGGCCGCAATCGTCGCGGCCTGGCGTCCGGAGGGTCTCCTGGTCGGAGCCATCGTCGCCGTCCTCCTGGTCGGGATGACGGCGGTCGGTGTCGCAGCAGTCGAGCGGACCCGCCGTACCCACGTCCCCTACGGTCCGGCGCTCCTGGCCGGTGCCGTCGCCGGTCTCGCGGTGGTCTGACGCCCGACCCCGCAGAGGAATCGTCCCTGCTGCGGCGGGGACGGCCGATCATGTGCGGCACCCGTCGGTGGCGCAGGCGTCGGGGGCCGGTCGACCAGCGGAGCGTCCAGATCGACACCGGCGAACCGGCCGTGGATCGCCGCATCCGTCCGCCGGTCGGTGCCCCGCAGATGGCGAGCGACCGCCTGGTCACGAAGCCGGCCCGGGTCGAGGCCCTCGACGAACGCGGCGAGATCCACCCGGTCCTTGATCCCGGTCGGGTGTGGCTTCTGCGCGATCGCCCACGCGGCGAGCTCACCGACCGGCTGGGTCAGTATGTGTTGTCGGACAGCGTCGGCGAGGTGATGACCCGTCACCTCCGCCCCGACCGCTCCTATACCCGGCACGTGCCCGATCACGGCCCAGGTCGAGCGGCCGAGCGAGGCGAGCGAGACCACGTCGGCCCGTCGCTCACCGGTCTTCAGCAGGTCAGAGACCTTGTCGAAGGTTGCGGCGTCGAGCGGTCGCGGCAAAGGCCCGGGCTCACCATGGGTGCCCATCGCGGCACGCAATGCCGCATTCCCTCCGGCGACATCACGCGACGCGTCAGCGCTGCCTCGGCGATCACCACGCTGCCAGGCCGCGCGGCGGCGGGCCAGACCGTCGGCGATGAACGTCGCGATGTGCGCGAGCTGGTACATCTCGTAGCTCGGGATCGCCATGAGGGGGTAGTCAGGAATCGTCATGTATTCACTCCGCCGCTCGTGTGGGTCGTGCCGACCGCACGGGAAGAGCAGGCGTGGAGGAGGCCGTCGACTTCGGCGATCGCGCTACCCGGCGCCGCGACCGCGCGGCAGGGAATACCGCCGCCGCCTGCTCCAGAGCTGCCTGTCGCCGGAACGACATCTCCGCGGAGGCGAACGCCGTCGGGGCGAGCGACGCTGCCTCCCGGAACACCGTGGCGACCGAGCCGTACGCACCCAGATCGCGCATCTGGAGAACGACACGCCCGACCTGCAGCCGCAGGTAACTGAGCTGGCCCGGGACACGGACCAGGACGCCGCTGGCAGGTGGCGAACCGAAGGCGTTGACCACCACACCCGGCTCGTGCATTCCCCGAACCGGCGCGACGATGTCCGGAGCAACCTCTCGGGGCAGCCGGCGGGCCTCCGGAGCCAGGTCGAAGCACGCGTTGAGGAACTTCGCGACCGTCGCCGGATCGTGCATGTAGATCAAGGTGCTCCCGATGCGTACCGACACGGCCGCGTCATCGGTCAGCGGCAGGTGTACGCCTGCCGAGACGTCCTGGCTCCCGACCAACGTGACGACGACGCCGATCGACTGCTGCGGGCGCTCCTGCCACATCCCCGCACCTCCACGCTCGACGGCCGTCACTCGCACGACGATCACCGCAGCCATGGACGTCCACGTGGTCAGCGCTGCGACCACGCCCTATCGATCGAGCCTCTCGGCTCCCGGGCGGAGCGTCACGCTCCCCGGCGTTGGTGAGGACCGCGCCGCGGGCGACAACGCAACAGACCATCGGCCGACCACCTCGGCCGCGACGTCGGCCGCGGCAGCCTGATGGGACCGGTCGGCGCGGCGATGCCAACGGCTGACCTCCTGCACCAGCGCGGCCACAGCCACCGCGAGCGCCACCACAGCCGACAGGTCGTCACCGCGAACACGGCGCTGGTAGCGCACCAGGCCCCGCGCGACCCGCCGCAGATCCCGGGCACCGTCGCCGTCGGGGTTGCGGTAGCCCGGTGTCCGGGCCGCGCGGTCGTACATCGTCGCCGCGTCCGCCGACAACGGCGAGCGGTCCCAGCCCGACAGGCTGGTCAGGACATCGGACGCCGCGTGGACCACCTCGGCACTGTCGGGCCGGGCCTCCCGGACCGTCCGGCGGGCCCGGCGAACGGTCCGGGTGGCCTCGCTCAACGAGACGGGACCCTCGACCGGCCCTTGCCAGCGTCTGAGTAGCTGCGGCATGGAGAGGTCCGGCGCGAGCTTGCTCCCGCTGTAGTAGACCGGCTCCCCGGCGGCCGTCACGTCCCCGGACCGGGCGACCTTGTAGCCGAGCACGTCACCGGATGGCGCCCGCCGCAGCTCGACCCGATACCCGTTGCGGCGCAACGCCGCCACGAACGACTCCACATCGTGCCCCTCGACAGCAGCACGCCGCACCGCACCAGCCAGCTCCACCCGCGCAGGTGACCGACCCTGACGGCGCGCCTTCTCCAGCTCACCCCGCCCAGGCGCCGGTGCGGCCGTCCCGTCCGCGGCGGCCGTCACCGTCAGGCCCAGGCGGGTCTCCACCTCCCGGGCCGCCTGCCGCAGCCGCGGGTAGTCGTGATGCGGCCAGAAGCGCCGACCGGTGTCCTGCCGGACGAGCACCGCGGCGATGTGGATGTGGTCGTCCGCGTGACGCACCGCGAACCACCGCGGCCCACCCGGATCATCCCGCTCGGCGATCCCCGCACCGTGCAACAACTCCCGAGCGACGCCCGCCCACTCGGCGTCGCTCAGTACCCGATCAGCGTCGGCCACCCGGGCCGAGCAGTGCCACACGTAGCCGCGCTTGCCCTCAGCATCTGCCTGCTCGGGAAGGCCCGCCGCCACGGCAGGCGCCCGCAGCGCCCGGATCAGCGGACCGAGCTCGAAGTCGAACTCCCCCGGCCCTGACTTCGCCGGCTGCCACCGCCCGTCCAGCCCGTCCCAGCTCGCGATCACCCGCGGCCGACGATGCTCCTCCGCCCGCCCGGGCCCCATCAGGTAGGCGATCAACCCACCCGGCCGCCACCCGTGCACCACCCTCGTGATCATCAGCCGCTCTCGGCCACGATACCGTCGAGTAGGGCGTCCATGCGTTCCACAGCAGTAGCGGCGATACCGGCGGCGGCCGAGTCACCGGACTCGGCGACCGCTCTAGAGATCAGATCAAGGTCAAGCCGAAGCCGCACGAGCTGCCGCGCCACGTCCTGCCGGGACACGGCCAGCTGCCACTCGGACGATCCAGCGGTCCGGACCGCAAGCTCACCCAGCCACGCACCGACGGCAAGACCGGCTCGCGCGGCGCTCGACCGGACTACATCGAGCTCAACGTCGGCGAACCGCACAACCACCTGCCGGCGACGAGCGGTCGTGCCATGCGTACGACGTCGTACTCGCATCGCTGTAGGTCGAAGATCCACGCCGCCACGCTCGCGGTACGCGTACCGCGACAGGTGGCCGAAGCGTCGTCGCCCATCGCAACCAGCGCCGTCCTCGCCACATTGCCCGGCGCCGTGCCATCCGGGCTGTGGACGGGAGGGCCGCGGCCGGGCCAGCAGGTGCAACTGCCGCTCACCGTTGAGCTCCGTAGCTCGTCCGGTCCACGCTCTGGTGGGGTGTGTAACAGGCCTAGCTCGACTCACGAGGAGGTGGCGTGACGCTCAATGACAGGCATGCGCACCACCCAGTTCACCCGGCCGCGTGGTGCGTCGAGTGGTAAACCTGCGCTCCAGGCGGCTGGAGACGGTCCTCGGCGCCCCACTCGATGAGCTCACCGCCCTGCACATCAAGGCGATGGTGTCCAACGGCGTCACCGAAGCCTTCGACCTGGACTTGAAGAAGGAAACCTACGGCGGCAGCGACCAGGACAAGAGGGAACTGGCCAAAGATGTCGCCGCGCTCGCGAACACCGCCGGCGGCGTCATCATCATCGGCGTCGACGAGGACGACCAAGGCCGCGCCTCAGCCACCCCCGGCACCACCATCTCCGACCGGGAGAAGACCCGCCTCCAACAGATCATCGCCGCGGGAGTCGTGCCGATGCCGGTCTTCGACATCATCTCCGTCGACGACGAGAACCTGGCCGAGGGACTCGGGTACCTGCTGATCGCGGTACCGCGCAGCCCCACCGCACCACATGCCGTGACGAAGAACCCCGATCTGCGCTACCCGAAGCGCAACGGCACCGTGACCCGGTACCTTTCCGAACCCGAGGTCGCCACCGCCTACCGGGAACGCCAGCTGGGCGCAGGCCTGCAGGACGATCGCCTCGTCGAGATCGAGCGCGACGCCATCGCGCTCCTGGACCTTGGCAGGCACCCGTGGGTGCTGATCTCGCTCGTGCCCGACCTTCCGGGCGAGATCGTTGTCTCCGCACCGAACCTTGCCGCGTTCCGTACATCCGTACTCGAGCAGCCTGTGGCTGTGGTGGACATCGGGATGCATTTCTTCCGAGTCTCCGTCGGGCAACGTTGCTTCCTCGCCGACAACACCTCGACCTACTCACCGCAGGCTCACTCCGCGCTACTCGCGCTCCACGCCGACGGCTCGGGCATCTACGCCCTGGGCCTCCACGACATCACCAGGCATCCCAGCGCATCGTTCGGTGCGGAGGACGAGGCGCCCGCCGCTCATCTGATCTCCGACGAATGGCTGGCCCTGGCCGTACTCAGCGGGCTACACCGGCTCGGCACCAACGCCCGAGATCGTGCCGCGACCGGAGGTACCGCACTCCTGAAGGCACAACTCGTGGCCGGCACAACCGGGGGACCGGTCAAGATAGGCAGTTACCGCAACCACGGCTTCACCGACGCACTCCCTAACAGCCGGGCCGTGAACCTGCCGATCCGACCGGCGCGACTCAGCGTCGCCCTCGACGACCTCGCCGACGCGGGGCCCGCGCTCGTCTCGGCGGCCGCGATCCTCAGTCACGAGATCGGGCAGGCGTTCGGCGTCACCGAGCTCTCGCAGCTCACCCGCGATGGCCGCGTCCAACCTCAGTACTGGAGCCACGACGCGCACTTCCAGCAGCTTCGAAGTTGGGCCGAGGTGCACGGCATCATGGTCGGATCGACCGCAGTCCCCGACTGACCCCTTCGAGTTGCGACCACGAAGATCCATCGATTCCCCACGGCTGTCCCTGTGAAGATTGGCGCTTGCAGCGAGCTGTACGTGCGGCCCGGCCCGGCTGTTCGTGGGCTGCGGCGCGATCTCGTCCAACAGCTGTGCTGCCGCGCCGGAACGACCGCCCATCAGTCAGTGCAACAGCAACTCGGGAACGCCCCCGTTCCCGGTAACTACCCGAAGCATGCCTTCTTACATATCTTGCTGCTCCGCGGCCACGCGCTGGCCACTCCGAATCGAACCGCTCGGGCAGCTTCTGATGGGCCACGCTAGTTCGACCCGAAATCCGGCAATCCGGGAGACCTGCCCGCTCACTCCGGCCCCAGCGGCTGGCGCCGGACGTCATTAGGCCCCATTATCCGATTGACCTGCGAGGCCGACTGCCCGATCCAGATCTTCGACGACTATCGAACCCACTTCGCCAAGTGTCGACGAGCGCCTAAGTCTGACCCGAATCCGCGAGTAGCGGCGGATCGCCCGACGGGGAGATGGCGATAGGTGCCCGCTGACCTGCGATGATCGTGTTTGCGACGACACGGCACAGCGGGTTGAGAGGACACCTATCAGGTGCGAAGAGTACGCAAGCGCCGCGCGCGCCGGGCGCGGGTGCAGGTCGGCGCGCCGGAGGAGTCGCTGACCAGGTTCTCCGGGCTGGCCGCGGTGACCGAGCTGTGCGAGCGGCTCGGGCTGATCGACCGGCTTGACGCCGCGGTCGGACCGATTAAGTCCCGGGACCGCGGGTTCACCGCGGGGCAGGTGCTGGTCGGCATGGGCGCGGTGCAGTTGTGCGGGGAGGACTTCCTGGTCGGGCTGGACCGCCACCGCGCCGATACCGCCGGGCAGGCGCTGACCCCGGTCCCAGGGCTGGCCTCGACGACCGCCGCGGGCCTGGCCCGGCGGCTGTCGCAGGCCCAGTGGGCGGCGGTGGAGACCGGGCTCGGTGATGTGCACGCAGGCGCGCTCGATCTGCTCGGTCGGATCGACCCGGGTCGCGCGCACGCGCTGGCCGCGGAGGTGACGATCGACCTGGACACCACCGATGTCGAGGTCTACGGCCGGGCCAAGCAGGGGGTGGCGTTCAACCACCAGGGTCAGCGGGTCGGCCGCCCGCACGTCGCCACGTGGGCGGACGCGTCGGTGGTGCTGGCCGCGGATCTCGGTGACGGCCGCGACGACCCGCGCGCCACCAGCGCCGAGCTGCTGGGCCGGGCCCTGGCCGCGCTTCCCGCGCCGGCGCGGGCGGGCCGGGTCCGGGTGCGCGCCGACGCGGGCTACTTCGCCGGTCAACTCGCCCGCGCCTGCCTGTTCACCGAGGTGGAGTTCGCCATCGGCGCGCGGCGGACCGCGCCGCTGTGGCGCATCCTCGACAGCGTCCCGGCCGGCGCGTGGACCGACGCGATCGACATGACCGCAGCCCAGGTCGCCGTCGCCGACTACTGCCCGAACTGGTGGCCCGCCACCACCTGCCTGCTGATCCGCCGGGTCCGGCTCGATCTGGACCGCGGCCAGGTCTCGGGCGACCCGCGCGCGCGGCGCCGGCGCACCCTGCACCCCGACCAGCGCGCGCTCCCGCTCGACGAACTCGCCGGGGTGGCTGAGATCGACGGCGTGTTCGCCTACTCGTTCATCGTGACCAACCTCGACGTGTCCACCGGCGAGAAGGCTGCGCAGGTCGAGCACTGGTACCGCCACCGCACGAGCGTGGAGAACGTGTTCCGCGACACCAAGCACGGCGCCGCGCTGCGCCACCTGCCCTCCGGGCGCCACGCGGTGAACCGGGCCTGGATGTGGGGCGCGCTGCTCGCCGCCACCAGCTGCGGCTGGCTGCACCACCTCACCGCCACCCACCGCGGCGGGCGGCTGGTCGGGCACGGTGTCCGCGGCGGCCAAGCCATGATCGCAACCCTGCGGCGGCGGCTGATCGCCGTCCCCGCCCGCCTGGTCCGCCACGCCCGCGGTCTCACCCTCCGCCTCCCGCCCGGGGAGCACCTGCTCGCCGAGGTCCTCGCCCGCCTGCGAGCTCTCCCGAACCCATCCTGACCAGGCCGATCCCGGCCCCGACCAGCACCGGAACCCGCACACCCGAGGCGACACTCGGGCCGCCGCACTACCCGTCACCCGATCCGCGACCCGAACAACATCAACTTCTCGGCGGCATGACCAGCTCAGCGACTACTCGCGGATTCGGGTCTGAGAAGATGTCGACGGCGTGGTTCTAGCCACCGTCGCAGCACGTCCTTGATCGTTAGGAGTCGTGTTGCCATCGTCGCGTCGCGTGAAGAAGGGCCCGAGCCGGCGGCCTCAGTCGGCCAAGCGGCAGCGGTTCACGTAGCTGTGCGTCCACCCAGACAGATCGACAGAGCATCAGGGACTGGCGATGACTCGCAAGGACATGCCGTATGTCTCAGACAGGAAGCGGTCCGATGCTCCCAGCAGCGCTCGCATGTCTTCGCTTGCCTTCGCCCTGGACATGCCGGGCTGGATGATTGCAACGGTCACGCGGAGTCGGCGGAAACGAGACTCGCGGACCACCGCGGCGAGGGTCTCGATGTCGCCTACGACGAGCCCGCTCCTCCCGGCCGCGATCCGATCGTTCTCCCTACGGAACAGCCGCTTGGTGAGCAGTTCGGGCATAGACTTCGCTCGGTTCATCTTCATGGCCTGTCCGCAGACGTCGTAGAGATCGCCGATGCGGGCTCCCGCCTTCTCCTTGGAAGAGTACTTGCAGTGTGCGAGCAGCACCTCCAATTCGTCGTCCATCCGGCGCAGGAACACGACGTCAGCCAACTCGCCCGTGCCGTCGTCATCGATGACGATTTCCCATTCGGACTCGGCGGACATGACCTGAATGGCGCGGTGCTGAACGGTGGCCGGGTCACGCTCCGGGCCCTGCGACTCGCTTGTTATATCGATCCCGGACCAGTCGAACACCTCGATCGATTCGGAGGGGAACAGTCGACGCTCGCGGTCGGGCTGCAGGAGATAGCCCTGCTCGACCAGGACGAGCTCGTTCTCGAACGTGACGAGCAGCCCGTGGGCGGTGAGGAACGCAGCGAGGCTGCCCCGCCCCGACGGTGTCGTGACCACTCCGTCGTCACCGACCGGATGGATCGTCGGCGGTTCGTTCTCGTCGAACTCGAACGCAAACTCGAGCGACCACTCCGGGGTTCGCAACTCGAATTGCAACGGGCCGTCAGCGGTGTGGCCGGTCAGTGCGAGCTCAGTGTCGAGGAGCGAGAACTCCACACCACCGTGTGAGACCTTGCGGTTCTCGCTCATCGTGGCGACGAGATGGTGCGGCCACTCGATCGACAGCGGCACAAGCGGCGGGCGCTCGGTGGCCGGCTGCGGTAGTAGGAAGCCCGACATCACGGTGTCCAACGAGATCGACGTATCGGTGATCACCGGACCCACGAGACGCGCCCACCGAACCCAGTCGTGGATGTCTCGTGCCTGCTCGTGACTCCATACCCGCCCCTTCCGCGATGCCCCAAAACTCACGGCGCGTCCATCGGTGAAACCGTGCGCGAAGATGTTGGTCTTCATCTTCGTTCCGCCCTCGCCGCGCCATGCGTGTAGGACGTCCTGCCCGACATACATCGAGAAGCGCCGATTTCGGCTGACGGAGTCAAGGAGCCCAACGTTGGTGGGGATGCGACGCTGCACTTGCGCAAGGACCCGGTAAACCGCCTCTCCCTTCACCAGGCTGACGCCGTCGCCGCAGACGGTCCTCGCGATATCCTCGTGGAGCGAGCTGTTGTCGGTGCTGTTGATGTAAAGGAACTCGGCCGACTCGTCGAGATGGGCCACATACAGGTGGTGAACGAGTTCGTTGAAGCTCGCGAAGTCCCCCCACCGCACCGGCATGGCCTGCCTCGACACCCACCATACGACCTTGCTGTTGTTGTTGATCCCCAGCTGCGTAGTCAGGAGCCGGTCCTCGAACAGGTCGTAGACACCCTCCGGGCGCCACGGCGGGGTGGTTGGCGTTCGGTAGACGACCGTGCTCATCTTCGGATGGATGCTCCGCATTGCCACCTCACGGGGCAGGGAACCGAACCCGCGCTCGAAGTCGGATCGGTCCCGCTCCCGCCCGACTCCGCGCTCGGTCAGATCTTGGATGACCTCGTTCCAGTCCGCGTCCTCGCCGTAGAGCTTCCGGAGCCGCTCGTCGATGCCGGTCACCTGGAGTGGCACGAAAGCGGAGGCTTCACCCAGGGCCGCCCCACCAGTGCGGGTGAAGCGCCCGATGAACTGAAGCGTGACGCCGAGGCTCTTCTGCGGATCGTGGATGGCCGCGATCTTGAGACTCGGCATGTCGAACCCCTCGCCGAGCATGTTGACACACACCACGACGCGACAGTCCCGCCCGAGCCTGTCCCGACGCTTGCGGCGGGTCGGGGCGGCGAGTCCTGTGTCGATGCGCAACGGGTGCAGGTCCGGGGCAATCTCCTCGTACAGCGCGACGACCTGCTTGGCGCGGTCCACCGAGCTCACGCGCGCCATTAGCAGGTGGTCGTAGCCGGCATCCAGATCCGCCCTCAGCTGGGCGACGGCCGCAGTCGCGACCGCCCGGTCGGGGTCGGCAAGATCGATGACAGACCGATAGTTGATCCGCGCGAAGTACCCGTTCTTCTGGGCAAGCCGCAACGGATAGGTATAGGCGACTCGACCGCCCAGATGCCTTCCATCCTCTCGATAGGGCGTGGCGGTGAACTGGACCACCTCACGATCGGCGAACAGGTCGACGATCTCCCGCCAGGTTCGCGCCCCGAGGTGGTGTGCCTCGTCCACAAAAAGGCGCTCGCAACCCGCTGCCAGACGGGTAAGGGCCAGCTTGGAACATCGGTCGAGTGCCTGAGCCGTCGCCACGATGAGGTTGGTGCTGTCGAGTAGCTCGTCGACTTCTTCCTCTGTCGTCAGGCCGCTGCGGAGCACTAGGACGACCGGGCACAGGAAGTCGCCTGCAACGGCACCGACCTCGGGGAGCACCCCGAGGCTTACGAACTTCGTGGCGATCTGGGTTCGCAGGGCATCCGACGGGACGATGACCATCGTCCGCGACGGCTCATAGCAATACGCCGCGAGCATCGTCTCCGTCTTGCCTGTGCCGGTCGGCATCACGATGGTGATCGGTTCGTGCTCCTCAGTGGACCGGTGGGCGAGAACCGCGTGCAACGCACCGAGCTGCGGCGCGCGCAGGCCGGCCGCTGTGTTCGACTCCTCCACGAATCTGAAGGATCCCTCCAGCGCATCCGCGACCACGTGGATGTCCTTTGGCTCCTGACCGTGCGCCCCTGGGCCTTCGCGAAGCCACCACAACTCCCCACCGCTGACCGTGCGGCATTCGATTTCCGTCAACGGGATAGGGCCTCCTTCGCGGCGGTCCACTCGAGCAGGACCGGGTGGGCTGGACGAAAGGGTGGCGTCCCTTGACGCATCCCGAGATCTGACGGCGCCGTCCTACAACGCCGTGTCATACGAGGACCGAGATCCGCAACAACCGAAGCGACCCTATCGCGGTCGCCCGGACCGAGTTCGTCGACGCCGACATCGCGACCAACGCGGCTGGCAATGAGTACCAGGCGATGCTGGCCACCGCTGCAGGCGTCAACATCGGCTGACCGCCGCTCCGCTGGGGCGGCAGTCGAAGCTCACAGGGGAACAGCCGCGAGCAGAACCACCGAGGCGCCGGTGGTGCCCGAAGCGGTAGTCCGCACCAAGGCCAGATCACATGCAGGAATCCACGCTAAGGACCACGGGTCTGCCACGACACGACCATGACGCCGTCAAGTTGTCCACATTGACGATGTCACCATCGGAACCGGCGGCAAGCGCCACGAAGATCAGAGCCATGCTCCGGCTCCTCGATCGCAGCAAGAACCAGCCTGCGGTACATGTCCTGACCACGCAGGCAGTCATCGCATTTCGCAGCCTTCCTCGTACCTCGGCGGACAACAGCGGACCGCCTGCAGACACGGGAGGCGGACATGTCCAGCACACCAACCCCGCCACAGCCATGATCGACAAGGAACTGTACCGCGTCACGGAGGCCATGGAGATCCTCTCGCTCAAGCGCAGCGTGATCTACGAGCAGCTCCGCAGCGGCCGGCTGCGCTCCGTCCACGTCGGAAGAACCCGGCTCATCACCGCCGCGGCCATCAACGACTACGTCGCACTCCTCGAAACGGAGGCAGTTGCCGACGCGCCCTTCGGGGCCGCGTCGTGACCGCCCGCCGCAGCCGCGGCGAGGGCGGCCTGCACTGGGACGAGACACGCGAACGCTGGATCGCCACCATCACCACCGGCTTCGACGCCCGCGGCAAGCGCATCACTCGCAAGGCCAGCGGCATCACCAAGACCGAGGCCAAGAACAAGCTCAAGGAATTGCTGCGCGACCACGACGACGGCGTCGCCGTCGCTCCGTCGAACTACACCGTCGCCGAAGCCGTCCGCGACTGGCTCACCTACGGGCTGCCCAACCGGTCCCGTGCAACGGTGGACAACTACACGACGATCGCCGAATCCCGCATCGTCGCCCCGCTGGGCCGCTGCCGGCTCCGCGACCTCTCCGCCGATGACGTCGACCGCTGGCTGCGCGCGCAGGCCCAGGAGGTCAGCACCCGCACCCTGCGCCTGATGCACTCGATCCTCAGCCGAGCGGTCATTCGGGCGATGGCCCGCGAAAAGGTCAAACGCAACGTCGTCGCCCTGTGCGCCGTTCCCACCGGGCAAGCCGGTCGCCCGTCCAAGTCCCTGACATGGGAGCAAGCCGAACGACTCGTAGCCGCCGCACACGGCTCGTCGCTGCACGCCTACGTCGTGCTGTCACTGCTCACCGGCGCCAGGACCGAGGAGGTGCGGGCCCTGCGCTGGGCCGACGTCGACCTCACCGGACAACCCGACGCGACACCACCCGTACCGCCTGCCATCTCGGTCCTGCGCTCGGTGCGTGCCGGCGGCGACACCAAGACTCGCAAGTCGCGCCGCCGGTTCGCCCTGCCCCGACGCTGCGTCGACGCTCTCAACGCGCACCGGGCCCGGCTCGGACGTACACCCGACCCGACCGCGCTCGTGTTCGCCACCGCCAACGGCACCGAACTCGACCCCCACAACGTCCGACGCGCCTTCCGCGCCATCGTCCGCGACGCCGGCCTCGACGCCACCGCCTGGACGCCTCGCGAGCTGCGCCACAGCTTCGTGTCGATCCTCTCCGACTCCGGTGTGCCCATCGAGCAGATCGCCCGGCTACTGGGCCACAGCGGCACTGCCGTCACCGAACGCGTCTACCGACACCAACTCCGGCCCGTCCTCGAAGAGGGCGCCGCGACCATGGACAGCCTGTTCCCGAGCGACGACGCGGGATAGACACTCAGATAGTCACTCAGCGGGCCCACGGACACGTCGGCGACGATCATGAGACCGGCGTCACGAGCGCGGCGGCAAGAAGATCCAGGCCACGTTCTCGCAGGTAGAAAGCAGAACGGGCGGCTCCCCCGTCGAAGGGAACCGCCCGTTCCGGCCGTCGGGACGACAGGATTTGAACCTGCGACCCCTTGACCCCCAGCCTGGCCCGACAAGTGCCGTGACCTGCGGAAACAGACTCTGCGCACGTCATCTTGGTGCAGTTCGACGCCGTTGAACGCAGTTCTCGCCGGTTCACGCCAGGTCCGTGCTCCAGATCTGCTCCACCTCGTTCAGTCAATGTCGAACGCGCGACCGACTGTCCGTCCGCGATCAGTCTGTCGGCCCTCCGACAACGTGGTCGGTCTCGAATGAGTCGACTCCGCGCCCACCGTTCCAGGTGCTCGTATGCGGCGCGGCGGATAAGGATCGCCGTTCCGGTGAGCCGAGGCTGGGGTAGATGCCGCCCGCCGTCCTCGTACAACGAGCGCCATGTGATGAATGTCAGCGCGTCCAGCTGCGCAGCCGAAGCCGCCACGGTTGCGACCCGGCGCCCCACCCAAACCACGCCGCCGACGATCACCCGGATGATCGATCCGAACGACCTCTAGGCTTGCCCGATGCTCGGGGAGCACTACCCGGAGGCCGCAGAGCACCTGACAGCGGCGATCTCCGCCCACCACCGCGTCGCGAAGCTATGGGAGGAGCACCTGGGCTCCGGGCTGGTTGAGGAGCACGCCGCCACCGACCCCGACGGTTCTGGCCGGATCATCGTCTCCGCGCGATGGCCGGAGGGAGCCCGCGCGGAGCTAACCGAAGCGTTCCGCGAGTGCCTGAACGAGCTGTGGGCCACTCTCGACTCGCTTGTTCAGGAGACGGTCGCCGGTCTCAGCATTCGGCGGAGGTCCACCGAGCCAGACCGCCCGCGGTTCTTTCCCTTCGCCGACTCTGCGGACGGGTACGCGGCACTCCTCGAAGAGTCCTGCCTCGACGGCATCCTCAGGTCTCAGCAGCGGTTGATCACCGACTGCCAACCGTTCCGCGAGCCCCCGCCAGCCCCCACAGCCCAGCGCGTCCGCACCGGAATCGCGCAGCTCCTCGACTGGACAACGCTCCTGGACGACGATGCACTCGTAGGCGCCTGGGTCACGCCAGTCGAACCCGAGATCGAGGTGAGCGATCCGGAGCAGCTTCTCGCGTTTGAGATCGCGCCACCCGGCCCGCTCGACGAAGAGATGGCCGTCGCCACCTATCGAGTTGCGAGAGGCAAACACGTCGCAGCACGTACGGGCAGCTACGTCGACCTGGCACTCCCGCATGGCTTCCAACCGACGGACGGCGACGACACATTCGACCGACGGATGAAGGCCACCATTGCTGCAGTCACCCTGTTCGCGCAATGCTTCGCTAACCTCATGTCGCAGGTCGGCCCGATCCGCCGTGTCTCGGATGCAAAGCACCCCGACACCTGGATTGCAGCTGAACAAACTCCGCAACGCTGGTCACGGGAAGAACTCGACGCGCTCGCGAGATCCGAACTGGGCGTTGGCCTCGTACACGGCACTCAGGAGCTGATCTTCCTGCTCACGACGCCGGACGGGATCTTCGAGCGCAGGATTCCACCAGCAACGCCCCTCAACCCGAACGTCATCTCGGGCACCGCGGCGGAGATGGCCACCCACAACGCCGCCGCAACATGGGGCCTTCCGGACTTCGTCCTGCTCCCGAAAGCCGACCACGCGGGCTCTCGCAACCGGGAGATCAGCGACGGGCTGGTCCTAGCGGGTGACCGCGGAATCGTCCTCCAGGTGAAGAACCGGGCAGCAGCCACCGGCGACGTCGACAAGGAGACTTCCTGGATCGACAAGAAGGTCGCCCAAGCCGCGCGACAAATTCACGGAACCGTTCGCCGGCTCTGTGCCAGCAGGGTGGAGATGACCAACGGGCGCGACCGCCTGGTGCAAGTCCATGGCAGCACCATCGACTGGGTCGGAGCAGTGATCGTCGATCATCCCGACCCCCCATCCGGACTCGCTTCGCAGGACCATCGCAGGGGAACGACCCGCGTCGTGACGCTGCTACGTCGCGACTGGGAGTTCCTCTTCGACCAGCTGCGTTCGACACGTCAAGTGATCGACTACCTGCACCGGGTCGGAGGGCCATGCCCCAAGCTCGGAGGCGAGCCGGAACGCTACTTCGAGCTGGCACGCGCCGACCTCGAGGCCGAGCCCGACCCGCCCGATCCGAGGCTGGACGGCGAACACCGCTCGGCGCCTCTCCTACCGATGGCACCAGCAGGTCACGACAACAACGACCAGGCCCACGGCATCATCCGCATCATGTTGGAGGACATCGCCAACTCGACCTTCGAGGGCGAAGAGCACGAGCGGATCGAGGTACTCGCGGCTATCGACCGTCTCCCTGTCGCACATCGGACAGAACTCGGCGGGCTCCTCCTCAGCGAGCTGCTCACGACACGAGACCAGCCCAGCGAGGAAACCCGATGGCGATTCCGCAGCTACCGGCGCGGTCTCGACGTCCCACAACTCGGATTCGGAGTCTGCTCCGCCCTGAACGACACGACACCGGCGGCGTTCCGTTCTTGGGTGATGCTTCGGCACCACGAGCGAGGTACGACGGCAGAGCTCGAGAACGCCCTCACCGTAGGCGTCCTCCTCACTCCCTGCAGCGACGGTCTCCGCGAATGGGAAACAACACTGTTGGCCATACGAGGCGACCCCGACCTCGACGAGGAGGAACTCGCTCAGAGTCGGCTGCTCTGGGACCGAGACGGCCCCACGAGCCTGCCAACGAACCGCTCCGGAGAGGGATGACGACCGGTTGTCGGTCACCGGTGTCGCCCGGCCGCCCACGTTGTGGCAGGACGCGAATGGCCTCTGCTCATCAGTGACGACGCGACAAGCAGTCAGCCGGCGGGCCGAGTTCCAGCCTGCCCGCCTACGACGATGGGAAGCTCCCGCGCCCTGGCCTTCGCGCGTTCACTCGAAGCTTCGCGAGACCACCTATCTGGTGTCACACCACACTTTTCGTCCATGCTTTCCGGGCACCTGCCCGACTGTCGAGGATCATGGCAGCCTCCTCCGGCCACCCATGCCATGCAACCGCACCAGCTGATCAAACCCGAACAGCGCCGGACCCGCCGGGGCCAAACTCCGTGACGACAACCGGGGCCCAAACATCTTAACGACACCCAGTCAAGGGATAAGTGAGCGGTGGATACCCCTATCCAGCAGCAGAACAAGCCGTCCTTCGCCCGGGAAGGACAGGCATCGCCTCACGCCCGCTCTGGCATCAACCCCGAGCGTAGCGCGGCGAGAACCGTTCGTGTCAAGCGGCCTGACTCACGAACCGTACGCAGGGGCGGCATCGACCTGCCCACATCGGGCAGGACGACTCCCGACATTAACTGCGCAGACGGGGAAGACGCGCTCGAGGTGCCAGGGGCAGCCACCCCTGTCGCCGAGCCGCTCTCCTTGCCTCAACCACCCCTCTGGAGATCTGCGGACCGTTTTCGGCGTGCCAACGAGCCTCGGCCGCTGCGTGCGCGCGACGGATCCGCCAGGCCCCATTGCGTGGGCAAGATCCGTTGGCCAACCCACTCATGAATCCGTAGGCCATCCGCTCGGCGTCCTCGAACTCTGGGCTGTCGAACCACAAGTAGCTCCTCGCGGCCGCCAACCACCCACGGGCCACCACTCGAGCGAGCCGGTCGCGGCGAGGCAGCTCCTCCAACGCCGCGGCGAATGCGCCGAGCTGTAGTTGCGCTGTGATCCGCGCTTGACCCAACCGGAGGTGAGTATCACGGCCCGGCGCGGACGCGGCCGCGCGCCCTGCCTCACCTACCCCACTCAATGCGGCTCGAGTCATCACCGCGCGGTCCACCAGCACCGACCGACCCACGACGAGCCGCCTAGACAGCGATGCGGTGCGACGCGCTGCCGATGACTCCCAAGAGGGTGACCCTGTAGGCATGCACTGCAGTATCCCTGCCGCGGCATGCGGCATCCACTCGCACTCAGCCGGTCCAGCTCGGGACGTGCTGGGGTGTCAACGACGCGTTAGAACTGACCCCTTGGCGACGGATTGGAACTGACCCCCTCGTGGTCGGTTTCGTGCTATTTATCGCGGTCCTTGGCGAGGAGTTCGCGGCGGGCGCGGGTGCGGTAGGAGTC
>Ga0209963_1000526_pt1 | contig 51872 bp, 56 predicted proteins | sample ThiBio_1000_biof_2_FD_183957 | JGI IMG/M metagenome (GOLD analysis project Ga0209963, IMG submission 183957) | Wastewater bioreactor microbial communities from Cape Town, South Africa - Thiocy_cont_1000_biof (SPAdes) | ecosystem: Engineered > Bioreactor > Thiocyanate-remediating >...
CGGCTCTGCCAGCAGCAGCGGTGCAACGACGGCCAGAATCATTTCATGGCGGACATGCTTCAGCGCAAAATGCGTGAGGCCGAGCAACAGCAGAAGCCGGATCGGCGGGATTTTGATGCCGCGCGATGCGACGACAAAAATGGTGGCCAGCAGCGCGATTTCGAGTGGTGTGATGGTGGAAAAATCAGCCGCCTGCCATTCACCGATATGGGCAAGGCCGCCAAGCGCCATCAGCTTCAGCGGGAAAATCAGGCTCTCAGGCCCGAAGGGTGTGATCGCTGCCGCGGCAATTGCGGCCAGCAGAAAGAGTGCCCAGCGCGTGGCAACTCTGCCCCGTTCCCGCTCCGCCGTAAGCACCGCTTCCAATGCGAGGGGCGCAATCAGTGCAAGTCCGGCCATGAAGCTGCCGTGCAGATTGGCCCACAGCGTCATCACCGGCAGTAATGCGAAGGATGGCGCGCGGTTTTCGCTGCGCGCGATGACAAGGCCGGCCGCCCAGATTTCAAGCAGCGGGAGGGCCAGAAGATGCGGCCGTGCCAGCAGGCTGCCGGCAACGCAGGCGAGGCTGACCACCAGCACGACAGCAAGGCTCAGCCGGCCGAGCCAGCGCCCCAGATGATAGGCGAGAAGCCCGGCAAGTGCGGCCGCGGCGGCACCGGACAACGTTGCCACGCCGGCCCAGCCGCCCGCGCGAAAGGACAGCGCCATCAGAATTTCGGCCAGCCATTCCTGCGTGTGCCAGGGTTTGCCATACGCGGTGAAGGAAAACGGATCGCTGTGCAACACCGCGCCATGGGACAACATCCATTGCCCGGCGGTGATGTGCCAATAGGTGTCGGAATCGTTGAAGATCTGCGGTGTGAATGCGGTGATGAGGAAGGCGCAGAGTGCCGCCGCAAGTGCGGGTGCAAGCCGCGCGTCATGCCATATGGCTGCGCTGCGCGGGTGGGGCGGATGCAGCGCGGCGGTGGAATAAGGTGGTGTAATCTGGCTGATGCTCACGCCGCCTGGCCCAGCGCGGACTGGCTGGCGGCAATCGCTTCACCATCGCGCAGGGTCACGGTCACGCGCGTGCCCTTGCCGGCGATGCTTTCGATCGCCAGATCGCCTTCCATGCGCTGAACCAGGCCGCGCGCGATGGCGAGGCCGAGGCCAAGGCCCCCGCGGCTGCGCGCCATCGGGTTGTCCACGGTCTGAAAGGGAATGCCGAGGCGCTCTATATCTTCCTGCGGAATGCCGATGCCGTTGTCGGTGACGGAGATTTGGACCTGACGCCCGGCGGGTTCCACCTTCACGATGATGGTGCCTTCGGAATCGGTGAATTTGATCGCGTTCTTGATCAGCCGGGTCATCACCTGGCGCAGCGCTTCACGGTGGCCGTAGGTCCAGATCGGCCGTGGCAGCACGTCGATCTTCAGCGCCACGTTCTTGTCGGCGGCCAGCGGATGTAGTTCGGCAACCACCTTGCCCGCCACCACACCGGCGTCGAGCGGTTCGCAGACGAAATCCTCATCACGGGCCGATGCGCGCGCGATTTCAAACAGGTCGTTGACGATGGTCAGAAGCGTTTCGCTGCCCTGACGGATATTGTTGGCATAGTCCTCGTAACGCGGGCTGCCAATGGGACCGAACATGCGCTGCACCAGAACATCGGCGTAACCGATGATGGCGTTCAGCGGCGTGCGCAGTTCGTGGCTGATATTGCCGAGGAAGGCAGAAATGGCGCGGCTTTCGCGGGCATGGGCGGCGGCCTTGGCCTCGATCTGCTGGCGGGCCTGTTCGCTTGCCTGCAGACGCTGCGTCAACGTCATCAGAACCAGGGTCGATCCGGCGCAGCATCCGATGCCGAGTGCCAGCATCGCCATCTCGCCGAAATGCGATTGGGTCGGCGCCAGCGTGAAATAGGCAAGACCAAGCAGGGCCACGCCCATTGTCACGGCAAGGGCGTACCCTCCATAGACATAGATTGCGTGTTCGCGCGGCGTCATCGTAAACCCGGCCTTGACGGACGCCCGATTCGAGCAGGTTTGGCTTAACGCATTATAAAGGGCGCCGGAAATAAGCGGCGGTGCCCCCGCCTGACGGCCCGCCCTTGAGTGGATATTTTCCGAAATGACACCATCGGCCCGCCTGCAGGCGGCAATTGAAATCCTGACCGGATTGGAGGCGCGTTCCACGCCGGCCGACCGTCTGTTGCGGGACTGGTTTCGCGCCCGCCGTTATGCCGGATCGAAGGACCGCGCGGCGATCGGTGAATTTGTGTTTACGATTTTGCGCCACCGCGCCTCTTTCGGCTGGCGGATGGGAGGCGATGAGAGCCCACGGGCGCTGGTGCTGGCCGCCCTGCTGGCGGAAGGAAAATCGCCGGCGGATGTTGCGGCCCTTTTTGACGGTGGCAAATACAGTCCGCCTCCCTTGAGCGATGCTGAAACGGCACGTCTCTCCACGCCACCATCCGGTGAACCGCCGCTCTATGTGCAGGGGGAGTTTCCCGCTTTTCTCGAAGGCGAGCTTGTGCGTGCGTTTGGCACAGACCTGATTGCGGAGACACGGGCGCTTTGCGCGCGTGCGCCAGTCGATCTGCGGGTCAACACGCTGAAGGCGGCGCGCGAAGATGTGTTGTGCGCCTTGCGTGGCGATGGCGTTGCGGCCGGGGAAACACCTTATTCGCCCATCGGCATTCGTATCGCGGGCGAACGGTTGGCTACCGATTTGCGCCGGTCGGCATTGTTCGAATCTGGCGCAATCGAATTTCAGGACGAGGCGGCACAGGTTGCCGCCATTCTGTGCGCGGCAAAGCCGGGCGAACGCATCTGCGATCTGGCGGCGGGGGCAGGGGGCAAATCGCTCGCCCTGGCCGCGGCGATGGAAAACAAGGGCGAGATCGTCGCCTGTGACGTGGCGGCCCAGCGGCTGGCGCGGATCGGCCCGCGGGCGGCGCGGGCGGGCGCCATCATCATCACGCCCCATCTCATGAATCACGGCCTGCCCACCGGCCCGTTCGACGCCGTATTGATCGACGCACCCTGCAGCGGCAGCGGCACCTGGCGCCGCCAGCCGGAATTGAAGTGGCGCACGAGCCCCGAATGGCTGGCGGGGCTGACGGCGGTGCAGCGGCGGCTTCTGGCCGATGGGGCGAAATTGGTGCGCCCTGGCGGGCGGCTGATCTATGCCACCTGCTCGGTCCTGCCGGGCGAAAATGAGGACCGGGTGGCCGAGTTCCTGGCCCGGAATCCACAATTTCGTGTGCTGCCGGCGGGCCCCGTCTGGCAGGTGGCGGTGCCCCGGCGGGTATGGCCCGTGGCGGGTGACAAGTTTCGGGCCTCCCCCTATGCTACCGGGACCGACGGCTTTTTTGCCTGTGTCATGACGAATGCGGGCGGTCCGGGCGCGTAAGTGCCGGTGCGTAAATTCCGGTACGTAGTTTGATTCAAGGGTGATGGTATGAAATTCCCTTTCCTGATGGCCGCCGGCCTCGCGGCCCTTGTGTTCAGCGGCCCCGCAATGGCCGATTCCGTCCATAACCTGATGGAAAGAAGCCGGGCCGCGGAAGCGCGTGGGGAAACCCAGCCGGCGCTGATGCTGATGCAGGCGGCCATCGTGGCCGACCCGGCGCGGGCTTCCACCTATACCGCGTTGGGCGATCTTTATTTGCGCCGCCATGCCATTCCCGAAGCACAAAAATACTATGACGAGGCTTTGAACATCGATCCGGCGAACAAGGCGGCAGAGGCGAGCCTGGCCCGTTTGCAGCAGGTTGAAAAAACCGCCTCCGCCCAGGCGGGGCTGCTGGACAAGAACTAGGCGCATCGCCTAAATCCGCCCATGGCGGCATCCGTTCTCGTTATCGACTTCGGCTCACAGGTGACCCAACTGATCGCGCGCCGTGTGCGCGAAGCAGGCGTCTATTGCGAGATTGTTCCTTACAACAAGGCTGAGGCGGCGCTCAGCGCACCGCAGCCGCCAAAAGCCATCATTCTTTCCGGTGGCCCGGCCAGCGTGACGCGGGATCACACACCGCGCGCACCCGAAGCGGTGTTCGGATTGGGCGTGCCGGTTCTCGGCATCTGTTACGGCGAACAGACCATGGTCGCCCAATTGGGCGGCAAAGTGGAAGCCTCCTCCGACCGGCGCGAATTCGGCCGCGCGGAGATTGAGATCACAGGCCAAAGCCCGCTGTTCGACAATGTCTGGCCCATCGGCGCGAAGGATCAGGTGTGGATGAGCCATGGCGACCGCGTGATTGCGTTGCCGCCCGGCTTTCATCCCATCGCGGTCAGCAATCACGCACCGTTTGCAGCCATCGCCAATGAAGAACGCAAGCTCTACGGCGTGCAATTCCACCCCGAAGTGGTGCACACGCCGAAAGGCGCGGCCATCCTGCGCAATTTCGTGCAGACGATTGCGCATATCCCGGCCGATTGGAATATGCGCGCCTTCCGCACGGAAGAGATTGCGAAAATCCGCGAGCAGGTGGGAGCTGCGCGCGTCATTTGCGGCCTTTCCGGCGGGGTGGATTCCTCCGTCGCCGCGATCCTGATCCATGAAGCGATCGGCGATCAGCTCACCTGTATCTTTGTCGATACCGGGTTGATGCGCGCGGGCGAGGCGGAGGAGGTCGTTACCCTGTTCCGCAATCACTACAACATCCCGCTGGTGCATGCCGATGCGCGTGACCTGTTTCTGACCCGGCTTTCCGGTGTCAGCGATCCTGAACAGAAGCGCAAGATCATCGGCAAAACCTTCATCGATGTGTTCGACGAGGAAGCGAAGAAGATCGGCGGCGCCGATTTTCTGGCCCAGGGCACGCTTTACCCCGATGTGATCGAAAGCGTGTCGGCGATTGGCGGGCCGTCCGTCACCATCAAATCGCATCACAATGTCGGCGGCCTGCCTGCGCGCATGAAGATGAAGCTGGTGGAGCCATTGCGCGAATTGTTCAAGGACGAGGTGCGCGCGCTGGGCCGCGAACTGGGCCTACCGCCCGCCTTTGTCGGCCGCCATCCGTTTCCGGGTCCGGGCCTTGCCATTCGCATGCCGGGCGCGGTGAGCGAGGAAGGGCTGACCATCCTGCGCCAGGCCGATGCGATCTATCTGGATGAAATTCGAAAAGCTGGGCTTTACGATGAAATCTGGCAGGCCTTTGCCGTTCTGTTGCCTGTGAAAACCGTCGGCGTGATGGGCGACGACCGCACCTATGATCATGTCTGTGCGCTGCGTGCCGTCACCTCATCGGACGGTATGACGGCGGATTCCTATCCTTTCGAACACGCCTTCCTGACCCGCGTCGCCACCCGCATCGTCAACGAAGTGCGCGGCATCAACCGCGTGGTCTATGACGTAACCTCCAAACCCCCCGGCACAATCGAGTGGGAATGATTCCATAGCGTTCGGTTCGTTGCGCCTCCCGACTGGAACAATGAGCAACACATTGAAATATATAGAATAAATTTGGAATTGTCTTTCGCCTCCCTGCGAAAACGCTTCGACCAATCGAGCGATTTTGGTGGCAGAATTGACGGTTCCAATTTCCTGGCCTCGCCGCCAAATCCCAAATACCGTCACCGCAGCCGAGCAAGCTCCCCTCCAATAATTCAGTTAAACAACTGATTTTATTGCAAAATGCGAAAAGTTTGACGGTATGCGATTTGACGGTAGAATCTTGGCGAAAAATCCAGCCAAAGTCAGTTGGAAATGCTTACCGATCTCGCCCTTAAGAAGCTGAAGCCTAAGGATAAAATCTACAAGGTCACGGATCGCGACGGTATGTACGCCGCGGTTTCAACATCGGGCGCAATTACCTTCCGATACGACTACCGCTTAAACGGGCGCCGGGAGACCCTGACCCTTGGGGCTTACGGCACGGACGGGCTTTCGCTGTCAGAGGCCCGCGAGAGGTGCCTCGAAGCTCGCAAGGTCGTTTCCCAGGGGAAATCACCAGCCCGTGAAAAGCAGCGAGAGAAGCGCCGCCTCGCAATCGCTTCGAGCTTCGGGGAGGCCGGGAAGCAATGGTTCGCAGAAGCGAAAATGTCCGAAAGCACCCGCTCCATGCGGCGGGCGATATTCGACCGCGACATACTGCCTGATTGGAAAAATCTTCTTCTGAGCGAGATCGAACCCGACGACCTGCGCGCCCTCTGCGAAAAGATCAAAGCTCGCGGCGCTCCAGCAACCGCCATTCATGCAAGGGACATCGTGAAGCAAATCTTTGGCTTCGCCAAACTCAACGGACAGAAGATCAGAAATCCAGCCGATGAAGTGGGCCCAGCATCAATAGCGACGTTCGTACCTAAAGATCGGGCGCTTACGCCATCGGAAATTAAGATCGTGTTGGATGTGTTGGAGCAAATTGCGACGCTCCCCACAATTCGCCTGGCGCTGCGGCTTGTCTTGCTGACGATGGTGCGGAAAAGCGAATTGCTGGACGCGACGTGGGGCGAGGTAGATTTTGAACGTGCAGTTTGGTCCATTCCCAAAGAGCGTATGAAGCGACGTAAACCGCACAATGTTTATCTCTCGCGGCAATCCCTGGATATTTTCATCGCGTTGCGGACCTGTGCTGGCAATTCGCGCTACGTCCTGCCGTCTCGCTATGACGCGGATGCGCCTATGTCACGCGCTACCCTGAATCGCATAACAATGGGCATTTTGGATCGCGCTAAGGCATCAAATCTGACCTTGCTTCCCTTCACGGTGCATGATCTTAGGAGAACCGGCTCAACCCTTCTTCATGAGGCTGGATTCAATAGCGATTGGATCGAGAAATGCCTTGCCCATGAAGACAATCGAGGTTCAAGGGGCGTCTATAACAAAGCCGAGTACGAACCGCAGCGTAGGCACATGCTGCAAGAATGGGCTGACATGCTTGATGCATGGGCTAATGGAAGCGAGAGAAGGCCGGCTCTCCATCCACCCGGATAGGCGGGCCGACCTGCTTTCACTACAGAAAGGTGCGGTCTTGGTCCAGGAGGGTACGTTCCTGTTCTCCGTCGCGTGAACCATGCCGTTTGCTGGCGCATCATCCCGCCAGTGAGCGAAAGGAAACGTAGGATGGAACACAGAGACGTAATACCAGCGGCTCAGGGTAACAAAGGCGATCGCGGTCAAATCAGCCCAACTGAAGCTGCTGATGATGCTATTGCCAGGTCCAAGCGTTGGCTTGCACCCGAAGGCGGACGGCTTTTGCGGCAAACCATTCGCCGGGATGAACTGCATCGTATGGTGCCCCTCGGGCCCACGACAATATGGGAAATGGAGCAGCGGGGTGACTTTCCCAAACGGTTTTATCTGGCACCTCGTTGTGTCGCTTGGGATCTAGCGGAAGTCGAAGCGTGGCTAGATCAGCGGAAACAGGCAACGCAGCTGCCAGGAACACAGATGGAGGAGTGGCCGCGCGTTCGCCGGCATCGAGTTCAAACCACGATAACGGGCCGTTGATAGCGGAGAGCCATCGCAAATAAGCGCACAAAAGCGTACTTTAAGTGTAGCAGGGCGTCATTGTCGGTGAGATGATAGAATACGCTATGTTATCTTGTCCGTCCGTGGTTGCATGAATTCTTGCGATTTCACTTTGTTGTGGAATATCTGAGATCGAGGTTCGCGTGGCAGAGGATCGCCTGAGTTCAGAGGATGTCGTCCGGCTTTTCGACGCGCTGGCGCAGCCGACGCGGCTGGAAGCCTATCGGTTGTTGTTGCGCTATTTGCCCTATGGTCTGTCCGCGGGTGATATAGCGCGACTGCTGGCCGTGCCGCACAACACCCTGTCATCCCATGTCAGTCATCTAGAGCGTGCGGGCCTGGTCGTCAGCCGACGAGAGGGACGCTCGATCATTTACGCGGCAAGCGCACATAAGCTCGGCGATGTTCTCAAGATGATGTTAAGCGATTTCGGTTCATCGCTGGATGAGGCGGCCGCACCGACATTCCTGTTCGGGCAACCGGCGTTTCCGCAGAAGCGCCCAGCCCATGAGGGCGGCCAGCCTTATAACATCCTGTTTTTATGCACAGGCAATTCGGCACGTTCGATCCTGGCCGAAGCGATCGTGAACCGGGAAGGGCATGGCCGATTTCGCGGCTTCTCTGCCGGAAGCCAACCGTCGGAAAGGCCACATCCATTCGCCATAGAACTGCTGGATTCGCTCGGCTATGACACGCCCAACTTCCGGTCTAAAAGTTGGGACGAGTTCGCCAGCGCGGAAGCGCCGCGTATGGACATCATCGTAACTGTCTGCGACGCCGTTTCTGGCGAGAGTTGTCCCTATTGGCCGGATCACCCCTTGCGGGTGCATTGGGGCATCCCCGATCCGGCGCTGCTAATTGGGTCGGAGACGGAAAAGCGCGCCGCCTTTATGGACAGCTATCGCCGGCTCTCGGCGCGCATCTCGGCCCTGGTCAATCTGCCCATCGAAAGCCTCGATTCCACCGTTTCGAGGATGCGCCTCGCGGAAATCGGCGCGATGGACGGAGCGACCGAACTGGCTCTGATCGGCAGCGCCGCCTGAGACGGCTTCAAAGCCCTGGGATTCTCACGAATTTTTTGTGACAGCCGCCGGTTTTCAGCGGTTTCCCGCTCTGCTAATGATTCGATATGTCCAGCCGTCTCGACATATAGAAATTAGTTTGATAGCCAACACCCGATCTCTGCGGCGCGCGGCTCCATCACGCGACCATCCGCGTGGCGCGCGCCGCGGAGGTTTCGACTTGAGAGGGATGGGGTGGCCCGGCTCAGGTTTCGACATATCCGCTGCCCGTTGTGTGAACCGCAGTCCGGCTTGTTCGGACTTTTGGGAAAGGGGTTGGACGATGAAAATCCGTTTGAAATATGTGGGGATCGCGCTCGCCGCGGCGATGCTCGTGGGCAGTGGGGCCGCGCAAGCCGCGCCGAAAGATTGCCCGACCAAGGGCGTGAAGGAATTGACCGGCGCCGGCTCGACCTTCGACTTCCCGCTGTTCTCCAAAATGTTCGATGCCTACAACAAGTTGTGCGGCGTGCAGGTGAACTATCAGTCCATCGGCTCCGGTGGCGGCATCCGCCAACTCCAGCAGATGACGGTGGATTTCGGCGCCAGCGACGGCATCATGACCGAACAGCAATTGCAGCAGGCGACCGGCGGCCCGGTGCTGCACATTCCAGTGACGGTCGGGGCCGAAGCGATCGTTTACAATCTGCCGGGCATTGCGCGGGGTGCCGTCAGGATCACCCCCGATATTCTCGCCGACATCTATCTCAAGAAGATCACCAAGTGGAACGACAAGCGCATCAGTGCGATCAATCCGAAGGTGGCGCTGCCGGACCTCGACATCGCCGTGGTGCATCGCTCGGACGGGTCGGGCACGACCTTCATCTTCACCGACTATCTCTCCAAGGTCTCCAAGGAATGGTCGGATAAGGTCGGCACCGCGACCTCGGTGAACTGGCCCGGTGACATCGGGGGCGCGGGCAACGAGGGCGTCGCCAACCAGGTGCGCCAGATTCCCGGCGCCATCGGTTACGTTGAACTGGCCTACGCCATGCAGAACAACATGCCGTGGGCACTTCTGCGCAATAAGGCCGGCACCTTCCTGCCACCCTCGCTTCCGGGCGCGGCTGCTGCCGCCGACGTGCCCGATCTCCCTGACGACATGAAGATCATGATTCCCAACAGCGCCAATCCCTATGCCTATCCGATCTCTGGCTTTAGCTGGCTCTTAATCTACACCAACCAAAAGGATGCGGCCCGCGCCGATGCGGTGGCGCATATGGCCAGGTGGATGATCCATGACGGCCAGAACTACAGCAAGGCGCTGCTGTATGCCCCGCTCGCGCCGGCGGCCGTGCGCAAGGCCGAAGATCTGGTGAAGCAGATCACTGTGGGCGGCAAGCCGGTTCTTGCCAGCAACTGATTACGGCGTTTGATCGTCCGGCGGGCTTCCTTTTTTTCGGGAACCCGCCGACACGATGCTCATAAACAATCGGCAGGATAATATGGTTCACAAAACAGCCGAAAGCGTCGCGGAACGTGCCCTCGATTCGCTGCCCTGGAAGGTCTTGGACCCGCTACCGCGTTCACCCTCGGATCACGCTGCGCGGCGCGATCAAGGAACCCGCGGCGACAAGATTTTCTACGCCATCACCAAGAGCTTTTCGATCTTCGTTATCATCCTTGCCGTACTGCTGGTCGTTTATCTGGTTCATGGCGCCTGGCAATCCATACAGAAGTTCGGCTGGCATTTCTTGGTCGGCATGACCTGGGATCCGGTAGCCGAGATATTCGGCACCCTGCCCACCATCGTAGGGACGCTTGCCAAGTCGTTTCTCGCCATCCTCATAGCGGTTCCCATCAGTCTCGCATCGGCGATCTTCCTGGCAATCTATGCGCCGCGCTGGCTGCGCAATCCGCTTTCCTATCTCATCGAACTGCTGGCAGCGATCCCCAGCGTGGTATTCGGCTTATGGGGCCTGTTCGTCCTCGTGCCGCTGGTCCGCACATGGCAAATCTGGTTGAAAGCCCATTTCGGCTGGTTTCCACTGTTCGACGGCCCCGCCATCTATGGCGTCGGCGTGCTATGCGCAGGGCTAATCCTTGCCATCATGATTACGCCGATCATCACGGCGATTTCGCGGGATCTTCTCCGCGCCGTGCCGCGCGCCCAAATGGAGGCCATGCTTGCCTTGGGAGCGACCCGCTGGGAGGCGGTCTGGAAAGCCGTGCTACCTTACGCCCGTGTGGGCCTGGTCGGCGCCGTGGTTCTTGGCTTGGGCCGCGCCGTTGGCGAAACGATGGCGGTCACGCTGGTTGGTGGTAATGCCTTCCGGCTTCCCACTTCGCTGTTCGATCCGGTTCACAGCATGGCGAGCCAGATAGCCAGCGAGTTCACCGAGGCGACTTATAATCTCTATGTCTCCTCGCTGATCTATGTCGGCCTGGTCCTGTTCGGCATCACCATCCTTCTCGGTCTTCTGTCGCAGCTTCTGATCTGGCGTCTTTCGCGCGGCCAGGTGGGGATTCTGGAATGACCATGAACCGCAAGGACAATATCCGTCTGGCCTGGCGCTTGTTTCTCGACAAGTTCGTGTGGGTGTTCATGCTCGCCAGCACGGCTCTTACGATTTCCGTTCTCGCCGTCATCCTCGGCTATGTAGTCTATCAGGGTTACGGCTATATCAGTTGGAGCTTTCTGACCTCGCTGCCAACGCCTGTCGGCCAGGGCGGCGGCGGCATCGCCAATGCCCTGGTGGGCAGCCTGATCGTGGTCGGCATCGCGTCCCTAATGGCGGTGCCCATCGGCATCGGTACCGCCATTTTCCTCAATGAATATCAAAGCCGATGGCTGGGCTGGTCTGTCCGATTCCTCGCCGACGTGTTCACAGGCGTGCCCGCCATTGTCGTGGGGCTGTTTGCCTACGCGATGGTTGTGCAACCGATGGGCTCATTCTCGGCCTTCTCCGGCTCCGTGGCCTACGCTTTCCTGATGATTCCGATTTTGGTGATCTCGGCCCAGGAGGCATTGCGATTGGTGCCAGGCGAAATTCGGGAAGCCGCGCTGGCTTTAGGGGTGCCGGTCTGGAAAACAATCCTTCGTATCGTGCTGCCAACTTGCTCGCGGGCTTTGATGACTGGCCTGCTGCTGGCCTTTGCGCGCGCGCTGGGCGAAGCCTCGCCCATGCTGTTCACGGCGTTTGGCAATTCGTTCTGGAACGTCAGTCTGGCCAAGCCCATCGCCACTGTGCCGCTGGTAATCTACCGCTATGCCACCGCACCCTATGACGATTGGCACGCACAAGCCTGGGCCGCCTCGCTGATCCTCGTTTTCATTGTTTTTGTCGCCAGCACGCTGACGCGACTGGCTTTTAGGAGCCGGCTTGATGATTGACCAACTCCCAACTGCCCATATCGAGCTTGAGCCGGAACAGACCGGAAAGACCATCCTCGAGGTCGCTGCGCTCAATGCCTATTACGGCAAGGCGCACGCCGTAAAGAATGTGACTCTCAACATCAGGGCACAGGCGGTCACGGCCATGATTGGTCCATCCGGCTGTGGCAAATCCACCCTTCTGCGCTGCATGAACCGGATGCACGAAATTACGCGCGGTACATCGGTGACAGGAAAGATTTTGCTCGACGGACAGGACTTGTATGGGCCGAGGGTGAATGTCACCCAGGTGCGCCGCCGCGTGGGCATGGTCTTCCAGAAGCCCAATCCGTTCCCCACCATGTCCATTTTCGAGAATGTGGCAGCGGGCCTGCGGCTCAACGGCGTGCATGACCGGAAGATTCTCAATCAGCGGGTGGAATACAGCCTGCAAATGTCGGCGCTGTGGGATGAAGTCAAAGATCGCTTGCATCGGCCCGGCATGGGTTTGTCCGGCGGGCAGCAGCAGCGGCTCTGCATCGCACGCGCCTTAGCGATCGACCCGGAAGTGTTGCTGCTGGACGAGCCGTGTTCGGCACTCGATCCGGTCTCCACCAGCAAGATCGAGGAACTGATCGCAGAACTATCGCAGAATTACACGATCGTCATCGTGACCCACAATCTGCAACAAGCGTCGCGCGTGTCCGACTACACCGCCTTTATGTATCTGGGCGAACTCATCGAGTTCAGCAGGACCGAGAAGATGTTTCAGAAGCCCGACAAGAAGCAGACGGAAGACTATATCACCGGCCGCTTCGGGTGAGTGGCCGCGGGGAAAGGTTGAGCGTGACGATCAAGCAAGTTGCGCAGGATAGGTTGGCCGCACTGGAGCGAATCCGGCGGGCCGCAAGCTTTGTCTGCGAAGGCTTCCGGCCGGTGCCGGGCGGCGACGCCTATGAATATTCCGGCTCCAGCAATCACGTTGACGATCTGCGCGATGCGCTCGGCCGCGACGAATACCTGCGGTTCAACAGATGACAGCAATCGGAAAGAGGGACGACAATGGTTGATGATGAAAAAAGCCAAACCTCGAACGTCCCGAACGTCGTTTTGGGAGGTGGCCACACGCTCAAGGCGTTCGACCAGTCGCTGAACGAGTTGGTCACGCGCATCGTGGAGATGGGCGATTACGTCAGCGGCATGGTGGAGAAATCCGCAGAGGTGTTTCTTCAGCGCGACCCTTCCGCCGCCAATCAACTCATCCAAAACGATTTGCAGGTGGACAATCTCAAGAACGCGATTGTCGCACGCACACTGGACGCCCTTGTTCGTCATCAGCCGGTAGCTTCGGATTTGCGGCTCATCCTGGCGGTGGAGCATATCGCCGGGGATCTGGAACGGGCGGCCGATCACGCCAAGAATATCGCCAAGCGGGCCTTGTCATTGGCGAAGGAAGCTGCCCCCGATCCTGAAATCGCAGACCTGATAACACGGCTGCACAAGTCGGTGAGCGGCATGTTCGACGAATCGTTGCGGGCGTTCAAGGAAAAGGACGAAGCCTTGGCCGGAGAGATCAGCCGCCAAGATCAGACCACAGATGCCCTTTATGACGACCTGTTTCATGCCGTGATCGCGCGTATCCAATCTGGATCGTCCGATGTGGCGGGTGGTGTTCAATCGCTGTTTGTCGGCAAGAGCCTAGAACGTATCGGCGATCATGCGACCAATATCGCGGAGGAAGCGCGCTTTCTGGCGCGCGGAGATATTCCATCCGCGACGCGACAGGGATAAGGACTATGAGCGCGGGGCTCCAGAGCGAGAGCTTCAGAAACTGGACGCACCAACGGATTGTATTCTCCGAAAGTCTTGTCCTGCGTTATGGCGATATTCGTGTGGACTTGGATGCCTATCGGGTTACGCGCGCTGGAGCCACGGTGCATTTGGGACCGACGGAATATCGGCTTCTCTGCTTTTTCCTCGAACATCCATGTTGCGTGCATAGCCGAGAAGATTTGACGGCTGCGATCTGGAGTGACGGGGCGCATCGTCGGCGCACTGTGGATATGCACATTCTACGACTTCGGCAGGCGCTCATGGCGCATGGCGGCGCCGACCGGATCATCACCATCCGGTCGGCTGGCTACATGCTGGAGTGATCCACGATGAGGAGCGGTAATGTTCTGGCGCTGTATGTGGTTGGCTCTGGCGATGCTTGCCTGCGCGATGATGGGTTGGACCATCTACACCGTCACGCATCCTTCCCAAGTGCCCTGCAACGAAACTGCTGCTGGCTGCGGTCTTCTCAGAACTCCGGACTGACGCCCGCCCATGAGAATATACTTCCAAGACAAAGGCTTATTCGGAAAAGAGGCTCTCGAACAGATTATCTATACGATATTAGTCGTATAGTCGTTGACAGATGAGGCTTCGGCGCCGATATTATGAATATCGTCGAAAGATCGGAAGGTTGACCGTGAAAATCGAACAGGTCGTAGAAGCTCTTGGGGCGCTGGCTCATGAACACAGGCTGGCAATTTACCGGATGTTGGTCGAAGCGGGGCCTGCGGGTCTTTCAGCCGGTGCAATAGCCGAACGCTTGGGCGTGCCTCCATCGTCTTTGACCTTTCACACGCAGGGTCTTGTCCGCGCCGGTCTTGCGACGCAACGCCGGGTGAGCCGCCAACTGATCTATTCCGCGGACTATGCCGCGATGAATGGCCTGGTCGGCTATCTCACCGAGAACTGCTGTGGGGGCGACAGCGTCTGCGGCAGCAGTTGTAACCCCGCACAGTCGCCGGTCCTGACCGGCGACACTAGCAAGAGGAAATCCGCATGAAACGCCTTCACGTCCATGTCTCAGTCGAAGACATCGCTCAGTCCGTTCGTTTCTATTCCACCCTGTTTGCGACAGAACCCTCTATCAGCAAGCCCGACTATGCCAAGTGGATGCTGGAAGACCCGCGAGTGAACTTCGCCATCTCCAAGCGCGGTCATGCAGCCGGCATCGAACATCTAGGCATTCAGGTCGAAAACGAGGCAGAACTCGGCGAAGTGTTCGGCCGGCTGGCGCAGGCCGAACGGCCGGTGATCGAAGAAGAGGCCACCACCTGCTGCTACGCCAATAGCGACAAGCAATGGATTACCGATCCGCAAGGCGTGGTGTGGGAAACCTTCTTCACCCACGGCGAAAGCACGGTTTATGGCCAGGAGCGCGCCGGCAGCGAAAAGTCGGGCGTGAACTGCTGTGAGCCGCCGTCCATGACCCAGCCCGCCGCCAAGCAGTCGGCCTGCTGCACCCCTGCGACCCGCACTGAAACCGCCGTCAAGACAGGTTGCTGCTAACCGGCGCCAAACGAGCTTGAGAACATCCCCATGAGCAGCGTTACTATCTATCACAATCCCGATTGCGGCACCTCCCGCAATGTTCTGGGGCTTATACGCAACGCCGGTATCGAGCCGGCGATCATCGAGTATCTGAAGACCCCACCCAGCCGCGCAACGCTGGTGAATCTCATCCAGCGTATGCACATCAGCGTGCGCGATCTGTTGCGGCGCAAGGGGACGCCCTATGACGAATTGGGTCTAGACGATCCCAAATGGACCGACGACCAGCTCATTGACGAAATGCTGGTGCATCCCGTCCTCATCAACCGGCCCATCGTGGTCACATCCCTGGGCGTGAAGCTGTGCCGGCCTTCGGAAGAAGTGCTGGACATCCTGCCGGAATCGCAGAAGGGCGCCTTCGTCAAGGAGGATGGGGAAAAGGTGGTGGATGAGCAGGGCCGCCGCATCAAGACCAGTGGAGCCCTGAAATGACGGACACGACAGCCTCCGCAGGCGCTATGGCGAAACCTTCCGGCCTCGGGCTTTTTGAACGCTGGCTTACCCTTTGGGTGGCGCTCTGCATCGTCGCCGGCATCGTTCTGGGCCAGACGTTGCCAGGGGCGTTTCACGTTCTTGGTGACGCCACTGTCGCGCAAGTTAACCTGCCGGTCGCGGTGCTGGTCTGGCTCATGGTCATTCCGATGCTGCTTAAGATTGACCCAGCGGCTTTGCGCGAAGTGGGCGCCCATTGGCGCGGTATCGCCGCCACGGTCGGCGTGAACTGGCTGGTCAAGCCCTTTTCAATGGCGTTGCTGGCCTGGCTTTTCATCGGCACGCTGTTTCGCCCATTCCTGCCGGCGGGGCAAATTGACAGCTATATCGCTGGCTTGATTCTGCTTGCCGCCGCTCCTTGCACCGCGATGGTGTTCGTCTGGTCGAATCTGGTGGATGGCGAACCGCATTTCACTTTGAGCCAGGTGGCGCTCAACGATTCCATCATGGTAATCGCCTTCGCGCCGATTGTAGGGTTGCTGTTGGGCCTATCCTCGATCACGGTTCCCTGGAACACGCTGATCTTGTCCGTTGTCCTTTATATCGTGATCCCGGTAGTGATCGCCCAATTGTGGCGTGCCTACCTTTTGCGGAGCGGCGGCCCAGGCGCGCTGCATCGCACCTTGCGCATCTTGGGGCCATTGTCCCTTTGTGCGCTTCTGCTCACGCTGGTCCTGCTGTTCGGGCTCCAAGGCCAGCAGATCGTCAAGCAGCCGCTGGTCATCGCTATGCTGGCAGTGCCGATCCTCATACAGGTGTATTTCAACGCGGGTCTTGCTTACTGGCTTAACCGCACGCTCAAGGTGGATTGGTGCGTGGCCGGTCCCTCCGCTTTGATCGGCGCTAGTAATTTCTTTGAACTAGCCGTTGCCACGGCCATTGCGCTGTTCGGGTTCAGGTCCGGCGCTGCGCTTGCGACGGTTGTGGGTGTGCTGGTCGAAGTGCCCGTCATGTTAACGGTCGTTCGCATCGTGCGGGCGTCGCGCGGTTGGTACGAGCGTGGGCTGGCAGGCGGACAATAAGGGGCGGAAATTGCAGGCAAAGCCCAAGACAATAGACCTTCATCCTATGCGCGTCGTGGCATCAGGCGAAGTAATCAAGGGTATGTCTGCGCTCGCTCAGGAGTCGCGTCTTGAGGTCTTTCGACTTCTTGTCGCTGTCGGTCCAGCGGGGATCGCGGCCGGCGAAATCGCGCGGCAGCTTCATACGCCCGCAAATACCCTGTCAGCCCAACTGCTCATTCTCTCCAATGCCAGGCTTGTCACCGCACGCCGGGATGGACGTTCAATCATCTATGCCGCGAACTTCGACACGATGCGCGATCTTTTGATCTTTCTTGTTCAAGATTGCTGCGACGGCCATCCCGAAATTTGTGGGCCTTTGGCTGCACGACCCCGTCAATCGTCCAACACTATACCAGTGAAATCATCGTCTGCGCGCGGTCTGCCGCGCCAACGGCGCCATTAATTCGTTCCCAACAACATCTGCCTCGACTTTAGGAGAATCTCATGCGAACCCAATCCCCCGACCGACCCTACAATGTGTTATTCCTCTGCACCGGAAACTCGGCTCGGTCGATTTTCGGCGAAGCCATCCTCAACAAGATCGGCGGAGGAAAGTTTAAAGCCTATTCTGCCGGCTCTGACCCAAAGGGTGAAGTAAATCCTCACACGCTCGCCTTGCTCAACCGGCTGGGTTTCCCGACCGACAACCTGCGATCCAAAAGCTGGAACGAATTTGCCGAGCCTGGATCACCGGACCTCGATTTCGTGTTTACTGTCTGCGACAACGCCGCCAACGAAATCTGTCCGGCGTGGCCGGGACAACCGATGACGGCACATTGGGGCGTGCCAGATCCGGCAGCGGTGACGGGTTCCGAAATTGCTGTCGAGTCAGCTTTCCGGGAGGCGTTGTTGACCTTGCAGCGCCGTATCGAACTTTTCGCAAGTCTTCCGGTGAAAAGCTTAGATCGCATGTCGCTCAAGAAGAAGCTTGATGACATCGGCCATGCCGATGTCGCTAAAGCGCACAATTAGCGAAAATCGGATCGGTTGCAATCCGCATTGGGCAGGGTATGCGCAACATAAAAGGGAGCATCGCATAGAAAACTATAATTTGTACGGGAAACGCATTTACTCCGTATCCCATCGAAAATTAGAGGCGTGTTCGCGGCATTTGACGAATGTGCATAAGCACATTTCTTCGCTTCCAGTGGAGTGGTCGTGACTTCTTCCGCCTATAATCCTGATTCATGTTCCGCATCCACAGGAACCTTGCATGGCTTGACCCTGCCGCCGGTCGGGACAACGTTGATTGACTTCACGCTGCCACCGACGGACAAATTTAACTTCGCCTATTCTCCGCAAGTTCACGGCGAGGGCGTTTCATTCGGTCGTTGCGTGCTGCCACCCAACCCGCAGGGTGCCCTGATGGGCTCAACCCATACGACCGTTGTGGTCCATAACGGCCAGCCTTTCGAGATGGAATGGCGGATTCCGGGCGCCAATCAGCTCCAAAGACAGGATATTGTTGCAGGTGATGTGCATGTTCATCCCGCTAATCACGCGGTCTTTAAACGCTGGCAGGGATCGCAGATTGTTTTCATCGTGGCCCTGACACGAGCCTTTGTGCGGCAAATCGAGAGGGAGTTATTCTGCACAACTGATACCTACATTCCCACCCTGATCGGTGTCCGCGATAGTTTCATTGCCTCGATGGCACAGAACGCTATGCAAGAAATGCTGCGTGGCCACGCTGACGAACGCTCTTTTGCCGAAGGCTTCGGTAAGCTGATGGCCGTTCATGTTCTCCGCTCCTACAGCGACGGCATTGGCCACATCGCTGGCGTAAAGGGCGGACTGGCACCGAACCGGCTGCGCCGGGTGATGCACTATATAGACCAGCATCTGCATGAGGACATTAGTTTACTAGACTTGGCAGTTGTGTCCGGCTTGACGCCGGACCATTTTGGTGCGGCGTTTAAGGCATCTGTTGGCAGGACGCCCCATCGCTATCACATCGAGCGGCGCATCCACCGCGCGAAGGAATTGCTGCTGGACATAACACTGACCATCGCCCAGGTCGCCCATGAAGTTGGGTTCTCCACCCAAAGTCATTTCACGGCCAGCTTCCATAAGATCACAGGTATGTCACCATCCGAATTTCGCAGTAGATCGGTGTGAGAGGTACACTGATGCGCCAGTCTCTGTTGCGATCCTTTCCGTCGCCCCGCATAGCGATAGCACCGCGATGCCGCTTTTGGGTCTGGGGCTTGTTGCTTGTCGTTCTAGTCGGCTGCGGCGGCCCCAAGGTGCCGTCGCCGGAGGATTTTCGTCATGCCTTGCAGATTTATTTCGACGCCCATCCGGTCTGTTTGCCGGTGGCGTTCCGGCTGCCAATTGACGTGCGGGCCACGGATACCATTGTCCGCGCACCCCTGGACGCCTTGGTGACGGCAGGGCTTGCCCGTTTGCAATCTCAGCGCCGCCAGGAAGTGGGCGTATTCAGCGGCGCTGCGCACGGGATTGACGTGCTGCAATACGCACTCACCGAGGCTGGGCAGTCGGGGGTGCGTCCTGGCCGTGATCGTTTCCTGGGGGGTAGCGAATTGTGCTTCGCCAAAACGGATGTTGTCACCGTTCTGTCCGTAAGCCCACCCGCCGACCAAGCCGTGGCCGCGCGGCAGGCGCGCGTGACCTATCGCTATCGCCTGTCCGGCATTGCACCCTGGACCGACCTGCCGGTTGTACGCACCGCCATTCCCGGCATCGCGCGCATGTTGGCGTCCGGTTCTGGTACAACTACTGACACCGTGGTTCTTGGCGCGCATGGTTGGGCACGCGCCGAAGCATTGCCTACGCCCTGAGATACCAGAATTTCCCGAAATCCCGATAAGCGCCGCGTTCCGCCGACAGACTTGGGACGCTTATCCACATATCAGTTTCGCCGCTTTGTCGAAAGAAGGGGCCGGGGCCACCAACAGAGCCGCGCGATTTGCGCGACTTGGGAGAAACGATATGAGCGACACTGTTATTGCCTTGTCCGATTGGCGCGACCGCGCACGCTTCAACTCGCTTGCTGGTCTCGATCAAATCGAACTCGATTGGGCCTTTGCCTCCCGTCATCCCGCCGCGCAGGACGTTCTCCAACCAGAGACCGTTGTGCGGCTGCTGCGCCACGATCCGCCCTTACGCCTTCTGACCTTTGCTCATGGCAAAGACTTACCGGCCACGCGAGGGTTGCGATTTCGCGGCGGATGATATTTCCGAGAACGGCGCGCCGCTGGCCTTTTGGCGGGCCGCTGTTGATCCGGCTGTGCTGGTCGCCGAAAGCGAACGCGCCGCCGCCAATGACGATGACGCTTTGGACCTCTTGTCGTTGCCGCATCCCGCGAACGTGCTGCAAACGGATGATGGCACCGAGCATGTTGTGATCGGCGACGGTCATCATCGCATCCGTCTCGAATTGCACGGCGACAGCGCGGCTGGCGGCCCAGTACGTCTGCATTACGACTTGGAAGGATTTTCCCAGGTCGAACCCGCCGTGCGGACTTTGCGGCGCTTGCTCGCCTTGCAACGGTTGGGACGTTTTCCCGAAACCCTGTTTCCAGTAGATCGTATCGTCGCCCGGCGTCTCTTGGCGTTGCAAGCCTATGACGGTCAGTGTGCCGGCGCCAGCCAGCGCGAGATTGCCTCGGTTGTGTTGGGCGAACGGCTGTTCCGCGGCAGCAACGACAATTTCGATTCCCTCCGAAAGCGCGTATCCCGGCTGCTGGATCTGGCGGAGCATCGAGTGGAAGTGGCCTATCAGCGGTTTTTCGGAGATTGAAGGAAAGGGCTGGACGCCCCGCGCGCGAAGGCGCGCGGCCGGGTGCTCGTGAACGGAGCCCCGCTACGCGGGTCTCCGCCCTGATGGGCTTCGCCCCCTGGCGCAGAAAGTGGTTTGGACAGCACGCGGCGCTACGCGGACGCTAGGCGCCGCGCGCTGACTTTGTTTGTGCAATTTCCCCCGTGGAGAAGGGGTGGTCGGCGATCCGGCTTACTCCAAGCGCGCTCTCAATGCGCGCAACCCGTCGCGTGGGGTGTCCCCAATTTTCCGTGGGGCCAGCAGGCCCCCCGGAAAATCGGGAGATACCCCTCCCACACGCTCAGGGTCAGGGCCTTGGCGGTCCCTTCGGCGGCGGGAGGGCGGCCGTCAGAGCGTCCGCCCGCGCCGCCTCGGTCCCGCCAAGACTGCGCGCGAGCGCGCCCGGAGTAGCCGGAAAAAGTCGCCGCCCACCCCCTCTCCGGGGAAATTGCGGGCGGGGTTTTCGAGCCGGAGGCAACAGATGCGCCAGCCCCCCCAACAGCAGAGCAGCGGCGAGAGCCGTGTTTCGATCTATGACGAAGTGACGGCCCGCGTCATCGCGGAAATGGAACAGGGCCGGGTGCCCTGGGTGAAGCCTTGGGCGGCGAGCGGCGGGCTTGGCCTGCCGCGTAGTGCCGCCACCCGCAAAGCCTATAGCGGCATCAATATCCTGATCCTGTGGGACGCCGCCATGCGGCGCGGCTTCGTCGCGCAGGAATGGATGACGCTGCGCCAGTGCAACGAACTCGGCGGGCGCATCAGGAAGGGCGAGCGCGGCACGACCGCCTGTTATGCCGACAGCTTCATTCCCAAAGCCGAAAAGGAGCGCGCCAAGCAGCAAGGCGACGATCCGGGCCGCGTCCCGTTCCTCAAACGCTTTACCGTTTTCAACATCGAACAATGCGAGGGACTTCCGGCGCATTTCAATTCGCCGCTCGCGCCGGTCCCCGAAAGCGAACTGGTCCCCGCCGCCGACACGATGATTGCTACCAGTGGCGCGGTCATCAAGCACGGCGGCGGCACCGCCATGTATCTGGCGCAGCCCGACATGATCCACATGCCGCCGCGCGGCAGCTTTCTCACGCCCGCCGACTATTACTGTACCGTGCTGCATGAACTCGGCCACTGGACCGCGCATCCCACGCGGCTGAACCGCGATCTACAGAACCGCTACGGCACCACCGCTTACGCCCGCGAGGAATTGATTGCCGAACTGACCAGCGCCTTTTTGTGCGCCGGGTTCGGCATCATCCCCAAGGTCCGCCATGCCGACTATCTGGCGAATTGGCTTTCCATTCTCAAGGACGACGGCCGGGCCATCTTCCATGCCGCCAGTCAGGCCAGCAAGGCGAGCGACTTTCTTCTCACCTGTCAGGCGCAGGACGCCGGGAGGGCCGCATGAGCCTCATCCCTGATACTCTGCGCCCGCAGCTTTTGGCGAATGGCAACCAGCCCGGCCATGACCATGTGCCGTTGGTAGCGCTGTTCGTGGCCGATGACCCCGGTGCATGGCTTATCAGCGAAATCCAGCCCTATGACCATGACGTTGTGTTCGGCCTCATAGATTACGGCTTTGCCGTACCGCAGATCGGCGCGTTCACGCTTACCGAACTGGACCGGCTGATCCGCTTGGGCGTGAAGGTGACGCGCGATCCCTTCTTTGTCGGACGCCATCCGCTTTCCGTCTATGCGGAAGCCGCCCGCGTACAGCGGGCCATCACCATCATCCCAAGCCAATTGGACGCCGCCGCCGAACGGCTACGGCTGCGCCGCAACGGAGGCGGGTGATGACGAAATTCCGTCCGCTGCGGCGGACGGATAGGCGCATCCCGCGCCGCCCCGGTCCCGCCCGCCGTCACTCTGGAAAAGTCAGACGGACGGGGCCGGTCCACTCCAAGAAGGAGCAGACTGCAATGAGGATCATCGAAGTACCGTTTGAGCAACTAAAAATCTCCAAGTTCAACATGCGGGTGGGCGAGAAGAAGCCCGACCTCAGTCATATCCTGCCGTCCGTGCGCGAGAAGGGCATCCTTGTCCCGCCCATCATCCGCCCGGAGGACGAGATTTATGGCGTGGTGGCGGGGCGCACCCGCTGGTTCTGCGCCAATGAGATCGTGGCCGAAGGCGGCACGGTCGGGCCGATCAAGTGCTGTCTGATGGAGGACGGCGACGACGCGGCGGCACTGGAAGCCTCGATCATCGAGAATTATGCCCGCAAAGACCCCGATCCGCTCACCCAATGCGAGAACTTCACCCATCTGTTGAAGATGGAGCGCACCATCGAAGGGATTGCATTGACCTTTGGTCTCAAGGTGCATGAGGTCAAGCAACGCCTCGCCCTCGCCAAGCTGCACAGCCGCATCAAGGGGCTGTTCCGCGCCAAGAAGATTGACGACGACACGCTCTGCCTAATGACGATGGCGACCACCAGTCAGCAGCGCGAATGGCTGAAACTGTGGGATCAGGACGACGCCCCCACCGGGCGCAATCTCAAGGGTTGGTTGTTCGGCGGCGCGGAAATCAAGACCACCGCCGCGCTGTTTCCCTTGGATCAGTATAAAGGGCAGATCGTCTCAAACCTGTTCGGGGAGGATAGCTATTTCCGCGACCCGGACCTGTTCTGGGAGTTGCAGAACAGCGCCATCGCGGAGAAGGCCGAAGCCCTCAAGGCGGACGGCTGGGCCGAGGTTCATGTGCTGGAAATCGGCCACCACTTCCATTCCTACGACATGGCGAAAACCCCCAAGAAAAAGGGCGGGCACGTCTATATCAACATCGGCTATGACGGCGTGGCAGAAATTCACGACGGCTGGCTGACCCGGAAAGAAGCCAGCGCCGCCGCGAAAGCGGCGGAAAAGGCGGCGCGCAAGGAGGCGGGTAAGGACGAGGACGCCAAACCCGCCAGCACACAGCCCGCGATGACGCAGACGATGGAGAACTATATCAATCTTCATCGTCACGCCGTTGTCCGAGTGGCGCTGTTGGAGAACCCGCGCACGGCGTTTCGGCTGCTGGTCGCCCACGCCGCCGCATCCTCCGGCAACTGGCGGGTTGACTCCGATCCGCAACAAACCCGCTCCGAAGACGTGGCCGCCAGCATCAAGGGCAGTCCCGCCCAGGCCGCGTTCGAGGCTGAAAGGAAGGCGGTGGCGGCCTTGAGCGGCATTGGCGAGAAGGACGACACCGAAAGCGCCTTCGCCAAGCTGCTCAAACTGTCGGACGCCGAAGTGATGCGGGTCGCGGTATTTGTAATGGCCGACACGCTGGACGTAGGCAGCGATGCGGTGGACGCGGTGGGTGCAACGCTGGCCGTGGACGCGCGCGCACTCTGGAAGCCGGATGCGGTGTTCTTTGATCTTTTGCGGGACCGCTTCACCATCAACGCGCTGTTGGCCGAGGTCGGCGGCAAGCCCGTCGCCAAGGCCAATATCGCGGAGAAGGGCAAGACGCAGAAAGCCATCATCCGCGACTATCTGACGGGCACCAATGGCCGCGCCAAGGTCGAGGGTTGGTTGCCGGGCTGGATGGAGTTTCCGTTCCGGGCCTTGGGGGCCAAGTCCAAAAGGCCGAAGGCGGATATGGCTGCCATCGCCGCCGAATAACAGAAATCCATATCTTGAGGCGGCGGCGAAAGCCGCCGCCTTCATTTTTGTTCGGGATTCGGCTCCAAATCGGCAATGAGGGATTCCAATGTCCCTTCGGGAGTAAGGCCGATTTCCTCTTTCCATTGCCGCGCCAGCGTCTCTGGATCGGCCCGCCCAAGTCCGGTTCGCCATTGACACGCGGAAGCGATTCGAGCCGTGTCTTAAGTTCCTCTACCGCTCGCGTTTTGGCTTTGCTGGCAACCGCCTGCATTATCTGCACCACGCTTTCCTTCGGACGCCCCCGGAGCAGCGCGAACACACGCTTTTCCAGAGCATCACGGCCGACTACGGACAATTCCGGCCCGCGCGTCCAGATAGTCTGTTGCCGTTTGCACGGTCACTGTAACCTGCGGCGCGAGATGCAGCAGGAACTGTGGAACCGACGACGCTCCGGGCGAGACGATTTCCAGAGATCGGGTCTCCGAAAGTTCCAGCCATTCGCGGATGATCGTATTCATGTGGACATCGCCGAAGCTATAGCCGATGCAAACAAGGTAACTGACGAAATTGATGTTGGCGCGAAAGTGTTTCAACATGCTCATGGGTAGGACTTGTGCGTGGCGCGCGTCAAATTTGTAGGCTCCCGCGAGCAGGCTGCGCCGCAAAAACTGCATTTCACCAGCATCATCGGCATAGGAGATTTCATTGCTGGTGTTAGCGCGCCCATTGGGCGAACCAGGCTATTGGCCGCGCGTAGGGCGGCGACGTACCCCTCTTGGCTGTCCGCCACAGGACATAGCTTGACCAACACCTTGCCGTCGAATGAGGTGAATATATCCAAAGCGCCGTGCAGCTTAAGCAGATAGATGCCGGGCACGCCCGGATTGGGGAAAAACATCGCGCCGTTATCGAGAGTATCGCCGGGCAATGTTTCGGCGCTGAGTTCGCCCGTCTTTTGCCCTCGGCGATCCCGCAAAACACCCCGACACCGAAACGCCAAGACGGTAACGCCGGCCAGTCCGCGTTCCAGATCGCGGCGGGGGGATGCGTCCGGCCTTTGCGCGGCCGGATCGGCCAGGCGCGCGGCCGACACCGGCGGGCGGCTTGGATGGTTCTTTCGTCTTCCCGGTTTTGCACGATCCGCCGTGCCGATTGTGGTGCGGCTGGAGGCCGACGGCTGACGGGCGGCTCCTTCTTGTGGGCAGGAGCGTGCCTTTGTGGTCGGATCGCGCGACCCTTGCGAACCGTCCGCCGCTTGTCTCAAAAACACGACGACCATCACGGCACATCTCCCCGTCACGGACGATCTATCTTCCATGCGTGGGGCGGTAAGACCTAACGGACTTGGGCTTGCGGCGTGAAGCCGTCGCGCCAACTATTTTCCCTGGTGCGCGCGCACCTTCGGCAGCGCACACACCTTCCTCGCGCGACAAAATAGTTGTCCCTCAGGCGACCCGGCCCGCCGTTGATGTGTGGCGGGCCGGGTTCAACACCGCATCCTCAAGCCCGTTTGGTCTCGCCCGTCGCACGGAAGAATGGTCTTCCGCGACCTCTATGGAGACTTACCATGACGGCCATCGCGTTTCTCACCAAGCAGCAGGACGGTTCCTACAAGGGCTCTTACGATCTGCTCGACCACAAAGGCCCGCTCGATATGCTGCCCAACAAGAAGAAGAACGCGCCCATTCAGCCGGACTTCCGCCTCTTTAGCCGCACCACGGACATCGGCGCGGCCTGGATCGGCGAAAACCGGGAGGGCGACGAGAAGATCACCCTGCGCCTCGCCCATCCGGCGTTCGGCCCGCGCACGATCCTGGCCAATCTCGGCCCCGCCGAAGGCCAGGACGATCCCAATGTGTTCGCCGCGATCTGGAACGCGGACTGACTTGCATCACCGCCCCGGCGCTTCGGCTCCGGGGCTTCTTTTTTGCGCCGGACGATTTTGAGGCGATTCGGAAACGGGCCTGCCGTCAGCGTCCGTGGAGACCCATTCTCGCATCGGACAGACCGGCCCAAGCACGGGAGGACAAGATGCAGGACGACGACCCCGCCAGGAAACCGACCCCACAACCATCACCACCGGCCAGGCCACACGCCAACGACAACATCAACCTTGCGCGTCCGCCCGCCAACGACAATGACGATCCGATCAAGCGCGCCGCCCTGGCACGGAAGGGCAGCCCGTTCCTCAACACCGCCCAGGCCGCGTTCTATATCGGCATCAAGGAACGCACCTTGGAGGAAATGCGCCGTGCCGGGCGTGGTCCCTTCTGGCGGCTGCACGCCCGTTTCATCCGCTATCACATTGATGATCTGGATGCGTGGTCGCGCACCAATGGTCACGGTCCCAAGCCATCGAATGGTGGCAGCACACCGCCCACGACGCCTAAGACTCCGCCATCGCCCGCCCACGTCCGGCATTGAACCCGGCCATGTCTCCGGCGATTCCGCTGCGCCATCGCAACATCCTGGCCCTGGGCGTAAGTGCCATCGCGCTGTTGCTTGTGCCCGCCTGCCTTTCCATCATGCCGCGGCTGGTCTGGAACGCGACCGCCAGCGCCCCCATCGGCCTCTATGCCATCCAGGCTCCGGCAACAGCGCGAACCGGCGACATGGTGCTGGCCTGGACACCGGCGAGCGTGCGCGCCCTGGCCGCCGCCCGCCGCTATATCCCGTCCAATGTGCCGCTCATCAAACGCATCGCGGCTGGACCGGGCGACACGATTTGCGCGCGGGGATTCGGAATCTTCATTGATGGCCGCCACGTCGCGCAACGCCGGTTGGCGGACGGGCGGGGACGGGCGCTGCCCTGGTGGACCGGCTGCCGGATGCTGAGGGCGGGCGAGTATTTCCTGCTGATGACGGAAAACCCGAACTCCTTTGACGGACGCTATTTCGGGCCGGTTCCGCTGTCCTCGATCCTTGGCCGGGCCACGCTGCTATGGCGCGCGTGAACGCCTTGAGCATCCTGGCCGTGCTGGCGGTTTCCATCTCGCCGGCCCATGCCGCCCCGGCCGATCCTTGGGCGTCCTTCGTCGCGGAAGCCTCCCACCGATTTGCCATTCCCGACGCCTGGATCAAATCCGTCATGCACGCCGAAAGCGCAGGGCAAACAACGCTGCACGGCCAGCCAATCACCAGCTCGGCCGGGGCGATGGGATTGATGCAGGTGATGCCAGACACCTATCAGGCAATGCGCGCGGCCTATCATTTGGGCGCCGACGCCTACGATCCGCACGATAATATCCTGGCGGGCGCGGCATATCTGCGGGCGATGTATGACCGCTTCGGCTATCCCGGCCTGTTCGCCGCATACAATGCGGGACCGGGCCGTTACGACGCCTATCTTACGAACGGGCAGGCGCTTCCCGCTGAGACGGTGCGCTATCTCGCAACCGTCAGCGGGCGCAATCCGGGATCGAACCGCCCGCCGCGAGACAGCGTGTTTGTGACCCTCACAGGGGCTTCCCCGGTCGCCACGGAAGCAATGTCCGATGGGCTGTTCATTCCCCTTCGCAGCACAGCGGGCCGCTAAATTTCGAGCGCGGTGCGGGTGGCCTGCACAGGACATTCGAGTGTGCCAGGCGGATCGGCCCGCCTCAAGGACGACGGGGCCCCACGATTTTTCCGGCGCAGCATCGTCCAGCGCAATACCTGAAATTGCTGTGCCATGCGCCGGAAAAACCGTGACCCCCATCGCCGCTGCGCGGTCGCTGGCGCGATCCTTGACCCGGCCCGATCCTCCCGACGGCGCAATCCTGTCCTTTCACAGACAGGAGACAGCAATGACGCTTTACGATCATATCCAACAGTTGCGCGCCGAGCTTGTGGTGAATCTCGACGCAGAGGAACGCCGCCGAATCCAGGCCGAATTGAAGACGGCGCAAGCTGAACAGGCGCGGCGCGATGCGGCGCTGGATGCTTGGCTGGCACAGCTCGAATGAGCGTGCCGGCCTGCCGGACGGGCGCGATGGCATTGGGCATCGCGTCCGTCATCATCGAGGGCAATGAAGGCGCAGATGGTGGTCCGCGGCAGGGCAAGATTAAAGCAATGGCGCTATCCTGCGGATGGAGCGCCATTTTGTTATGTCTGCACATCGGGTTATGGAGTTTCCGTTTGGCGCCATCGCGCCAGCATGGCGCCATGCGCCTCTTAACGCGCTGATATATATGTGTGGAGTTGGCGCCAATTTCGCGCGGTCTTTGATTGCGCCATGCTTGCTCCGTCCTTCTCGACGGTGAGAGGCATGACGCGCGACGACGATTTCGAGCCGCGGCTCGGCAAGCAGAGAAGCCCGCATCGCCGGTCCTATCTGCACCGCGTCCTGCGCGCTTCCAATCTGGCGGGCGGCACGCTCGGCCGGCGCAGCGGCAAGGTGTATGGCAGCCGGATCGGCAAAGGTGGCGGGGTGGGCCGTGTCCTGGCGGCGCGAGATCGCTTCTCCGCCTATCGCCAGCGCCGCGTGATGGTGAAGTTCAGCTACAAGAACCTTGGCGGCAAGGGCCTGGCGGCGGCGGTGGATCATTTGCGCTACATCCAGCGCGGCGGCGTGACCCGCGAAGGCGAGCGCGCCACCCTCTATTCGGCCGACCAGGACCGCACCGATGGCAAGGCGTTCATGACGCGCGCTGAGGACGAGAAGGACAAGCGCCAGTTCCGTTTCATCGTGTCGGCCGAGGACGCCGCCGAATATGACGACCTCAAGCCGTTCATCCGCCGCCTGATGGCGCGGATGGAGGAAGATTTGGGAACCAAGCTCGATTGGGTCGCCGCCGATCATCACAACACCGGCCATCCCCATACCCATATCGTCGTGCGCGGACGCGACGAACGCGGCAAAGACCTCATCATCGCCCGCGAATATCTCACCCACGGCATCCGGGAACGCGCCGCCGAACTGGTGTCCCTGGATCTTGGCCCCCGTACCGACCTTGAGATTGAAAACCGGCTACGCCGCGAGGTGGAGCAGGAACGGCTTACCAGCATTGACCGGCGCTTGATCCGCGACATGGACGGGGGCCGGACAGTCAACAGCGGCGACCGCGATCCTTTCCAGCAAGCCGTCCGGGCCGGACGTTTGCAGAAGCTGGGCCGGCTGGGGTTGGCGCAGGAGATCGCGCCGGGCCGCTGGCAACTGGCGGCGGGCCTGGACGACACGCTGCGGCGGATGAGCGAGCGCGGCGACATCATCCGCACCATGCAACGCGCCATCGGCGAAAAGGGCCTGACCCGTGCGGCGGCCGACTATGCGATCTATGACCCGGCGGGCGGACAGGTCATCGCCGGGCGGCTGGTGGACCGGGGCCTGTCCGACGAATTGCGGGACCGCCACTATCTCATCATCGACGGGCTGGATGGCCGTTCCCATTATGTCGATGTGGGCCGCGCGGAAGGCATGGGTTCCATGCCCACCGGCGCCATCCTTGAGATTGTGCCACAACGGGCGGAGCCGCGCCCGGTGGATCGCACCGTGGCGGAGATCGCCGCGGCACATGGCGGACGCTATAGCGCGGATATTCACCTCCGGCACGACTCGTCCGCCACCGCGACCTTTGCCGAAACCCATGTCCGCCGCTTGGAGGCGATGCGCCGCGCCCGTGTCGACTTGGACCGCGAGCCGGACGGCACTTGGGTCATCGCGCCGGAACATCTCGACCGCGCCAGGGCGTTCGAGCAGCGTCGCATCGAAGCCTCGCCGGTCGCGGTGCGGACGCTCTCAGCGATGTCACTGGAACAGCAGACCGGCGCGGACGGGGCAACCTGGCTGGACCGTCGCTTGGCATCCAACGCAGACGCGCCACGCGACAGCGGCTTTGGCCGCGCGGTGCGCGAGGCGGAGGCTCGCCGCCGGCAATGGCTGATCGCCGAAGGCTTGGCGCAGGACGCCGCCGGCCAGGTCACTTACCGGCCAGATATGCTGGCCGCGCTGCGGCGGCGTGAATTGGCCCGTGTGGGCGACCAGCTCGCCAGGGATATGGACCTTGCCTACGCTCCCGCCCGCAACGGCCAACGGATCGAAGGCACTTATCGTCACGCCGTCGATCTTGCCAGCGGGCGGTTCGCAGTCATCCAGACGGCCCGCGAACTCAGTCTGGTCCCGTGGCGGCCGGTGCTGGAGCGCCATATCGGCAAGCAGGTTTTCGGCATCATGCGGGACGACGCGATCAACTGGACGATCGGGCGAAGCCGCGGCGGTCCTTCCATCACCTGACGGCTAGCAAACTGTGCAGCGAAGCGGAGTCACACTGTACCTAGACGGACCGTAACCGTCCTAAGCGATTTTCACCGTTTCGCGGAGTCTCGCCGCGCCCGCATCGCAACAGGCGATGGGGCACGGACCAGACCCCATGACGCCCACCAAAATCCTTATCGGCCAAATCCTCGTGGTGTTCGCCATGATGACGCTCGGCGTGTGGACCGCCACGCAATGGGCGGCGGCCATGCTGGGTTATCAGCCGCAACTCGGCGTGCCGTGGCGCATGGTGGGGCATACCCCGATCTATCCGCCCTGGTCGCTGTTTCCCTGGTGGTATTGGTACAACGCCTATGCGCCGCATGTGTTCGCCAAAGCCGGGATATTGGCGGCGGCCAGCGGCTTCATCGGGTGTGGGGCCGCCATCATCGGGTCTGTCTGGCGGGCGCGGCAACCGCGCAATGTCACCACCTACGGTTCTTCACGCTGGGCGACGCGCCGCGAAACCCAGAAGGCCGGGCTGTTCGAGGACAAGGGCGTTTTTCTCGGCAGCCTGGATGGCGATTATCTCCGTCATGACGGACCCGAACACGTCCTAGCCGCAGCCCCGACGCGGTCCGGCAAAGGTGTGGGCCTGGTGGTGCCAACGCTGTTGTCATGGACCGGCTCCGTCGTGGTCCACGACATCAAGGGCGAGAATTGGCAACTGACCGCCGGCTGGCGCAGCCAGTTCAGCCATTGCCTCCTGTTCAATCCCACCGATCCCCGTTCGGCGCGTTACAATCCGCTGCTGGAAGTCCGCAAGGGCGCGGATGAAGTCCGCGACGTTCAGAACATCGCGGATATTCTGGTCGATCCCGAAGGCGCACTGGAACGGCGCTCGCATTGGGAGAAAACCAGCCACAGTCTTTTGGTCGGCGCGATCCTCCACATTCTCTACAGCGAGGAAGAAAAGACCCTCGCGCGCGTCGCCACCTTCCTGTCCGATCCGCAGCGCAGCTTCGCCCACACGCTGCGCCGGATGATGGCGACCAATCACCTGGGCACCAAGGACAAGCCCAAGGTGCATCCGGTGGTCGCCTCGGCCGCACGCGAAGTCCTCAACAAATCGGAGAACGAACGCAGTGGCGTCCTCAGCACCGCCATGTCCTATCTCGGCCTCTACCGCGATCCCATCGTGGCGGCGACCACGGCGGCGTGCGACTGGCGCATTGCCGATCTGGCGGATGCCCCGGCGCCGGTGTCGCTGTATCTGGTGATTCCGCCCGCCGACATCTCGCGCACCAAGCCGCTGGTTCGCCTGGTGTTGAATCAAATTGGACGACGCCTTACCGAACGGCTGGAAGGCGATCCTCAGCGGAGCCGAAAGCATCGCTTGCTGATGATGCTGGACGAATTTCCGGCATTGGGCCGCCTCGATTTCTTTGAAACTGCGCTGGCTTTTCTCGCCGGCTATGGCATCCGCTGCTACCTCATCGCCCAATCGCTCAATCAAATCTCGAAAGCGTATGGCGAAAACAATTCCATTCTCGACAATTGCCATGTCCGTATCGCCTTCAGCACCAATGACGAGCGCACCGCCAAGCGCATTTCCGATGCGCTGGGGACGGCCACCGAACAACGCGCCCAGCGCAACTATGCCGGCCATCGTCTGTCGCCGTGGCTGGGCCATGTCATGGTCAGCCGCCAGGAGACCGCGCGGCCTCTGCTGACACCCGGCGAGGTGATGCAGCTCGCGCCCGCCGATGAACTGGTCTTGGTGTCCGGGCTGCATCCCATCCGCGCCAGGAAGTTTCGCTATTACACGGATCGCAACTTCACTCGCCGCGTCCTGCCGTCTCCCGCGCTGAAGGACGGTCCTTACCCCGACCGCCCGAAGCCGCGGCCCCATGACTGGAGCGGCATGGTGCGCGGGCCGCATCTGAGTCTGGTCGCATTGACCGACGCCGAGGCGCAGGAGGCCGAAGAAGCGGAAGGCGGACTCCAGCAGCAGCGCCATCCGGGCCTGCCGATGGATGCCAAGCCCGAAGTCCAGCCCGCGCCGCCACCCGGTCTCGATCCTGCCGAGGACGATGACAGCGCCGGCGGTGCGCTCGACCGCCTGCGGGGCCTTTCCAACATCGTGCGTGCCCACGCCGTCAATGAGGGCGATGGCCGCGACGATCTTCTTCCCAGCTTCTGAGGCCACCGATGAAACGTCGCCATCACATTTATCTGGACGATCAATTGAGCGACCGGCTGGACACACTGGCGGCCAAGCCGGGCACTTCCAAGTCGGCCATCACCGCGGATGCCTTGCGCGATTATCTCGACCGGCGCGCGACCCGTGACATCGACACGCTACTCAAGCAACGGCTCGACCGCATCAACACCTATCTCGGCCGCTTGGAGCGCGATGGCCGCGTGGTCCTCGAAACCCTGGCGCTGTTCGTCCAGCACGAGATGACCAACCAGGCGCCGTTACCGGAGCCGGACAAAGCCGCCCAGGCCATCGGTCGGGACCGTTTCACCGCTTTTGTCGATCAGGTCGGACGGCGGCTCGCCAGCGGTCAACGCACTGTCCTGCAGGACGCGGCGGCGGGCGAAAGGATGGCAGCCGAATGAGCCTGTCGCATCCCGAAACCCTCAACCGGCAGCGGAGCATGCTGCGGACGGCAATGGGCCGGACCATCGCTGCGGCCTTGGCCGATCCGCATGTCATCGAAGTGATGGTGAACCCGGACGGCGCGCTCTGGCTCGACCGCCTGGGCGAAGGTCGCACCGAGACGGGCGCGCGGCTGGAAGCGGCGGAGGTGGAGCGCATCATCCGCCTGGTTGCCAGCCACATCCGCGCGGAAATCCATGCCGGCAATCCGGTGGTCAGCGCCGAATTGCCGGAAGGCGGCGAACGCTTCGAGGGCATCCTGCCGCCCGTCGCGCTGGCGCCGTGCTTCGCCATCCGCAAGCCCGCGGCACGCATCTACACGCTCGATGACTATATCCGCGACCGCATCATGGGGCCTTTGCAGGCCGACATGCTGCGCCGCGCCGTGGCCGACCGGCGCAACATCCTGGTCTGCGGTGGCACCAGCTCCGGCAAGACCACCCTGACCAATGCGCTGCTGGCCGAAGTGGCGGCATGCAACGAGCGGGTCATCCTGATTGAAGACACGCGCGAACTGCAATGCGCCGCGCGGGATTGCGTGGCGCTGCGGACGCGGGCCGGCGCAGTGACGTTGGCCGATCTGGTGCGCTCGACTCTGCGGCTGCGGCCGGATCGCATCATCGTGGGGGAAGTCCGGGGCAGCGAAGCCCTCGACATGCTGAAGGCTTGGAATACGGGCCATCCCGGCGGTCTTGCCACGCTTCATGCCAACAGCGCCCGCGCCGCGCTCTACCGCCTCGAACAGCTTGTGCAGGAGAGCGTCGTCACCGTTCCGCGGCGACTGATCGCCGACGCCATCGAATTGGTCGTCTTTATCTCCGGCCGCGGCTCCGCCCGCCGCATCGAGACCATCGCGCAGGTCGAAGGGCTCGACGCGCAGGGCGATTACGTCCTGACCGAACAACACCCCCCACAAATCCATGTTCTCTGAAAGGAAGATCGCCATGCTCTGCCACTATCGCCGTGTTTCCGACGCCCTTAATACCGCCGTTATCCTGACAACGCTTTCGGTGGTCACGGCCACCTCGGCTATCGCTGCTGGAACGGGGATGCCGTGGGAGCAACCCCTTCAGCAAATTCTCGACAGCGTGCAAGGGCCGGTCGCCAAGATCGTTTCGGTCATCATCATCATCGTGACGGGCCTGACCTTGGCGTTCGGCGAAACCTCCGGGGGCTTCCGCAGATTGGTTCAGATCGTATTCGGTCTGTCCGTCGCCTTCGCCGCCAATTCCTTCTTCCTCAGCTTCTTCTCCTTTAGCGGCGGGGCGCTGGTCGCATGAATGGCGACATGGAAGGTTTCGAGGTGCCGCTGCACAGCGCGTTGACCGAGCCGATCCTGTTGGGCGGAGCGCCGCGCGGCATCGCCATTGTCAACGGCACGATTGCCGCCGCGGTCGGCCTCGGTCTCCAGCAATGGGCGGTGGGCCTGGTGCTCTGGCTGGCCGGCCACAGCATCGCGGTCTTTGCCGCCAAGCGCGACCCGGATTTCGGGGCGGTCATCATGCGCCACCTCCGGCAACGGACATGGTTCTCATGCTGAACCTGCGCGAATACCGTCAGACCGCCGACCGGCTGGCCGATCAGCTGCCCTGGGCCGGATTGATCGCGCCTGGCGTCGTGTTGAACAAGGATGGCGGTTTCGAGCGCACCTTCCGCTTTCGCGGCCCGGACCTCGACAGCGCCACCGAAGGCGAACTGATCGCTTTGTGTGCCCGCGCCAATAATGCGTTGCGACGCCTGGGATCGGGGTGGGCGTTATTCTTTGACGCCGAGCGGACGGAGGCGTTGGGCTATCCCGATTCCACCTTTCCCAATCCGGCCGCTTGGCTGGTGGACGAGGAACGGCGGGCCGCTTTCGATGGCCGACACGGCCAGCATTTCGAGAGCCGCTACCACCTCACTTTATTCTATATGCCGCCAGCCGATCAAGTCTCCCGCGCGGAGCGGGCCTTTCTGGAGCGGGACGACGATAACACCGGCCGCGACTGGCAGCAGGAATTGCGCGGCTTCATCGCGGAATCCGACCGGCTGCTGGACCTTTTTTCCGACTTCATGCCGGAAGTGCGGGCGCTGGATGACGGCGAAACCCTGACTTTCCTGCACGACACCATCTCGACCTGCCATCATCCGGTGGCCGTGCCGGACGTGCCGATGTATCTGGACGGCCTGCTGGTGGATACGCCGCTATCGGGCGGCATCGAACCGATGCTGGGCGACCGGCATTTGCGGACGGTGACGGTGCTGGGATTTCCCAACGCCACACGGGCCGGCATCCTCGATGCGCTCAACCGCCAGGATTTCGGCTATCGCTGGACGACGCGCTTTATCGCGCTCGACAAGTCGCTCGCGCTCAAGTCGCTCAACCGCATCCGCCGGCAATGGTTCAACAAGCGCAAATCCGTGGTCCAACTCATGCGCGAAGTTGTGACCAACGAGCCGGTGCCGCTGCTGGACAGCGACGCCGAGAACAAAGTCGCCGACGCCGACCTGGCCTTGCAGGCATTGGGGGGCGATCATGTGGCCTTCGGCTACCTGACCATCACCATTACGGTTTCCGATACCGACCGCCAAGCTGCCGACGAAAAGCTGCGGATCGTGGAGAGGGTGGTGAATGGGCTAGGATTCACCACCATCCATGAAACCGTCAATGCCGTTGAAGCGTGGCTGGGATCGCTGCCGGGCCATGTGTACGCCAATGTGCGTCAGCCGCTGGTTCACACCCTCAATCTCGCACACTTGATACCGATGTCCTCGGTTTGGGCCGGACAGAGATGGAATGACCATCTAAACGGCCCGCCGCTGTTCTATGCCGAGACCAGTGGGGCGACGCCATTTCGGTATTCGACCCATGTTGGCGATGTCGGCCATACCTTGATCGTGGGACCGACCGGCGCCGGCAAGTCCGTTTTGCTGGCCCTGATGGCGCTGCAATTCCAACGCTACCCAAAGGCCCAGGTCTATATTTTCGACAAGAGGTTTTCGGCGCGCGCCGTCACGCTAGCGATGGGCGGGGAGCATCATCCGCTCGGCACCGATGATACCGGCGCCATCGCGTTTCAGCCGCTGCGTGCGATCGACAGAGATATGGAACGCACCTGGGCGCTGGAATGGCTGCTGGGCCTTCTCGCCAATGAGCATGTCCCGATCACCCCGGAGGTGAAGGACATGATGTGGTCGGCTCTGACCAGTCTTGCGTCGGCGCCGCCGCTAGAGCGGACCTTTACCGGCCTTTCCATGCTGCTCCAGTCCAACGCGCTCAAGACAGCCATCCGGCCTTATACCTTGGACGGGCCGTTCGGCCGCCTGTTGGACGCTGCGAAGGACCGCCTGACGCTGGGAAGCGTCCAGTGCTTCGAGACGGAAGCCTTGATGGGCCAGCCAACGGCCGTGCTGCCGGTGCTGACCTATCTGTTTCACCGGCTGGAAGAACGCTTTGACGGTAAGCCGACGCTTCTGATCCTCGATGAAGCCTGGGTCTATCTCGACAACCCCATCTTCGCGTCGAAGATTCGGGAATGGCTGAAGGAATTGCGGAAGCGCAATGTCAGCGTGATCTTCGCCACGCAATCGCTGACAGACATCACCGAAATCTCAATCGCGCCGGCGATCTTGGATGCCTGTCCGCAGACCATCTTTCTTCCCAACGACCATGCCGGCGAGCCGCTTTCGCACAAGACTTATGCCAGCCTCGGACTCAATGACCGCCAGATCGAGTTAATCGCGCGGGCGACGCCCAAGCGCCATTACTATCTGAAATCCCATCGCGGCAATCGGTTGTTCGAGTTGGGGCTTGGCCCTGTCGCGCTGGCGCTGTGCGGCGCGTCGCGCCCGAAAGATCAAACCTTGATAGACGCGATTCTCGCCGAGCATGGCGAAACGGGATTCCTCCCAGCGTTCCTCCGTGCCCGCGATCTCGGCTGGGCCGCCGATCTCATAGCCAATTTTCCGTCTGCCAAGGAGGTAAGTCCATGAAACATACACTTCGCGCCGCCCTGGTTGGGGTTTCACTTCTAGCATTGGTCGCTGCGCCGGCACAGGCGCAGTTCTTCGGCAGCAGTATCGTCTTTGACCCGACGAACTACGCACAAAATGTCCTGACCGCCAGCCACACGCTGCAACAGATTACGAACCAGATTCAGAGCCTCCAGAACCAGGCCATGATGTTGCAAAACATGGCGAACGAACTTCAGCATCTGAATTTTTCGTCGCTGGCGCAGATGACCAGTTCGCTCACGCAAATCAGCACGTTGTTGAACCAGGCGTCCGGTATCGCCTTCAACCTGTCCTCTACACAAGCGGCATTGACGCAGAACTTCCCGCAATCCTATGGCGCCGCGCTCACCGGAAATCAGCTCATGGCTTCGGCGGAAACGAACTGGACCAACGCGATGGCTGCCTTCCGCCAGACCATGCAAGTGCAGTCGCAGGTGGTGGCGAACATCCAGTCCGATCAAGGGCTGTTGAGCAATCTGGTGACGCAGAGCCAGGGCGCCGTGGGCGACCTGCAAGCTGAACAGGCCGCCAATCAACTTCTGGCGCTCTCCGCCAAGCAGCAATTCCAGCTTCAGGCATTGATGGCCGCGCAATACCGCGCCGACGCACTCGACCGTGCGCGCCAGGCGCAAACGGAGGAACAGGCTCGCCTCGCCACGCAGACCTTCATCGGCTCCGGCAACGCCTATACGCCGCAATAGACCGTCATGGGCAATCTGAACATCATCGACCAGTTTACCCAGACCTTCGGTCAATACATTGACAGCGGGTTCGGGTTGTTGGGTTCGGATGTGCGGTTCCTGACCACCATCCTGGTCGGCATCGACATCACCTTGGCCGGTCTATGGTGGGCGATGGACGGCGAGACCGATTTGCTCGGCCGCCTGCTCAAGAAGGTTCTCTATGTCGGCGTGTTCGCGCTGATCCTCAACAACTTTCAGAGCTTCGCCAACATCATCTACCAATCCTTTTCGGGGCTGGGCCTGCACGCCAGCGCGAACACTTTGTCCGCCGATGATTTGCTGCGTCCGGGCAAATTGGCAGGCACGGGATTCACCGCCGCCAAGCCGTTGCTCGACCAGGCATCCACCATGCTGGGCTTTCCGCAAATCTTCGGCAACTTCCTCACCGTCTGCATTTTGCTGGTGTCGTGGTTTCTGGTGATCGTGGCTTTTTTCATTTTGGCGGTGCAGCTTTTCATCACCATCATCGAGTTCAAACTGACATCGCTGGCTGGATTCACGCTGGTCCCGTTCGCGCTGTGGAACAAGACGAGCTTTCTGGCCGAACGAGTCTTGGGCAGCGTGATCGGCAGCGGCATCAAAGTGATGGTGCTGGCCGTGGTGGTGGGGATCGGTTCCAGCTTCTTCGGGCAGTTCACCACCGCGCTCCAAGGCCAGCAGCCCGACGTGGGGCAGGCCATGTCTTTGGTCCTGGCCTCCCTGGCGCTGGTGGGCCTTGGGATCTTCGCACCCGGTATCGCGGCGGGCCTGGTATCGGGCGCACCCCAACTCGGCGCCGGTGCGGCCATCGGCGCCATCGGCGCGGCAGCCGGCGCTATCGCTCTGACGGGCGGGGCCGCCGCCGCTGGCATCCGGGGGATGGGAGCGGTTGGCCGGGGTGGCATGGCGGCAATCCGGGCCGGGACCGCGATGGGGTCCGCGGCGGCTACGGCCTACCAGTTCGGCCAGGCCGGGTCGGGAAGCGTGGGAGCCGGGCTCGGAGGCATGGCGCGCGCTGCTGGCGGCGCGGCTGCCCAGGGATTCCGAGGCTTTTCCGGCCGCTTTTCAGCATCCCTGGCCGACAGCGCCCGTCAGGGCCGCGAGGCCGCCCAGCGGGCAATGGGAGCCGGGACACAGGCTGGTCCGGGGACGACATCCCCGCCCGGACCCGGCACGTCCCCGCCGGGCGGCGGAACACCGCCCGGCGGTGGACCCGCGCCTGGCGGCGGCGGGGCACCGTCCGGTTCGGGGCCGGCGGGCGGTAGTCCGCCGCCGTCGCCATCCGGCTCCGGCGGCGACACGCCTCCGGCTTGGGCGCAGCGATTACAAGCCCAACAGCGGATGCGGGGGCACACCGAAACGACCGCCCGCGCCATCAAGGAGGGCGACAAGCCCGGCAGCGGCGCCCATCCCGATCTTTCGACCGAGGAGGAGTGAATGTTCTTTCGCCGCAGCATCCAGCGTTACGGCCGGACACCGGAACCGGAAACGCGCTACCAGAAAGACGAACAGCTTTGGGACGAGCGGATCGGCTCGGCCCGCGTTCAGGCTGCGAACTGGCGCTACATGGCCTTCGGCTGCTTCGGCCTCAGCGTCGCGCTGGCAGCGGCCAATATCTGGCAATCCACCCAAAGCCGGGTCACGCCCTATGTGGTGGAGGTGGATAGGCTGGGCGAGCCGCGCGCCGTCGCGCCGGCCGTCCAGAACTATCATCCCGCAGACGGGGAGATCGCCTGGCAACTCAAGCGTTTCATTGAGGATGTCCGCACGGTTTCGCCGGATGGCGTGCAGGATCGCAAAAACTGGTTTGAGGCTTACGGCTTCACCACGGATCGCGGAAAGCTGTTTCTTGACGACTATGCCCGTGCCACCGACCCGCTTTCGCATATCGCCGATCACAATGTCTCTGTGCAGGTGACGAGTGTTGTTCGCGTCACCGACACGTCGTTTCAGGTGAAGTGGACGGAGCAGAGCTTCGATCGCGGCAGCCTCGCCAACACGGCGCATTGGACAGCCATCCTATCCATTGAGACGAATCCACCCAAGCAACAGGACAAGCTAAACGCCAATCCGCTCGGCATTTACGTCAATGCGATCGACTGGACGCGCGAACTCGATCCGCCCGCAACGACGGGCGGCGCCTACACCGCGCCGTCGCCGCCGCAACCTACCAAAACTCCACCTGCCCAAGACGATAGGAGCGCACCATGACCCGTATTGCGCCTGCGATAGTGTTTTTGCCGGCGATGCTGGCGGCTTGCACCCACAATCAACCGCCGCCCAGCATCACTTATGATTCCGACAGCCTGAAGCCCGCGAAGGTTTTGCCGGACCCGCCCAAGCCGGTGCAGATCGTCACCATCCCCCAACCGCTTCCGCTGCCGGGCCAGCTTGTGCCGATGCCAACGGGCGAAACGCCCGACAAGCGCACCCCCGCCGAGCGCATCGCAAGCGCGACACGCGCCGCTACCCAGGAGCCCACGGCCTCCGGCTTCATCAACGCGATGCAAGTTTTCCCGTATGTGGAAGGCGCGCTGTACCATCTCTATGCCGCGCCCGAGATGGTGAGCGACATCGCCTTGCAACCGGGCGAACAGTTAAGCGCGATTTCCGGCGGCGACATCGTGCGCTGGGTCATCGGCGACACCACGAGCGGCAACGGCACGAGCAAGCAGGTGCATGTCATCGTCAAGCCAAGCGCGGCCGGCCTGCATACCGACATGGTGATCGCCACCGACCGGCGCACCTATCACCTCAAAATGGACAGTACGGCGGCGACCTCGATGGCGGCCGTGTCATGGACCTATCCGCAGGACCAGTTGTTCGCACTACAGGCACAGAACCGGCAGGCGGAAGCAGCCGTGCCAGTGGCGAAAGGGCTTGACCTCGATCATCTGCGTTTCCGCTATGCCATTACCGGCGACAACCCGCCGTGGCGGCCAGTGCGCGCCTTCGATGACGGTAACAAGGTCTATATTGAGTTTCCGGGGCGGCTGGACCAGGGAGAGTCGCCGCCGCTGTTCATGGTCGGGCCGAAGGGCGATAGCGAACTGGTCAATTACCGCGTCAGCGGCAATCATTACATCGTGGACCAGCTCTTTGCGGCGGCGGAATTGCGGCTTGGCGCCGATCCGCAACAGGTGGTCCGCATCAGCCGGACGGATGGCGTGGAGAAAGCGCCGTGAACGGCACAGGAAACACAAGCCCGCCACCCAAGGCCAATCCCGCGACCCTGGCATTGCGCGCGAAACCACGACCCACTGTGCGGTTCAAGCGATGGCTTCTCATTGGCTCCTCCGGTATCGGCGCGTGCCTTCTGGCGAGCGTCGCCTGGCTGGCGTTGCACGGCAACCCGGTCAAGATCGCACAAACCGAGCAACAGGCGCCGCCCGGCCATCCAGCCGCGCCGGACGCGGTTGCCGGAATGCCGCGTGATTACAGCACTCCACAATTGGGACCACGATTGCCAGGTGATCTTGGCGGTCCCATCGTGAACCGCGAACGTCAGCTTGGCGCCGATACCGCGCCGTCCCCGCGCGACCAGGCAGCCGAGGCGGAGCGACAGAGGCTGGCGCAACTGGAAATACAGGCCCGCGGTGCGGGCGTGTTGGTGCAAATCTCAAATAAGGCCAATGCCCCGACCGTCGCCGGCAGCCCGACCGGCACTGATGCAGGCGCCGCCGCACAAGCCGCCTCACCACCCAGCTCCCACCTCAATCTCGATTTGACCAACGATCAGAACAACCAGGGCCATAAGCTCGACTTCCTCAATCAGAAAGGCGGCAGCAGCGTTTATAATCCTCATTCCTTGGAATGGCCGGCTTCGCCTTACGAAGTGATGGCCGGCTCGGTGATCGCGGCCAGCCTTCAGACGGGCCTCAATTCCGACCTGCCGGGCGACGTGATCGCGCTGATTTCTCATGATGTCTATGACACCGTAACCGGACAGATACTTTTGATCCCGCACGGCTCATGGCTTTTCGGACATTATGATAGCGTTGTTGCTTTTGGACAAACCCGATCCTTCGTGGCCTGGCAGCGTATCATTCGGCCCGATGGTTCGCATGTCGAAATCGACAACATGCCTGCCACTGATCCCGCCGGCTACGTGGGCCTGGAGGATGAAGTCGATTATCACACCTGGACGCTCTTGAAGGGCATCGCCATGTCCACGCTTTTAGGTGTGGGCACGCAGGTCACGTTCGGCAACAACAACAGCAATCTTGTCGAAGCCATCCGCGAGTCCGCCGCTGAAAGCACCAACACCGCTGGTCAGCACATCGTCGAAAAGGATCTGAACATACAGAACACATTGGATGACCGGCCTGGTTTGCCTCTGCGGGTTCTAGTCAACAAGGACATCATCCTCGCACCTTACGGAGAAAGCACCCATGCCGGACCTTAAACTTCCGCGCCTGCCGGATCGCGTGCCGATCAAATATACGTTTTCCGCATCGCCCGATTTGAGCCGTTGGCTGACCCTATACGCGGAATTGTACCGCGAGACATACGGTGAGGCAGAGTCGATCCCGACGCTGGTGCCTTTTATGCTGCAAACCTTTCTGGAGGGCGACCGCATGTTTCAGAAAGCGATGCGGGAACGCTTCGCGGTTGATGGTGCAGCCGAGGATGGCGGCGTGACGCGCCGTCAGCCCGCAGGAAATTCGGCAACTTCATCTTGAAAGGAGAGCATCATGGCTTCGATCGGCACGCTTGAACCGACCCGTGACGGCGGTTGGACCGGACCGATATTTCTGCTGGGCCAGCATGTGAAGGTGAAACTCGCGCCCAACGACAACCAGACCAATCCCAAAGCGCCGGCGTTTCGCATCCTGGCCGGGGCAGCCGAGTTGGGGGCGCTATGGCCGCACAAGACCAGGGATGAAAAGCCTCAGGATTATTTGAGCGGCGAGGCGGACTTTCCCGGTCTGCCGGAGCCGATCTCCCTGGCGGTTTTCTTTACCGATGACGGCAGGAGCGCGAGGGCGGTGTGGGCCCGAAAGGCGTAACTTCTCGAATCTGCTAAGAAATCACATCGAAGTTGCAATTATGCCTGAAAAGGCATATGATGGAGATCGTGCCTTGGTAATTGCTCAGGATCAACCCAAGCCCGTCCGTTGGATAGGCAGCAGCCGGGACGATCTTAAGGGATTCCCCAAGGACGTGCAGCGAAGTGTCGGCAATGCCTTGTGGGCGGCACAGACGGGAGCCAAAGCTCCCTACGTCAAGCCACTCAAGGGTTTTGCCGGTGCTGGAGTGTTGGAGGTTGTTGACGACTTCGACGGTGACGCTTACCGAGCCGTCTATACGGTTCGCTTCGCAGGCGTCGTCTATGTCCTCCATGCATTCCAGAAGAAATCGAAGCGCGGTATCGCTACGCCGAAGAGTGAGATCGAGAAGGTCGAGCTACGGCTGAAACGCGCGAAGGAAGATTACGAGTTATGGCAAAAAAGCGTGAACCAGAAATCGAAGTGACCGCCAGCAGCGGAAACGTCTTTGCGGATTTGGGATTCGAGCAGCCCGAAGAAGAACTGGCGAAAGCGAAGCTGGCGGTTCATATCTGGAAGATCATCAGTGATCGCAAGATGACACAGGCAGTCGCGGGTAGAGTCATGGGCCTGGATCAGCCTAAGGTATCGGCATTGTTGAATGGCCGCCTCGCCAATTTTTCTAGTGACCGGCTAATGCGATTCCTGGCTGCGTTAGGGAAAGACGTTGACATTGTTGTTCACGATGCTCCGAAGGGGCAGACAAAGGGGCGGGTTCGGGTATTAACTGAAGCCGCATAGCTGGGTTTTCATATCAAATAGAGTCGGGACGGTTGACGGCGCCCCGCAATAATCCATTTCGATGATTAGGGGCGGATATGAAACTCACCAAATTTCAAATCACAAACTTTCGTTCTGTCGTTGATAGCGGATGGATAGATGCCGACGGGGTAACTGCACTCGTTGGCGTAAATGAATCGGGGAAGACAAATCTCCTTCTGCCTCTATGGAAGCTAAATCCGGCAAGCGAGGGAGAACTAAAGCCGACATCCGACTACCCGAAGGCGAATTACGCAGCGGTGCGGGCTGCTCCCGGCGAATTCAGATTCATCGCTGCACAGTTCGACTCCAGCGACTTGGCGAGCGTTCTAAGTAAGATGACAGGGGTGAGCCCGGAGGCTTTGAGCGAAGTCGAAGTTTCGAAATACTTTGATGGTAGTTACGCCATTTCGTTTCCCCGCCACGCGCCTATAACAAGTATTGCTCGCTCCCAAGTTTCCGACGTTGTGGATGCAGCAAAGGTCGAAATTACTAATAGCACAGCCTTGCAGAAGGAATCTGCCGTCAAGCCGGAACTGATCGCTGCACTGGAAGCGGCGCTAGCACCTACCGCAAACAATTCGGAACTCAGCGCGACGGAAATTGAAACAGTAATCGCCCAATTGAAAGCCGCTGTTCCCGAAAGCGTTGCGGCTACCAGTTCGATTGTCCCACGCTTTCAGCAAGCTATCGAGGCTCTTAGTGAAATAGCTGCAAGACTAAAATTACCTGATCCGGCGGATGCAGAAGGAGTATTCGATTTCGTCATAAAGAATCTCCCAAAGTTCGTTTACTACTCCAACTATGGGAATCTCGATTCAGAAATATATCTGCCTCATGTGGTCCAAAATCTCGCAAGAGAGGACTTAGGTGCGCGTGAGGCCGCAAAGGCGAGGACGCTTCGCGTCCTGTTTAGTTTTGTCCGGCTCCAGCCAAACGAAATCCTAGAATTGGGCCGTGATTTCCGAGACCTCCAAGGGCGCCAGCCCACCTCCGCCGAAATATCGGAAATTGCGACAAAGAAGCGTGAGCGCACGATCTTGCTGAATTCGGCCGGGACGGATCTCACTAAAAAGTTCCGGGATTGGTGGAAGCAAGGAGATTACACATTCGAATTTCAAGCAGATGGCGATCACTTCCGCATTTGGGTTAGTGACGCCAGGCGGCCTGAAAAAGTCGAACTTGAAGATCGCAGCACTGGCCTCCAGTGGTTTTTGAGTTTCTATCTTATTTTCCTTGTTGAAAGCCAAGGCGATCATCGCGATGCGATACTGCTGCTGGACGAGCCTGGGTTGTCTCTCCATCCGCTCGCACAGCGGGATTTGTCAGCCTTCTTTGATGGTTTGGCTGCGACAAACCAGATACTATACACGACCCATAGCCCATTCCTCGTTGATGCCGATATGCTTGACCGGGCTCGGAAAGTATATGTGGGCGAGGACGGATCGACAAAAGCATCTTCGGATTTGCGTCGTGGAAGCGAAGACCCAAGAAAATCGGGGGCGACTTACGCAATATATTCGGCGTTGAACATGAATGTCGCCGAAAGCTTGCTATTGGGGTGTCAGCCAGTGATTGTGGAAGGGCCGTCCGATCAGCACTATCTGGCGGCCATAAAGATGCTTCTTATCGGTGGCAAGCGAATAAACCCGAAGAGAGAAATTGTGTTTCCGCCATCGCATGGTGCAAGGAATGCGAAGGTTGTTGCGAGCATTCTCACAGGCCGCGACGAGGTTGCACCCATGATGCTATTGGATGGCGACGCTGTTGGAAGAAAAATGGCGCAAGATCTGCGGAATGGGCCTTATCAAGACTCGAAAGACAGAATTCATCTCACCGACGAGTTTGTCGGCTTTGAAAATTCAGAGGTTGAAGACCTGTTTCCGACCACATTCTTTGCGGATGCCGTCGATCGCTGGGATCGGCGTGCCGATCAGAGTTTTAGCGATACCGTGAAGGCCGGCCAACCGATAGTGCCGCAGATTGAGGCGTGGGCTCAATCTCAATCAATAGTGTTGACCGATGGCTGGAAGGTTGACTTGGCACGATCAGTGAAAAATCGGGTACTGAATTTGGGTGCGGACAAATTTTCCGGTGAGACATTAGATATGTGGACTAAGCTGTTCACGGCTTTGAACCCCTAGCGTCGGAGGGGCGCCCGGTGCAGCAACAATCTCGCAAGCGCAGATGATGGCGAAGACGGCTCAGGAATTACACGAGGAATTCGAGATGTTCGGGTTTCTTGGCAAAGGAATCACAACGGGGATCACAGACCTTCGCGCCGAGAACGGTGGCTGGTTCGAACTGGCCGAAGATCTGAATGCGTGCCTGGTCGGAACAGCCACCACCGCGACGGCGGCAGTCAAAACCAATAGTTGGGACGCAAAAGCGGTTGCTGTGCGTGTGCTACTGCGATCATGCGGCAATCTTCAGGGTGTTATCCTGATGTGCGAACGCGGCATGGTCGCCCAAGGCCGCATCCTGACCCGCAGTCTCATGGAAGATGCGTTTGCGATGGCGGCCTTGCATGACAATCCCGAAAAGTATTTGGCGCTTTTGAAAGAGGATTCTGAGGGGAGCCGTCGGTTGCAGGGCAGCTTCATCATCTTGCAGGGCTTGGTTGAAAAAGGCGAAACCCTCGACAAGCTGCAAGCCGCAATGGACGCGCTGGGAAAGCTACGCCCTATGAGTCCGAAGGCAATCGCGGAGTTGGGGCCTCTCAACAAACAGTATCTTGCTTACCAGCGGCTTTCAGACGACTCGGCACACACCTCAGCTCGGTCGCTAGACAAGCATGTACAAGCCGATGCCCAGCGCACGGGATGGCGCTACAAGTGGGGCGCCGGAGAAGCCAGTGACATTGCCGTCACTCTGCATCATGCCATCCTAGCAGGCATTCCCATTGGAGTGGGCCTTACCCAAATGCTGGACGACAAATCCAATAACGAGAAATTTGGTGATGTGTCTGAGCGATTTCTGCAAATGCCCGCCGTTGGCATGATTTAACAGGGCAGGCAGGATGACGACCTATGGAGCCTCGATTACTGTGCGAGTGAAGCGTGTGCATTCTAAGGCGTATTTGGCCACCCTTCGCCATGTGACGCCAACCATCAACTACAATCGGAATGTTTTGACGGTGGGAGCGTCGGTAGCCGCTATCTTCGAAAAATCAATTTCGTTCTTCGTCAATGCCTTGTGCTTTCAGGATATAATTGAGTGGGAATAAGGGGGGAGGATTGGCTAATTTCGGATAGTGCGGGATAGGGTGGTGAAGCGAAATCAGTCGAACGCTCTCGACCGTCGCTGACAGGCCGGGAAGATCGACGGCGTGAGATCTGACCTGCAGCTTATCCATCGCTATCCCGTTTCGTGTCCTTGTTCGTGGATGAGGTCGGTCAGGGCGTCGCGGAGGCCCGAGCCAGTGCTTGCGTGTCGATATACTCCCGGATCTTCGTCAGCTTGCCATCCCGGACGGTAATGGCGAAGACCCAATGGTCCTCGAAGGTCCTGTTCGTGGCTTTGATTTTTCCTGTGGCGACGCCGGCGACCAGAACCCGGTCTCCCCGCGCTGTGAACTCGGGCGGCTCGGGGTAGGAGGTTTCCACCGTTTCGTTGGCTGTCTGAAGCAGATTCTGCAGCCCCGCGTGCCCACGGTGCGTGCCGGCCAGCGGCCAGTCCTCGCCCGGAACGATCCACACAATATCTTCTGAAGACAACGCTAGCAAACCTTGCCTATCGCGGCGGCCGAGTGCCGCGAAAAAGGTCTTCACGATCTGCACATTCTTTTCGATGCTCATCGAAATTTCTCCTTTTCCCTTACATCAAGGGTGTCCGATCCAACCGGACATTTCTGAACCATCCTCCTCGCGCCATATCACGGCGGCAGACCGATCACTGCTCCTTCTTGAACAAATCCTGGAAGATAAGCTGGCCCCAGATGCGGCCGCGTGCCCCCACCAGCGCGCCGCCCTCGTTGAGCCTTCCCAGATTGACGGGTGCGAACCCGAGTTGTTTGGCCAAGGCCGCCACGGGAGCAGTCGCGTCATCGTCGTCGCTCGACAGAAAGACGACTCGGTGGCCTCCTTCGACGATCGGATCGGCCGCCAGCGTGGCCGCAGGCAGGTGATTGAACCCTTTAACGAGCTTGGCGCCGGTGAACGCTTTCGCGATGATGGCGGATGACGGGAGACCGTGCAGTTCTTCAAGGGGAACGCCAAACGCGTTTGTCACGTCGATGACCGTCTTGCCTTTCCAGCTCGGCAGGACCTTCGCAATTTCTCGATACTCGCCGAACGGGATTGCGAGAATGATGGTGTCGGCCTCGAGTGCATCGCGCAGCGATTTGGCGATGACCGTGGGGCCAATCGCCCGCGCCTGCGGTGCCAACGCCTCGGGCGGCCGGCGGCTCGCGACGATCACGTCGATGCTTTTACGGGCGAAGGCGTGGGCGAGGGCCTGGCCCACCGCGCCGAATCCTACAATTGCATAGCTCATGATATTTCTCCGATCCATGTTGATATGGATTTCCTCGGCCTTTCAGATGGCTGAGAAGCCGCCATCGACAGACAGTTCCAGCCCATTCACGAAGCTCGAATCGTCTGACGCAAGAAACAGCGCGGCCGCCGCAATTTCCTCAGGACGCCCCATCGCTCCCCGTGGAATCAGGGATTCGAACATCTGCTTTGCCTCTTCGGTGAGAACCTGGTCCTGCATCGGCGTGGCGATCGGCCCTGGGTGCAGCACGTTCACCCGGATATTCCGGCCCTTGAGTTCGTTGAGCCATCCGCGCGCGAATGCATGCAGCGTCGCCTTGCTCGCCGCATAGACGCTGTAACCGGGAAAACCTTTCAGCGAAGCAACGGATCCGGTCATGAAGATCGATCCGCCAGCGCCCATCAGCGGCAGCGCCTTTTGCACCGTAAACAGCGTGCCGCGCGCATTCAGGTTGAAGGTCGTATCAAAGTGCTGCTCGGTAATCTCGCCCAGCGGGAGAGCCTCGCCCGTGCCAGCGCTCGCGTAAAGGATGTCGATCTTGCCCTTTTCCCGCTTGACTGTCTCGAACAGACGGTCGAGGTCGCCGAGATTGGCCGCGTCGCCGCGCACGCCGGTCACGTTCCGGCCAATCAGCCGGACGGCCTCGTCGAGCACCTCCTGCCTCCGGCCCGTGATGAAAACGTAGGCGCCTTCTTCAACGAACCGCTTGGCGCTCGCCAGCGCCATGCCGCTCGATCCGCCCGTGATGACTGCAACCTTACCGTCCAGCTTTCCCATGGCTTTTCCTTTCGTGGTGCGGGGGCGACATCTGCCTCCAAGGCCCTCGAAATAGGTCTGCCAGCGCCGGGTGTTGAGTGCACAGGCGCGCACATCGGTGGTGCGAAATCGATCCGGATGGATAGCCGGCGCCGACGTGGAGGGGCGCGTCTGCTACTTGAAAACCATACTGCACGGTGCAGGATTGCACCTCATGATCGACTGGGACGACGTTCGCTATTTTCTTGCCGTCGCGCATGGGGGCTCGGTGCGGGCCGCCGCCGAACGCCTCGGGGTGAATCATGCGACCGTGTTGCGGCGCATCGCCCAGCTTGAGGAACGGCTGGGGGCGCAGATGTTCGAGAAGCTGCCCTCGGGTTATCGCCTGACGGAGGCGGGCGAAGAGGTTCTCGAATTCGCGGAGCAGATGGAGGTGTCGTCGAACCGGCTGGAGACGCGAATCTTCGGGCGCGACCAAAGCGTGCGCGGACTCTTGCGGGTGACACTGGCGCCGACGCTTGCGACGCACCTGCTCATGCCAGACTTCGCTGAGTTTGCGCGTCTGCATCCGGACATCGAGATGGAAATCCTGTCGTCCGGTGAGCTGGCCAATCTGACCAACCGGGAGGCCGATGTCGCTATCCGCGTCGTCTATGACCGCAAGACACTGCCGCCCAATCTTCACGGCCTGAAGGGACCGGAGCTGTTTGGCGGCATCTACATGTCCCGCGATCGCCTGGCCGCATGGCGTGGAGATGCGCCCGATCCCATCCGGTGGATTGTTATCAGCACTCATGGAATCCCGGACTGGGTCCGCGAAGGTGAGGTTCGGACCACCGGGGTTCCGTTCAGGGTTACAGATGCCGAGGCACAGATCGTTGCCGTACGGCAAGGGCTTGGCATGACGACGCTTCCATGCTTCGTCGGCGATGCCGACCCGCTGCTGGCAAGGGTGCCGGGCACGAACCTACACCTGTATGGAACGCTCTGGCTTCTCACGCAGGGCGAGACACGCAAGACCAAGCGCGTGCGGCTCTTCACCGAGTTCGTATCCCGCAGGCTCTCCGTGTACGCGCCGTGTCTCGCGGGACTGTCTGTATCACGCGGCTGACGCGCAGCAGGTTGCCAATGTAGGCAGCCTCATGACGGTCGTTTTTGGGAACTGCCGGTACGACCCGGCTGGTGGCCTTCAGACAGAAATCGGCCGATGGATCCCGAACTCCACACCATCGATGGGCACGATCATGGCTACTATCTGCCGGTGATTTGTTACAAAGCCGACAGATTTGCAGCAGGGCGCAACGGCCTGTTGGTGGATGGTGTAGCGTCGCCAATTGGCGATGGAAACCGGCAGGGAATTGTCATGGTTGAAGATGCGTCTCACAACGGCACCACCACTGTGCTGACGAATTTGGCCGCGCTGCTACCCGGACTGGAGGCGCTCTACAAAGACATCCACGCCCATCCCGAACTGTCGATGCAGGAGGTGCGAACGGCAGGCATCGCCGCTGAAAGGCTCAAGACGGCCGGCTACGCGGTGACGACGGGGGTTGGCAAGACGGGCGTGGTTGGCGTGCTCCGCAACGGCGAGGGGCCGGTGGTGATGCTGCGCGCGGACATGGATGCGCTGCCGGTCGCGGAGAACACCGGTCTTGCCTACGCCAGCAAGATTACGGCCACCGGTGCCGATGGAAACGCCGTGCCGGTGGGGCATATGTGCGGCCACGATATGCATGTCGCCTGGCTGGTGGGCGCAGCCACATTGCTGGCGCAGGCGCGCGATGCCTGGAAGGGCACCTTGATGACCGTCTTCCAGCCGGGCGAGGAAACCGCGCAAGGCGCGCAGGCCATGATCGACGATGGCTTGCTGAAACGCTTCCCCGCCCCCGATGTCGTACTTGGCCAGCATGTCATGGTTGGCCCTGCCGGCACCGTCGCCGGAAGCGCCGGGCCAATCACGTCGGCGGCGGATAGCCTGCAGATCCGTCTGTTCGGGCGCGGCGCGCACGGCTCGATGCCACAAGCCAGTATCGATCCCGTCGTCATGGCGGCATCCGTGGTCCTGCGGCTCCAGACCATCGTGTCGCGCGAGGTTGCCGCCAATGACGCAGCGGTGGTCACGGTCGGCGTGTTGCAGGCTGGTACGAAGGAGAACGTCATCCCCGACGAGGCCATCATCAAGCTCAATGTACGGACGTTTGACGCCGGCGTGCGCGAGCATGTGCTGGCCGCGATCGAGCGGATCGTCAACGCCGAGGCGGCAGCATCGGGCGCCCCGCGCAAGCCGGAGATCACACCGCTCGACCGCTATCCGCTGAATGTGAATGATGAGGCCGCAAGCAATCGCATCGCCGCGGCGTTTCGCGCTTATTTTTCCCCTGACCGGGTGAAGCACACCGGCCCCGCGCCGGCCAGCGAGGATTTTGGCTGCTTCGGCACCGCGTGGGGGGCGCCTTCGGTGTTCTGGTTTGTGGGCGGGAATGATCCCGGGATCTATGCGGAGGCAAAAGCGTCGGGCAAACTGAATGCGTTGCCTGTCAACCACAGCCCGCAATTTGCGCCGGTTCTGCATCCGACCCTTGAAACCGGCGTCGAGGCATTGGTCGTGGGTGCTCTGGCGTGGCTGGGTGCAAGCTCGTGCCTTGCGGGTTGAGGACGCCGCTTCGTGCTTTCGGCCCGGTGCGCTAAGAGTTCGCGGATGGGGCCGCCATGATCACCATTGAGACCTTCGTGCATATCCTTGACCTGGGGGGCACCTTCGTTTTTGCGATCAGCGGGGCGCTCGCCGCAGTCAATCGCCGGCTCGACATTTTTGGCATTCTCGTTCTGTCCTTCGTTGCCGGCAACTTCGGCGGGATTACCCGCGATCTGCTGATCGGTGCGGTGCCCCCGGCCGCCCTGACCGATGGCCGGTATTTGCTGGTTTCGGTCCTGGCCGGACTGATCACCTTCTTCTCTTACAGAGGCGTCGACAGGCTACGCAGCCCGGTGCTTCTGTTCGATGCGGTAGGCCTTGCATTCTTCGCCGTTGCGGGGGCGCAAAAGGCGATCGCGTTCGGATTGAGCCCGGTGATGGCGGCGCTTCTGGGCATGCTGACCGGCATCGGCGGCGGCATGACGCGCGA
>Ga0209963_1000529_pt1 | contig 51702 bp, 49 predicted proteins | sample ThiBio_1000_biof_2_FD_183957 | JGI IMG/M metagenome (GOLD analysis project Ga0209963, IMG submission 183957) | Wastewater bioreactor microbial communities from Cape Town, South Africa - Thiocy_cont_1000_biof (SPAdes) | ecosystem: Engineered > Bioreactor > Thiocyanate-remediating >...
GCGCCTGCTGCGGGCCGATCGACACGACGATGATCTCTTCCGCCTTGCCGGCTTCCTTCAGCCGGATCGCTTCCTCGACCGCGATCTCGTCAAACGGGTTCATCGCCATCTTGACGTTCGCAAGCTCGACGCCCGAACCGTCAGACTTGACGCGAACCTTAACGTTCGCGTCCACAACCCGCTTTACGGGCACCAAGATCTTCATTTGCCTGTCACCTCTTCAAGATCGTCGGGCGCGCTATAGCAGCGTGTGCCCTTTCAGAGTTGTCGAAAGCCGACATTTCCGGCGGAAATTGTGGTCTTCGGCCGCCGCGGTGGTAGCGAAGAGCTTCCGTAGTTGCGGCGATAGCGCTCGTCAATATCCGCAAGCCCATCAAATCGGTTCAGTCGGAACCGGGCGCGCTCCCCCGACCCCAGCGGTGCGGCGGCGGCGCGGCCGGCCGTGGGTCCGGCTCGGCCACGCCGGGCGTGGGATCGGAAGGGGCGTCCGGCTCGACGTCGGCCGGCGCCAGAAGAGGCACGCCGCGGCTGCGCAGGACGACCACCAGCACCGCTCCCGCGATGATGCCGCCGACATGGCAGGCCCACGAGATCTGGTCCTCGCCTCCGGCGGCGAACATGACGATCTGGAACACGATCCACAGAAGAAGCGGGATGAAAGCGGGGATACGCAACGGAATGCGGGCGAGAAAGAGCACCCAGACCTTCACCCGGGGATAGAGGATCAGGTAGGCGGTGACGACGCCGGCTATGGCGCCGGAGGCGCCGATCAGCGGCACCTGTGAATCCCACGCCACCAGGCCCTGGAAGAAGGCGCCGGCGACGGCGCAGGCAAGGTAGAAGATGAGGTAGCGCAAGTGGCCGAGCGCATCCTCGACATTGTCGCCGAACACCCACAGGAACAGCATGTTGCCGCCGAGATGGAAGATGTCGGCGTGCAGGAACGAATAGGTGAGGTAGCTCAGGCTCTCGGGGATGACGACGAAGCGCGGGTCGAGCTGCGCGGTGTGGTGGACCACGGACGGGATGTAGCCGAGGCCGAGCACGGCGGCATTGGTGAACTGCTCGCCGCCCACCGTCGTGGCCAGATAGGCCAGCGCGTTGACCACGATCAGACCGATGGTCACATATTGCAGCCTGATATGCCGCAGTCTGTTGGTATCGTAGAGCGGGATGAACATCGGCGGCCTGCTATTTCCGCCGCACGGCAGCCGTCAGCGGTTCTTGCCCGGAACCCATAACACGTCGGCGTTTCCATTGTCATTGACCGCCCTGGCGGCGACAAACAGGAAATCCGAGACGCGGTTGATGTATTTCAGCCCGTCACGGTTGACGTGCTCGCCGGGATCCTGCGCCAGTGCCACCATCAGCCGTTCGGCGCGGCGGGCCACGGTGCGGGCAAGGTGAAGCGCCGCCGCCGCCGGTGTGCCGCCGTTCAGCACGAAGGACCTCAGCGGCTGCAGGTTCTTGTTGAGCAGGTCGATGTCCTTTTCCACGCGGTCGGTCTGCGCGGCGGTGATGCGAAGCGGCTCGTATTCCAGCGGCTTGCCGTCGTCGGGCACAGCAAGGTCGGCGCCGAGATCGAACAGGTCGTTCTGGATGCGCGACAGCATGGCGTCGATCGCAGGGTGGGTGGCGCCGGTGTGCAGGCGGGCCATGCCGATGCAGGCATTGGTCTCGTCGACCGTGCCATAGGCCTCGACGCGCGGATCCGATTTCAATCGCCTTTCGCCGGTGCCGAGCCCGGTCGTGCCGTCGTCGCCGGTGCGGGTGTAGATCTTGTTCAGCTTGACCATGCGTGGCTTTCCTTCCCGGCAGTGGTCACTTGCGGGTCAGATACACGACCAGCAGGATCAGCACCAAGGCCACGAACTGCAACAGCACGCGCGCCTGCATCAGCTTGTTCGAGGTGACGCCGGAGCCGCCGCGCATCATGTTGATAAGGCCACGGATCAACACCACCACCACGGCGAACATGGCGATGATGATGAGGATTTTCAGGGCTGTGACCATGGGTTCTGTCCGGTTCGGTTGTGTTCAGGCGCTGCTGTGCGAGGGATGGCAGCCACCGGTTCGAAAGGCGTGCGGGCGAGTGCGGCGACGACACCGAGCACCAGCGTTAACACATAGCGCGCATCGCCGCGCCGCGACAGAAGCGCAACTTTTCCGACCGAAGCAGCGTTAGTCAGTCCAAGGGTTGCCATTTCCCGCATTCCCTTCCCATATTCGCCGCACCGAGACAATCGAAGGGAGCGCGGGTCCTTGCTGCGGAATATCGTTGCCCTGCGGCGCGTGCTCTATGACGCTGTCGGCCATTTCAACACCGACGACGGATGGGCGATGGCCAGTCACCTGGCGATCACCTCGCTGATGGCACTGTTTCCGTTCCTGATCTTCGCCACCACGCTGGGCAGTTTCCTGGGCGCCAGCGCCTTCGCCGACACCGCGGTGCACCTGGTCTTCGACACCTGGCCGGAACAGATCGCCAAGCCGATCGCCATCGAGGTGCAGAACGTGCTGACAGTCAGGCGTACCGACCTTCTGACCTATGGCGTCGTGCTTGCCGCCTACTTCGCCTCGAACGGCATCGAGGCGCTGCGCACCTCACTCAACCGCGCTTATCGGGTCACCGAAACGAGGGGCTTCATCCACCGAAGAGTGCAGAGCATCATCTTCGTGCTCATCGCCACGGCCTGTTTCCTGGCGATCAGCTTGCTTCTGGTGTTCGCGCCGCTGCTGGGAAGGCTGGCGGAGGCGCGTTTCGAGTGGATAAAGCCCTACATGGGAACGATCACCATTTGGCGCTACGTCATCGCCTCGACGGTGATCGTCATCGGCCTGTTCGCGGTGCACATCTGGCTGCCGGCCGGCAAGCGCCGCTTCGTTTCCATCGTCCCCGGCATCATCTTCACGCTGGTCGCCTGGCTGGTCGGGTCGACCATCTTCGCCACCTATCTCGACCATTTCTCGTCCTATGTGACGACCTATGCGGGGCTGGCCTCGATCATGATCGCGGTGGTCTTCCTCTACATCATTTCCGCCATCTTCATTCTCGGCGGCGAGCTCAACGCCGCGATCAGCCGCTATCTGGAGGCGCGCGCCAGAGTGGGGTGAAGCTTTCCGCCGAGGCGCCCTACCGGGTTCAGGCCTTGCTCGGCTGCAGCCTCTGCTGGCGGTTGGTCGCCAGGCCGACGCCCAGCGTGGCGATCGCCATGCCGGCGATCTGGACGAGGTTGAGCTGTTCGCCGAACAGCGCCCAGGCGATCAGCGCGGTTACTGCCGGAACAAGGTAGAACAGCGAGGCGACCTTCGACATCTCGCCGTCTCGGATCATCAGCATCAGTAGGAAGATGGCGCCGATCGACAGCACCAGCACCAGCCACGCCATGGCGAAGATGAGCTCGCCATTGATGACGACCGTGCGGGTCTCGAAGGCAAGCGAGGCGAGGATCATCACCGCGCTGCCGCCGACATACTGCCACATGGTGGCGGCCACCAGGTCGCCGCCGGACGCGAAGCGCTTCTGCCAGATCGTGCCGGCGCTCATGCCGAGCACCGAAATGAAGGACGCGGTCAGCGTCGCCGCCGTCACGCCGCCGCCGAGCGCGCCGAGCTTCGGCCACAGCACGATCACCACGCCGATCAGGCCGACGGCGAGCCCAGCCCAGTGGCGCGGCAGGATGGCCTCGCCGAGGATCTTGCCCGCCAGCACCGCCGTGATCAGCGGCTGCAGGCCGACGATCAGGGCCGAGAGCCCGGCCGGCATGCCACGATGGATAGCCCAGAAGACGGCGCCCAGATAGACGCCGTGCATCAAAACGCCGGCGCCGGCCGCGTGCAGGGCCTCGGACCGGGTCGCGCGCGCCGGCCCGCGCAGCAGCATCAGCCCCGCCATCAGCAGCGCCGCGATGACGAAGCGCGCCGCCAGGAAGGTGAACGGCTCGGCCCAGGGCATGGCATAGCGCGCGCCGATGAAGCCGGTCGCCCACAGCACGACGAAGGTTGCGGGGATGAGCCGCTTGATGTTGTCCATTCCAGCCCGACCGATCGCCCAGCGTTGTTCGAGCGATGCTCTAGTCCGGTTCGGGATGGCGTGCAAAACGAAACCGTTGATCCATGCATCACCGGAATTCAACGATCGCGACCGTATCCGAGGTCAGAGGTCGACCATCCGCCGCACCTCCTGAGGCGTGACGCCTGCCTGGCGCAGGGCGAAAAGCCCGGTGTCCTTCAGGCTTTTGGAGAGCTTGCGCCCGTCCGGCCCGAGAACCAGGCGGTGATGGTAATAGCCGGGCGCCGCGAGGCCGAGCAGTTCCTGCAGCAGGCGTTGCACCGCCGTGGCCAGATAGAGATCCTGGCCGCGCACGACATGGCTGATCTCCTGCAGCGCATCGTCGAGGACAACGGCGACGTGATAGCTGGTCGGGATGTCGCGTCGCGCCACGATCACGTCACCCCAGGCCAGCGGATCGGCCTCGACGGTTCGCGTCGCCGAAAGCGTCTCGTCCGTGAATTCGCGCCAGGACAGAGCCCTGCCGACGCGCGCCAGGGCGGCGGCGGTGTCCAGCCGCCAGGCAAAGGGCTCGTCCGCGGCGATACGGCGCTTGCGCTCGCTCGACGGCAGCGCCTTGTCGGCGTCGGGGTAGAGCGGCACACCGTCGGGGTCGCGTGGCCAGTCGCGGCCGCGCCGTTCGCTCTCGGCGATCAGCGCGCGGATCTCGCCACGGCTCATGAAGGCAGGATAGACGAGCTCCTCGCGGATGAGGCCTGCCAGGGCTGCCTCATAGGCGTCGAAATGCTCGGACTGGCGCCTCACCGGCCTTTCCCAATCGAGACCGAGCCATTCCAGATCACGATAGATGCCGGCTTCGAGCTGCGGCGTGCAACGCGTGGTGTCGATGTCCTCGATGCGCAGAAGCAGGCGCGCGCCCATGGCCTTGGCCAGGCGCTGATTGAGCAGCGCCGAATAGGCATGGCCAAGGTGCAGCTCGCCATTGGGGCTCGGCGCGAAGCGAAATGTCAGGAGCGTCATCTTCGGGCGGCAATCATGCTGTGCGGCTCTTTCGGCCGTTGCTACTGTGCGGCGCATTCGCGCTTGAGCCCGAAGATCGGGATCGATTTTCAGAAAGGATCATGCGCCACATCGATGTATTAGAGCGTCCCTTGCGCGTCCGAAAGGATGCACGGCGCGCTCGTCGGCAAGGATATCATGCAACGCATCGCGACACTGGACGACATAGGGCGAGGGCTGGATGCGCTCTGCATCATCGACCCGCGCCTGGCAAAGGTGCGCGACATGGCTGGCGAGGTGCCGCTGCGGCTGTCCGAGCCGGGCTTCCGCAGCCTGGCCTCCATCATCGTCTCGCAGCAAGTGTCGCGCGCCAGCGCCGACGCCATTTTCGGCCGGCTGGTCGGTCTCGTCGACCCGCTGACGCCGCAGGCGATCCTGGCTGCCGGGGAGGACGTCTTCCGCGAGGCGGGGCTGTCGCGGCCGAAGCAGCGCGGGCTGCTCGCCGTTTCGCAGGCCGTGGTCGACGGGCTCGACCTTCACCATCTGTGCTCGCTCGACGCCGCCGACGCGATCACGGCGATGACGGCCGTTTCCGGCATCGGGCCGTGGACGGCCGAGGTCTACCTGCTGTTCGCGGCCGGCCATCCCGACATCTTCCCCGCGCGTGATGTCGCGTTGCAAACGGCCGTCGGCCATGCGCTCGGCATCGATCCGCGCCCGCCGGAGAAAACGCTGATCCGGCTGGCCGAATCATGGAGCCCGTGGCGGGGTGTCGCATCGCGGCTTTTCTGGGCCTACTACCGCGAAACCCGGGGCAGGGACGGCGCGCCGCCTTCCGAGAGCCTCGAAAAAGCGTGAAAATCATGCATTTTTGATGCCTCGCTTGTTAGACAAGCCGCTTCACATCCCTGTCATGTCGGGCTTACAGTATCCGCGCCAATCGGTTGCTGCGCCGCGCATGCATTTTTGGACAGGCACGGAACGCTGCAGGACTTTTTGAAGTTGCGCGTGATCCTCGCGAAGATCGGTCGATTTTCGTGGTCATGCGCGGGACAAGGAGGTCAACGACGTGACGGTTGCCGTATCTCCGGATGGGCTTCCAGCACTGGTGCTGAATGCGGACTACCGTCCGCTCAGCTATTACCCGCTGTCGCTCTGGTCATGGCAGGACGCCATCAAGGCGGTCTTCCTCGACCGGGTCAACATCGTGGCCGAATACGAGCAGGCTGTGTCCTCGCCGACCTTCTCCATGCGGCTGCCGAGCGTGGTCAGCCTCAAGGCCTATGTGAAGCCGTCTCGGCATCCGGCCTTCACGCGTTTCAACGTCTTCCTGCGCGACCGCTTCCAGTGCCAGTATTGCGGCACGCCAGACGACCTGACCTTCGATCACGTCATCCCCCGCCATCGCGGTGGCGCGACGACGTGGGAGAATGTCGTGGCCGCCTGCTCGCCCTGCAATCTCAGGAAGGGCGGCATGATGCCGTCGCAGGCCAAGATGTGGCCGCTGCAGAAGCCGTACCAGCCGACGGTGCACGACCTGCACAACAACGGCCGCCTGTTCCCGCCCAACCATCTGCATGAAAGCTGGATGGATTATCTGTACTGGGATGTCGAACTGGAACCTTGAGATCGTCCGATAATTCGGGAGGCTGGCCACCTGAAGCGATTTCCTGCGCTTCCGGTGCTCACGTACTGCACGTACGCTCCGCTCCGGTTCTCGCAAATCACTTCATCCGACTCAGTTTGCCGAATTCTTGAACGACCTCACGCGGTGCCGTGATGTGTTCAGTCGCGCGACAGCGCGCCACGGAAGGCGACCACCGCGAGCACGAAACTAGCGATGGCGTTCCAGCCTGCCAGCGACAGGCCGAGGATGCGCAGCGCGGCCTTGTCGCAGGAGGGCGGCACGAACTTGTCGAGCGCGTCGAGCACGCCCTTGCCGCCGGTGTCGACCGGGCCGGCGCCGGCCGTGCAGTCGGTCGGGCCCGGCCACCACGCCCATTCCACGCCGGAATGATAGACGCCGAGATAGAGGCCGTAGAGCATCAGCAGGCCACCGATCGCCAGCAGGCCGCGCGTCACCCAGACAGGCGCGCGCAGGGCCGACGCCAGCACCGCCAGCAGCATCAGGGGCACGCCGACATAATAGGGGGTGCGCTGTTCCAGGCAGAGGTGGCAGGGGATGTAGCCGCCAATGTACTGGAAGCCCAGGGCGGAGCCGACCGTGGCGGCCATGGCCACGGCGAGGAACAGGGCGGTCATTGTCCGCTGGCGGCCGGTGTTGGCATTCATCGTCGCTGTCATCGATCTCTTCCGCGTTTAGCTGGGCGCGTTCAGTGGGCGTATTTGACGACGATATAGAGCAAAATCAGGGCAGCGGCGGCGGCTCCCGCGATGAGGCCGAGACGCTTCTCGATGAACTCGCGGATCTGTTCGCCATAGCGGCGCAGCAGCCAGGCAAGGAACAGGAAACGCGCGCCGCGCGCCACGATCGCCAGGCCGATGAACAGCAGCAGCGGAACGCCGATGACACCCGACAGGATGGTCACCACCTTGATCGGCGGCAGGTGGGCGAGACCTGATGTAACCAGCATCAGGACGATGAAGCCGACACCCGCCGAGGTGCGCAGATGTTCGAATTCGTCGTACTTGCCGTAGAATTCGAGGATCGGCTTGGCCAGCGCGTCGTAGGCGTAATGGCCGATGAACCAGCCGGCGATGCCGCCGAGCACGGAAGCAACGGTGGCGACCAGGGCGTAGCGATAGGCCCGCTCGGGCCGTGACAGCGCCATCGGCAGGTAGAGCACATCGGCGGGCACGAGGAACACCGAGCTTTCGACGAAGGCGATGAAAGCCAGCCACCACTCGGCCGATTTTCTTCCCGCCAGCGACAGGGTCCAGTCGTAAAGTCCGCGAAGCATCGGTTCTCCTAGTGCATGTCGTGCGGAACGGCGCAGCGGTTTTCGGGTACTGGCATGCATGAGACAAGGCCTCAAAGCGCCGCAGCCCGGCTTTTCGGCCGGCGCGCTTCAAGATGCCGCCTGTCCGAGCCTGCTTAGAAAGATTTTCCGCGCCGCACAATGGCGGCGCCTTCACGAAATTGAATGATCGGGGCTGATCATGAGCGGAACCCGAACTGGCCAGTTGACGAACCGGCCTCCAACCGTATAGTCCGCGCCCATCCAGGCTGTCCGGCCTGAGCCCCTATGGCGGAATTGGTAGACGCGCTCGACTCAAAATCGAGTTCCGCAAGGAGTGCTGGTTCGATCCCGGCTAGGGGCACCATCAGCCTTTGATTGGCTGACCGGTTTTGCTGGTGCCGGAGCCGGCTCTAATCAAAAATGAGATAGCCCGAAGGGTATCCGTAGCTGCAAAACGGCTTCTTGATTGCGGGCGGTTCCGAAGCTGGTATCTCTTGCGGATGGACAGGGACACAGCGGGGCGCACCGCCCTCATCAACGCGACTATTGACCGCGAGAGGGTGAAAGCGCAGCGCTTGCTGGAGAGCGGTGCCGATCCCAACGCGGTCGACAAGGCAGGTTGGTCCGCCTTGCACTTCGCGGCCCAGAATTGCGATGCGGAGCTGGTTCAGTTGCTTGTCCGAGCCGGAGCTGCGCTGGAAACGCAAGATGGCAACGGCAACAGCCCTTTGTGGCGCGCGGTAATGTCTTATCGGGGTGGTGCCGAAGCCATTACGCCTCTGTTGAACGCCGGGGCGAACCCCGATGCGGCGAACCTCCACGGCGTAAGTCCACGGTCCTTGGCGTCTACCGTCGCAAACTACGACACCGCGAAGTTCTTTGAGGCATAGGCTCCCTCGCCGTCCGGGAACCTCAGTGCTTGTCAGTCGTCCCGGGCATAGGGAGAAATCCGCTCAGTTGGTGAGGCCGGCGAGCAGCCCTTCTTCCTGGTAGATGGTCACCCAGTGGCCGGTGTTGTCGATCGCCTGGCGCTTCAGGTAGTGGTAGGGCGTCTTGGTCCAGTTCTTCACGTCATCCGTCAGATTGTCGAGGATGAAGTCGCCCTTGTCGGTACGCACGGTGACGATCGCGTGGCCTTCGCCGTCGGGCAGCCGCACCACCGTCATCAGGAGGTCGGCGAGCGAGATGCCCTTGCGCATCAGTTCGCGCCGCTTTTCAAGCGCGTAATGCTCGCAGTTGCCCTTGTTGTCGTCGGGATAGTTCCAGTACTGGATGACGCCGTAGTGGTCCATATCGCTGACCGGCTGCACCCGGTGGTTGACCGAGAGGTTGATGCCGACGATCTCGTCCCAAAGCTTGCGGGTCATGTGCAGCGGCTTCAGGTCGGTCGGCCGGATCGAGCATTCGGCGGGGCGCCGCTTGCAGAAATCGTAATGGCCGATAGGCTGCGACGTGATCCCGCCGGTGGCCATCGAAACGCCGGCAAGAGCGCCGGAAATGCTCCAGCCCGATGCCAGCAGGCAAAAGGCGATTGCGCTACGCAGGACAATCCGGCGCACGACCGAGAAGGTTGCCATTGCATCCCCGTGTCAGGTTGCGAGTGTTAACGAAACGTTAAAATGCCACCGATCCCGGAGTCAATTCGTGCAAGGGCACGCGCTCGGAATTGTTACTGGAGATGGTTAAGAAGCGGCTGCGACGTTACGGGCAAGGCTCGCGTGTGCACTGGGCGCGGCCATCGGGCCCCCTGTCAAGCCTATGAAATCATTTGACTATTCGCGCCGTTCTTATCATGGCGAGCGTCTCGCGACAGCGCGTCTCGACGTTGTCGCGCGGCTGCGCCGTCAGCGCATGTTACCGGTATGGCCCTGCGAATAGCGCCCCGGCTGCGGCCAGACGGTGAGGCCGTGCGGCTCGACTCCGACCCGGATCTTCGTCACCGCGCCGGAGGTGGTGTCGACCATGTAGACCTCGCTGTCGAAGCGGCCGGACAGCCAAAGCTGCTTGCCGTCGGCGCTGACATTGCCCATGTCCGGGCTGCCGCCGCCGGGTATCGGCCACTGCGCGACGACCGAGCGGGTGTCGAAGTCGATCACCGTCACGCTGCCCGGCCCCCTGGCGCGGCCCTGCTCCATCTTGTGCGAGCCGCGGTTGGAGACGTAGAGCCGTTTGCCGTCGCGGCTGACGACGAAACCGTGCGCGCCGATGCCGGTGGGGATGAAGCCGATCTCCTTGAAGCTGTCGCCATCGACGAGGAACACCCCGTCATTCATCATGTCGGCGACGTAGAAGACCTTGCCATCGGGCGACAGCCTTATGTCCTGCGGCATGCCCATCTTTGAGAAGTCGAGATGGCCGAGCACCTTCTGGTTCTTCAGATCGATCTTGGCGAGACCGCCCATGCCGTATTCGCAGGTGAAGATCGCGTAGGAGCCGTCGACCGAGAAGTCGGCGTGGTTGATGCCCGGGCAGGTCGGCGTCGGGATGGTCGCTTTCAGCGCCATCGTCTGCGGATCGCGCAGGTCGAGCTGCTTGTAGGCTTCATCGACAATGATCGCCGAACTGCCGTCCGGCATGAAGTACATGTTGTAGGGGTCCTGCACGGGAATGGTCTTCCCCGCCTTGGCGGTCAGCGGGTCGATCGGCGTCAGGCTGCCATTGGTTCCCGTGCCGTTGTTGGCCACCCAGAGGGTCTTGAGATCCCAGGACGGCACCACGTGCTGCGGCTTGCTGCCGACACTGAGCCTGTCGACCTCCTTGAGCGCGACGGGATCGACGACCGAGACGCTGTTGGACGATCGGTTGGGAACGTAGACACGCGACAGCGCGCCAGCGGTGGCCGGGCTCAGATGATCCGCTCCGGTCTCGGCATAGATGTTGACCGGCTTCGGCCCGGCGGCGGGTGGCGGGGCCACGGCAGGCGGGGGCGCGACGGCCGGGGCCGCCGCCGGGGCGGCGGGTGGGGCGCTGCAGTCTTCCGGGCACGTTCCGGCTCGGGCCTGCGACGCCGAAAACGCCAGCAGCAGGGCAAGCGGCGCCATGAAACGGATGGAATGCAAGGAAGGCCTCTTCATTTGGGCTGTTTCGCGACGAAGCCGCGGATAGCGTCGACCGTGCCGTCGACGATCAGGTCTATGCCGAGCTGGCCGAATTCGGCGGACGAACGCGCCGGGTCGCCGCCATAGACGCCGTCGGCGGCGCCGAGCTTCGGGGGAGCCGAAAGTCGCTCCTGGCGCACCATGGACGGATCGACGGCGAGCATCAGCGACGTGTCGGCGAGGCCCGCATGCGTGCCGATCTCGGACTCCCTGGCGCCCGCAGCCAGTAGTTTCCGCGTATAGGGGGCCTGCGCCAGCCGGTAGTAGTCGAGCGCCGCGAAGACCCGCACCGGGGTCTTCTTCCACTCGGCGTTGAGACGATCGGCGACGTGGCTTTCGTCGGCCTGGTAGCCGCCATGGTCGCCGATCAGCACGATCGTCGTGAAGCCATGCAGCTTGAAGCTCCTCGCGGCGGATTCGAGCAATTGTTCGAACAGCTTGTCGCTCACGGTGATGGTGCCGGGAAAGCGCATGTGCTGCGTCGGCGGATCGATCGTGCCTTCCGGAACATAGGCAATGACCGGCGCCACGAGCGCATTGCCCAGCCGTTCGGCGATCTTCTCGGCGAGAAATTTCACCCGGACATTGTGCTTGCCCAGCGCCATGGCCGGGCCGCTCTGCTCGGTGCCGCCGATCGGCACGATGATGGTTGTGGCTCCCCCGGCGATGCGGTCGCGCAGTTCCGTCCAGGTCTGGTCCTCGAGGAAGACCGATGCATGGGCGGGAGCAGCCGCCATGACGAGCGAGAGGGCGACAGCGACCCCCGTCACCACTGCCCGCCAACTGTCCCCGCCCGGCTTGTGCATCCGTCAGCGTCCCAGCAGGCTTTTCATGCGATTGCGCAGGATGCGCGCCATGTTGCGGGTCTCCCGGTAGAGATGCAACTGCGAGGCGGCCTGCCGGGCGAGGCGGTCCGCATCCGGCAAAAGGCCGATGACCAGAGTGCCGACCGGCTTGCGCTCCGACCACAGCCTGCTCATCACCGGATGGTCGGGCACGGCACAGGAATCGCTCATGGTGATGTTGGGGTCGTCGAGGTGCTGCTTCGTCACCTCGATCATCAGCAGCGTGCCCGGGGAGTACGAGGCGAGCGTCTCGTCATAGGCCGTCTTCCAGGTGTAGGCGACACCCGCCTCGACGAACACGATCAGGCTGGCGATGACGCGGTCGTCGAGCGTCAGGGCATGGATGCGGCACATGTCCTGTTCGGCCAGGCGGTGCACGGCTTCGCGCGCGAAGGCGGCGCGATAGCGGTCGATCGCCATGGCGGTGCGTTCCCGCCCCTTCCAGCCGGCCGCCTCCAGGGTGAGGAAGCTCTCGATGGCGTGGCGGATGTCCTCGGGGCCGCGTGCCGTGGTGTGTTCGAGCCGGCCGAGATCGCCGAGGCGACGCTTCAGGCGACGGAATTCGCGATAGTGGTGGGCGCGCAGCGACTCCTTGAGATAGGCGTCGCCGTCGAGCGGGCTTTCCAGGGTGGGCCGCTCGACCTGGCCGGTGGTCACCAGCGTCAGGCCGCGCGTGTCCGCCATGCTGGCAAGCAGGCTCGCCACGGGACCGTCGAGCCTGAGATCGGGCAGCACGAAGACCTTGGGCAGCTTCAGATGCGGCCTCGACAGCATCGAGAAGAAATCCTCGATGACGCCGACCGGGTCGTCACGGTCGATCAGCGGCGTGCCCAGCGGTCCGAACGGACTTGCCCAGGTGCGCATGACGGGGACGCCGAGCGGCACGGCGGGCCGCTCAACCGAGAAAGGCACCAGCAGGCGAAGGCGGTTGCGGTATTCGTCGCCGTCGCGAATGACGGCGAGCCGCACCTCGCGGTCCTCCAGCCTGGGCATGGCCGGGGCCAGGAAGCGCGGATTGAAGAAGACGTTGGGCTCGATCGTGCGGGCGCAGAGATAGTCCAGTTCCTCGACCAGGTCGAAGCCCGCCGAGGCCGGGTAGACGGCAAGCTTGCGCTCCGGCCGGTTGTTGGCGAGGAGCTCGAGATGGGCGGGGTCGGGTTCGCGGGCAAGGCCGGCGAGGCCGGACACCATGGCGCCGGCCGGACCTCCGCTGGTTTCCTCGATCAGCGGAACGGCGGCCATCACGCGGCTCCCTTCGCGGGCGGCGTGCGGCCGGCCATGCCGCGTGGCATGGCGCGGAAACAGTCGAGCAAAAGCGTCGCGCGCAGCGCAAGACGCTGCGGCATGAACCGCCCGGCTGTGGTCGCCGCGGAAAAGCGCACGCAGTACTCTCCGTTTTCCGCCTCTTTCTAGACGGTTGTGTCTATCTAAAACACATTAAAAAACGGTTGGGCGAGGCTTTGTGCAAGCGGACGGAGCAGGATGGAAATCGCTTTCCATCGCCGTCGCCTGTGTCCGGCGCGTTTCTTCGGCAATTGTCATGTTGCGAAGTGCGGCCGCCGTCGCGCGGCAGCGCGCGATCCCGGGATTACTGTTTGAGGGATCAGCGAAGGCCGGGCTCTCGCCCGGCCTTGCAGGTCACATTTCCCCGCGAAAGCGGAGAAGGATCAGGCGAACGCGCCGTGGCAGTGCTTGTACTTCTTGCCGGAGCCGCAGGGGCATGCCTCGTTGCGGCCGACCTTGCCCCAGGTCGAGGGGTTCTTCGGGTCGCGATCCTCGGGCGCCACGACCGCGCCTTGCTCCTGGCGGACCAGAAGCGCGGTATCGCCGCCGAAATCGTCCTCGCCCGTGCTGCCGTCGATGTGGCTGCCGAACATGTCAGGCGCTTCGGGAGGCGGGGCCTCCGCCGCCTGGCGGACCAGCTCCACGCGCATCAACTGCGCGGTGACGGCCTGGCGCAGATTGCCCAGCATTGCCTGGAACAGTTCGAACGCCTCGCTCTTGTACTCCTGCAGCGGATCGCGCTGGGCGTAGCCGCGGAAGCCGACCACAGAGCGCAGATGGTCGAGGTTAACGATGTGCTCGCGCCACAAGTGGTCGAGCGTCTGCAGCACGACCGAGCGCTCGACATAGGCCATGACCTCGGGGCCGAAGCGCTCGGCGCGCTCCTTGGCCGCGGCATCGGCTGCCTCTGTGATGCGTTCGCGGATGTCGTCCTCGGCGATGCCTTCTTCCTTGACCCATTCCTCGATCGGCAGGTCGAGGTTGAGATATTCGGCGACCTCGCCCTTCAGTCCGTCGACGTTCCACTGCTCGGCATAGGCGTTCTCGGGAATGTTCTTGGCGACGATTTCCTCGATGACGCCTTCGCGCATCTCATTGACCGTCTCGGTCAGGCCCTCGCCGTCCATCAGTTCGATGCGCTGCTCGAACACCACCTTGCGCTGGTCGTTCGACACGTCGTCGTATTTCAGGAGGTTCTTGCGGATGTCGAAGTTGCGCGCCTCGACCTTCTTCTGCGCCTTCTCCAGCGCCTTGTTGATCCAGGGATGGATGATCGCCTCGTCTTCCTTGAGGCCGAGCTTCTGCAGCATGCCGTCCATGCGGTCGGAGCCGAAGATGCGCATCAGGTCGTCCTGCAGCGACAGGAAGAACTTCGAGCGGCCCGGGTCGCCCTGGCGGCCGGAGCGGCCGCGCAGCTGGTTGTCGATGCGGCGCGATTCATGGCGCTCGGTGGCGAGCACGTAGAGGCCGCCGGCGGCGAGCGCCTTTTCCTTCAGCCGCTCGACATCGGCCTGGATTTCCTTTTCCCGCGCCTCGCGCTCGGGGCCGGCCGGCATGTCGCCCAGCTCCTCGGCGATGCGCATCTCGGCATTGCCGCCGAGCTTGATGTCGGTGCCGCGGCCTGCCATGTTGGTGGCGATGGTGATGGCGCCGGGCTTGCCGGCCTGCGAAACGATGGCGGCTTCGCGCTCGTGGTGACGGGCGTTCAGGACCTCGAAGTCCTTGAAACCTTCCTTGCGCAGGCGATCGGCCAGATATTCCGACTTCTCGATCGAGGTGGTGCCGACAAGAGTGGGCTGGCCCCGGCTGTGGGCTTCCCGGATCTCCTTGACGATCGCCTTGTACTTCTCGTCAACCGTCCGGTAGACCTCGTCGTCCTCGTCCTTGCGGGCGACCGGCAGGTTGGTCGGGATCTCGGTGACCTCGAGATTGTAGATGTTGCCGAATTCCTCGGCCTCGGTCAGCGCCGTGCCGGTCATGCCGGCGAGCTTCTTGTAGAGGCGGAAGTAGTTCTGGAAGGTGACGGAGGCGAGCGTCTGGTTCTCCGGCTGGATCTGGACGTGCTCCTTGGCCTCCAGCGCCTGGTGCAGGCCTTCCGAATAGCGCCGGCCAGGCATCATGCGGCCGGTGAACTCGTCGATGATGACGATCTCGCCGTTGCGCACGATGTAGTCCTTGTCGCGCTGGAACAGGCGGTGCGCCTTGAGCGCGTTGTTGACGTGGTGGACGATGGCGACGTTCTCGACGTCGTAAAGCGCGGCGCCCTTGAGCAGGTTGGCCTGGCGAAGCATGCCTTCCAGCTTCTCGGTGCCTTCCTCGGTGAAGATCGCCGTCTTCTGCTTCTCGTCGACCTCATAGTCCTGCGGCTGCAGCTGGATGATGAAGGCGTCGATGGTGTTGTACATTTCCGAGCGGTCCTCGAGCGGACCGGAAATGATCAGCGGCGTGCGCGCTTCGTCGACCAGGATGGAGTCGACCTCGTCGACGATGGCGTAGTTGTGTCCGCGCTGCACCATCTGCGCGCGCTCATACTTCATGTTGTCGCGCAGGTAGTCGAAGCCGAGCTCGTTGTTGGTGGCGTAGGTGACGTCGGCGGCGTAGGCCTCCCGGCGCTCCTCGTCGGAAAGACCGTGAACGATGATGCCGACGGTAAGTCCGAGGAATCTGTAGACCCGGCCCATCCATTCGGCGTCGCGGCTGGCCAGATAGTCGTTGACGGTGACGACGTGGACGCCCTTGCCGGTCAGGGCGTTGAGGTAGACGGGCAGTGTCGCCACCAGCGTCTTGCCCTCGCCGGTGCGCATCTCGGCGATGCCGCCATTGTGCAGCACCATGCTGCCGATGAGCTGGACGTCGAACGGGCGCATGCCAAGCACGCGGCGGGCCGCCTCGCGCACGGTGGCGAAGGCCGGTATCAGCAGGTCGTCGAGATCGGCGCCGTTGGCGAGTTGCTCACGAAACTTCGCGGTGCGTCCGGTAAGCTCCGCGTCGGAGAGCGCCCGCATCTCGTTTTCCATGGCGTTGATCGCCTGGACCCGCGGCCTGGTCGATTTGACCCGACGGTCGTTGGAAGAGCCGAAAACCTTACGCGCCAGAGCGCCGAGACTGACCATCCAATGGTCCTTTCGATAGCATTCCTGATCATGTCGACGGGCACCGGCTGGTTCCGTCACTTCCACGTGAACGCGGACAAACGCCAATAGCGCCCGGAAAACGGTTCTGGACGCAAAGTCGTTGGACAGATAAGAGGGGCCTCAACTGATGTCAACGCCGCGTTGGCCCAGCCGGACGCGCCAAATTCCGCCACAATCAGGCTGATTTGAAGGCGTTCCGCCCCTGTAATCCCTCACCGGAGTCATCTTATGTCCCTGTTGTTCCGCCGCGCGTCGCTCGCCAGCCTCGGCCTGGCCTTCGGACTGTCGGCATTTTCGCTGTCGCCGCTGATGGCGCAGGAAACCGCGCCCGCCCAGACCGACGCGGCCGCGCCGGCGGCAAAGCCGGTCGATCCCAATGCCGTGGTGGCCACCATCAACGGCCAGCCGCTGACCGAGGCCGACCTTGCGATGGCTGAAGGCGAGCTGTCGCAGCAGTTCGCGCAGTTGCCGCCCGAGCAGCGCCGCGCCGCCGCGCTTTCGGCGGCGATCGAGATCCGTGTCATGGCGAACCAGGCTGTCGCCACCGGCCTCGACAAGGATCCCGACTTCCAGCGCCGCATGGCCTTCCTGCAGCAGCGCGCGCTGCATGGCGAGATGGTCGAGAAGGGCGTGGTCGACAAGGTGACCGACGCCGAGGTGCGCGCCCGCTACGACCAGGAGATCGCCAACACGCCGCCGGTCAACGAAGTGCATGCCCGTCACATCCTCGTGAAGACGAAGGAAGAGGCCGAGGCGATCATCAAGCAGCTCGACGGCGGCGCCGATTTCCAGAAGCTCGCCAACGAGCACACCAGCGATCCGAGCGGCAAGAGCACCGGCGGCGACCTCGGCTGGTTCGGTCCTGGCCAGATGGTGCCGGAATTCGACAAGGCCGCCTTCGCGCTCGAGGTCGGCAAGTACACCAAGGAGCCGGTGCAGACGCAGTTCGGCTGGCACGTCATCAAGCTCGAGGACAAGCGCGCCAAGCAGCCGCCGGCGTTTGACGACGTCAAGGACCAGGCCCGCCAGGCCGTGGTTCGCGACAAGTATTTCGAGCTGGTGAAGTCGCTGCGCGCCGCGGCCAAGGTCGAGATCCCCGACGCCGGCCTGAAGAAGGCGGTCGACACGATGGAAGGCGGCAAGTAGTCCGCCGCGACCAACCTGAACATGCAAGGGCGCCGCGCGGCGCCCTTTCGCTATCTGGTGCCTGCTCTAGCGATAGTGCGTCGAGGCCTTGAAGGTCGCCGGATCGCCGGCGGCGAGCGCGCCGCTGAATTCCGGCAGCCTGACCAGCAGCATCATCATCCAGAACAGCGGCCAGTCGACGCGGCGGCAGAACTCGCCGCCGACCGCCTGCGCGGTCTGCCGGTTCTCCTTGAACGAGGTCGCCACGGCGCGCAGGGCGAGGCCGATGCGCGAGCGCCGGCGCGGTTTTCGCAACTCCATGCGGGCGTACTGATAGCCCTTGTTGCGCCTGACGTCCCAGATGAAGGCCAGACCCTCATAGGCGTGAACGGAGACAGCCTCGGTGGCGATCTCCATTCTCACGCCGTCGTCGAGCATGGCGTGTTGGCGAAGGTGCGAGCTGACGAACGGGCCGTGATTGGCCTCGAAGCGATAGCGTTCAAGCACGGAGCGGCGATAGAGCGCGCCGTTGTTGGAGACATGGATGATCCTGCCGTGCCGGTCGCGGCGCTCGATGAAGCCGCGATCGAGCAGCGACATCACCCGCAGCATCATGCTCTCCTCGCCGTAGCTGGTGCGTCCGGAAATCGCCTCTATCGCCGGCGTCCGCTCGACAGCCTCGTGGAGGATGGCCAACCAGCCCGGGCGCGGCATGCAGTCGGCCTCGACCACCGCGACAAGATCGAAACGGCAATAGGCCAGCGCGGCATCCTTCAACTGGGAGGACTCGTCGCTGTCGTGCGTCGCCACGATCACCGAGGGGCACAGGAACGCGCTTTTCCCTCCGAATTCGGCGGCAATGACGGACCCCGTGCCTTTGGGCAGCATGATGACGATCTCGCCAGGAGAGCCCCGTGGATCGTCCGCGTAGGCCCGCAGCGAACGGCGCAACTCCTCGTCGCCGTCCGGCGTGAGATAGTCGGAAACCATGATCAGGCTGACAGGCAGCACTGGTGATGCAGGATCGATCAAGCCGCCGTTCCCCCCGGAGCTATGCGCGATGATCAAGGATGCCTTGTAATATATAGCGGACGGCGCCGCGTATAGCCGCCTCCTCGCCATTCAGCCGGTTGGTCAGGAGGTGGGTCCAGGCGAAGGAGGCGACCATGTCGGCGACGAGAACGGCGTCGACGTCAGACCGCACCTCGCCACGCGCCTTGGCGCGCTCGATCATCCGGCCAGTGGTCACCCGGCGGCCGGCGGCATAGTCTGCCAACGCTGCCGCCGCGCCGTCATCGGATTGCGCCTCGGCGATCAACGAACGGAAGATGTTGCCCGAGGGTGTCGAGCGCCAATGCTCGAACAGGCTGTCGAGAAAGCCGACCAGGTCCTTTTCCAGGTTGCCCGTATCCGGCGTGTCGACGCGCTTCTGCCGCTGGTAGACGTCGAAAAGCAGCGCCGCCTTGCTCGGCCACCAGCGGTAGATCGTCGGCTTGCCGGCCCGCGCGCGGCGCGCCACCGCCTCGATGGAGAAGCCGGAATAGCCTGCCTCGACCAGCACTGCCTCGGCGGCGTCGAGGATGGCGTCCGCGCTGGCGGGGTTGCGTCGCGCGCCGATCGACTTGCGCGCGGTATCGGCGGGCTGGGCCATCGACGTCCTTTCTCGGCAAAGAATCCGCCTATCCATACACCGCCTCTTGACGAAACGAAACGGGTCGTTTTATTTAACGAAACGTTCCGTATCGATGAGGTGCACCATGTCGTCCCACCGTCTCGCCGCCACCCGTTTCTCGCGTCCACGCTTCGCGCTGCTGGTCCTGGCCGGCGCCTATCCGCTGATCACGGGGATACTCTATGTGGTCCTGCCGCTGACCGGGGACTGGCCGATCTGGCAACGCACGCTGGTGGTAGCGCCGGTCATGGTCACGATCATGATCTGGGGCCTTATTCCCGGCGTGCAGAAGGCATTTGCGCGTTTCATCAACCCGGTGATCGGGAAGTGAGGGGGCGGAACCGGGGCCTTCCCACCGGCGTGGGCACCGAAAACGCCTTGCGCCGACGCTCCGTATCAGGCAAATCGGCGCTTCCCCTGCGATTTTCGCCGCCCCGAGGTTCCTGATGTCCGCTACGATTTCGCCGCTAGCACCCAAGAAATATCCCAAGATGCCGGCCATCGAAGGCGTGCGCATCGCCACCGCCGAGGCGGGCATCAAATACAAGAACCGCACCGACCTGCTCGCCATGGTCTTCGAACCGGGCACCGCCGTCGCCGGCGTCTTCACGCGGTCGAAATGCCCGTCGGCCCCAGTCGATTACTGCCGGCAGAATCTCGCGGCCGGCAAGGCCCGGGTTCTGGTCGTCAACTCCGGCAACGCCAACGCCTTCACCGGCAAGAAGGGTCGCGAATCCACCGCGCTGACCGGCGAGGCGGCGTCCAAGGCGGCGGGCTGCTCGGCCGGCGAAGTCTTCCTGGCCTCGACGGGTGTCATCGGCGAGCCGCTCGATACCGGCAAGTTCAGCCATCTGCTCGCCGGCATGGTCAAGGACGGCAAGTCCGATTTGTGGACCGAGGCCGCCAAGGCGATCATGACCACGGACACCTATCCCAAGGTGGCCACCGCCACGGTGAAGCTCGGCGATACCGACGTCACCATCAACGGCATCGCCAAGGGCGCCGGCATGATCGCGCCCGACATGGCGACGATGCTTTCCTTCGTCGCCACCGACGCGCCGATCGCCGCGCCGGTGCTGCAGGACCTCCTGTCGCGGGGCACGGCCAAGACCTTCAACGCCGTGACCGTCGACAGCGACACCTCGACCAGCGACACGCTGCTGCTGTTCGCCACCGGCAAGGCGGCCAAGCGCGGCGCGCCGGAGATCACCGATCCCAAGGACGCCCGCCTAGGCGCGTTCCGCCGCGCGCTCGGCAAGATCCTGAAGTCGCTGGCGCTGCAGGTGGTGCGCGACGGCGAAGGCGCGCGCAAGCAGGTCGAGGTCACCGTGACCGGCGCCAAGTCGGCGCGCTCGGCAAAGCGCGTCGCGCTGTCGATCGCCAATTCGCCGCTGGTCAAGACGGCGGTCGCCGGCGAGGACGCCAATTGGGGCCGCGTCGTCATGGCCGTCGGCAAGTCCGGGGAGCCCGCAGATCGCGACCTGCTGTCGATCTGGTTCGGCGACAATCGCCTCGCGCATCAGGGCGAGCGCGATCCCGCCTATTCCGAGGCAGCGACCTCGGCCTACATGAAGCGGGACGATATCCGCATCCGCGCCGATCTGGGCATCGGCCGCGGCAAGGCCACGGTATGGACCTGCGACCTGACCAAGGAATACGTCGCCATCAACGGCGACTATCGGAGCTGAACGGGAAATTGGTGTCCAGGCATCCCGCAAGCGTTCTGGCGATCGTGCGCCGCTACGAGGCGGCGGGTTTCCGCGCATGGCCGGCGGCGGCGGTCCACTATGACGGCACCTGGGTGGTGCGGCTGACGGCCGGCCATCCCGCCAAGCGTTTGAATTCGGTCAATCCGCTCGACCCGGGCGATATCCAGCACATGGCCGACCGCATCGGCCGCGCCAGCCGCCGCTTCGATGCCTATGGCCGGCCGCTGACCTTCCGCATGTCGCCGCTCTCCGGGCCTGATCTTGCCGCCTATCTCGACCGCGAGGGCTGGAGCCGGTTCGATGAATCCCTGGTCATGCGCCTGCCGCTGGCCGACGCGCAGCTCAGCGGCGCCATGGACCAGATTCCGCTGAAGGATATCGGCCGCTTCATCGGCGCGTCGCTGAAGGTGAGCGGCTCCGACGTCGCGCTTCGGCCCGGCCTGTCCGAGATCATCGGCGCCATCCAGCCCGAGGCGGGCCTGTTCGTGCTCGAGGAGGGAAGCGAGCCGCTGGCGACACTGATCTGCGTTCATGACGGCGACCTGGCAGGCCTGTTCGAGGTCGCCACCGCGAAGGCGGCGCGCAACAGGGGTCATGGCCGCAACCTCATCCTGTCGGCGCTGAAATGGGCCAGGCTGCGCGGCGCGCGCGAGGCCTGGCTTCAGGTCGAGGCGAGCAATGCTCCGGCGCTGGCGCTCTACCGGTCGATGGGCTTCGAGGAGGTCTATCGCTACCACTACAGACGGCCACCGGGCGCATGAGCGAGATCAAGTCACCCAAACGCCTGCTCCTGGTCGCGGCCTGCGCCCTGGTCGACACCGATGGCCGCGTGCTGCTCGCTCAGCGTCCGCCGGGCAAGCAACTCGCCGGCCTCTGGGAATTCCCGGGCGGCAAGGTCGAGCCCGGCGAGACGCCGGAACAATGCCTGATCCGCGAACTGCAGGAAGAGATCGGCATAGAGACCGAGATCCCGTGCCTGGCGCCGCTTACCTTTGCCAGCCACAGCTATGACGACTTCCACCTCTTGATGCCGCTCTTCGTCTGCCGCCGCTTCCGCGGCATCGCCACGCCCAGGGAAGGGCAGGCGTTGAAATGGGTGCGGCCGAAGCAGATGCGCGACTATCCGATGCCGCCAGCGGATGCGCCGCTGATCCAGTTCCTGATCGACCTCCTGTAAGGCGCGCGCCGCCCAAAGGCGCCCGGCACCTCGCCTCGGCACGCGCCCGATCTCAGCGTTAACAGAAGATTTATCTAACCATGAAAAATTGAAGCAACGCGGCATTGTGGCCACAGCGCCGATCGCAGGAGCAGCTTCATGAGCCTCGAAAGGGATTGGGACTCGATCCGGCCGGACCGGTTTCGCGCCGTGGAGGCCGGCATGGGCGTGCTGCGCGTCACGCTTCTGTTCGGCTCCGCCGCCGTTGCGCTGGCCCTTGTGGCGACGCCCTTCCTGGACAGCCAGACACGTTCCAACCGTAGTTTCGCGGTCGACCTCGACATGACGACGACCGGCTCCATTGGACACGCCAGCACCTATACGGTGCGCAAAAGCGTGTTGCAGCCGCAGCCGACATCGGTGTGCATCATCCGCTCCGACGGCCGGGCCAGCGGCGACTGCTGACGCCAAGCCACTCGTTTATTCTCCGTTAAGCCTGTGCCATTAACCTTTCTTAACGGGTTGGCGCTATCATTGCCGGCAAGAGGGGTGGTGGTCATGGCGATGTTGCTGAAACGGTTCCTGAAAGACGAGAACGGCGCCACGGCCATCGAATATGGCCTGATCGTCACCGTGCTGTCCCTGGCGATCGTGGCGGGCGTCGGCCAGGCCGCTGGCGCCATCCAGTGGCTGTTCAGCGACACCAACAGCAAGCTTGTGGAAGCCTTCGCCCAGCACTGACCTCGAGGGGCCGCGAAATGGCGGCTCGCTTCAGTGGTTGCCGGGGTTTTCCAGGATCGTCTTCAGCGACACCTTCGCGGATCCCGGTTTGAGCGGCTTCTGCTGCGAGGCATCCGGCGCCCAACCCGACAGCCATACGATCGAGAAGCTCGCCCGCACGCGGCCGTCGGCATCCACGAAGCGCTCCGCGTAGATTTCAGCGGCGCGGGCAAACAGATCCCGCGTCCCGGGTCGCCGACTGCGGTCGGCGAGCGCGCTGGTCTCGCCCATCGCCCGCAGGTCGGCCATCAGTCCGAACATATCGTCATAACGCACCGTGACCGTTTCGACGTCGGCCACCGGCAGCGCAAATCCGGCGCGCTGCAGAAGGGCACCGGCATCGCGCACATCGGTGAATGGGGTGACGCGCGGGCTGGCGCCGCCATGAAGTTCCGTCTCCGCCGCCAGCAGGCATTCGCGCAGTTCGGCCAAAGTGCCGGCTCCGGCAAAGGCGCCGAGGAAAAGGCCGTCCGGCCGCAACGCTCGCCGGATCTGCACCAGCATGCCCGGAATGTCGTTCATCGCCTGCAGCGAAAGCAGCGAGACCACGAGATCGAGGCTTTCCGGCTCGAAGGGCATGGTCTCGGGCGTCGCCACCTGGCCGAAGCCACCGACGAGGAAGGCCGCGTCGGCCTCGACGCGCACGAATTCAGCGACTTTGCCGCTTGCCGCCACCACGTCCGCCGCGGCCGGTGTCTGGCAGAACAGCACGGCAGCCTTTTCAAACCTGCGCTCGACGGCGCCGAGGCGGTCGGCAAGATCCTCCGCCGTCCGGCGCATGAGGAAATCCGCGCCGGGCACGGCCTGGACGAGCGCCCGCCGCTTGCGGGCCAGCCATAGTGCGGTATCAATCAATGGCTGCAACGGAAGCGTTCCTGTCTGTTGGGCCTATGCTATCGAAGGGCAAGTCCATTAATGTTGGAATTGCTCGCAAGGACGATCCATCAGGTGGCCGATCCGATCATGGAGATCAAGGGGCTTGCCCGAACGGCGTTCAGATGGCCGGCCCGGTTGCTGTTTCCGCCGGTCTGCGCCGGCTGTCGGCGCTATGTCTCGCAACCCGGCGTGTTGTGTGGCCAGTGCTGGCCGAAATTGCGGCTGCTGGAGCGGCCGTGGTGTCCCGTGATGGGCACACCCTTCTCACACGAGATGGGGGAGGGTTTCCTGTCGGCGGAAGCGATCGCCGATCCGCCGCCTTTCCAGCGCGCGCGGGCGGCCGTGGCTTATACGGGCGTTGCCCGCCAGATGGTTCAGGGGCTGAAATACCAGGATCGCACCGACCTCGCGCCATGGATGGCGCGCTGGATGATGCGGGCCGGCGCCGAGCTGGTGGCGGATGCAGACGTGGTGGTGCCGGTGCCGCTGCACTGGCGACGCTTCTTTCAGCGCAAGTTCAACCAGTCGGCCGAACTGGCGCGGGCGGTGTCGAGCCTCGGCGGGCTGCCTTTCGCGCCGGCCGCGGTGCGCCGCGTCAAGCTCACCCGCCAGCAGGTCGGGCTCGAGCGCAAGGAGCGTGAGGAAAACGTCCGCGCCGCCTTCCGCGTGCCGGCCGAGGCGGAAATCGAGATAGCTGGACGGCGGGTGCTGCTGGTCGACGACGTCTACACGACCGGCGCCACGGTGCGCGCCGTGGCCAAGGCGCTGGAGAAGGGCGGCGCCGGCGCGGTCGACGTGCTGACCTTCGCGCGGGTGTTGCCGGGGGACTTTCGGCCCGACGACTCCGCGATTATATAAGTCGGCAACGGACAACGGAATTTCGTCATGGTCGACGTCACGATCTATACACGCATGATGTGCGGCTACTGCACGGCTGCCAAGCGGCTGCTGGACCGCAAGGGCGTGACCTATACCGAGCATGACGCATCCTTCTCGCCGGACCTGCGCCAGGAGATGATCTCCCGCGCGCATGGCCGTGCGACGTTCCCGCAGATTTTCATCGGCGACACCCATGTCGGCGGCTGCGACGACTTGCACGATCTGGACGCCGCGGGCAGGCTCGACGCGCTGCTCGCCGGTCCGACAAGCTGAGGATTTTGACGATGGGTTCTTTCAAGGTAGCCGCTGTCCAGATGCGCTCGGGCACCAGCCCGGAGCGCAATGCCGTCGACCTCGACCGGCTGGTGCGGGAGGCCGCCGGGCAGGGCGCGCGCTATGTCCAGACGCCGGAAATGACCGGCGCGCTGGTGCGCGACAAGAAGGCCGCGGCCTTCACCTCCGAGGACAAGGACATCATCGTCGCCACCGCGCGTCGACTGGCGAAGGAACTCGGCATCTTCCTGCATATCGGCTCGACCGCGATCCTACGCGCCGACGGCAAGCTGGCCAACCGCGCCCTGCTGTTCGGACCGGATGGCGAGCTGCGCGCCACCTACGACAAGATCCACATGTTCGACGTCGACCTCGACAACGGCGAGAGCTGGCGCGAGTCGGCGACGTACGAGCCGGGAACCAAGGCTGTGGTGACGACCGTCGAAGGGGCGACGCTCGGCTTCGCGGTCTGCTACGATCTGCGTTTTCCGCAACTGTTCCGAGCCGAGGCGCTGGCCGGCGCCAACCTTTTGTCGGTGCCCGCCGCGTTCACGCGGCAGACCGGCGAGGCGCACTGGCACGTGCTGCTGCGCGCCCGGGCCATCGAAAACGGCGCCTATCTGGTGGCGGCCGCGCAGGGTGGCGTGCATGAGGACGGCCGCGAGACCTATGGCCACTCGATGATCGTCGATCCATGGGGACGCATCCTGGCCGAAGTCGAGCACGACGCCCCGGCCGTGATCGTGGCTGAGGTCGATCCGGCGCAGTCGCAGGCGGCGCGCGGCAAGATACCCAACCTGAAGAACGCGCGGGAGTTCGCCGTCAGCGCCGAAACGGTCGGAGCATCGCTCCTCAGAGGTGCGGCATCTTGATACGCTTTTCACTGATCTGCGAGAACGAGCACGAGTTCGAAGCCTGGTTCCGCAGCAATGACGACTTCGATACCCAGAAGAAGCGCGGCTTCGTCGATTGCCCGTCCTGCGGCTCGCACAAGGTGGAGAAGGCGCTGATGGCGCCGGCCGTCTCCACGTCGCGCAAGCAGGAAAAGATCGCGCTTGCCATGGGCGAGGCGCAGAAGCAGGCGATTGCGCAGTTGAAGGCGCTGGCCGAAAAGGTGCGCGAGAACGCCGACTATGTCGGCGACAAATTCGCCGAGGAGGCGCGGAAAATCCATTTCGGCGAGACCGATGCGCGCGGCATCTACGGCGAGGCGACGCTGGAGGAGGCGAAGAGCCTCGCCGAGGACGGCATCGAGTTCCTGCCGATCCCGAATTTCCCCGACGATCGGAATTAACGCGCGGCTCTGTTTTCGCCTTTGTCAGTATCCGGCAAACTCTTCGGCGTGGATGTCTTCCGGTTTGATGCCTGCATCATTGAGCAAGATTGCCATCGTGGCGACCATAGCCGGAGGGCCGGCGAGATAGAAGACCGGGCTGGCGATGTGGCCGATATGCCGTTCGATCATCTCGCGGGTGATATGCCCGTGCTCGCCCTGCCAGTTCGCATCATCGGTCATTGTTGCCACTAGCTTGAAGCCCGGATTCTCCCGCGCAGCCTGCTCCAGCTCGCAGAGGAACGCGGCGTCTTGCGCGCTTCGATTGCTGTAGAAGAGATACAAGCCATGGGCGCGTGACTGCGTGGCAGCGTCACGGATCATGCTGCGAAACGGCGTGATGCCTATTCCGCCCGCAAGGAACACCGCCGGGCGCGTGACATCGTCATGCAGTGTCAGATCACCATAGGGGCCCTCTATCTCGACAGCCGATCCAACAGGCAGGCTTTCAAGACCGCGCTTTAAGGCAGAGTCGGTGAGCCTTGTCGCAATCACCAGATCAGCGTCGTCCGGCGCGCTTGCGACGGAAAAGGTCCGCATGCGGCCCTTGCCGTCCTCTTCCTTCAATGCGGGCAAAGTCACATAGACTGCCTGGCCGGCCTTGAAGGTGAAACCTTTTGGCTTTTCCAAATGAATCCTGACCGTGCCGTGAGCGACCTCTTCCTTGCCAATGAGGCTGGTCGTGTAGGCGATGCCTCGCTTGAGGAAACTGGCACGCCGCCACTTTGTCAGCTTCATGCCGTCCCGCATCTGTAGACCAAAAAGCATGATGTTGATCGCTCCGGCGATCAGTTCGAACGCCTGCACGACGTAGAACGTCGTGTCGAACTCTGCCGCCCGAGCCTTGGAGGCGAGAAACAGCGCGGACGGAATGAGCACGAGAAGGCCGTTCGCCGCGATAAACGGCATGCGCTTGAGCTTTGTTCCGATAAGTCCCCGGCGCTGCCCCTTCGACCAGGCGAAGCCCGAACCGCCAGTCGCCGCAATGGCTGGGAACAGGATGAAGAAGCCCCATGGAATAGCCGTCTTCACCGCGACTGCGGCTGCTTCGGACCCGAAAAGTTCGGATAGCGCGGTTGAAAGCCAGAAGGTCGTGATGGTGAGGAGGGCAATCAGGCCCGCGACGGGATGGATGATCTTGAGCATCGCGACCTCCTTTAGCGGCTGTCCGGCTCGTCGGTATCGAGCGTACGGAGGTTGATGAACGTCTCGTCCAGGGGTTTCAGAAGGAGCATGGTGGCTCTCCGGTCAATTTGTCTCTATGATGTCAATTTGCAGCAATGGACACATAATGAATTGACATCATGATGTCAATAAAGATGGATGATGACAGATGAACGATGCCGCTCGCAGCCCGGAAGGCGACGCCCTGACCGATATGATTCTCACCATGTTCCGGGTGAACAACCTGGCGCTGACGTCAGGCGATAGGCTTGTCGCCCCGCTCGGGCTGACCAGCGCGCGATGGCAGATTCTCGGGGCAATAGCTTTGGCCGACCGTTCGCAGCCGGTGGCGTGGCTCGCCCGGGATTTCGGTGCGAACCGCCAGAACGTCCAGCGCATCGTCAACGATCTGGCAAAAGACGGGCTGGTCGAGTTCCAGCCCAACCCACACCATCGCCGGGCGCACCTCGTCGTACTGACCGAGAAAGGGCAGCGGACCTATGACGCTGCAGTCAGGTCCTACAATCCGCTCGCCGACGCGCTCGCAGAAGGGCTTTCGCTCGAAGAGATCAAAACCGCGCACCGCGTTATGCTGGCTCTGCGGCAAAAGCTCGAAGGAGAGTATGATGCCGAACAGGACGGCTGATCGCAAAAACGGTGTAACACTTTTGCGGAACCTTGCTCAGCGCAGGCTGCCGATCAGTTTTCCGAGCAAGCCGGCGAGCGTCTCCCGCTCATCGGGCGTGAGGCCGGACAGGATTTCATGCTCGTTGGCGAGATGGGCGACAAGGGTGTCGTCGACGAGCGCGAGGCCTTTCGCGGTGAGCTGCACGACGACGCCACGCCGGTCGGCGGGATTGGGCGCGCGCTGGATCAGCCCGGCCTTCTCCAGCCGGTCGAGCCGGTTGGTCATGGCCCCCGATGTCACCATGGTCGCTTCGTAGAGCGCGGTCGGCGTCAGTGCATGAGGCGCGCCGGAGCGGCGCAGCGTCGCCAGTACGTCGAATTCACCGGGCTGCAGGCCGAAGCGCGCAAAGACCGGCGCGAGCCGGTCGCGCGAGACCAGAAAGGCGGCTTCGCTCAGCCGGCCGAGCACGGCCATCGGCGAGACGTCAAGATCCGGCCGCTCCCTTCGCCATTGCTCGATCGCCCTAGCCGCGCGGTCCATGTCTCTCACCATGATATCTTGACGTTAAGTATCTTGCCGTTATCATAATCCAGAATGCAATGACGGCCAAGCGCCGGATACCGACGGCAGGACCAATCGATGACATTTCTCTGGGATTCGGCACTCGGCCTGCTGGTCGTCACGGGCGGGCTGCTGGGGCTGACGCTGCCGTTCGGCAAGCTCGCCACAAACGCCGGCGTTCCCGCGATGCTCTGGGCCTTCATCATCTCGTTTGGCGCCGGTGGTGTGCTGCTGCTGTCCCTGTTGCTGCGCGGCCAGAAAATCCGGCTCTCCGCGCATAAATTGCGTTATTTCTTCGTCACCGCGGCTGTGTCCTATGCCGTGCCGAATCTCCTGATGTTCTCGACCATCCCGCATCTCGGCGCCGGCTACACCGGCATCATGTTCACCCTCTCGCCGGTCATCACGCTGGTCTTCTCCATCCTGTTGGGGGTCCGGCGACCCAACATGCTCGGTGTGATCGGCATCGCGGTCGGCTTCATAGGCGCGGTCATGGTGGCGATGACGCGCGGCGAGGCCGGCCAGCCCGCCGATCTGTTCTGGGTGGCGATGGGGCTGCTGATTCCGGTGTGCCTCGCCACAGGCAACATCTATCGCACGGCCGACTGGCCGGAAGGCACCGGCCCGATCGAACTTGCCGTCGGGAGCCACCTTGCCTCGGCTGCAATGCTGCTGGTCGGCATCCTGGTTTTTCTCGGCGGAAGCTCGCTGGCGCTGCTGGGGAGCGTGCCCCTGGTGGTCGCCGCCCAGGTCGTTTCGGCATCGGCGATGTTTGCGTTCTTCTTCCGGCTGCAGGCGGTGGGCGGCCCCGTCTATCTCAGCCAGATCGGCTATGTGGCGGCCGCGATCGGCCTCTTCTCCGGCACGATCTTTCTCGGCGAGCATTACCGGCTGCTGACCTGGGCGGGTGCTCTCATCATCACCGCCGGCGTCTTCATCACCACCAAGGCACAAAGCCGCGATGCCTGACCGAGGCATGACACGCAAACCGTGAAACGGTTTCCCGGCAGGCATCGGGTTTCCGGCGGCGATCAGCCTTTCCCGGGCCCATCCTCCCGCGCGGCGCGTGCCGGCTCCGGGCGCGGATGGCGGCGGCGATGCGTGGCCGCGGCGCGCGCGGCCTGCTCGTATATGCCGGTCATCAGTTCCAGCGTGCGCGCCACGTCTTCCAGCTTGTCGGCCATCTCGGGAATACGGGTGACGGCCTCGATGAGCAGCACCGAGCGGATGTCGGCATAGCGCTCGGTCACCCGATAACCGAGCGGCGTGACCTCGTAGGTGACGCCGGCCCGGCCGCTGCCCATGCGCTTGACCAGGCCGCCCTTCAGCAGCTTGCGCAGGCTGTACTGGATGTTGGGGACATCGTCGCGGTTGGTCATCTGGGCGAGGTCGCGCACGCTCTTGGGGCGATCGTTCATCCTGATGATGTGGAGCAGCGCGTTCTCCGGCCCGCTCGCCGAGAACTCGATCACCGCGGCGAGGCATTCTGCCTGCCAGCGGCCGAACGCCTCGTAGGAGCGCATCAGCGCGTATTCGACCTCGGTGACGTCGATTTCCAGCGGCGTGCGGGCGAGGTGCCAGCCGCGATCCAGCAATTCCGCCTGTGTTTCCTGTGACTTGCGCCGATCGTTCATAGCCTGCTCCATTCGCGCAGCATGCCCCGATCCTGCCGATTGCGTCCACATGAATTTATGATAGACTTTCTATTATAAATTATAGCTGAATATGAGGAGAACATCATCGTGAGCATGCTCGACAAGACCGCCGCCGACGCGCAGCCCTTCTTTCTCGGCACCTTCGCCTCCAACTGCTCGGGCGGAATGACCGTCACCAAGGTGCCCGAGCGCTGGGTCAGTTCCTGGGACAACAATCTTCGTCTGGCGCAACTGCTCGACGAGGCCGGCATCGATTTCATGCTGCCGATCGCGCGCTGGATCGGTTACGGTGGGGAAACCAATTTTCACGGCAATGTGCTGGAGACGATCACCTGGGCGGCGGGGCTGCTGGCGCTCACGCGCAACATCACCGTCTTCGCCACGACCCACACGGCGGCGAACCATCCGGTCGTCGTCGCCAAGCAACTGGCCACCATCGACCAGATCAGCCGGGGCCGCATCGGCCTCAACATCGTCGCCGGCTGGAACAAGCCGGAATACGAGGCGCTCGGCCTGACGCTGCCGGACGACCATCTGACGCGCTACGGCTACGCGCAGGAATGGTTCGACATCGTCCGCGCGTTGTGGAGCCGCACCGAGGCCTTCGACTGGGATGGCACCTGGTTCAAGCTCAAGAACGTGCTCGGCGACCCGCGTCCGGGCTCGCGGCTGCCGATCCTCAACGCCGCCGGTTCGGAGGAAGGGCGTAAGTTCGCGGTCCGCAATGCCGATTTCCTGTTCACGCCGGCGATCGACCTGACGCGCTCCAGGGACGAGATCGCGGCGCTGAAGGAACAGGGCGCGGCTGCCGGCAAGGACGTCGACGTGCTGACCTTCGCCCATGTCGTGTGCCGGCCGACCGAGAAGGAGGCGAAGGACTATCTCGAGCATTTCGGCCGCGCCAATGCCGACTGGGCGGCGGTCGACAATCTGGTGCGGCTGCAGTTCGCCCATGCGCAGTCGTTCCCGCACGATCTCCTGGCGCTCATCCGCGACCGCATGGCTGCGGGCCATGGCGGCTTTCCGCTCACCGGCACGCCGGAGCAGGTGGCGGACGGCATCACGGCGCTTCACGAGGCCGGCTTCCGGGGCTCGACGCTGTCCTTCGTCGACTACGCGGAGGAGTTTCCCTATTTCCGCGACACCGTGCTGCCCATTCTCGAAGCGAGGGGTATCCGCCTTGCGCCGAAGGCAGTGCAGTCAGCCGCCTGAGCGGGGAGGCGAGCTGTGACTGAGCAAGCTATGCCGGTCAGCGTGGCGGATTTCCGCGCCGCCATGCGGCTGATCGTCGGGAATGTCAGCGTCATCACCGCGGGGGTCGACGAGGACCGATCAGGCCTCGTTGTCATCTCGATGGTGTCGCTGTCGGCGGAGCCACCCAAGGTGATCGCCTGCGTCAACCGGTCGTCATCGACCTGGCCACTGATCGAGCGCTACCGGCATTTCGGCGTCAATTCGCTCGGGCCAGGGCACCAGCGTGTCGCCGAGCGGTTCTCAGGCTTCGGCGGCGTCAAGGGCAAGGATCGCTACGACGGCGCGGAGTGGACGACGCTGAAGACAGGAGCCGCGCTGCTGTCCGACGCGGTCGCCGCGTTCGATTGCAGTCTTGACGAGATGATCGACCGGGGCACGCATTCGATCGTGATCGGATCGGTCGAGGCGGTCAGGACGCAGGACGCCGGCCAGGCGCTCGCCTATTGGCGCGGCGGCTACCGGCCGCTCGACGCCTGACATCTCTCGATACTCCCTCCGGGTCCATCACCCGGAGTGAGTCCGTGATGGCCCAAGGGATCAGACCGATCCCTTTTCCGCCAGCACCATGTAGTTGACGTCCATGTCGTTCGACCGCTGCCAGCGGTCGGCGAGCGGGTTGTAGGTGACGCCGACGCGGTCGATGATCGAGAGACCGGCGCCACCGAGGGCCTTTTCCAATTCCTCGGGGCGGACCAGCTTGCCGAACTGGTGGGTGCCGCGCGGCAGCCAGCGCAAGACGTATTCGGCGCCGATGATGGCGAGCCCGAGCGCCTTGAAGGTGCGATTGATGGTGGCCACGAACATAATGCCGCCGGGGTTCACCATCTGCGCGCACTTGCCGATGAACAGATCGACGTCGGCGACGTGCTCGACCACTTCCATGTTCAGGATAACGTCGAACTTCTCGCCAGCGTCCGCCAGTTCCTCGGCGGTCGTTGCCCGATAGTCCACGGTCACGCCCGCCTCGGCGGCATGCAGCCGGGCCACCTCGATGTTGGTCGCAGAGGCGTCGGCGCCAACCACATCGGCGCCGAGGCGCGCCATCGGTTCGCAAAGCAGGCCGCCGCCGCAACCGATGTCGAGGAAGCGCAGCCCTTCGAACGGGCGCGCGGCGCGTGGGTCGCGGCCAAATCGAGCCGCCACCTGGTCGCGTATGTAGGACAGCCGGATCGGATTGAACTTGTGCAACGGGCGGAACTTGCCGTTCGGGTTCCACCACTCGGCGGCAAGGGCGGAGAAGCGTTCGACTTCTCCGGCATCGATGGTCGACCGACGGGGCTCGGGCATGGGCGGGTCTCCTGGAACGGTAGGAAGTCGGGTGCCGGGAGACGAAAGTCAAGGCAGGTTTTTTACCTGCCGCCATGAGGAAGCCGATGCTGGCCGTGAACGTCTCGCTTAATATCAAATTTACGAGCTTGATGATCTAGCGGCGCGCAGCAGGAATTTGGCATATACATTGCCATCCGAGTATCGAGACGGCCTTGTGCGCATCAGAACCCAGATCATCGCGACATTGTCCAGCGCCGCGGCCCTGATAGGCCTTGTCGGCGGCATCGCGATATTCTCCCATGTTGCGCTGACCCGATCGATTGTGCTCGCCGAGGCCGCCGATGTCGGACGGCAACTTGCGGAGACGATAGCCTTCAAGGCGCCCGATACGCCAGGCGCGCTGTTCGAGAGACCGGCGGCGTTGCGCGAGTTCGTAAGGCTGCAGCATGCCGGTTCGAAGCGCGACCTTGTGGTGGTGGACCGCAACAAGGTCGTTCTCGCGGATGTTCCTGGCGAGGAGCAGAATCTCGGCAAGACGTTCGATCACGACGCCGGCAACGAAATCGGCCGGACGATGATCGATGGCGAGCCGCGCGCCTTCGTCGAGAACAGCAAGGACGTGTCGCGTCCGACCAACCTGGTCGCGGTTCCAATCGAGGACAGTCCCGGCAAGATCGTCGGCGCCGTCCTGTTCGAGTACACGCCGCTGCTGGCCGCGGCCCAGGAACGGACAGACAAGCTGCTGCTGCTGGTCGGTCTCAGCACCCTTGTCGCGGTGCTGATCGCGGCGATTTCCGGTTTTTTGCTGTTGCGTGGCTTCGGCGCGGGCCTTTCCGGCCTCAATCGGGGCATCGAATCGCTGACGCGCGGCGATGCCGGTGCCCGTATCGGGCGCACCTCCAACGACGAGTTCGGCCAGGTGGCGAAGGGTTTCGACGCCATGGCCTCGGAGCTTGAAGCCTCGCGCCGGCAACTGGTCGAGCAAAAGGCCTATATCGAGGACATCGTCCACACCGTGGCGGAGGGGATCGCCGTCATCGACGGCGAGGGCCGGATGGTGAGCGCCAATCCGGCGGCGGCGGAAATAGCGGGGCGGCGCAGCGACAGGATGGAAGGCAAGGACTGGCGGTCCGTGCTGGACATGCGGGCGGCTTCGGGAAGCGAGTTCACACAGGGCGCCTCTCCTGTCGAGCTGGCCCTGTCCACGGGCCGGCGGCATCAGGCCGAAGTCCGGCTGGTGAAGCCGGGCGGGTCGCAATTGCCGGTGATCGCGAGCTGCAATCCGCTCAACCGCGCCGGCGGCGGCATCGTGCTGACGCTGAGCGACATCGGCGAGTTGCGCAGCGCCGAACAGGCGGTGAGCGATCGTGCCGAGGAACTGGCGGTGCTGAACCGCGAGCTTCGGGTGACCTCGGAAGCCACGACCCGTCTGGTCAGGCTCGGCGAACTGCTGCAGGCCTGCGTCACCTTCCAGGAAGCGTTTTCGGTGGTCGGGTCGGCGATGCCGGATTTCTTCACCGGCTTGAGCGGTTCCGTTCATCTGACCAGCGCCTCGCGCAACCTCGTCGAGGAAATGGCGAGCTGGGGTCCGGTCCGGTCTAGCGTCGGCCAGTTCGCGCCGGAGGATTGCTGGGCGCTGCGGCGAGGCCAGCAACATGTCGCCGGTCCGGGCATGCTGACGCCGCGCTGCAATCACATCACCGATGATGGCGACCGCGGCTATGTGTGCATGCCGCTTGCCGCGCAGGGCGAAACGCTCGGCATCCTGCACCTGTGCGAGCCCAACGCCGCCGAAAGGCCGGGCTGGCTCGTCGAGCGGGAGCAGGTGCTGCGCGGCGTCGCCGACACGCTGGCGCTGGCGCTCGCCAATCTTCGCCTGCGCGAAACGCTGCGGCAGCAGTCTATCCGCGACCCGAACACCGGCCTCTACAACCGGCGTTACCTGGAGGAGACGAGCAGTCGCGAACTGAGGCGCATGGAGCGGTCCGGTCAACCGATGGCGTTCATCATGCTCGACGTCGATCATTTCAAGCAGTTCAACGACACGTTCGGCCACGAGGCGGGCGACCTCGTGCTCAAGCAGGTGGCCGGCACGCTGCTCGACCATGCCAGGGAAAGCGATGTGGTGTCGCGCTACGGCGGCGAGGAATTCGCGCTGATGATGCCCGGGACGTCGCTCGCCGACGGCGCCGAGCGCGCCGAAGCCCTGCGCAAGGCGATCAAGCAGCTGCATCTGACGCATCGCGGCCGCACGCTGGGCACCATCACGGCGTCCTTCGGCGTCGCGGCTTTTCCGGAATTGGGGGCCACCTGGACGGAGATCGTCAACGCTGCCGACCACGCGCTCTACAAGGCCAAGGCGGAAGGGCGCGACCGCGTCGTTACCGGGCTCGAAATGATCGACATCGGCCGGCGGCGCAGCGGCGGCGAGAGCTGACCCCGCCGCACCCACGGATGGCCATGCCGGATGCGGTCCGCAGGCTCGTCTCGATTTCGTGAAATCGGCGTTGGCGAGCGTCAAACCCGCAGCCTTGCGAAATGATGATCATTTGGCTAAGGAGGCCGCGCGTTCAACGGCCGGCACAACCGGTCGTTTCCCATCTTCCGCCCGTATTCGGGCATTCAGTCAAAGGCATCTCGCTTCCATGGCGCGCATCGTGATGAAATTCGGCGGAACATCCGTCGCCGACATCGCCCGCATCCGCAACGTGGCGCGCCATGTCAAACGCGAGGTTGACGCCGGCCACGAGGTCGCGGTCGTGGTCTCGGCGATGGCCGGCAAGACCAACGAGCTGGTGGCCTGGACCCGCGAGGCTTCGCCCATGCATGACGCGCGCGAGTACGACGCCGTCGTCGCCTCCGGCGAGCAGGTCACGGCCGGCCTGCTTGCGATCGCGCTGCAGAACATGGGCATCCATGCCCGTTCCTGGCAGGGCTGGCAGATTCCGATCAAGACCGACAACGCCCATGGCGCGGCGCGCATCCTCGACATCGACGGCGCGTTCCTGATCAAGCGCTTCGGCGAGGGCCAGGTGGCCGTCATCGCCGGCTTCCAGGGCATCGGACCGGACAACCGCATCGCCACGCTCGGGCGTGGTGGTTCAGACACCAGCGCCGTGGCCATCGCGGCGGCGGTCAAGGCCGACCGCTGCGATATCTACACGGACGTCGATGGGGTCTACACCACCGATCCGCGCATCGAGCCGAAGGCGCGGCGGCTGAACAAGATATCCTTCGAGGAAATGCTCGAGATGGCCTCGCTGGGCGCCAAGGTGCTGCAGGTGCGCTCGGTCGAGCTTGCCATGGTGCACAGGGTGCGTACCTTCGTGCGATCGTCCTTCGACGATCCCGACGCGCCCGGAATGGGGGATTTGCTCAATCCGCCCGGAACGCTCATTTGCGACGAGGAAGAGATCGTGGAACAGCAGGTCGTCACCGGAATTGCCTACGCCAAGGACGAAGCGCAGATTTCGCTGCGCCGCGTCGGCGATCGCCCAGGCGTCGCCGCCGGCATCTTCGGCCCGCTGGCCGAGGCCAACATCAATGTCGACATGATCGTCCAGAACATTTCCGAGGACGGCAAGCTGACCGACATGACCTTCACCGTGCCGTCCGGCGACGTCGACAAGGCGCTGGCCGTGCTGGAGCGGCTCAAGCCGGAAGTCGGCTACGACGTGGTGCAGCACGAGGCCGGCATGTCGAAAGTATCGGTCATCGGCATCGGCATGCGCAGCCACGCCGGTGTCGCGGCCACCGCCTTCAAGGCGCTGGCCGAGAAGTCCATCAACATCCGGGCGATCACCACGTCCGAGATCAAGATTTCGATACTGATCGACGGTCCGTACACCGAACTCGCCGTTCGCACTTTGCATTCCGTCTACGGTCTGGATAAGCAGTAAGAGACTGAGTCAGTTGTTGCGTTTGTGCCGGTGCGCGAGGAAGCTGCACCGGTTCAGAAGCCATTGGAGATGAAGCCGTGATGCGTGATACGGCCAGCGGCCCGCGCGTTCTGCTGAAACGGCTCCGCGAACTCATGCAGGAGCCGCTGGAGCCGCAGGAGCGGCTCGACCGGATCGTGCGCGACATCGCCTCCAACATGGTCGCCGAAGTTTGCTCGCTCTACGTGCTGCGCGCCGACTCGGTGCTGGAGCTCTATGCCACCGAAGGTCTGAACCCGAACGCCGTCCACCTCGCGCAGTTGAGACTCGGACAGGGCCTGGTCGGCACCATCGCCGCCAGCGCGCGGCCGCTCAACCTTTCCAACGCGCAGGAACACCCCGCCTTCGCCTACCTGCCAGAAACCGGCGAGGAGATCTACAACTCCTTCCTCGGCGTGCCGGTGCTCAGGGCAGGGCGCACGCTCGGCGTCCTGGTCGTGCAGAACAAGACCATGCGCCACTATCGCGACGACGAGGTCGAGGCGCTGGAAACCACGGCGATGGTGATCGCCGAGATGATCGCCACCGGTGATCTCGCGCGGCTCACGCGGCCGGGCCTGGAACTCGACCTGCGGCGCCCGGTCAGCTTCACCGGCCTGTCCTTCAATGACGGTGTCGGCCTCGGCCATGTCGTGCTGCACGAGCCGCGTATCGTCGTCACCAACCTGTTCAACGAGGACAGCGAGGAGGAGGTCCGCCGGCTGGAGGCCTCGCTCGGCTCGCTCAGGCTCTCCATCGACGACATGCTGGAGCGCCGCGACGTCGCCTTCGAGGGTGAGCATCGCCAGGTGCTGGAAGCCTATCGCATGTTCGCCAACGATCGCGGCTGGGTGCGGCGGCTGGAGGAGGCGATCCGCAACGGCCTGACGGCCGAGGCGGCGGTGGAGAAGGTGCAGAGCGACATGCGCGCCCGCATGCTGCACATGACCGATCCCTATCTGCGCGAGCGGATGAGCGACTTCGACGACCTCGCGAACCGGCTGCTGCGCCAGCTGATGGGGCGCGGACCGGAGGATGTCGCGGCCGCGCTGCCCAAGGACGCCATCATCGTCGCCCGCTCGATGGGCGCGGCCGAGCTGCTCGACTATCCCCGCGACAAGCTGCGCGGCGTGGTGCTGGAGGACGGCGCGGCGACCAGCCACGTCGTCATCGTGGCGCGCGCCATGGGGATCCCCGTCGCCGGCCAGATGAAGGGCGCCGTTTCCATGGCGGAAAACGGCGATGCCATCATCGTCGACGGCGAGGAAGGCACCATCCATCTGCGACCGCAGGCCGATCTCGAGGCGGCCTATGCGGAAAAGGTCCGATTCCGGGCCCGCCGGCAGGAAGTCTATCGCGAGTTGCGCAAGAAGCCGTCGCTGACCAAGGACGGCATGCAGGTCGACCTGCTGATGAACGCAGGCCTTGCCGTCGACCTGCCGCAGCTTGCCGAGGCGGGCGCCGCCGGCATCGGCCTGTTCCGCACCGAATTGCAATTCATGGTCGCTTCCACCTTCCCGCGCGCCGAGGCGCAGGAGAAGCTCTACCGCGACGTGCTCGACGCGGCGCGCGGCAAGCCGGTCACTTTCCGCACCATCGACATCGGCGGCGACAAGGTGCTCCCCTATTTCAAGGGCGCGCTTCAGGAAGAGAATCCGGCGCTGGGCTGGCGGGCCATCCGCCTGACGCTTGATCGGCCGGGCCTGCTCAGGACGCAGATCCGCGCCCTGCTCAAGGCGGCCGGCGGGCGTGAACTCAAGCTGATGCTGCCGATGGTGACCGAGCTCGGCGAGATCGCGCAGGCGCGCGAGATCATCGACCGCGAGGTGCGGCATCTGTCGCGCTTTGCCCATCATCTGCCGAACACCCTTAAGGTCGGCGCGATGCTGGAGGTGCCGTCGCTGCTGTTCCAGCTCGACGAGCTGATGAAGGCGGTCGACTTCGTTTCGGTGGGCTCCAACGACCTGTTCCAGTTCGTCATGGCGGTCGATCGCGGCAACACGCAGCTCGCGGATCGTTTCGACCCGCTATCTGCGCCGTTCCTCAGAGTGCTGAAGCAGATTGCCGATGCCGGGGCCCGCAACAACACGCCGGTGACGCTGTGCGGCGAGCTCGCCGGCAAGCCAATCTCGGCGATGGCGCTGATCGGTCTCGGTTACCGGTCGATTTCCATGTCGGCCGCCTCGATCGGCCCGGTCAAGGCGATGCTGACGGAGCTGCGGCTTGAGGAATTGCAGGCATTCTTCGCCGACAACCTCATGGCGCCGACGCAGCGGGTGCCGATGCGCGCGCTGCTGCAGGCCTTTGCCGACGACCGTTCGATCCCATTGTAGAGCGGGACGCGTTGAAAATGGTGTCGGCCGTTCCACTCTATCTATTTGATTTAGCCGCATTTGCGCGGCGCCAGGTAGTTTCACCTGGTTGCAAGGTACTCTAGCGTTGCGCCATGATTAACCTGCCCCGCGATCGTATGGATCAAGTCGTCAAGCGTTTCGACATGCTCGAGGCGCAGATGTCGGCCGGTCCTTCCGCCGATGCCTATGTCAGGATGGCGTCCGAATATGCCGACATCCAGGATATGGTCGGCAAGATCAGGGCGCTGCGCGCCGCCGAGCACGAGATGGACGATCTCGAGGCGATGCTCGCCGACAAGGGTACGGACGCCGAGATGCGCGATCTCGCGGAGGCAGACCTGCCCGGCGTCAAGGATCGGATCGAGGCGCTGCAGAAGGACATCCAGATCCTGCTTCTGCCCAAGGACGCGGCGGACGAGAGAAACGCCATCCTGGAAATCCGCGCCGGCACCGGCGGCGACGAGGCCGCTCTCTTCGCGGGCGATCTGTTCCGCATGTACGAGCGCTATGCCGCCGGCCGAGGCTGGCGGTTTGAGGTCGTCTCGGCCAGCGACGGCGATGTCGGCGGCTACAAGGAAATCATCGCCTCGGTCTCCGGCAAGGGCGTGTTCGCGCATCTGAAGTTCGAATCCGGCGTGCACCGCGTGCAGCGCGTGCCGGAGACGGAGGCGGGCGGGCGCATCCACACCTCGGCCGCGACGGTCGCGGTGCTGCCCGAGGCCGAGGAAGTCGACATCGAGATTCGCGCCGAGGACATACGCATCGATACGATGCGGGCGTCCGGCTCCGGCGGCCAGCACGTCAACACCACCGACTCGGCGGTGCGCATCACCCATCTGCCGACCGGCATCATGGTGGTGCAGGCCGAGAAGTCGCAGCACCAGAACCGGGCGCGCGCCATGCAGATCCTGCGCGCCAGGCTCTATGACCTCGAACGCAGCAAGGCCGACGAGGAGCGCTCGGAATCGCGCAAGTCCCAGGTCGGCTCCGGTGATCGTTCAGAGCGCATCCGCACCTATAATTTTCCGCAGGGGCGCGTCACCGACCATCGCATCAACCTCACCCTCTACAAGCTCGACCGGGTGATGATGGGCGAACTCGACGAGGTCATCGACGCGCTGATCGCCGATCACCAGTCGAAGCTTCTCGCCGACATGGGCATCGATGGCTGACCATCTGCCAGCCGCGCTCGGGCCGCTGTTGCGAGCGGCGCGGTCACGGCTCGAGGCCGCGGGCCTGCCGGACGCGGCGCTGGATGCGCGGCTTCTGGTCGAGCATTTCTCGGGCACCACGCGGACGCAGTCGATCACCGAACCACAGATGCCGATCGCCCGGCCAGTTGTGGAGGCGGTGGAGTCCGCGCTGGCGCGGCGTCTCGCCGGCGAACCGGCGCATCGCATTCTCGGTTACCGTGAATTCTACGGGTTGCGGCTGTTCCTGTCGGCAGAGACGCTGGAACCGCGCCCAGACACGGAGACGCTGATCGACGCCGTCCTGCCCTTCGTGAAGGGAACCGCCCAACGCCAAGGCCAGTGCCACATCCTCGACCTAGGCACCGGCACCGGCGCGATCGCGCTGACGCTGCTCAGCGTGGTCGCAAACGCAAGGGCCACCGGCGTGGACCTGTCCGAGGAAGCGCTCGCCACGGCGACGCGAAATGCCCGGCATCTCGGTCTTGCCGACCGGTTCACGGCGCTGCGTTCCGACTGGTTCGAAAAAGTTTCCGGCCGATACCATTTAATTGCCGCAAATCCTCCCTACATACCGTCTCAGGACATTGGAAATCTGCAGGACGAGGTCCGCGATTTCGACCCGCGCCTGGCCTTGGATGGCGGCGCTGATGGATTGGATCCCTATAGGGTCATAGCCGCCAGGGCGGCAGGTTTCTTGGAAAGCGAAGGCCGCGTGGCGGTCGAGATCGGATACAACCAGCGCAGCGACGTCGCCGGCATTTTTGTCGATGCCGGCTATCGTGTCGGCGGCGCGTTTGCCGATCTCGGAGGAAACGACAGGGCTCTGATCTTCGAACGGTGAAAGCCTTGACGCAGCGCAAAAAAGCGCTTGGCAAGGTCAGGGAATGCCGCTAGGGTCGCCCTAACCGGATGAGACGAAGCAGGCAGTGCTCTTAGCGATTCGGTCTTCCTTGGAAATAGCTGCCTTCTTGCGAAAACGACGCCCAAGCTTCGTGCGGGAATCGTCCGGCAAGTGATGTAACCGGAACAGGATGACACGTGGCGCCAGCGCAATCGATGCGGGCGAACGCCGGTGAAGAAACGAAACGGCTGGCCGCATGAGCGCCTCCGTCCGTGTAGGGCTTTTCGAAAATTTCAAAATGAAGAGAGTTTGATGAGGCCACAACAGCAGAACAGGCGCATGCGCGGTCGCAACAACAATGGCGGCGGTGGCAATAATAATAACAACAACAACCGCAAGGGCCCGAACCCGCTGACCCGCAACTATGAGAGCAATGGCCCGGACGTGAAGATCCGCGGCTCGGCTCAGCAGATCGCCGAGAAATACGCTGCCCTGGCACGTGACGCGCAAAGCTCCGGCGACAGGGTGATGGCTGAAAACTACCTTCAGCACGCCGAGCACTACAATCGCATCATTGCCGCCGCGCAGGCGCAGATGCCGATCCAGAACGTCCAGCACAACCGCGATGATTTCGACGACGACGCCGATGAGGATCGCGACGAGTTCGATACTGTCGGCAATTCGGTCTCCGACGCGCCGGCCCAGGCCGTCAACCATGGCGCGGGGCCGCAGCCGGTGATCGAAGGCATGCCGGCGGAAGTCTCGCTCAACCAGGACGGCAACCGGGAAAACCGTGGCAACAACGGCCGCGACGGCAATGGCGGCCGGCACCGCGAAGGGCGCCAGAATGGCGGCTACGGCCAGAATGGCCATCGCGGCGAGCATGGCGGGCAGCGTGAGCGCCGCAACGAGCAGCCCCAGCCGCAGGCCGAACCCGCACAGCCGGCCGAGCCGACCTTCGCCGTCGAGCCCGCGGCCCAACCTCCCCAGTTTGATCTCTCGCCGGCCGGGCTCGCCGCCCAGGCTGAGCTGAACGAGGCCGCGGCCGAGGCCGGTGCGTCGCGCCGGCCGCGGCGTCCGCGCCGTCCCCGCAATGCCGGCCAGGCCGAGGCAGTCGCCGAGGGGGCGGGCGATCAGCCCGTGGCGCCGACGGAAGGCAACAGCGATGCCGCGCCGGCCGCCGTCGAAAGCTGAGCCGCGTCTTTTCGGATAATTGCCAATGGCGGGGAGAAATCCCCGCCATTTTCATTTTTGGGAACAAGGCTATTCCCGAAAAGCAGGGAGGCGCCTCGCCGGGGGAATCGCGTAAAAACAAGGCGGTACGACAAGGGGGCGATCCGGCCTTGGCTAAAATTCGCCCGTCTCGAATATTATGCTTCCACGGTGCCCGGACGTCTTGAGGGATCGCGCTTTGCGCACCATATCAGCCTCAATTGGATCCGGCCCGGTCGGGCGGGTCCGTCACCGCAATCGGATCCGGTGCCGCAAAGCGGGCCGGTGATGGAAGGAGACAGGCATGAATCTTGAAAAGTACTCCGAGCGCGTGCGCGGCTTCATCCAGTCCGCGCAGACCATGGCGCTCTCCCGCAATCATCAGCAGTTCACTCCCGAACATATTCTCAAGGTGCTAGTCGACGACGACGAAGGCCTGGCCGCGTCGCTGATCGAACGCGCCGGCGGTCGCGTGCGCGACGTCAAGCTCGGCGTCGAGAGCGCGCTGGAGGCGATGCCCCGGGTGGAAGGCGGCAACGGCCAGCTCTATCTCGCCCAGCCGCTGGCCAAGGTGTTCTCGACCGCCGAGGACCTGGCCAAGAAGGCCGGCGACAGCTTCGTCACCGTCGAACGGCTGCTCACCGCGCTGGCGGTGGAAAAGTCAGCCAAGACCGCGGACATCCTGGCCAAGGCTGGCGTTACCGCGCAGGCGCTCAACCAGGTCATCAACGACGTGCGCAAGGGCCGCACGGCCGATTCGGCGAATGCCGAGCAGGCTTATGACGCGCTGAAGAAATACGCGCGCGACCTGACGGCGGATGCCCGTTCGGGTAAGCTCGATCCGGTCATCGGCCGCGACGACGAGATCCGCCGCACCATCCAGGTGCTGTCGCGCCGCACCAAGAACAATCCCGTGCTCATCGGCGAGCCCGGCGTCGGCAAGACGGCGATCGCCGAGGGCCTGGCGCTGCGCATCGTCAACGGCGACGTGCCGGAATCGCTCAAGGACAAGCAGTTGATGGCGCTCGATATGGGCGCGCTGATCGCTGGCGCCAAGTATCGCGGCGAGTTCGAGGAGCGGCTCAAGGCCGTGCTCAACGAAGTCACCTCCGCCAACGGCAATATCATCCTGTTCATCGACGAGATGCACACGCTGGTCGGCGCCGGCAAGGCAGACGGCGCGATGGATGCGTCGAACCTCCTGAAGCCCGCGCTGGCGCGCGGCGAACTGCACTGCGTCGGCGCCACCACGCTCGACGAATACAGGAAGCATGTCGAGAAGGACCCCGCGCTTGCCCGGCGTTTCCAGCCGGTCTTCGTCGAGGAGCCGACGGTTGAGGATACGGTCTCGATCCTTCGTGGCCTGAAGGAGAAGTACGAGCAGCACCACAAGGTGCGGATCTCCGACTCCGCGCTGGTGGCGGCCGCGACGCTGTCCAACCGCTATATCGCTGACCGGTTCCTGCCGGACAAGGCGATCGACCTGGTCGACGAAGCCGCCTCGCGGCTGCGCATGCAGGTCGATTCCAAGCCGGAAGCGCTGGACGAGGTCGACCGGCGCATCATGCAGCTCAAGATCGAGCGCGAGGCGCTGAAGGTCGAGAAGGATGACGCCTCCAAGGACCGGCTCGCCCGGCTCGAGAAGGAGCTTGCCGACCTCGAGGAGGAATCGACCGAGCTGACCACCAAGTGGCAGGCCGAAAAGCAGAAGCTCGGGCTTGCCGCCGACCTGAAGAAGCAGCTCGACGAGGCCCGCAACGAACTGGCGATCGCCCAGCGCAAGGGCGAGTTCCAGCGCGCCGGCGAGCTTGCCTATGGCAAGATCCCGGAACTGGAGAAGAAGCTGAAGGACGCCGAGGCCCAGGACGGCAAGGCCGGCATGGTCGAGGAAGTGGTCACGCCTGACCACGTCGCCCATATTGTGTCGCGCTGGACGGGAATCCCGGTCGACAAGATGCTGGAAGGCGAGCGCGACAAGCTGCTGCGCATGGAAGACGAGATCGGCAAGCGGGTCGTCGGCCAGGGCGAGGCGGTTCAGGCCGTGTCGAAGGCCGTGCGGCGTGCCCGCGCCGGGCTGCAGGATCCGAACCGGCCGATCGGCTCGTTCATGTTCCTCGGCCCGACCGGCGTCGGCAAGACCGAACTGACCAAGGCGCTGGCGAACTTCCTGTTCGACGACGAGGGCGCGATGGTGCGCATCGATATGTCGGAGTTCATGGAAAAGCACTCCGTCGCCCGGCTGATCGGCGCTCCTCCCGGCTATGTCGGCTATGAGGAAGGCGGCGCGCTGACGGAAGCGGTGCGGCGCCGGCCCTATCAGGTCGTGCTGTTCGACGAGATCGAGAAGGCGCATCCCGATGTCTTCAACGTGCTCCTGCAGGTGCTCGACGACGGTCGCCTGACCGACGGCCAGGGCCGCACTGTCGATTTCCGCAACACGCTGATCATCATGACGTCCAACCTCGGCGCCGAATATCTCGTCAACCTCGGCGAGGACCAGGATGTCGATCAGGTCCGCGACGAGGTGATGAGCGTCGTCAAGGCATCGTTCAGGCCGGAATTCCTGAACCGTGTCGACGAGGTGATCCTGTTCCACCGGCTGCGCCGGCAGGATATGGGCCGCATCGTCGAGATCCAGCTCAAGCGGCTGGAGAGCCTGCTCGCCGACCGCAAGATCACGCTCGACCTCGACCCCGAGGCGATCGAATGGCTCGCGGCCAAGGGCTACGATCCGGCCTATGGCGCACGGCCGCTGAAGCGGGTTATGCAGAAGGAACTGCAGGATCCGCTGGCCGAGAAGATCCTGCTCGGCGAGATCCTCGACGGCTCGACCGTCAAGGTCACCTCTGGTTCCGACCGGCTGAATTTCCGGTCGAAGCCGACGATGGTGCGGACCGAGGCAGCGGCCTGACCGCGCAGCCCTCAGCATGATATCAGGGCGCGCCGCATCCGATCGATGCGGCGCGCCCTTGTTTTTTGGACCAGCCTGCTTCCGCGTGCCATGCCGCCGATCCGGGATATGGTGGAGGACTTCGATGAAGCTTGCCGACTACAATGGCTTCTGCGCCTCGCTGCCGGCCGCGACGCATGTCGTGCAGTGGGGCGGCGCTCATGTCTGGAAAGTCGGCGGCAAGGTCTTCGCCATCGGCGCGCAGGACGGCGACGGACAGGTTCTCGTCACCTTCAAATGCTCCGAGATGGCCTATGACATCCTGAAGGAGCAGCCGGGCTGCAGGCCTGCTCCCTACCTCGCCTCGCGCGGCATGAAATGGATCCAGCGCCAGACAAGCCAGAGCATGGATGATGCCGCGCTGAAGGACTATCTCGGCGAAAGCCATCGCCTCGTGGTGCTGAAGCTGACGAGAGAAACGCGCGGCAATCTTGGCCTTTGAGTTTGTCGCGTCGACGAACGCGTCAGACGCCAGAAAGCCGCCATCTTCATGCCCGGTTCATGTTGCAACCTTAAGCATGGGGTAACTGATTTGCTGGCGAAGGGGTTCGCCGGACGTGTCGGCCTGACGATCGGATGCGGTTGCTCGGGAAGCGCGATGCGGAAGTTCCAGGTGTTAGAGTAGCAGTAAGCCCTTCGCGCCATCGTGGCGCGGCGTTTCAGGAATCAATGCCGGCGGCGGCAGTCACGGTCCGGAGAGTTTGGCCACCATGTTGCGCACGATCTTCATCCTTTCGGCCCTCGTCGCCTGGCTTTTCAGCTTTGGCGCCATGGCGGCGCCAAGCAGGGACGAAGCGCCGGTGGCGCGCGCCAGCACCGGTGCCATACTGCTTGCCCAGGAAGGCAACGTCGATGTCTACTACGATGCTCGCGGCAACCGCGTGATCGTCGACGCCGACACCGGAAAGGTGATCGCCATCCAGCCGCCGCAGACCCGGTTCGACCGCCGAGCGCTGCGTCGCGACCTGCGGGCCCGCGAACTCGACCGCGAACCGGCCAATGACGATCGCTACTATCTCGACGATCCGCAGGACATGGCGCGGCTGCGCCGCCGGCAGATGCAGGAAGACGGCCGCGTTATCGTTCCGCAGGACGACGGTTATGATCCCTATGGGGACAATTCGGTTGACGCCTATCCGCCGGCACCCCGCAACGACGGTTATGCCAACAGCTATCCGGATGCGCCGAGGCAGCCTTCCACGCAACCTCAGATAAAGCGTCAGTCGCTCAAGGAGGCGTCGATCGATCCGGCCCAGCCGTCAACCACGCCGTCGCTGGCGCAGCCGTCGGCACCAAACGAGCAGGCGGCTCTTCCGCCGGCAACGGGCGGCAAGGCCAATGTCGACCCCTCGCTATCGCTCGGCGCGCGCGAGGACGTCGCGGCGCTGCAGGTGCTGCTTGATCGCGGCGGCGCCTCGCCCGGCGTCATCGACGGCCGCTTCGGCTCCAATGTCGACAAGGCGCTTGCCGCCTACAACCAGATCAACAACACCAATCTGAAGTCGACCGATTCAGTTGGCATCCAGGCAGCGCTTGCCCAATCGGGCGGCGATGCCTTTGCCTCCTATACGATCACGCCGGAAGATGTCGCGGGCCCATACGTGGCATCGATTCCGGAGGACTACAGCGAGAAGGCCAAGCTCGATCGCATGAGCTACACTTCCGTCACCGAGGCGTTGGGGGAACGCTTCCATATGGATCAAAACTATCTGAAGGCGATCAACAAGGGGCTCGACTTCAATCGTCCGGGCACGATCATCAAGGTTGCCAATTTCGGCAAGCTGGTGACGACGCCCGTCGCCCGCATCGTCGCCGACAAGGGCAAGAAGGAAGTCTACGCCTATGATGCCGGCGGCAAGCTGGTCGCAGCCTATCCGGCAACCATCGGTTCCTCCGACACGCCGTCGCCGACGGGCATACATACGGTTTCGCGCGTCGTGCTCGATCCGAACTACACCTACAATCCGAACATCAATTTCAAGCAGGGCAACAACGACAAGATCCTGACCATCCCGCCGGGGCCGAGAGGGCCGGTGGGCTCGGTGTGGATCGCGCTCGACAAGCCGACCTATGGCATCCACGGGACGCCGGATCCTTCGAAGATCGGCAAGACTCAAAGCCATGGATGCGTGCGCCTGACGAACTGGGACGCGCGCGAGCTGGCGAAGATCGTATCGCCCGGCGTGACGGTCGAATTCGTCGAGTAGCTCGACCCTCCGAAGCGCGGACGGATCCTGCGGGCTCGGCGTCGCCGTGAAGGATGTGGCGCTGTTTCTTCCAGCCAAAATGGGCGGTCCGTTTTAGTTCTGGTTTCAGCCAGGCGACTGCCGTGGCCGATTGCCCGCCTGGACAAGCCGGCCTAGAACCGGGTGATTTCAGGCCGAACCGACCTGAATCCGAATCCGGTTCCAAATCAAAGAGATAGATCATGCTGTCGTCCGAAAGTCGCTTCACATCTTTCGGCATCATGCTCTAGGCGCGGCGCCCATGCCCCCACCGAGCGACGCCGCCATCCCCAGGATCAATCCCACGCCGAACGGCGCGTTCTGCTCGCCCTCGCAACGGCGCTTCGTGCTGGTTGCGGCGATACTGGCCTCGGCGCTCGGTTTCATCGATGGCTCTATCCTGGCCATCGCCATGCCGGCGATCCGCGTCGACCTCGGCGCCTCGCTCGCCCAGGCGCAATGGATTTCCAATGCCTACGCGCTGACGCTGTCGGCCCTCATTCTCGCCGGCGGCGCCGCGGGCGACCGGTTCGGGCTACGCCGCGCCTTCGTCGCCGGCATCGCGCTGTTCGTGGTCTCGTCGCTCGCCTGCGCGATGGCGCCGGGGCCGGGCGTGCTCATCGCGTTCCGGGCCATACAAGGCATCGGCGCCGCGATCATGGTGCCGGGCAGCCTGGCGATCATCGCCAAGGCCTATCCAAAAAGCGAGCGCGGCCGGGCGATCGGCATCTGGGCCGCTGCCTCCGCGTTGACCACCGCGCTCGGCCCGGTGCTCGGCGGCCTGGTGCTGTCGGCGTTCGGCGACGGTGTCTGGCGAGCGATCTTCGCCGTCAACCTGCCGCTCGGCCTGGTGTCGATCTATCTGCTTCTCGCCAGGACGCCCGCCGATGCGCCGGCCGACAAGCGACGCCTCGACCTTGGCGGCGCGGCCATCGCCACGGCAGCTTTCGGGGCGCTTGCCTATGGGTTGACGGCGATGAACGCGGAGGGCGGCGGCCGCATGGCGGGCCCCAGCATCGTCGCGGGAGCGCTGCTGCTCATCGTCTTCATCGTCTTCGAGCGACGCCAGCCGCAGCCGATGATCGATCTCGGACTGTTTCGGATACGCGCCTTCGCCGGCGCCAATCTGGCGACGTTCTTCCTCTATTTCGCGCTGTCGGCGAACCTGTTCTACCTGCCGATGCTGCTGATCGCGGGATGGGGGCTGAGCACCGCCGAGGTCGGCTTCATCTTCCTGCCGCTGTCGGCGTCCATCGCGCTCCTGTCCGGGCCGGTCGGCAAATGGTCTGACCGAATCGGCTCACGCTTCCCGATCGCGGGTGGCAGCATGATCGTCGCCGTCGCGTTTGCCGGGCTCGCGGCGCTCTCCCATGCCGGGGTTCACCGGTTCTGGAGCGGCACTTTTCCGCTGATGGCAGTGATGGGCCTGGGCATGGCGCTCGTCGTGTCACCTTTGTCCACCGCCGTCATGACCGCGGTCGACGACAAGGACACGGGCGCGGCCTCCGGCATAAACAACGCCGTCTCGCGAATCGGCGGCCTGATCGCCGTGGCGGCGATGGGGTCGCTCGCGGCATGGATCTATGCGACATCGTTGCGAGCCAGCGGCGTGAGCGGAGTTCCGGGATTCGGCGAGCCGGCGCCGGCGGGACTTGCCGCCGGCCTCGACGCCGCAAGGGTCGCGGCCGGCGACACGGCTTTCTCCGGGGTGGCCATCGTCACGGCGCTGCTGTGCGTGTTGTCGTCGCTGACCGCCTGGGCGACCGTGCCCGGGCAATCGCTGCCCTGGGGGCGTGGGCGGGAAAGTCGGGAAAGCTGATCCGGAAACGCGGAGGTCAGCCCTCCGCCTTTGCGCTCGCAACCTTCAGCGTGTCGCTGTCCTGCTGCTTCATCAACTCGTCGATGCGCTCGCGTTCACGCTTGAAGGCGACGAGGTCGTCGCCTTTCAGCACCTTGCCGACCGGCAGGCGCACGCGCATCGGGTCGACCTTGGTGCCGTTGACGATCAACTCGTAGTGAAGATGCGGTCCGGTGGCGAGGCCGGTCTGGCCGAGATAGCCGATGACCTGGCCTTGGCGAACACGCATGCCCGGTTCGATGCCTTTGGCGAACGCGCTCTGGTGATTGTAGGAGGTTTCGTAGCCATTGGCATGGCGGATGATGATCTGCTTGCCATAGCCGCCGGCCCAGCCGACCTTCTCGATGACGCCGTTGCCGGCGGCGATGATCGGGGTGCCGATCGGGGCCGCCCAGTCGACGCCGGTATGCATGCGCACGTAACCCAGGATCGGGTGACGGCGTGCGCCGAAGCCGGACCGGAACTTGCCGGCGGGCAGCGGATTGCGCAGCAGGAACTGCCGGGCGCTCGATCCGTCCTCGTCGAAATAGTCCGTGCTGCCGTCCTGCATCTGGAAGCGGTAGAAGTTGCGCGTCGTGCCGCCGAAGGTCGCCGAAACGTAGAGCAGCTGCGAATCGTCCGACGTCTGGTCGTTGCCGTCGGGTTGCGAGAACAGGACCTCGAGGCGATCGGACGGGTTGAGGCGTGACTGGAAATCGACGTCCGAGCCAAGCAGCTTGATGAGCTGCTGTGTCATCGACTTGGACATGCCGTAGGAGAAGGCGGCGCGGTAGATGCCGTCATAGATATTGGGCAGGTTGCCGCGCGCCACGACCGGCGCCGAGGAATCGTCGAAAGCGGTCAGCAGTTCGGGGTTCGGCTCCGGCTCCTGGGCCGGCACGTATTGGCCGCGATCGTCCAGTGCGATGGTCACGATGTGCTGGGTCTTGTCGTAGACGCTGGTGCGCACGACCTTGGCGGCATCGCCGCGTACTTCCAGTCCGACCCGCAGCACCGTTCCGGCCTTTAGCGCCGGCGCGTTCAACAACTTGGCGATCGCCTCGGCCATGCCGGTCGCGTCATCGCCCGTGTAGCCCGAATCGGCCAACGCGTCCGTTATGTTGCGATCCTTGGTGAAGGGGATGATTTCCTCGGCGAAGGCCGGCGCCTGGTCGTCAACCGCGGCACGCGGCGTCACGGAGACGTTTTCCGGCACGATCTTGACGTCGTAGGAGCCGGCCATGCTCTCGGCGAACGCCTCGCCGAACCGCTGCGGGTCCACATAGTGCAGCGACGCCACCTGCACGGCGCCGTCGCTGAGGCCCGTGCTGGCCTCGCGCACCACCTTCTCCACCTCGTCGGCGGAAAGGTCGCTCTTCTCGTCGAAGGACGCCGTCTCCATCGGGAACTCGACCGTCTTCAGGCTCATTTCGCTCTCGACCTTGGCGCCATAGATCTGGCCGGCGCTGGCGATCGCGGGAGAGGCGGGCTGGCTGTTGCCGCTGTCGTCGCCATCGTCGGCGAAGACCTGCATGGGATCGAAAGGCGGGTAGGGCCGGTTGGTGGTGTGGCCGGCCGCAAGCGCCATCTTGATCTGCACGAAGGGCATGGTGTGAATGACGTCGCGGTCGCCGACCTTGGTGACCATCGACACTTCCATGCGCCGCCGGTCCTTGGCCTTGGCGACCTGACGCGGCGCCACCAGCCTGGTCGTCTTGGCGATCTCACCGGAATCGCCGTTGCCGGCGAGGCTGGCGAGTTCGGCGATCTCGGGCGGCGTCGCCAGTTGCTGGCGGCCATCGAGGGCGGCAAACAGCGCCACGCCCATCAACACGCTCGATGTCACGCCAGTCAGGAATGTCCCGGACAGCCAACGCGCCGAAACCTCGCGGCGGTCCGGAGGACCGCTGCGGCCGTTCGCGATCAGCGGCGGCTCGTTGCCGAGTTCGGCTATGACATCTTCGGCGTCTGGCATCCAGAAAGGCTGCTTTATCCCCGGGCGGAACGGCTTATCGCTTTTGTTGTGGCCATGACATTTGCCTGTCGTGGCGGGCGAAGTCAACGAAGCGCCAGGCGCTTGCCGAAATCCCCCTTGCACTTGGTCGTGTGGAATCTCATGCAGGAAAAGGCCGGACGCCTCATATCCACAAGGCTATCGCATATTCCTTATAAGACGCCGGAAGAAGGAGCCGCGGGATTGGCGCCGCGCCTGCTTCGCTGGCTTGGTGTCGAACGGCAATGCGGCGGCAATAGGGCTCTCTTGGGGCCGCTGGGCAAGGTCTCCCCCACCTTCCCTTGAGGCAGTTGAGGGCCGGTTTCGGGCCGCGCGAAACCTCTGTCGCAAAAAGTTCAAAAACTTCGATTTCCTCTGTTGACAGTATCGGCCGCTGCCGCCTATATACGCCTCACCAACGACGGTGGCGACGCTGCTGGCGACCAAGAAGCTCGCTTCTGTGTTTCGCGAAGTTGGACGAAATTCAAGAGAGCCGCGCGAGCGACACTCGGAAGGCCCCGGAGCCGAAAGCGAAGCGGGCTGCGACATTGCG
>Ga0209963_1000530_pt1 | contig 51655 bp, 46 predicted proteins | sample ThiBio_1000_biof_2_FD_183957 | JGI IMG/M metagenome (GOLD analysis project Ga0209963, IMG submission 183957) | Wastewater bioreactor microbial communities from Cape Town, South Africa - Thiocy_cont_1000_biof (SPAdes) | ecosystem: Engineered > Bioreactor > Thiocyanate-remediating >...
ATGTTCTGCCGCCTCAAGGATTTCCGACGCATCGCCACCCGCTATGACAAGCGGGCCGATATCTTCCTCTCTACAATCCTCTTGGCCGCTACCCTGACTTGGTGGATCAATTGAGTCTCGACCCTAGAGGCCTCGGCTTCTGATGGAATCGAAAGCGGGGATCCATGATTTTGATTTGACGCGTTTTCTTCAGGCGAACCGGGTTCCCCTTCGCTCGAAAACGCTATGGGTTAGCAAACGATAAACCAAAGCGGCGCGATATAATCGCCGGAATCATCGTGACGGGTAGGAATCATGCCCAAGCCCGCTCCGGAACCGCTACCCGATCTTGCCTGCGCGGCCCCCGATGTGGGGCAGCAAATCGCGCGGTGGCTGGCGCATCTGGGGACCGAGCGAAGGCTCTCCCCCAAGACCTGCGAGGCCTATGCGCGGGATGTCCGGCAATGCCTGGCGTTTCTCGGCGAGCACTGGGGTGAGTTGGTGACGTTGAAGCGCTTTGCCGCGCTTGAGGCGAGGGATGTCCGCGCCTTCATGGCCGCGCGCCGCGCCGATGATATCGGTGGCCGGTCGCTGATGCGCGCGCTGGCGGGATTGCGATCGTTCGCGCGCTTTCTGGAGCGGGAAGGGCTCGGCAAGGCCGGCGCGCTCGGCGCGGTCCGCGCGCCGAAGGTTGGGAAAAGCCTGCCGAAACCGATTCAAGTGAGCGCGGCGAAGCGTTTTGCCGATGCGTCCGAGCGTGCCGGCGAGGACCGCGAACCCTGGATCTGGGCGCGCGATGCCGCCGTCATGGCATTGTTATATGGATCGGGCCTGCGCATTTCCGAGGCGCTCGGCTTGAAGCGCCGCGATGTGCCGCAGCCCGGCGCGGGCGACGTGCTGGTCGTCACCGGCAAGGGCAACAAGACGCGGATGGTGCCGGTGCTGCAGAACGTGCTGGCGCTGATCCAGGACTATGTCGCGATGTGTCCGCATTCGCTGCCGCCGGAAGGGCCGATCTTCGTCGGCGCGCGGGGCGGTCCGCTCAGGGCGCGTATCATCCAGCTCGTCATGGCGCGGATGCGCGGCGCGCTCGGCCTGCCCGACAGCGTGACGCCGCATGCGCTGCGTCATTCATTCGCGACGCATCTTTTGAGCCGCGGCGGCGATCTGCGCGCGATCCAGGAACTGCTGGGTCACGCATCGCTTTCGACCACGCAAATCTACACCGGCATCGACAGCGAGCGGCTGTTGGAGGTCTACAAGACGGCGCACCCTCGCGCCTGAGGAGCAAGGCGGACGCCGCATATCTTGCGTCACGCATTGCATTACATATGGATCGCGCGTTTGCCAACGGCGAGGGCAGCTTCCTTGACAGCTTCCGATCGCGTCGGATGAGCATGGCAGGTGCGGGCGAGATCTTCCGCCGAGCCGCCAAATTCCATCAATACGCAGGCTTCGTGGATCATTTCGCCGGCCTCGCGGCCGATGATGTGAACGCCGAGCACGCGGTCGGTTTTCGCATCGGCGAGAATCTTCACAAATCCGTCCGTGGTCTGGTTGACCTTGGAGCGGCCGTTGGCGGTGAACGGAAACTTGCCGACGGTATAGGCTGTGCCGGCCTGTTTCAGTTCTTCCTCGGTCTTGCCGACCGATGAGACCTCGGGCGTGGTGTAGACCACGCCGGGGATGACGTCGTAGTTCACGTGCCCGGCCTGCCCGGCGAGAATTTCGGCGCAGGCGACGCCTTCGTCCTCGGCCTTGTGCGCCAGCATCGGTCCTTTCACGACGTCACCGATGGCGTAAATTCCTTTCACGCTGGTCGCGAAATGCGCGTCGATTTCCACGCGCCCGCGTTCGTCCAGCGCGACGCCCGCTTCCTTCAGGCCGAGGCCGTCGGTGTAGGGCGTGCGGCCGATGCAGACGAGCACGACGTCGGCCTCGATCGTCTCAGTCGCCCCGCCGGCGGCGGGTTCGACATGCGCCGCCAGCGTCTTGCCTGACGAGTCGATGCCGGTGACCTTGGCGCCGAGCTTGAACGCAAAGCCCTGCTTTTCGAGAATGCGCTGGAATTGCCTGGCGATCTCGCCGTCCATGCCGGGCAGGATACGGTCGAGAAATTCCACCACCGTCACCTGCGCGCCGAGGCGGCGCCACACCGACCCGAGTTCGAGGCCGATTACGCCGGCGCCGATGACCAGAAGTTTTTCCGGCACTTTCTCTAGAGACAATGCGCCGGTGGACGACACGATGCGTTTCTCGTCGATCTCGATGCCCTTGAGCTTCGCGACGCCGGAGCCGGTGGCGATGACGATATTTTTCGTTTCGACACTCTGTTTTTTGCCGTCGGCTCCGGTCACGTCGACCTTGCCGGCGGCGAGAATCCTGCCGGTGCCGTGGATGACGTCAATCTTGTTCTTCTTCATCAGGTATTCGACGCCCTTGACGTTGCCGTCGATGCCCTGCTGTTTGAAATTCATCATCGTCGGCAAATCGAGTTTCGGATCGGAGACCGTCACCCCCATCTTTGCAAACGAATGCCCGGCTTCCTCGAAGGTTTCGGAGGCGTACAGCAGCGCCTTCGACGGCATGCAGCCGACATTGAGGCAGGTGCCGCCGAGCGTTGGATTTTTCTCGACCACGGCGACCTTCATGCCGAGTTGCGCCGCGCGAATGGCGCAGACGTAACCTCCGGGGCCGGTGCCGATAACGATGAGGTCGTAAGTCGCCATGATCGCAAATCCTGTCGTTTAGTCCTTATGATGCGCCTGGTGGAGTGGATCTGACATTCGTTGCCCACCTGCTGCGGGCTGGCAAATGCGAATGCCAAATCCAAAACTCCACTAGAAACTTACATTGCCAGTGGTCCCCTGATTCTAACATTCGCACAAGCGCGCCTGCTGAAACGGGATGCGAATGTTAGAATCGGACCACTGGCACCCGCAGGAGATGTTCGTCTTCATGCCAGCGACACGAGGGGCTTCGCCCGATAACGGCCAGGGCGACGGCGTTGACGGTTTGTCCGCGGCGTCGCCGAACTATGGTGGATACCAAGCTCGAAGCTGCTCGGGTTCAATTGTGCTCCTTAACTCGTTGGGTCCGGTATGGTGAGCAATTTTGCGCGCTGGTCGAAGAGCAATCCGCCGACGAGCCGGTTGAGTTCGTCGGGATCGGCTCCGTCGGTGATCAGCTTTCGCCTCAAAGCGTGGGCCTTGTCGAGGTTGCCGAGCTTTTTCTCGATCGCCGGTTGATGCTTGTCTTCAGCTTTCGCGTTTTCCTGATCGGCCCTCGCCCGTCGCCTCTGGTTGTCGTGGTGGAACAACGTTCGCGACAAGACCCAGTCTGCTGATTTTTTCGAAATGTTCTCGAAAGATCCCAGGGCGTTGAAGGGGTTCTCACAGTCGATACTTTTAATTTCTCCGCTGTATTCGGAGACATAAATATGTGCGGCGGATTCGCCGTGCTCAAAGCTCAGACAGGCCAGGTAAACCAGTTCCAAAATGACCGCATTCAACTCCAGATCGATTGAGGTCAAATGACCGAACTCGGTGGCTTTGGTATCGGACTTCAGCAGGATTTGCGTCATGTGATTCCCCCCTTGCTTGAACTACAAATCCAGCACCAGCCGGGCCGGGTCTTCGAGCGATTCCTTGACGCGCACGAGGAAGGTGACGGCCTCCTTGCCGTCGATGACGCGGTGATCGTAGGAGAGCGCGAGATACATCATCGGGCGGATTTCCACCTTGCCGCCGATCGCCATCGGCCGTTCCTGTATCTTGTGCATGCCCAAAATACCGGCCTGCGGCGCGTTCAGGATCGGCGTCGACATCAGCGAGCCGTAGATGCCGCCATTGGTGATGGTGAAGGTGCCCCCCTGCATCTCCTCGATCTTGAGCTGGCCGTCGCGGGCGCGGCGGCCGTAATCGGCGATGCCCTTCTCGATCTCGGCGATCGTCTTGCGGTCGCAGTCGCGCACCACAGGCACGACGAGGCCCTTGTCGGTGCCGACCGCGACGCCGATGTGATAGTAGTTCTTGTAGATCAGGTCGGTGCCGTCGATTTCAGCGTTGACTGCGGGAATGTCCTTCAGCGCCTGAACGCAGGCCTTGGTGAAGAAGCCCATGAAGCCGAGCTTCGCGCCGTGCTTTTTCTCGAACACCTCTTTGTACTGCGCACGCAGCGCCATGACATGGGTCATGTCGACCTCGTTGAAGGTCGTCAGCATCGCGGCGGTGTTCTGCACCTCCTTGAGGCGGCGCGCGATGGTCTGGCGCAGCCGCGTCATCTTCACGCGCTCCTCGCGCGCGGCGTCGTCGGGCGGCGAGGGGGCGCGAAGCTGAACCGCGGCGGCCGGCTGGTTGACCGGTGTCGGCGCCGCCGCCGCTTTCTCGATTGCGGCCAGCATGTCGCCCTTGGTAACGCGGCCATCCTTGCCCGAACCCGGCACGGTGGAAGCATCGACGCCGCTCTCGGCGGAGAGCTTGCGGACCGAAGGCGCGAGCGGCGCGTCGGAGGACGCTGAGGTTTCCGGCGCTGAGGTTTCCGGCTTGGGCCGCGGCTCTTCCGGGCCGGCATTGATCGGTTTCGTGGTGTCGGACTTGAGGTCGGGACGTCCGGTTGCGCTTTCGGGCGCGACGCCCGCCGAAGCCTTGGCGGCCGCGGGTTTTGCCGGCGCGGCGCCTTCGGAAATCTGCCCGAGCAGCGCGCCGACGGCGACGGTCTCGCCATCCTTGGCGACGATCTCGCCAAGCGTGCCGGCGGAGGGCGCCGGCACTTCGATGGTCACCTTGTCGGTTTCGAGTTCGACCAGCGGTTCGTCGACGGAGACAGTGTCGCCGGTCTTCTTGAACCATTTGCCGATGGTGGCCTCGGTCACCGATTCGCCGAGCGTCGGAACGCGTATCTCAGTCATGTGAGCAGCCCTTCCTAAATCCTCTGCCGGTCATGGCCGGCCATATCCGTTCGAAGCACGGCGCCGCTTCGCTCGCTTGTTTCCGCTATCCACGTCTTGAACGCGATGTAGAGACGTGGATCTCCGCGCGTCGCAGACCGGTTGACGCAATCTGTGCAAGCTTGATGGCGCACCGGGCATGGCAACGCAATTAATTATCCAAGTGCTTCTTCGAGAAGCGCCTTGAGTTGTGCGAGGTGCTTCGACATCAATCCGGTCGCGGTGGCCGCGGACGCGGCGCGGCCGGCATAACGCGGGCGCTTGTTGGGAGTGTCGATCTGGTTGAGAATCCATTCGAGATAGGGTTCGATGAAGTGCCACGCGCCCATGTTGCGCGGCTCTTCCTGGCACCAGACGACCTCCGCATTCTTGAAGCGGCCGAGCACCTGCACCAGCGCCTTCAGCGGCACCGGATACAACTGTTCGATCCGCAACAGGTAGACGTCGTCGATGTTGCGCTTCTCGCGTTCCTCGTAGAGGTCATAGTAGACCTTGCCGGAGCAGAGCACCACGCGGCGGATATTCTGGTCTTCCAGCAGTCTGATTTTTTGCTCCGGAAGCATAGCCGCGTCGTCGTACAAAATGCGGTGGAAAGCGGTATCGGCGCCGAGTTCGTCGAGACGCGATACCGCTCGCTTGTGGCGCAGCAGCGACTTCGGCGTCATCATGATCAGCGGCTTGCGGATCTGGCGCTTCAACTGCCGGCGCAGCGCATGGAAATGGTTGGCCGGCGTGGTGAGGTTGACCACCTGCATGTTGTCTTCCGCGCACATCTGCAGGAAGCGTTCCAGCCGCGCCGAGGAATGCTCCGGTCCCTGGCCTTCATAGCCGTGAGGCAGCATGCAGACGAGGCCCGACATGCGCAGCCACTTGCGTTCTCCAGCGGAGATGAACTGGTCGAACACCACCTGCGCGCCGTTGGCGAAGTCGCCGAACTGCGCCTCCCACATTGTGAGCGCATTGGGCTCGGCGAGCGAATAGCCGTATTCGAAGCCGAGCACCGCTTCTTCCGACAGCAGCGAGTTGATGACTTCGTAGCGGCCCTGGTCCTTGCCGAGGTGGTTGAACGGCGTGTAGCGGCTCTCGTCCTGCTGGTCGAACAATACCGAATGCCGTTGCGAGAAGGTGCCGCGCTCGCTGTCCTGGCCGGACAGGCGGACGTTGTGACCCTCCAGCATCAGCGAACAAAAAGCCAGCGCCTCGGCCGTCGCCCAGTCGAGACCGCCGCCGCCCTCGATCGCCCTGGCGCGGTTTTCGAGAAAGCGTCGCACCGTGCGATGCACGCGGAAACCGTCCGGCACGCGGGTAATGCTGCGGCCGATCTCCTTCAGTGTCGCGACGTCGACGCCGGTGACGCCGCGACGCGGCTCCTCGTCCTGGTCGGCGAGCTTGAAACCCGCCCACTTGCCGTCGAGCCAGTCGGCCTTGTTCGGCTTGTAGCCGGCGCCGCCCTCGAATTCGGCGTCGAGCCGCGCGCGCCAGTCGGCTTTCAGCTTCTCGACCTCGCCCTCGGTGATGATGCCGTCAGCGGTCAACCGCTTCGCGTACAGTTCCAGCGTGGAGGGATGCGCGGCGATCTTGTGGTACATCGTCGGGTTGGTGAACGAGGGCTCGTCGCCTTCGTTGTGGCCGTGACGGCGATAGCAGAACATGTCGATCACGACCGGCTTGTGGAATTTCTGCCGGAATTCGGTCGCGACCTTGGCGGCGAACACCACCGCTTCCGGATCGTCGCCGTTGACGTGGAAGATCGGCGCATCGATCATCTTGGCGACGTCGGACGGATAGGGCGAGGAGCGCGAGTAGCGCGGATAGGTGGTGAAGCCGATCTGGTTGTTGACGATGAAGTGGATCGAGCCGCCGGTGCGGTAGCCCTTGAGGTCCGACAGCGCAAAGCATTCCGCCACCACGCCCTGGCCCGCGAAGGCGGCGTCGCCGTGCATCAGGAGCGGCAGCACCGAGTTGCGCTGGTCGGGCGGATCGCCGTGCTGATCCTGCTTGGCGCGCACCTTGCCGAGCACCACCGGATCGACGATTTCCAGGTGCGAGGGATTGGCGGTCAGCGACAGGTGGATGCGGTTGTTGTCGAACTCGCGGTCGCTTGAGGCGCCGAGGTGATACTTGACGTCGCCCGAGCCTTCCACGGCGTCGGGATTGACCGAACCGCCCTTGAATTCGTGGAACAGCGCGCGGTGCGGCTTGCCCATCACCTGCGTCAGCACGTTCAGCCGTCCGCGGTGCGGCATGCCGATCACGATTTCCTTGACGCCGAGATTGCCGCCTCGCTTGATGATCTGCTCCAGCGCCGGAATCAGCGATTCGGCGCCGTCCAGACCGAAACGCTTGGTGCCGGTGAACTTGACGTCGCAGAACTTCTCGAAGCCTTCCGCCTCGACGAGCTTCTTGAGAATGGCGCGACGGCCTTCCGGCGTGAAGCTGATCTCCTTGTCCGGCCCCTCGATGCGCTCCTGGATCCAGCCCTTCTGCGCGCCGTTCGTGATGTGCATGAACTCGACGCCGAGCGTCTGGCAGTAGGTTCGCTCGCAGATCGCTACGATCTCGCGCAGCGTGCCGTATTCGAGGCCGAGCACATGGTCGAGGAAGATCTTGCGATCCATGTCGGCGTCGGTGAAGCCGTAGACGCGCGGATCGAGTTCCTCGTGATCGCGCGCAGGTTCGAGACCGAGCGGATCGAGCCGGGCATGGAAGTGGCCGCGCATGCGATAGGCCCGGATCAGCATCAGCGCGCGCACCGAATCGCGGGTGGCCTGGTGGACCTCGACGCCGGCGAGCACCGAATCTTTCGCCTGTGTCCTGGCCTGTATTTTAGCGCCGACCGCCTGTTCGACCTGCGCCCAGTTGCCGTCGAGCGCGGAGGTGAGGTCGTCCCGTGGCGTCGAAGGCCAATTCGCCTTCTCCCAGGATGGGCCTTCCGCGTTCTTCGCAACGTCCTCGGGAGCGTCCTTCAGGCTGCCGAAGAATTCCCGCCACTCGGCGTCGACCGAGCCGGGATCCTTCTCGTAGCGGGCGTAAAGTCCGTCGATGTAGGAGGCGTTCGCGCCCTGCAGGAACGAGGAAAGGGCAAATGCTGCATTCGCGTTCTGGCGAGACATATCGTATCCTGACGATTTCCAGTCTTGCGCATAGCAAACGGCGCGTTCGCCGATTCCGCGGCGGAATCAGCGCGAATTCGAACTTTTTACTTACCTTATTTGGGGTGGAACTTCGCGCCGAAAAGAACCAAGGTTTGAATCAGGACTTCAATTTTTCGACAAGTGTCTTTCCGAGTCGCGCCGGAGATGGCGAGACAATGATGCCGGCGGCTTCCATGGCGGCGGTCTTGGACGCGGCGTCACCCTTGCCGCCGGAGATGATGGCCCCGGCATGGCCCATGCGGCGGCCGGGCGGCGCGGTGACGCCGGCGATGAAGCCGACCACAGGCTTCTTGCGGCCGCGTTTGGCCTCGTCGATCAGGAACTGGGCGGCGTCTTCCTCGGCCGAGCCGCCGATCTCGCCGATCATCACGATCGACGTGGTCTTGGGATCGGCGAGAAACATTTCCAGCACGTCGATGAATTCGGTGCCCTTGACCGGGTCGCCGCCGATGCCGACCGCGGTTGTTTGCCCCAGACCTTCCTGGCTGGTCTGAAATACCGCCTCGTAGGTCAGCGTGCCCGAGCGGGAGACGATGCCGACATGGCCCGGCTTGAAGATGTTGGCCGGCATGATGCCGATCTTGCATTCGCCGGCGGTGACGACGCCCGGACAATTCGGTCCGATCAGCCGCGACTTCGATCCCGACAGCGACCGCTTGACCCGCACCATGTCGAGCACCGGAATGCCCTCGGTGATGCAGACGATCAGCGGGGTCTCGGCGTCGATCGCCTCGCAGATCGCATCCGCCGCACCCTGCGGCGGAACGTAGATCACGCTGGCGTCGGCACCGGTCGCCGCGCGCGCTTCGCGGACGGTGTCGAATACCGGCAGGCCGAGATGCTTGCTGCCGCCTTTGCCCGGCGAGGTGCCGCCGACCATTTTGGTGCCGTAGGCGATCGCGGCCTCGGAGTGAAAGGTGCCGTTCTTGCCGGTGAAGCCCTGGCAGATGACCTTTGTGGTCCTGTCGATCAGAACGGACATTTACCCGACCCCTTTCACGGCCTTGACGATCTTCTGCGCGGCGTCGTCGAGATCGTCGGCGGGCAGCACGTTGAGGCCGGACTCGCGGATGATCTTTTTGCCGGCGTCGACATTGGTGCCTTCGAGGCGAACCACCAGCGGCACATTGAGGCCGACCTGCTTCACCGCGGCGACGACGCCATCGGCAATGACGTCGCATTTCATGATGCCGCCGAAGATATTGACCAGGATGCCCTTCACGTTCGGATCTGCGGTGATGATCTTGAAGGCGGCCGCGACCTTGTCCTTGGTGGCGCCGCCGCCGACGTCGAGGAAGTTCGCAGGCGCCATGCCGTAGAGCTTGATGATGTCCATGGTCGCCATCGCGAGGCCGGCGCCGTTGACCATGCAGCCGATCTGTCCGTCGAGCGCGACATAGCTCAGGTCGAAGCGAGACGCCTCGATTTCCTTGGGGTCTTCCTCGGTCTCGTCGCGCAGCGCCAGCACGTCGGAATGGCGGAACAGCGCATTGCTATCGAATGATACCTTGGCGTCGAGCACGCGCAGTTCACCTTGCCTGGTGACGACCAGCGGGTTGATCTCCAGAAGCGCCATGTCCTTGGCGATGAAGGCGGTGTAAATCTGCGTCACCAGCCTGTCCGCCTGCTTGGCGAGGTCGCCGGTGAGACCCAGCGCCTTGGCGACGGTGCGGCCGTGATGGGCCATGACGCCGGTGGCGGGATCGACCGAAAAGGTCACGATCTTCTCAGGCGTTTTATGGGCGACGTCCTCGATGTTGACGCCGCCCTCGGTGGAAACGACGAACGCGACCCGCGAGGTCTCGCGGTCGACTAGCGCCGAGAGATAGAACTCCTTGTCGATATCGGAGCCTTCCTCGATGTAGAGGCGGTTGACCCGCTTGCCGGCGGGGCCGGTCTGCACCGTGACCAGCGTCGCCCCGAGCATCTGGCTGGCGTATTCGCTGACCTCGGCGACCGACCTGGCGAGACGGACGCCACCCTTGTCTCCGGCGGAGGCTTCCTTGAACTTGCCCTTGCCGCGGCCGCCCGCATGGATCTGGCTTTTCACCACCCACACCGGACCGCCCAGCGTGGTCGCCGCCGCCTCGGCTTCCGACGCCTTCAGCACCGGCACCCCGCGCGAGACTGGCACGCCGAATTCGCGCAGCAACGCTTTGGCCTGGTACTCGTGGATGTTCATCGCGATGGTCTCCGACGCGTGGCAGTGACAATTGGCAACGAAAATTTTCGACCTTACCTGTCTCCGTCTGTCGCAGACCGGTGATAGACCGGCCGAGCGGCAGGCGGATAGTCGCCTCGCGGCCGATCAGCGGCCCAGCAGATCGGGCGCGATCTTCTTGCAGGCATCGATGAGCCCCTGAACCGCGTCGACCGATTTGTCGAAGGCCTCGCGATCCTTGCCCCCAAGTTCGATCTCGACGACGCGCTCGACGCCTTTGGCGCCGATCACCACGGGGACGCCGACATACATGTCCTTCACGCCGTATTCGCCGTTGAGATGGGCGGCGCATGGCAGCACGCGCTTCTTGTCGCGCAGGTAGCTTTCCGCCATCGCGATCGCCGACGTCGCGGGCGCGTAGAAAGCCGAACCGGTCTTCAGCAGGTTGACGATCTCCGCGCCGCCGTTGCGGGTGCGCTCGACGATTTCGTCGATGCGCGCCTGCGAGGTCCAGCCCATCTTGACGAGGTCCGGCAACGGAATGCCGGCCACGGTCGAGTACTTCACCAGCGGCACCATGCTGTCGCCGTGGCCGCCGAGCACGAAGGCCGTGACGTCTTCCACCGACACGTCGAATTCGTCGGCGAGGAAATAACGGAAGCGCGACGAGTCCAGAACGCCCGCCATGCCGACCACCTTCTTCGCCGGCAGGCCGGAGGCTTTCTGGAGCGCCCAGACCATGGCGTCGAGCGGATTGGTGATGCAGATGACGAAGGCGTCGGGCGCATATTTCCTGATGCCGGCCCCGACCTGCTCCATCACCTTGAGATTGATGCCGAGCAGATCGTCGCGGCTCATGCCCGGCTTGCGCGGAATGCCGGCAGTGACGATGCAGACGTCAGCGCCCTCAAGCGCTTCGTAGGAATTGGCGCCGGTCAGCCTGGCATCGAACCCCTCCATCGGAGACGACTGCGCGATATCGAGAGATTTTCCTTGCGGAATGCCTTCGGCGATATCGAACATCACGACGTCACCGAGTTCTTTCAGTCCGATGAGATGAGCGAGCGTTCCTCCGATCTGACCGGAGCCGATCAGGGCGATCTTGTCGCGCGCCATGGGAATTTATCCTTTGATGGCAAAGAGGCGGGATGAGGAAAATGTTGACATCAGCGTGGTTAGACCTTTCGTCCCGGCCATTCAAGTCGTGCAGCGTGCATTCCTGTTCGCCCAAGGTTCGATCCCGATGACCGGCAATGGCGGCATCAATGTCATGTCTCCACCAGTCCGGTGCTGGAGCCGCCGGCGGCGGAATCGCTGCGGCCGTGGGCCTGGGCCAGGTAGGAGTCCGAGCCCATCTCGATCAGGCGCGAGGAGGTGCGCTTGAATTCGTTCGCCTCGAAGCCTTCAGTGGCGCGATAGAGCGACAGTGGATCGGTGTCGCTCGAGGCCATCAGTTTCACGCCGTTGTCATACAGCGTGTCGATCAGCGCGATGAACCGCTTGGCGGCGTTGCGGTCGGCGTCGTTCATGACCGGGATGCGATCGATGATGAGGGTATGATAGTCCCGCGCGAGCCTCAGATAGTCGGAGGCGCCAAGCGGCTGCTCACACAGATCGGCGAAGGAAAACCGGGCCACGCCGTGGGACGAGCATGGCACGCGCAAGGCATGGCCCTTGATCGCGATGTCGCGGGGCCTGCACGGCGCGCCGCCGGTCATCAGCGCCCACCCCTTGTCGAGCGCCGCTTCGGCCTTGGCGTCGGCGGGCGTCAGCCACATCGTGACGCCTGCCAGCTTTTCCATGCGGAAATCGGTGCGTGCATCGAGGCGCAGCACCTCCATGCGTTCCTCGATCTGTTCGATAAACGGCAGGAACAGCACGCGGTTGAGGCCGCCCTCATAGAGATTCTCGGGCGGGACGTTGGATGTCGCCACCACCACCGTGCCGAGTTCGAACAGGCGCGCGAACAGGCGGCCGAGGATCATGGCATCGGCGATATCGGTGACGTGGAATTCGTCGAAGCACAAAAGCCACGCTTCCTCGAAGATCGCGGCCGCGGTGAGTTGAATGACGTCGGCGTCGGCTGTTTCGCCGCGTGCGATGCTCTGGCGAAAGGCGAAGATGCGCTCGTGAACGTTGGCCATGAACTCATGAAAATGGACGCGGCGCTTGTGCGTGACCGCGCTGTCATGGAAGAACAGGTCCATCAGCATGGATTTACCGCGCCCGACGTCGCCGTAGATATAAAGTCCCTTCGGAGGAGGCGCGTGGTCAGGATGGAACAGCTTGTCGAGAAAGCCGCCTTTGCCGGCCGGCTTGTAGGCCATGAGCCGCTCGTCCAGCGCGGCGAGAGCGTCCGCCACCCGCGCCTGCGCGGGGTCGGCCTCGAGCGCGCCCGACGCGACGAGATCCTGATAGTGATCACGGAACAGCGTGGGCGAGGCTGAAAGCATCAGACAGCTTACGACTCCATATCAGCCGAAATGCAAGTCGTGAATTGGTTGAAGGACTTGCAGGTCGAACGGTTACGGGCTGAGCGCGTAGGAATCCTCCACCACATAAGGTCCGCCGCCGACCGAGGCGCGCGAGGAGAACAGCACGAAACGCTCGGCGGTGAAGACTTTGGACGGAAAATAGCCCCGCACCGACAGATAGTTCGCGACGTCATGGTTGGATGCGTCGCGCAGCCGAGCCAGCGTCACGTGAGGCGTGAACTTGCGGCTCTCGGGATCGAGCCCGCAGCGCTGGATCAGCCGTTCGAGTTCGGCCTGCAACTCGACCAGCGGCCCGCTCGGCTCCACCGAAGCGACGACGGCGCGCGGTTTCTTGCCGCCGAAACTGGACAGCCCGCGCAGCGTCACCTCGAATGGTTTGCGGTTGACCCGCAGCAGCACCGACGCGATCTCGTTGGCGGATGCGCCGTCGATATCGCCGATGAAGCGCAGCGTGAGATGGTAATTTTCGGGATCGATCCAGCGGGCGCCGGGCAGACCGCCGCGCAGATCGGACAGTATGCGGCAGACGTCGGGCGGTATCTCCAGCCCGGTGAACAAACGCGGCATCGCAACACCCTCGATGCTGAGACCCGGTTCCGAAACTCGCGCGGCGAAAAGCGAAGTTCGAAACCAATTCGGCGGCGAATCGACGATATCCGCTTTTATCGTAGTTCTATGATGGTGCGAAGCACGTGGTTCTCACTCTTTCTGCCCAGCTATGCCGCGGACAAAGGACTCAACCGTCGGCATGATATTCGTCACGATCACTCCAATGCCCGCCGCGGTCGGATGAATGCCGTCGGCCTGATTGAGCTTGGTGTTGGCCGCGACGCCATCGAGGAAAAACGGATAAAGCGGCACGTCGTATGCCTTGGCGAGATCGGGAAAGATCGCATTGAATTGCGCGGCATATTCGGCGCCGTAATTCGGCGGCGCGACCATACCGCACAACAAAACCGCGATACCGCGCGCCTTCAGCCGCTTCAGGATGTTGTCCAGCGCGGTACGCGTCACCTTGGGATCGAGGCCGCGGAGCGCATCGTTTGCACCCAGTTCGAGAATCACGCCCCGGGTGCCGGCCGGCACCGACCAGTCGAGCCGGTCGAGACCGCCGGAGGCGGTGTCGCCGGAAACGCCGGCATTGTTGATCGCCACGTTCAGCCCTTTGTTTTGCAATGCCTTTTCCAATTGGGCGGGAAATGCGGCGGCGGCTGGAAGTCCGAGGCCGGCGCTCAAGGAGTCGCCGAGCACGACGAGCTTGATCGGACCGGCGGAGGGGGCCTGCGCGAATGCGGATGCCGTCAACACCACGCTCAACGCCAGCCACATAAACATGCGCTTCAACCACTCGACTGCCGGAAAGGAAGCCCCATATGACTTTCGCATGGACAATCTCATCGAACGCTCGTCGCCGGCCGGTTATTCCGAAGTCCCGGATGCCATCGCCATCGCCAATGTCAACCTCACGCTCGGCAGCGGCGCGGCGCGGGTCCACATCCTCAAGGACATCAATCTCCGTGTCGGCCGCGCCGAAGCGGTCGGTCTGATCGGCCCGTCGGGATCGGGCAAATCGACGCTGCTCATGGTGATGGCCGGGCTTGAACGTCCTGACAGCGGAGAGGTGGTGGTCGATGGCACTCGATTCAATGCTCTCGACGAAGATGCCCTCGCTCGATTTCGCGGCCGCCACGTCGGCATCGTGTTCCAGTCGTTTCATTTGATCCCGACCATGACGGCGCTCGAGAACGTCGCGGTGCCGCTCGAACTTGCGGGTGCCCCCGACGCATCGGCGCGCGCGGCGCGAGAACTGGAGGCGGTAGGTCTCGGCGAGCGGCTGCATCATTATCCGGCGCAGTTGTCCGGCGGCGAGCAGCAGCGCGTGGCGCTGGCGCGGGCGTTCGCGCCCGATCCGGCGATACTCGTCGCCGACGAGCCGACCGGCAATCTGGACGAGGCGACCGGCCAGCAGATCGTCGATCTGCTCTTCGCCAAACATGCCGAGCGCGGCATGACGCTGGTGCTGGTCACCCATGACACCGCGCTCGCGCGGCGTTGCGATCGCGTGGTGCGGCTGCGCTCGGGCCGCATCGACCGAGCCGCGCAATGACCCGTCATCCGTTGTTCCGAACCGCAAACCGTCCGTCACTCCGGGCTCGCGAACTCCGGTCGCACCCTCGAATGACGAAGTGGATGTAGATGGCCCGCGTCCCGTTTCTACCCCTCCGGCTGGCGTTGCGCGAATTGCGTAGCGGCTTGCGCGGTTTTTACGTCTTCATCGCCTGCATCGCGCTCGGCGTCATGGCGATTGCCGGCGTTGGCTCGGTGGCATCAAGCCTGTCGGATGGGCTGGCGCGCGAGGGTCGCGCGCTGCTTGGTGGCGACGTCGCGTTTTCGCTGATCCAGCGCGAGGCGAAGCCGGAAGAGATCGCATTCCTGCGCGCCCGAGGAGAGGTCTCGACGGCGGCGATGCTGCGCGCGATGGCGCGGGCGCCCGACGGGCAATTGGCGCTGGTCGAGTTCAAGGCGGTCGATCGGGCCTATCCCATGCTCGGTGCGCTGAGGTTGGCGCCGAAACTCCCGATGGCCGATCTGCTCGCCGAGCGTGACGGCGTGTTCGGAGCGGCCGCCGATCCTGCCCTGCTGGCGCGGCTTGATCTCAAGGTCGGCGATCGCGTCACGGTCGGTAGCGCCACCTTCGAAATCCGCAGCGTTGTGGATGCCGAACCCGACAAGCTGGCAGGCGGTATCGGACTCGGGCCGCGCTTTCTCACCAGCATCGATGGCCTGCGCGCTACCGCCTTGCTGCAGCCCGGCAGTCTGGTGCGCTGGACTTACCGGGTCCGGCTTGCCGGCGATGGTGCGGACGACGGCGCGGCGTCGGCGCTGGCCGACGATGCGCGGGCGGCGCTTCCGGAGGCAGGCTGGGACATCCGCAGCCGCAACAACGCGTCGCCGCAACTTGAGCGGACCATCTCGCGTTTTACGCAGTATCTGACCCTGGTCGGGCTCGCCGCCCTGCTGGTGGGGGGCGTCGGCGTCGGAAATGCCGTCAAGAGCCACGTCGACCGCCGCCGCGACGTCATCGCGGCTTTCAAGGCGCTGGGCGCGACAGGACGCGATGTGTTCGCGATCTATCTGACGCAGGTCATGGTGCTGGCGGTTCTCGGATCGCTCGCCGGTCTGGCGGTCGGCGCGGCGCTGCCTTTCGTCATCGTCGGCGCTTTCGGTCATCTTCTGCCGTTGCCGGTGATCCCGGCGCTGCACCCCGGTGATCTGGCGTTATCGGCCGTATATGGCCTGTTGACCGCGCTCGCATTCGGCATGTGGCCGCTGGCGCGGGTTCATGACATTCCGGTCGCGGCGCTGTTTCGTGACACCGTTGCAAACGAGGCGCGCCGGCCGCCAACCCGCTACCTGGCCTGGGTGGCGCTTCTGATCGCGCTGCTGGTCGGGATCGCCATCGGCCTTGCCTATGACAAGCGCGTGGCTCTGGTGTTCGTGGCCGGGTCGGCGATGGTGTTCGTGGTGTTGCGCGGCATCGCTTCCGCCCTGATGGGACTGGCGCGCAGGCTGCCGCGGTCGCGGATGACCATGGTGCGGCTTGCGGTTGCCAACATCCATCGTCCGGGAACGCTGACGCCCTCGGTCGTGCTTTCGCTCGGCCTCGGCCTTGCCGTGCTGGTCACGATCACCCAGATCGACGGCAATTTGCGCCGCCAGTTCCTGGCCGCTTTGCCGGAGCGCGCGCCGTCGTTCTATTTCATCGACATCCCCTCGTCGGTGTCGGACCGGTTCACGGCGTTTCTCAAGCAGCAGGCTCCACAAGCAACGGTGGAAGACGTCCCGATGTTGCGCGGCCGCATCGTCGCGGCGCGCGGCGTCAGCGCCGACAGGCTGAAACCTTCTCACGAAGCCGAATGGGTGCTGCAAAGCGATCGCGGCCTGACCTACACCGGCGAGGTGCCGAAGGGGTCGAAGGTGGTGGAAGGCCAATGGTGGGGACCGGATTATGACGGTCCGCCGCTGGTGTCGTTCGAGAAGAAACTGGCCGACGGACTCGGGCTCAAGCTCGGCGACACGGTCGTCGTCAATGTCCTTGGCCGCGACGTCACCGCCACCATCAGCAACATGCGCAACGTCGACTGGCAGAGCCTCGGCATAAACTTCGTATTGGTGTTCTCGCCCAACGCTTTTCGCGGCGCGCCGCACACCCATATCGCGACCCTGACCGAGACGCATGACAGCATCGCTGAAGATACCGCCATCATCGAGGCCGTGGCCGGCGCGTTCCCGATGGTGACGAGCGTGCGGGTTCGCGACGCTCTGGAGACCATCGGAACCGTGGTCACCAATCTGGTGCTGGCGATCCGCGGCGCCAGCACCGTCACCCTAATTTCGGCGATCCTGGTCCTCGGCGGCGCGCTGGCGGCCGGCCACCGCCATCGCGTCTACGACGCGGTGATCCTCAAAACCCTCGGCGCCACCCGGTTGCGGCTGCTGGGTGCCTACACCCTGGAATATCTGATGATCGGCACGGCCACCGCGGTGTTCGGCGTGGCCGCCGGTTCGGTCGCCGCGTGGCTGATCGTGACCCGGCTCATGACGCTCGGCTTCGAGTGGCAGGCAGGCAGCGCGGCCTTGGTGGTGGTCGTGGCGCTGTTCGTCACCGTGGTGCTGGGGCTGGCCGGCACGCTGACGGCGCTGAACCAGAAGCCGGCCCGGGCGCTCCGCCATTTATGACAATATGTAGCAGACATGGCGGCGATCGGATCCACGATGCCGCGACCAGGCGGGGGTGATTGATCCCCTTGCGGATTTGACGCTTTTGGCGCATCGGTCGTCCGCGGCCGGGGCCAATGCCCGTCCGGAGGGCGACATTCAGCCGCGCGTGGAAGCTTGCGCCCGTTGTGCTAGTTTCCCACATACAGCTTGGGTCGGACATTGGCCTGATGACGAAAAGTTAAACATTCGCAGACCGACGTATCCGAGACAGAATTCGAACTGGCGCGTAAATCATAAGTGGCGTCAGACAACCGTGGGAATTCGACCATGTCGGACTTAGACCGTAACTACACCTCTCCGTTTGGCCGGGCCGCCGGACGGGTTGATACCGCGGCCGTCGATGCCGGTCTGCGGGCCTATATGCTCAAGATCTACAACTACATGTCGATCGGCCTCGCCATCACCGGCCTGGCCGCGCTCGGCGTTTACATGCTGGCCGTGACGGGCGACGCTTCTCTTGCCGCTAAATCGACGACGGGAGCTGCATTCGCGCTGAAGGCTGGGCAATACCTGACGCCGTTCGGCGTTGCATTGTTCGTCAGCCCCTTGAAGTGGGTATTCATGCTCGCGCCCTTGGCGATGGTGTTCGCCATCTCCTTCGGCATCAACCGCCTGAAGCCCGCGACCGCACAGATGCTGTTCTGGGCGTTCTCGGCGCTGATGGGCGTGTCGCTGTCGTCGATCTTCCTGGTGTACACCCACACCTCGATCGTGCGGGTGTTCTTCATCACCGCGGCCTCGTTCGGCGCGCTGAGCCTGTTCGGCTACACCACCAAGCGTAACATGACCGGCCTTGGCTCATTCCTGTTCATGGGCCTGATCGGCGTGATCATCGCGAGCTTGGTGAACCTCTTCATCGCGAGCTCGGCATTGCAGTTCGTGGTGTCGGTGGCCGGCGTGCTAGTGTTTGCGGGCCTCACCGCCTGGGACACCCAGCGGCTGAAGAACGACTACATCTACGGCTACGCCTCGCAGGGCGGCGAGATCGCGGAACGCGCGGCGATTACAGGTGCGCTGTCGCTCTACCTGAACTTCATCAACCTGTTCACGCTGCTGTTGCAGTTGCTGGGACAGCGGGAATAGGCGCGATCCTGAAAACGGTCGTCCTGTTTGGGATCTGATACGTGAAGCCCCGGCCAAGGCCGGGGCTTTTTCGTTGCGCCGGACATCTTCGAAGCGTCCGGACTCCAACGCCTCCGGCGGCTGCCTATATGCCCGCTATGCGTCCGCAAGACATCCTGATGCCCGTCGCCGCCGGATTGTGTTGCAAGCCCGGCGGCTTCCATATCGATCCGGTGCGTCCCGTGGACCGTGCGGTCATCACCCATGGCCATTCCGATCACGCCCGCCCCGGTCACGGCGCGGTGCTGGCGACGCAGGACACGCTCGACATCATGCGGCTGCGCTACGGTGATGGTTTCGCCGGCTCCACGCAGGCGATAGCTTACGGCGAAGAGATCGCGCTCGGCGGGGTCTCGATCAAATTCCATCCCGCGGGCCACGTGCTGGGCTCGGCGCAGATCGCGGTCACCCATGGCGGGCTCCGGATCGTCGCCTCGGGCGACTACAAGGATGTCCGCGATCCGACATGCACCCCGTTCGAGGTGGTGCCGTGCGATGTCTTCATCACGGAGGCGACGTTCGGCCTGCCGGTGTTTCGTCATGGCGATGCGGCGTGCGAAGTGGACAAATTGCTGGCTTCGGCGGCGCTGTTTCCGGATCGCGCGCATCTCGTCGGCGCCTATTCGCTCGGCAAGGCGCAGCGCGTGATCGCGCTGATTCGCGAAGCCGGCTACGGCGCGCCGATCTATCTGCATGGCGCGATGGACAAGGTCACGCAGTACTATCAAAGCCGCGGTGTCGCGCTTGGCGAATTGCGGCCGGCCACGGGAATGAAGAAGGCCGACCTTGCCGGCACCATCACGCTGGCGCCGCCCTCGGCGATCGCGGATCTCTGGACGCGGCGCTTTCCCGATCCGGTGACGGCGTTTGCGTCGGGCTGGATGCGGGTTCGCGCGCGGGCGCGGCAGCGCGGCGTCGAACTGCCGCTGGTTATTTCCGATCATGCCGATTGGGACGGCCTGACCCGCACCATCGCAGCGACAGGAGCAGGCGAGATCTGGGTGACGCACGGCCAGGAAGATGCGCTGGTGCATTGGTGCACGTCGCAAGGGCTCGTCGCGCGTCCGCTCGCACTGGTCGGTTACGGCGATGAGGACAGCGGGGAGGATGCGACCTCAAGCGAAGAGGATGGTTGATGAACCGCTTCGCCGAATTGCTGGACCGCCTCGCCTATGAACCCGGGCGCAACAACAAGCTGCGGCTGATCACGGCGTATTTTCGCGAGACGCCGGATCCGGATCGTGGCTACGCGCTGGCGGCGCTGACCGGCGCATTATCGTTCAAGCACGCCAAACCCGCGTTGATCCGCGAATTGATCGCCGCTCGGACCGATCCGGTGCTGTTCGCGCTGTCCTATGACTACGTCGGCGATCTCTCCGAAACGGTGGCGCTGATGTGGCCCTCGGCGCTGAGGCGCGAGCACGACAGCAAATCACCGCCGCCCACGCTTACTGATGTCGTCACGACGCTGCGCACGCTCGGCAAGTCCGAACTGCCGGCGCAGCTCGCCCGCTGGCTCGACGAGTTGGACGAAATCGGGCGCTGGGCACTCTTGAAACTCGTCACCGGGGCGATGCGGATTGGCGTGTCCGCGCGGCTCGCCAAGACCGCCGCTGCGGCGCTCGGCGATAAGGACACGCACGATGTCGAACTGATCTGGCCAGGTCTCGCGCCGCCATATCTCGATCTGTTCGCATGGCTGGAGGGCCGCGCCGACAAGCCGGTCAATCGGCTTCCCGCGCCGTTCCGGCCGGTGATGCTGGCGCACGCGATCGAGGACGCCGATTTTGCACGGCTGGATGCCGCTGATTTTACTGCCGAGTGGAAATGGGATGGCATCCGCGTGCAGGCGGTCGGCGGTCGCGACGAGCACGGCAGTGCCGCGATCCGGCTCTATTCGCGGACCGGCGAGGACATCACGGGCGGCTTTCCGGATTTGCTCCCTTCGCTGAGGTTGCAGGAATCTTCAGAAGGGACACTTGATGATTACCGAAAACCGCTTCGCACTTTTCGGCATCAAGCGTTCGCCATCGACGGCGAGTTGCTGGTGGTGCGCGAGGGACGGGTGCAATCGTTCAACGTCCTGCAGCAGCGGCTGAACCGCAAGACCGTGACCCCTAGGCTGATGAAGGAATTCCCCATCCACTTGCGCGCTTACGATCTGCTCGGCGATGGCGACAACGACCTGCGCGAGTTGCCGTTCGACGAGCGCCGGCGGCGGCTGGTTGATTTCATCGCAGCGCTTGACGATCCGCGTATCGACCTGTCGCCGCAGGTGCCCTTCGCCACATGGGGCGAACTCGCGGCAGTCCGCGCCGATCCGGCCGCGGCGGGAGCGGATGCCGCCGCGGTCGAGGGCATCATGCTGAAGCGCCGCGACGCGCCGTACCTGCCGGGACGTCCCAAGGGCCTGTGGTGGAAATGGAAACGCGATCCGCATGTCATCGACGCCGTGCTGATGTATGCGCAGCGCGGCCACGGCAAGCGCTCGTCCTATTACTCGGACTACACCTTCGGAGTCTGGACCGAGACCGATGGAAACGAGCAACTGGTGCCGGTCGGCAAGGCCTATTTCGGCTTTACCGACGAGGAACTGTTGCGGATCGACCGTTTCGTCCGCCGCAACACCACCGAGAGCTTCGGTCCGGTGCGCCATGTCGTGCATGAGCCCGATCGGGGGCTGGTGCTGGAAGTCGCCTTCGAGGGATTGCAACGTTCGGCCCGGCACAGGTCCGGCGTGGCGATGCGTTTTCCCCGCATCAACCGCCTGCGCTGGGACAAGCCGCCGCGCGAGGCCGACCGGCTGGAGACGCTGGAGCGGATGCTCGCCTCCGCTGCAGCGGTTCGATCCGCATGAACGCGATCTGATCGCGCTGCTGGACCATTGACGGCGGAACGGCGGTTCCCCATCTGCATCACGCGGTTTTTTGGGCTATGCTGCGACGCGCGGGGCCTCGAATCCCGCAGGAGGGTCACGATGCAGAACGACACCCGGAAATTTCCGGCCGAGAACGACAGCCTGTCGCGTTTCCTGGGGGGCTCGCCGCTGGCGGTCGCGTTTCGCCTGATCCTGCTGTCGACGCTGGTTGGCGTAATGCTCGCTGCGATCGGCTTCGATCCCTGGAATATCGTGCAAAGCATCCGCCTGCTGGTCGAACGCGTCTGGAATCTCGGCTTCGATGCGATCAACGGACTGTGGCGCTACTTTCTGCTCGGCGCCGTCGTGGTGATCCCGATCTGGCTGTTGTCGCGCCTGTTCGGGACGCCGCGCGGGCGTTAGACATGACCCGAAAAAGCCTGCCATCCGGGGTGAGCCGGTTTTCGGATAGATCATGCTTGATCAAAAAAAGATGAGGCTAAGCCGGCCAGTCTTCCGCCGTGATTGCCGCGGCATCCGCGCCGACGATTTCCGACAGCGAGTCGCGCCCCGTGCGCAGCAGCGTCGACATCAGATCGCGCTTGATGTCGTCGACCAGTCCCAGTCCCTTGTAGACCAGCGCCGAATAAAGCTGGATCAGGCTCGCGCCGGCGCGAATCTTGGTCAGCGCCGCGCCTCCGGAATCGATGCCGCCGACCCCGACCAGCGGAAACGCCCCCTCGGCTCGCACATAGGTCTCCGCCACCATCCGGGTCGACAGCCGGAACAGTGGCCGCCCGGACAGCCCGCCCTGTTCTTTCGCGCGCGATTGATCGCGCAAGCTCGATGGCCGCGCCAGCGTGGTGTTGCCGACGATCATGCCGTCGATACGGCGCGAGCGCGCGATCTGGACGACGTCGTCGAGTTCTGCCAGCGTCAGGTCGGGTGCGATCTTGAGCAGCACCGGCGTGTCGCCGGCATTCTGACGGACCCGCTCGCGGGCATCGATCACCTTCGCCAGCAGTTCGTTGAGCGCATCCGCCTGCTGCAGGTTGCGCAGGCCCGGCGTATTGGGCGACGATACGTTGACGGTGAAGTAGCTTGCCACCGGTGCGAAGATTTCGATCAGCCTGACGTAATCGGCGACGCGATTGGCTGAATCCTTGTTGGCGCCGATGTTGACGCCGATGATGCCGCCGGAATGCGCGCGCGCCGCCAGCCGCCGCAGCACGACATGGGCGCCGTCATTGTTGAATCCCATGCGGTTGATCACGCCCTCGTCGCGTTCGAGCCGGAACACGCGCGGACGCGGATTGCCGGGTTGCGGCCGCGGCGTCACGGAGCCGACCTCGACAAAGCCGAATCCCAGTTTCAGCAGCGCGTCCGGAACTTCGGCGCTCTTGTCAAAGCCGGCGGCCATGCCGATCGGGTTGGGAAAATTCAATCCGAAGGCGCGAACCGCGAGCTTGGGATCGTCGGCGCGCTGACGTATCGGTGGCAGCAGCCGCAATCCCTGCATCGCCATGCGATGGGCGTCCTCCGGATCGAACCAGCGCAGGAGCGGCAGCGAGAAATTGTCGAAGGCGCGAATCACGGCGCAAGCTCCGGAATGTCGTGAGATCCGTCCGCTCGTGCGCGCATGTCCTGCACCGCCGTGACGTGGCTGAGATCGAGTTCGCCGTAAAGATGCGGAAACAATTCGCCCCCGCGCGAGACTTCCCAGCGCAGCGCATCGCCCAGCCCATCGGCATCGATCGCGATCAGAAGCAGCCCGGTCTGACCAGCGAAGTGCTTGCGAGCCGTGCCCTCGACCTGGGCGGCGGTGGAAAAATGAATGAAGCCGTCGCGCAAGTCATCGGCGCTGCCGCGAAAGACGCCGTGCCGTTCGGCCTCCCGCCAGGCCGAAGCAGGGCAGATTTTGTAGATCGTTCGCACGCGTGTCCCGAGCCCGCATTGCGCTCTACGATACTGAAAAGCGCATGATCATGTTTCCGCTCGCTTAAATTGCAGCGGATCAACGTGACCGTATCGGTGGCCCGCTTTCACTTCAAGAGCCGCATTTTACCCGCGGCGCATTGCGGATTGGCGTCAAATGAGGTAATAATTCCTAGATCGTGACAGAATTCATCGCTCCGGGAAGCGAGATCAGGACCCGCCATATGACCATGCTGACACATGCCCAGATCTGGTCGGCGTTGGATCGTCTCGCCGAGCGCGCCGGCCTGTCGCCATCGGGTCTTGCGAGAAGAGCCGGACTCGACCCGACCACCTTCAACAAATCGAAACGCGTCACCAGCGACGGCCGCGAGCGGTGGCCGTCGACCGAATCGGTCGCCAAGGCGCTCGCGGCCACCGATACCGCGATCGACACCTTCGTGCAGTTCATCGAGGACACGGCGCGCGCCGCGCAGGCGGTGCCGCTGCTCGGCTTCGCCGAAGCCGGTGTGGGCGGCTATTTCGACGATGGCGGCTTTCCTGTCGGCAAGGGCTGGGACGAGGTGGGGCTTCCTTCCGTCAACGACGAGCACGCCTATGCGCTGGAGATATCCGGCGACTCGATGAAGCCTGCCTACCGCGACGGCGATGTCATCGTGGTTTCGCCGGGCACGCCGATCCGGCGCGGTGACCGCGTGGTGGTAAAGACCAGGGACGGCGAGGTGATGGTGAAGGAACTCAAGCGCCGGACCGCGAAGACGATTGAACTGCAATCGCTCAATCCGAGCCACGTCAACCGCACGCTGTCGGCTTCCGAGGTGGAGTGGATCGCGCGGATCGTGTGGGCGAGCCAGTGATCGGGAGAGAGATGATGTTGGTCAAAGCAGCCTGACCCGACCACCTTCACCTCTCCCCGCCGGGAGAGGTCGGCACGTAGTGCCGGGGAATTCAGCATCGAGACGTCGGATCCTCTCACCCCCACCCTCTCCCAATGGGAGAGGGTGTCTCTGTGGCCAGCGATGCGTTTCCGTCTAAATGTAAATTGCTCTGAACCTACGCCGCGGCGCCGTCCTTCTTGTTCTGGCGGTTCTTGACGAGATCTGTGACGACGCCGGGATCGGCCAGCGTCGTGGTGTCGCCGAGGCTTGACGGCTCGTCCTCGGCGATCTTGCGCAGGATGCGGCGCATGATCTTGCCGGAACGGGTTTTGGGCAGGCCCGGCGCGAACTGGATCAGGTCGGGCGAAGCGATCGGGCCGATGTCCTTGCGCACCCAGGCGACCAGTTCCTTGCGCAGCGTCTCGCTTGGCTCCACGCCCGCCATCAGCGTGACATAGGCATAGATGCCCTGACCCTTGATGTTGTGGGGATAGCCGACCACGGCGGCTTCCGAGACGCTTTCATGCGCCACCAGTGAGCTTTCGACCTCCGCCGTGCCCATGCGGTGGCCGGAGACGTTGATGACGTCATCGACGCGGCCGGTGATCCAGTAGTAGCCGTCGGCGTCGCGGCGGCAGCCGTCGCCGGAGAAGTACTTGCCCCTATAGGAGGAGAAGTAGGTCTGCTCGAAGCGGGCGTGATCGCCATAGACCGTGCGGATCTGGGCCGGCCACGATCGCGCGATGCACAGGTTGCCGCTGCATTCGCCTTCCAGCACCTTGCCCTCGGCATCGACGATCTCGGGCACGATTCCGAAGAACGGCTTGGTTGCGGAGCCGGGTTTCTGCGCGATCGCGCCGGGCAGCGCCGATATCATGATGCCGCCGGTCTCGGTCTGCCACCAGGTGTCGACGATCGGGCAGCGGCTGTCGCCGACCACGCGATGGTACCATTCCCAGGCTTCCGGATTGATCGGCTCTCCAACCGAGCCGAGCAGGCGCAGGCTCGCGCGCGAGGTTTTCTTCACCGGTTCGTCGCCCGCCTGCATCAATGCGCGGATCGCGGTCGGCGCGGTGTAGAAGATGTTGACCTTGTGCTTGTCAATCACGCTCCAGAACCGCGAATTGTCCGGATAGTTCGGCACGCCCTCGAACATCATCGTGGTCGCGCCGTTGCACAACGGCCCGTAGAGTATGTAGCTGTGGCCGGTGACCCAGCCGACGTCGGCGGTGCACCAGTAGATGTCGCCGTCGTGATAGTCGAACACGTACTGGTGGGTCATCGCCACGAAGACCAGATAGCCGGCGGTGGTGTGCAGCACGCCCTTGGGCTGTCCCGTCGAGCCCGACGTGTAGAGAATGAACAGCGGGTCTTCCGCGTTCATCGGCTCGCACGGGCATTCGCTTTCGACAACGGCTGCGGCCTCATGATACCAGACGTCGCGCGTTGGATCCATGTTGACCTGGCCGCCGGTGCGCTTGACGACGATCACCCAATCGACCTCGCCGTTGACCTTCTCGATCGCGGCGTCGACGTTGGCCTTCATCGCGATGGTGCGGCCGCCGCGCAGGCCCTCATCGGACGTGATGATGACGCGGGACTTGCAATCGCGGAGGCGGCCGGCGATGGAATCCGGTGAGAAGCCGCCGAACACCACCGAGTGGATCGCGCCGATCCGCGCGCAGGCGAGGATCGCATACGCCGCTTCCGGGATCATCGGCAGGTAGATGGTGACGCGGTCGCCTTTCTTGACATTGCGTAGTCTGAGGATGTTGGCCATCTTGCAGACTTCGTCATGGAGTTCGCGATAGGTGATGTGCCTCGACTGCGAGGGATCGTCGCCTTCCCAGATGATCGCGGTCTGGTCGCCGCGTTTCTCCAGATGCCGGTCGATGCAATTGTAGGCGGCGTTGAGCACGCCGTCCTCGAACCATTTGATCGAGACCTTGCCGAGTTCGAACGAGGTGTTCTCGACCTTGGTGAACGGCTTGATCCAGTCGACCCGCTTGGCTGCCTCGGACCAGAACCCGTCTGGATCCTTGATCGAGCGCTCATACATCTCGCGATATTTGGCGTCGTCGATCCAGGCCCGCTTGGCCCAATCCGCGCTTACGTCATAGATCTTGTCGGACATCGTCTTTGCTCCACCGCGGGACCCGCGCCCAAAAAACACAGGCGGGTCCGTTTTTCACCATTGCGACGATTATGCGTCGCGGCATGGTACGGCGACAAGCCGTCAGCACTAGGACCTTGGTCGGACGGGTCATGCTGCCCGCTGTGGATAACCATGGCTATGGATAACCATGGCGGGACCGTCAGGACCGCGCGCGGCGGGCCGGAAATCGCCGGCATGGTTGCCGTCCGCTGCGCGCCCGTAACATATAACCATGTTGCCTGTTGAATTTCGAGGCCATTCGGCTCGTTTGCGCCGATACCATGGTTGCGCCGCTGAGGGTTGACTCGCTGAACCGGGCTGGCTTGCGGCGACATTGTCGTCATCGGGCGCGAACCCTTCTACAGGCCGCCCATCTTGCAGACGAGTTTCCATTCCGCTGCCGTCACCGGCTGGACCGAGAGGCGCGAGTATTTGACCAGCGCCATGTCGGCCAGGCGCTTGTCAGCCTTGACGGCGGCGATCGTCACGGGCGTCTTCAGCGGCTTGTCCGCCTTGATGTCGACGCAGACGAACTTGCCAGTCTTGTCGGTCGGGTCGGGATAGGCCTCGCGGATGATTTCGGCGATGCCGACGATCTCCTTGCCCTCGTTGGAATGATAGAAGAAGGCAAGGTCGCCCTTTTTCATGGCGACGAGGTTTTGCCGCGCCGTGAAATTGCGCACGCCGGTCCACGCCTCGCCCTTCGCGCCCTTCGCCACCTGCTGGTCCCACGACCATGCCGAAGGCTCCGATTTCACCAGCCAGTACGCCATAGAGCTATCCCTCAGCCCGGAATGGCCGCGTCAGCAGATTGTCGATGGCCTCGTCGATCGTCAACCGGCCGGCCAGAATGGCCGCGACCGCCTGCATGACCGGTATGTCGATATTGTTGGCTGTCGCCAGTTCGGCCAGCACCGGCGCGGTGAATTCGCCTTCGCTGAGTTTGCCGCGCGGGGGCTGGTCGCCGCGCCCGAGCGCGACGCCGAGCGCGAAATTACGCGATTGCGGGCTGGTGCAACTCAGGATCAGGTCGCCCAGCCCCGCCAGCCCGGAGATGGTTTCAGGCCGCGCGCCGCAGGCAAGCCCGAGCCGCATCAGCTCGGCGAAGGCCCGCGTCGTCAGCGCCGCCAGCGCCGAAGCGCCCAGTCGCCGGCCCGCGACGATGCCCGCCGCGATCGCGAGCACGTTCTTCGCCGCGCCGCCGATCTCGACGCCGCGAATATCGGTGGTGTGATAGGGCCGGAAGGTCTTTGAGCCGAGCGCCTGAACCAGCGCGACAGCCATGGCTTCGTCCTTCGCCGCCAGCGTCACCGCAGTCGGCAGTCCCTGCGCCACGTCGTCGGCAAAGCTCGGCCCGGACAGGATCGCAGGCGAGGCTTGAGGCGCGGCCTCCTCGATTATCTCGGTCATGAAGCGCAACGTGCCGTGCTCGATGCCCTTGGCGCTGGCGATGACCGGTATTCCGGCCGGAAGATGCGGGGCCAGCGCGGCGACGGCCGCGCGGGAATTCTGCGCCGGGACCGCGATCACGATGATGTCGGCGCGGCCCGCGGCGGCGATGTCGTCGGTCACGGCGATGCCGCGGTCAAGGGAAACGCCTGGCAGCCGCGGATTGTCCCGCGTCGCCGCGATCGCGGCGGCCATCGCGGCGTCGCGCGCATACAGCGTCACCTCGCGCCCCGCCCGTGCGGCGACGCTGGCCAGCGCCGTACCCCAGGCGCCGGCGCCGATCACGGAAACGCGGTTGAGCGGCCTCATCCCGACAACGCCTTCAAAATCCGGCGCGGCTATTGGCGAAGCCCGCGGGCGCCTGAGCCGTGGCATCCAGCAGCCAGCGCGCGCGCGGAGGAGCTTCGAGCGTGTCGGTCAGTCCGGCCGCCAGCCGTTCGGCGCCCGCCCATGCAATCATGGCGCCATTGTCGGTGCAAAGCGCCGGCGGGGGGATGATGAGCGGGGTCCGCGCACGGGCGGCGACACCCTCGAGCGCGCCGCGGATCGCCTGGTTGGCGGCGACGCCGCCGGCGGCGACCAGCGCACGCGGCGTGCCGAACCGCTCTTCAAACAATTTAAGGCCGACGTTGAGCCGGTCAGCCGTCGCCTCCAGCACGGCGGCCTGAAATCCGGCGCAGAGATCGCTGATGTCCTGCGGCTCCAGCGGATCGATGCGGCCGGCCTCGTTGCGCACGGCGGTTTTCAGGCCGGAGAGCGAGAAGTTGGCGTCGGGACGTCCGAGCATCGGACGCGGGAAATTGAATCGCGTGGCGTCGCCGTTTGCTGCCGCGCGCTCGACCTCCGGGCCGCCGGGGTAGGGCAGGCCGAGCATCTTCGCCACCTTGTCGAAGGCCTCGCCCATGGCGTCATCAACCGTGGTGCCAAGCCGTACATAATCGCCGACGCCGAGCACCGCGACGATCTGGGTATGGCCGCCGGAGGCGAGGAACAGGCAATAGGGAAATTCGAGCCGGCCGGTCAGCCTCGGCGTCAACGCGTGGGCTTCCAGGTGGTTGACCGCAATCAGCGGCGTCCGGTGAACCAGTGCGATCGCCTTGGCTGTGGTCAGGCCGACGATGACGCCGCCGATCAGGCCGGGGCCGGCCGCGGCGGCGACCCCGGAAAGCTGGGGAAAGTCCACGCCCGATTTCTTCATGGCGCTGGCGACGATGCCGTCGAGCATGTCGACATGGGCGCGCGCCGCGATCTCCGGCACCACGCCGCCATAGGGGGCGTGTTCTCCGGTCTGCGAGCGCACGACGTTGGAAAGAATCCGCGCGCTTCCGTCGGGCCGGCGCTCGACCACGGCGGCTGCGGTCTCATCGCAGGTGGTCTCGATCCCTAGCACCAGCATCGGTATATCGCACCTAGATTATGGGTCTTGGATTATGGGTCTTGCGTTATCCCGCAAACCAGCGTTTCCCTGTCCCTTCTTCGCGTAGCATTATGAGGTCCTGGCGTGCAATCCTCGGGTGAGACAGACATACTGGCGACGATCGGCACCCGCGGCAGCCCGCTGGCGCTGGCGCAGGCCCACGAGGTGCGAGACCGCCTGGCGCGGGCGCATCAGGTGGAGCCCGAGCGGATCGTCATCAAGACCATCCGGACCTCGGGCGATGCGATTCAGGATCGTCCGCTTTTCGACGTCGGCGGTAAGGGTCTCTTTACCAAGGAGATCGAGGAAGCCCTGCTGGCGGGCTCCATCGACTTCGCGGTGCATTCGTCCAAGGACGTGCCGACGTTCCTGCCCGACGCCACCTGGCTGCCGGCGTTTCTGCCGCGCGAGGACGTGCGCGACGTTTTCATCAGTCCGCATGCCGGTTCGTTGCACGATCTGCCGGCAGGCGCGACGGTCGGGACCGCATCGCTGCGGCGGCAGGCCATGGTTCTGCGGCTGCGCCCGGACCTCAAGGTCAGTTCGCTGCGCGGCAATGTCGAGACGCGGTTGCGCAAGATCGCGGCGGGAGAAGCGGACGCCACGCTGCTGGCGCTCGCCGGTCTCAATCGCCTCGGATTGCGGGACAGGGCGACCCGCGTTCTCGAGGTCGACGAATTCCTGCCGGCGGTCGGGCAGGGCGCCATCGCAATCGAGTCGCGCCGTGACGATGACCGCATCAATTCCTTCGTCGAGGCGATCGGCGATTCGGATACGGAAGTGGCGTTGAGCGCCGAGCGGAGTTTTCTGGCGCTGCTCGACGGCTCCTGCCGCACGCCGATCGGCGGCCATTGCCGCGTCAACGGCGACCGCATTCACTTTCGCGGCCTCATCATTTCTCCCGATGGCAAGGAGTCCTACGAGACGACGCGCGAAGGCGCGCGGGCCGACGCAATCGCGCTCGGGACGGATGCTGCGCGTGAACTGCGCGAGCGCGCCGGCGAGAAATTCTTCACATTGTTCGCAGGAGCGTGAGGCGTGGCGGTTCTCGTCACACGGCCGGAACCGGACAACGAGAACACGGCCGCGGCGCTCCGTGCGAAGGGGCTCGAGGTTTTGCTGTCGCCGGTGCTGCGTTTCGAGCCGGTCGCTTTCGAGATTGATCCGGACGCGGGCTATGATGCCGTTATCGTGACCAGCGCCAATGCGCTGCGCGCGCTCGCTGCCCATCCAAGGAAAGAGTCGCTGCTGAGGCTGGCGGTGTTCGCGGTCGGCCGTCATACCGCGGAGGCGGCGCGCGACGCCGGCTTCCACAACGTCGCGGCGGCGGGAGGGGACGCGATCGCATTGCGCGACCTCATCATGGATAGCGTTCGCGCCAAAACGCTGCCGAAGGCAGCCAGAATATTTTATCTTGCAGCGGCTGACCGGTCCTGCGATCTCGCCGCAGAACTCGGAGCGCGCGGTTTGGCTGTCGAGACGGCGATCTGCTACCGGATGGCGCCGGTGGCGAATCTCGCCCGCGAGGTCTGCGATGCCTTCGCCGCCAACCGGATCGCGGCGGTGCTGCATTATTCGCGACGCAGCGCCCGCGCATTTCTGGATGCCGTTCGCGTTGGTGGGGTCGAAATATCAGCTTTGGCGATTCCGCAATGCTGTATCTCCGCAGCCGTCGCCTCAATTCTCCGCGATGCAGGCGCTCCCTACGTGGTGGTGGCGAGCGCGCCGGCCGAAAATGCGGTATTGGAGGCGCTCGATGGCGCGTTGCAGCCTTTGTCGCGATGAATTGTGCGGTGCGGTCTCTGGCGCGGTAGTTGGTGCGTTGCGACCGTAATCAAGGTAATAGGGAGAGGGGTCTTGATCTGATACAGATGTGTCGCCGCAATGGGGAACCGTGACGATGGCAGATGACAGGCACGATGACACGTCGCAGGAGGGGGGCTCGCCAAAGCACTCGCCTGCCACGGACGTAGAAACGACTGGAGGCCCCAGGGAGGTGGACCAGGCCGCTTCGGGACATGCGGATGGCGCCGACGACAACAGGCAAGATACCGCGCCTCAAGATACCGCGTCCCAGGAGGAAGGCTGGCAGAACCCTTCGGCTGCCGCAGGCCTCGAAGCCGATCGGACTTCGGAAACGGCGGATGAGCCCGGTTCCGGTTCCGGCGATTCCAATAGCGCGAGCGGGGATCAGCAGTTCATCTCCGAACAGCCGGTTGCTCCGCGTCCGCGCTCCCGCGCCTTCTCGGCCGTTATTGGTGCGCTCGGCGGCGCGGTCGCGGCCGGATTCGTGATCGCCGGCGCGTGGCTGGCGGGCTTGCCGCTAACATCCTCGGCTCCTGCGCCGCAGGTCAGTCAGGAGCAGTTCGGCGATCTTTCGAACCGGGTCGCCAGCGTCGAATCCAAAGCCGGCAAACTGGCCGCTTCGGCGCCCGATACAACCGCCGCGGCGCGGATCGAAGCCCTGGAAAAATCCATTGCATCCTTGCGCGGTGAACTTGCGACCGTTCGCGGTCAATCCGACAAGCTGGCTGCGAGGTTGAAGGACGGCGCGGCCGTGCCGCATGACGGCGACGCATCCGATCTTGCGGCCTCCGACCTTGCGGCCATCAGTGCGCGGCTCGCCCAGATCGAACACCAAGTCGAACACCAGGCCGAGCAGACCACGCAAGCCCTGACCGCCGCCGAGGCTGCCAAGCACGAAAAGGCTCCGGTCGACGAGCCGCTTCGCCGGGCGATGGCCGCGACGCTGCTCAATGTGGCGGTGCGCCAGGGGCAGCCTTATGGCGATCTGCTGGCGGCATCCAAGGCTCTGATCACCGATCCCGGCACGCTGAAGTCGCTGGAGGTGTTCGCGGACTCGGGCGTGCCGAGCGCGAACGTGCTGTCTCGTGAACTGCTTGCGATCGTGCCGAAGATCGCGCCGGCGCCGACGCCGGTCATGGCCACGACCGGCAGCATCGTGGACAGGATTCAGCAAGGAGCCGCACGCATGGTTCACATCGAACGCATCGATGGTTCGCACACGGAAGCGGCCAGCGCCATCGTTGAGCGCATTGCCGCATCGGCGCGGCAAAACGACATCGCCGCCGCGAAGGCAGAATTGACCTCCCTTCCTGCGGCCGATCGCACCGCCGCCGAGCCCTGGATCGCCAGGGTCGACGCGCGTGAAGCCGCTCTTGCCGCGTCGCGTCAATTCGCAGCCGATGCGATGGCGGCGCTGACCAAACCAGCGCCATAGGTTTCAGATGTTTCGCATCATTCTGTTTCTCATTCTCATTGCACTGGCGGCGCTGGGCGCCACCTGGGTTGCCGATCAAACCGGCACGATCGTGTTGTCGTGGGATGTCTGGCGGGTCGAGACCACGCTGCCGGCGTTCGTGCTTGGATTGGGCCTGCTCGTCGTTGCCACCGTACTGCTGTGGAGTATCGTGCGGGGTCTGTGGCTCGCGCCGAAGCGCCTGCGGCGTGCGCGGCGGGAGCGCCGGGCCGCGCGCGGCCGGGAGGCGGTGACCCGTGGACTTCTCGCGATCGGCCAGGGCGACGCCGCGGCCGCTCGATCTCATGCCAGGGTTGCCCGGCGGCTGGTGTCGCGCGATCCCCTGACGCTGTTGCTGCATGCGCAGTCCGCGCAGCTTGACGGCAATGCGGACCGCGCGCAGCGCGCCTTCCGCGCCATGGCCGAACGGGCAGATACTCGGCTGTTGGGCTTGCGCGGGCTTTTCATCGAAGCCCAGCGTGCCGACGATCGCGCGGCCGCCGTGGCGATCGCCGAAGAAGCGCTCAAGGTCGCGCCGTCGTCGATGTGGGCCTCGCAAGCCGCGCTCGGCTATCGCTGCGCGCGGGCTGACTGGACCGGCGCGCTGACCATCCTCGACAAGAACGTCGCGTCGGGACTGATCGACAAGACGCTGTATCGCCGTCAGCGCGGCGTGCTGCTGACCGCGCGGGCGCTGGAGCTTGAACAGTCGGATCGCGATGCGTCGCGCACGACCGTGATGGAGGCGGTGAAATTCGCCCCGACACTGGTTCCGGCCGTGGTGCTTGCGAGCCGGTATCTGAGCGAAGCGAACCAGGTCAAGCGCGCGATGCGGATGATCGAAACCGCCTGGCTGGCGCAGCCGCATCCTGATCTCGCCGATGCCTATGCTCATGTCACCCCCGGCGATTCGGCGCGGGAGCGGCTGGCGCGGATCGAGACGCTGGCGGAAAAAACGCCGGGCCATCCCGAAGGCGCGATGGCCATCGCGCGCGCGGCGATCGACGCCAGCGAATTCGCCCGGGCGCGCCAAGTGCTGGAGCCGCTGATCGCCGCGCCGACGCAGCGCGTCGCGATGCTGATGGCCGAAATCGAGCACAATGAACACGGCGACAGCGGTCGCGCCCGTGCCTGGACGCTGCGCGCCGTGCGCGCGCTGCACGATCCGGTCTGGACCGCGGACGGCTACGTGTCGGACCACTGGCGTCCGGTTTCGCCGGTGACCGGACGGCTCGACGCCTTCCAGTGGCAGACCCCGCTTGCGGCACTCCCGTCGAGCAGGCCCGCTTTGGTCGAGGCGGAACTTGCCGACCAGGCCCCGGCCGAAGCGCAGCGCGTCGAAGCTCTGCCGCCGGCCTATGGGCATTCCACCGCTGAGGAGGGCGCAACGCCGGCCGTGGCGGTCGAATCGCCATCGTCCGGGGGAGAGACCGCGCCGTCGCCGGGCTTTCGTACCCAACCGGATCCGGACAAAACCGGCGCATCCGACATCCCCGCGGTGATTCCGATCGTTCGCGCGCCCGACGATCCGGGGGTTGATGAAAACGTGCAAAACGATGGATTTACCGAGGAAGAGAGTCAGGCGGCGCGCCAGGCCGGAGGATTCCGCGGTCTCTTGTCACGTCGGGGCAACTGACGCCTGCGGGGAGCAACGATATTTGTCGGCGGCGCGACGGCGGGTTCTTGCCAAGCGGGACGGTGCCCGATATCAGAAGCCCGCCGGCTGTTGCCGGGTGCGCCGCAAGCATGGCTTGTGCGAAGGCTTAGGCCGCTTTAGCTCAGTTGGTAGAGCACATCATTCGTAATGATGGGGTCGCGTGTTCGAGTCACGCAAGCGGCACCAGCCACTTAGCAGGAAACCGCCCCAAGATAAAATGCCTTGGGGAGGGCAGCGGAGACCGGCCAGTTCGGCCTTGCTGTACAAACGCTTGGTCGAACAGTTCTCATTTCCGCCCGCTACAATGGTGACAGATCGGTTGCTGGACACTCCTGCCGGCCCATTTCGCGTTGCTCGAAGTTCCATCCACGAGTTCCCGTCGTAGTCCGCATTCTCGCCGCGATTGCGCTTCACCACGCACCGATCGTGGGGTCCGCATATTGTCACATCATGTTCACCAACCGTCACTCGCCTGCCGCCGCGACGTGTTACGCGCGTTTGCAAGCGCTGCCTGCACATTGACTCTCGGAGGGTCCGTCGGTGGCTGCACCGGCGCCGCTCTCTCTTCTGGCGCTGCGACCTTCGATGCCGCCGAACTCTCCACCAATCCGACGCTTCTCGTCGCCACCACACGCAAGCCCGTAAAAGATGCACGCGCCAAGCCCTGGTACGGGTCGGAGCGAGCCGCGAAACTGAATATTGCTCGCGCCAAGCTCACACCACCAGGCGACGGCCGCTTCTCACTCAGCGCGGTGGGGTTAGGCGATTGGCGCCTCGATGCGATTGAGCCGGCCAGCCAAATCGGTGACCTCTACGCCGAGCCCGGCGGTACCCGTGACGTGCTCATCTACGTGCACGGCTTCAACCAGACCTTTGAAAGCGCGGCGCTCGACGCGGCCAAAATCTCCGACGGAATCCGCTTCCGCGGCGAGACCATGGTGTTCTCCTGGCCGTCGAAAGCGAGCCTGCTCGACTACGGCTACGACCGGGAGAGCGCGATGTGGTCGCGCGATGCCCTGGATCAAGTCTTGACCGGGCTGATGGCGAGCCCAATCACGGGCCGCATCCATATCGTCGCACATTCGATCGGCACCATGTTGACGATGGAAGCGCTGCGCCAGATCTACGCACGACAGCCGGCCGCGGGCGACCGCATCGGGGCTGTCGTGTTCGCCTCGCCCGACATCGACCTCGATGGCTTTACGTCCTCGGTCGCGCGCATCGGCCCGCTTGCGAGCAAGATCACGGTCGTCACCGCTACCAATGACCGCGCGCTGGCTGTCTCTGGCTTGTTGGCGGGCGGCATCACCCGCGTCGGCGCTGCCGAAAAGACCGAGCTTGCCCGGCTTGGACTGCGCGTCATCGATGCCTCGGCGGAAGGCTGGGGCATTATCAACCACGACCTATTTCTGTCTAACGCGAAGGTCCGCCGGGTGATCCGGCGCGCCATTGATGGACGGCCGATCGAGGGAGCCTGAGGACACAACAGGCCGTAAACAGCACACGGGAGCGCATTGACATCATTAAATTAAACGGTCGCCGGCTTGAAACACATTAACCTGACCAGGGTGCCCTCTGATAAAGGCCGGCGTTCATCGTAAAAATCCAAGGCTGGCCGCCACAATGAGCGCCGCCCCTATGAGCGCTGCCACGAGTCCGAAGCCGCCGACGAAAAGGAACAGATTGTTGGTCGGTCCCTGCGGCATCGGGTCTTCCTTGCCCGTCTCATCCATATGAAGCCATCCTGTTCTTTTGCCTGTGACGACCCTATTGCTGCCCCCCCATTACCCAGATCGTCGCCATGGTGATGACAATCGCGATGAACTGCAGGAAAACCCGCATTTGCATCAGGTTCTGCGAGCGGTTGGGACTGCCGCCGCGAAGCATGTTTGTGAGGCCCATCAGCAATACCGCCGCGACGGAAGCCACTGCGAATGGCACCAAAACCTGGCTCAGGAATATGATCATGGGCGGTGGGCCTCGCGCCTCTGGATACTCCAGCAACTGCGTAGGCCGAAACGGGTTCCTGTCACTCGTCGTAAAATCATCTTCGACCAAGCCAAGCGTGATGCGACCTTCTCCAAGCGCGGCTTGGCATCGAAGGACGCGGAAGTCGTCCTCGAGGGCGATACGCTGAGTTTCGGCGCGCTTTGAGTACGGCAAGACGCGCGACCAGACGATCGGGCTCCGTGAGAGCCGCAAGGTCGACGCGCCCGAGTTGACCGATGAACAGCAGGGCCGGAACGCCGACCTGCGGAAGGCGCGGAAGCTGGCGCAGACCCCTTGGACTATTTCGGCTCGACCGTTGTTTTTGAAGAACCTTCAGGCGCCGACTGCATGCCTGGGGGAGTTTCGCCCTGCGGACTTTCTGCAGGGGCACCACCGGACTTGGTGTCAACAGGGCCTGTTGAACCCTGCGGTTGGAGATGACCCTTGGTTTCCGGCGTGGCGGTCCTGCCAGTGTTATATTTGGACTTATCCGGTTGTTTTGATTCTGAAATTGTCTGAGCAGCAGCGGCTCCAACCAAATATGCAGCACAGGCAGCAATAACCGGCACGCGGTACATGGCAGTTCTCCGACAGCGGCCCTGGAGGCCTCGAACTCGTCCATTCCGGTAATGCGCGGGCCGGGAAGGGGTTCCTCGGATCGCCGGCATCGCGAAACCAGGCGAAAGGGAACACGCTCGAAGAGAAGCACATGGGGCGACGTTCACGCCGCACCTGGCAGTCCTAACTCTGGCCCGATTCACAAAGGCCAGAGGGGGAATATCCTGAAGAACGGGGACTCCAACCACATGGTAGAGAGAATGATGGAGCGGCTGTGGATTTGAAAATCCGGAAGCTTTCATGTAGCCAAGGCCCGCATCTCCGGTTAGTTTTTGGAACCCTTTTAGGTCGTAGATGCTTTCTACGCCGTGCGCGATGAGGCGTGTATGATGTTGCCGTACCTCTGGCCCTTGGACGTAAACCCGGCCGTTTTGAGCGAGGCGCTCGACATCGTGATGCGCTACCTGACATTCTCGGGGCACGCGGTCAGGCGTGCAGAGCTGCGGCAGGACGCGGCACACGCCATGATCGTTGCCTGGCGTTCGGGAGTTCGGCACAAAATACAATTGTCCAATCGCGGCATAGCAGCGGTAGAGAAGGTTATCTCGGGAGAGGAATTGCTTCCGTCCTAAAGTCTGAATTCAACGACGTTGAATCAGAGGATTGCCGCCCCGGTTTTGCAAGACGCAGGCAGATTTCAACCGAACTGATGGAGCGCCGATGATCCGCCTCGCCGTCATTTTATCGCTTCTCTCCGTTCTCGGGATGACCGCTGTCGCATCGGCGCAAAACGCCGCGCAGAAACACCATTCCGACTGCGCACGCGACGTGGCTCGGTATTGCCGGTCCAAGATGAATGACGGTGATATGGTTGTGCTCGCCTGCCTGAAGGAACATCGCGCCAGGCTCAGCAAGAGGTGCGCCCGGACCTTGGTCGAGCACGGCCAGTGAGCCGCGGCCAGCGCGGCTTGCCGAACTGTAATCCCTCGCGGGGGAACCTCCGCGCAGGGTGCACGATTGATTTCCGTGTTATGAACGCCGTCGCGTGACATTCCAGACATTGCGTTAAACAGCGGACGGACCAATGCTCGACAGGCTGCGCCATTTCATCGCCGACGTTGTATCATCCGAAACGCCTGAAAGCCGGTCATTCGATGAAACGGGATGCAAGCTCGCGGCGACTGCGCTGTTCGTCCATATTATCTCGCTCGACGGTGCGCCTTCCGACGTCGAAGTCCGCAAGCTGCACGAACTGATCGAAACCCGTTTTGATCTGGATCCCGGCACCGCCGACAAGCTGATCGAAGCGGCGACTCTGGTAGAGGGCGAGGCGGTCGACCTCTACCATTTCACCAGCGTGATCATGCGCGCGCTGAATGACGAGGACCGTTTACGCATCGTCGAAATGATGTGGGAGCTGGTCTACGCGGACGGTCACGTCAGCGAATTCGAGGAGAACGTGGTGTGGCGCGCCGCCGATCTCCTGGCGGTTTCCTCGCGCGACCGCATCGAACTCAAGCATCGCGTCGGCAAGCGGTCGGCGGCGGCGGGTTCGCCAGATTGAGGTGTCGGGTGGGGTGAAGCGCCGGGCAGGCGTTCGGCTGACTTGGGTTTCCGGTTGCAATGTAAAGCAGAATATTCGCGCTGTACCTCGCGCCGGTGTGTTGAAGACCGCGACGCTCCATGCTGAAACGGTCCGCCCTCAGGCCGTGTTTATGTCATTTTGTGTTTATGTCATTTCAAGAGCGTGGATCGTGATCAACCCGGTGACATTGATAACAGGCGCGTCCTCGGGAATCGGCGCCGAGTTCGCGCGGGTATTTTCCGCCCATGGGCACAGGGTGGCTCTGGTCGCCCGACGCGCCGACTGCCTCAATGCGCTCGCGGCTGAGATCGCCGAATCGGGCCGTATGCCTCCGATCGTGATCCCCTGCGATCTCGGCGAGGCGGATGCGGCCGAGCGGGTTGCCGCGGCGCTCACCGCCGAAAGTGTCGAGGTCAAGTACCTGGTGAACAATGCCGGATATGGATTGTTCGGCCGGGCTGCCGAACTGGATCGTGCCGATCAGCTTGCGATGATCGACCTCAACATCCGGGCGCTGACGGATATGACGTTGCGTTTCGCCCCCAGCCTGATCCGCCTGCGCGGCGGCATTCTCAACGTCGGGTCGATCGGCGGCTTTTTGCCGGGCCCCGGTATGGCGGTCTATTACGCAACAAAAGCCTATGTCCTGTCGTTCAGTGAGGCGCTGCGCGGCGAACTGGGCCCGCTCGGGGTCCGGGTCACCGTGATCTGTCCGGGTCCGGTGCCGTCCGGATTTCAGGCGCGGGCGGGGCTCAAGCCGGGCTTTGATTCCGCGATTCTCAACGTGTCCGCAAAGGACGTCGCCACGGACGGCTACCGGGCGCTGATGGCCAACAAGAGGGCCGTGCTGCCCGGTCTTGGCATCAAGATCGTGCCGTTCCTGCTTCGGCTGTTTCCGCGTGACTTCATCCTGTGGGGGGTTGCCGGCTTCCAGATGCGGAAACGGCCGTGACGTCCTGCCGCGCAGCAGCAGCGGTTTTCGGAAGGGAATCATTGGTGGAGCCAGGCGGGATCGAACCGCCGACCTCGTCATTGCGAACGACGCGCTCTCCCAGCTGAGCTATGGCCCCGTCCACGGCCGGCGAACGATGCGGCGACCGTAAAACGCCGCCATTTACAGTCCTCGCCAACGGCAAGTCAAGAACGGCTGGTATCCGCATTTAGAGCGTTTTCGCGCGACGTGGCTACCGGTTCGCGTCAAGAAAATGCGTCGAATCAAAATCATAGGGCCCCGCTTCTGATTTCGTCAGAAGCGGAAAGGCTCCAGGCTTCATTGTCCCGGACGTCCCTTGTTTGGCGGGAACCGAAACGGTATTTTGGCGGCCTCGTCTTGTCCGGATGCGAAGGCTCGCCGCCTGGCTTCGTCGCCCGAGGCGAATTTCGAATTCCGGGGAGACGAGAGACCGATGCTCCCGATATTGTTCGGTTCATAAGTGCTCTTGACGGAGCTTTGGCCAAAGGTGAAGAGAACGGTTGAACCGCTACACTGGTGGTCCATTCGCGTCCGGGACGCGCGGCTAGGTGGGGTCGCGAATGTCAAATTCACTCCACCGGTCGAATCCACGACCAAACCCGCGAGCTAATTTCCCATGCGAGCCATACTGGATATCGTCCTCATCATCCTCGACCTCTATGTCTGGCTGCTGATTGCCTCGGCGATCCTGTCATGGCTGATTGCCTTCAATGTGGTGAACACCCGCAATCAGTTCGTGGCCGCGGTGGCCGAGTTTCTGGAGCGGATCACCGAACCCCTGCTGGCGCCGATCCGCCGGATGCTGCCCAATCTCGGCGGGCTCGACATCTCCCCGATCATCCTGATCCTGATTATCCTCTTCATGCAGCGGGTCATCACCTATTACATCTATCCCGCCGTGTTCTGACCGGCGGTTTGATGGAGCCGTGGCGGTATTCTCCGGAGGGTCTCAGCATCGCGCTCCGGGTGACGCCGCGCGGCGGTCGCGACGGGATCGATGGTATCGAGACGCTGGCTGATGGACGCCCGGTGGTGAAGCTTCGCGTGCGCGCCGTCGCCGAGGGCGGCGAAGCCAATCGTGCCGTCGTGGCGGTACTGGCGAAGGCGCTGGGGGTGCGCAAAACAGATGTCCGGATATGCGCGGGAGCGACCTCGCGGCTGAAGCAGGTCGCGGTGGGCGGGGATCCCGTCAGGCTCGGCCATGCCCTTCGCGCCTTGACCGCGGCTCAACCAGACTAGTGGTCCAATTCTAACATCTGCATCCCGTTGCCGCAGGGAGTTCCTGCAAATGTTAGAATCAAAGGACCACTAGCAACTATCAGGTTTCTAGTGGAGTTTTGAATGTGACATTCGCCTGACAAGTTCGCTGCAAAGCGGGTGGCGAATGTCAAATTCACTCCACTAGAGCGTTTTCGAGCGGGGTGGGATCCGGTTCGCGTGAGGAAAACGCGTCAAATCAAGAATCCAGGGTCTTTCACCGTATCCATGACACGGTGAAAGCAAGCCGGGGGATCAGCATGACGGCCAAAATCATCGATGGAAAAGTCATCGCGGCGGACTTGCGAGCGCGGGTGGCCGATGAGGTGGCGCGGGTGAAGCGCGATCACGGGCTGACGCCCGGCCTCGCCGTGGTACTGGTCGGCAACGATCCCGCGAGCGAAGTCTATGTCCGCAACAAGCACAAACAGACCCAGGCCGCCGGCATGGCTTCGTTCGAACACGTCCTGCCGGCCGATGTGGCGCAGGCGGACCTGTTGGCGCTGGTGGCGAAACTGAACGCCGATCCCGCCGTGCATGGCATTCTGGTCCAATTGCCGCTGCCGAAGGGGTTCGATACCGAAACCATCATCGCTTCCATCGATCCGGCGAAGGACGTCGACGGCCTGCATCCGCACAACGCCGGCCGCCTTGCCGGCGGCTTGCCCGCACTGTCACCATGCACGCCGCTCGGCTGCATCATCCTGACCAAAAGCGTGCACGCCTCGCTCGAAGGCATGGACGCCATCGTGATCGGCCGCTCCAATCTGGTGGGACGGCCGCTCGTGCAGTTGCTGCTCAACGAAAACGCGACGGTGACCATCGCGCATTCGCGCTCGCGCAATCTGCCTGAACTCTGTCGCCGCGCCGATCTGGTCTATGCGGCGGTTGGCAAGGCCGAGATGGTGCGCGGCGGCTGGCTCAAGCCGGGCGCGACCGTGATCGATGTCGGCATCACGCGCCTGCCTGCGGCTGAGGGAAAGACCCGCCTGGTCGGCGACGTCGCGTTCGACGAGGCCATGAAGGTCGCCGGGGCGGTGACGCCGGTGCCCGGCGGCGTCGGCCAGATGACGGTGGCGTGTCTTCTCGTCAATACGCTACGCGCCGCCTGCGCGATCGAGGGATTGCCCACGCCGGGGGTATGAGCCGGTTTCGATAAAAGCCGAACCAAGCAAGAGGCGTGCCCCGGATGCTGCGCATCGTGCCGCTCTTGCGGCGTGGTGCGCTGCTGATCCGGAGGCGCAAAAAGGGGGGGAGGGGACGATCTTCGTGACGGTCCCGGCTCTGCCGCGCAGCGTGAAGACGCTGCACCGCGTGCGGGACAAGAGCGGCGATTATTTCACCTGCGCTCGCGCGATGGCTTCCAGGATCAGCCTGTGCGCGTCCTCCGCGCCGCCCCAGCGCAACACCTTGACCCATTTGCCGGGCTCCAGATCCTTGTAGTGCTCGAAGAAGTGCTGGATCTGCTGCAGCGTGATGTCCGGCAGGTCGCTGTAATTCTTTATCTTGTCATAGCGCTGGGTCAGTTTCGAGGTGGGGACCGCGATGATCTTTTCGTCGCCGCCGGCCTCGTCCTCCATCAACAGCACGCCGACCGGCCGCACGCTGATCACGGCGCCGGGCACGATGCCGCGCGTGTTGGCGACCAGGACATCGCAGGGATCGCCGTCCTGCGACAGCGTGTGCGGGATGAAGCCGTAATTTCCGGGATAGCGCATCGCCGTGTAGAGAAACCGGTCGACCACCAGCGTGCCGGCGTTCTTGTCCATCTCGTACTTGATCGGCTCGCCGCCAACCGGCACTTCGATGATGACATTCACCTCGTGTGGCGGATTTGATCCGGTCGAGATCGCGTCGATACGCATGGGCCGCCTCGCGGTGGGTCTGGGAGGTGAATCTGGCAACTATGGCCGGGCAGCGGGCCGGCTTCAATGGCGCCATGGGCGCTGAAAACTTGAGGTCATCCAGGGACGCTGAAAGCGCGAAGCCCGAATCCAAACTGGCCGATTGTCTTTAGAGCATGATCCCGAAAAGTGGAAACCGGTTTTTGGAAAAGATCATGCTTAAATAAAAGATAAGCGACGCGTCTGATTCGACGCAGTTGAAACGGGCTCTCACATTTCCCGGATTCCGGGAGCGCCGGTTTTGCGGCGTCGGAATGACGATGGAGCGACCGTCACATCCACTCGACTAGCCGCTCCAGGCGAACGCCACCTTGTCGAGCGACTTCGGCCCGAACCTCTCGGAGGAGCGAGCGACCATGCGGCCGCCGAGCGCGCGGTAGAACTCCGTCGCCGGCTCGTTGTCGGACAGCGCCCAGGTCACCATGCTTTTCAACCCGCTCTGTAGCAGGTCGCGCCGGGCCGCGGTGAACAGCCGCCGGCCGAACCCCAGGCCCTGGAATTCGGGACGCAGGTAAAGCTCGTAGATCTCGCCATCATATTGCAGGCTGCGGGCGCGGTTGTGGCCGTAGTTGGCATAGCCGGCGACCTTGTCGCCGAACACCAGCACGCTGACGCGGCTGCCCTTGCGGATCGCGCTGTCCCACCAGAGCGGGCCGCGCCGGTTGATCAGCTTTTCCAGTTCCGCGCCGGGAATGATGCCCTGATAAGCCGAACGCCAGGATTCGTCATGAGTCGCGGCGACCGCGGATGCATCCGCGACCTTGGCCGGCCGGAGTTCGATCAGGGTCGTGCTCATACCCCGATCAAAGCAAGTCCGCGCGCGCTCTTCAAGCTCCATCGTTAATTAAAGGTTAAAATGTTGGGCTCACCGTCACTGGTGCGGCGTTTTGTATCGAAAAGGAACAACCGCATAGGCTTCGCGTCAGCGCTTTGGCAATCGCATGGCCTCGATCGCCTCCCGCGCTGCCCGCGCGCCGCTGTCGCGCGCGCCGTGCGCAGTGGAGAAGAAGTTCGGCGAGGTGGCCTCGCCCGCGAAGAACAGCCGGTTATCCACCGGCGCGGCGAGCACCGCACGATCAGCGGCATGGCCCGGCAGCGCGTGGGAATAGGCTCCGGATGCAAAGGGGTCGCGGGCCCAGCGCGATTCCGCGAGCGGTTTCAGTTTCCTTCGAAAATCCGAGCCGAGCAGCGCCACGATCTCCTCGATCGCTTGCGCCGCGAGTGCGCCATCGCCGGCGTCCTCGAGTTCGCGCGCGAAGCTGCCGCCGAAAAACCCTTCGATGCAGGGCTGGCCGAACGGGCGCAGATGATAGGCGCCTGTTTTGGTCTGCATGGTTGCGCCGCGCAGGTTGCCATCTTTCGGAAGCATGCTTTCCGGGTCGTCCAGCGCGAGCATCACCTTGTCGTCGACGCCGAGCGGCAGGCCGGCGGCAGCGTTCACTTTCGCGGGCAGTTCGGGGTGGAAGCGGATCGATTCGTTCGCGATCAGGCTGGTCGGCACTGTGACAATCGTTTTGGCCGCCGTCAGCGCGCCTTTCGAGGTTTCAATGCGCAGTTGCAAGCCGGAATGATCGATGCGCCACACCCGCGTGTTCAGCGCGACCGGAAAAGGCCGGCCATAGGCCGCGATCAGCGCGCCATAGCCGCGCCGCACCCGCCAGTTGATTCCGGTGTCCTCATAGGCGGCCGTGTCGTGGACCGAGACGGAATCGAGTTCGCAGCCGTTTACATAGCCGGAAATCGCATCGATCATCGGATTCCAGCGGTTGCCCGGCGCGAGATACAGGCTGGCGGCGCTGTCGGTGTCGCCTTTCGCGGCTTCCTTCGTCCGCTCGTCAAATGCATCGAGCGCGGCAAAGAAATCCTGGCGCTCGGTCGCCGGGAATCCGGCGTCAAAGCTCTGCTCGCGCCATGGCGGCGGGGTTTTGTCGATGTCGAAACCGAGGCGGTCCGCGATTGCAATAAAAGAATTCTTGTCGGCCGAATGCATCCAGCCGCAGCCGAGATCGAAGACGATGCCGGGGGCGGGGACGATGGTGTGGGCGCGCCCGCCGACGCGGTCGCGGGCTTCCAGCACGATGATGGAGAGGCCGGAATTCTTGAGCGCGTCGGCTGCGCCGAGTCCGGCGGCGCCGGCGCCGATGATGGCGACATCGACAATGGAGGGGAGAGTTTGCGGCATCGCGGCACGCTGGTCACTGTTTCGGCAGTTTCGCCTTGAGAGCATAGAGCGCATCCAGCGCCTCGCGCGGCGACATCTCGTCGGGATGCAGCGCTTTCAACGCCTCGACCAGTTGCGCGGTTTCTCCGGATGGCGCGGATTCCTCGGTGGCGCGCGACGGCACCGCGAACAGCGGCAGGTCGTCGACCAGCGCGCGCACGGTCGATCCGCGATCCTGAGCCTCCAGTTTGGCCAGCACCGATTTAGCGCGTGCGATCACGGATGGCGGCAGGCCGGCGAGCTTCGCCACCTGAATGCCATAGGAGCGGTCGGCGGCGCCCGGCAGCACCTCGTGCAGGAACACCACCTCGCCGTGCCATTCCTTCACCCGCACGGTGGCGTTGAACAGCCTTGGCAGCTTTGCCGACAGCGCGGTGAGTTCGTGATAGTGCGTTGCGAACAGCGAACGGCAGCGGTTGGTTTCGTGCAGGTGCTCGATCGCCGCCCACGCGATCGACAGGCCGTCGAAGGTCGCGGTGCCGCGTCCGATCTCGTCGAGGATCACCAGCGAGCGCTCCGATGCCTGATTGAGGATGACGGCGGTTTCCACCATCTCCACCATGAAGGTCGAGCGTCCGCGCGCCAGATCGTCAGCCGCGCCCACCCGCGAGAACAACCGGTCGATCATCCCGATGCGCGCGCGGCTCGCCGGCACGAAGCTGCCGATCTGCGCCATCAGCGCGATCAGCGCGTTCTGGCGCAGGAATGTCGATTTGCCTGCCATGTTCGGGCCGGTGAGCAGCCAGATTTGGCCGGAGGCTTGGCCCGGGCCCGGCGACAGGTCGCAGGCATTGGCGATGAAGGGCTGGCCGGCGCGCTTGAGCGCCTGCTCGACCACCGGATGACGGCCGCCCTCGACGGCGAAGCCGAGCGAGGCATCGACCTCGGGCCGGGTATAATTCTCGTCGGCCGCGAGCCTGGCGAGCGAGGCCGCGACATCCAGTTGTGCGAAGGCATGCGCGGCGTTGCGCAGGTCGTCTCCGGCCTCGACCACCATCGCGGCCAGCCGGTCGAAAATCTCCAGTTCGAGGCCCAGCGCCCGGTCGCCGGCATTGGCGATCCTGGCTTCGATCTCGCCGAGTTCCGATGTGGTGAAGCGCACCTGCCCGGCCAGCGTCTGGCGATGGATGAAAGCGGCGTTGAGCGGCGCGCTCATCAGCCTGTCGCCATGCTGCGCGGTCACTTCGACGAAATAGCCGAGCACGTTGTTGTGGCGGATCTTGAGCGTCTTGACGCCGGTCTCCTCGGCGTAGCGCGCCTGCATCGCCGCTACCACGAGGCGGGAATCGTCGCGCAGTTTTCGCGCCTCGTCGAGCGCGCCCTCGTAGCCCTCGCAGACGAAACCGCCGTCGCGCTTCGTCAGCGGCAGGTCGTCTGCAAGCGCCCGGCCGAGTTCACGCGCGAGATCGCGGGAGGGGCGCTGCAACGCAGCCATCGCCGCGGCGATGTCTTTCGGCGGATCGGACAGCGCCGATAGCCGCGCCAAAGCCTGATCGGCGGCAACGACGCCGTCGCGCAGGCCTGCGAGGTCGCGCGGACCGCCGCGGCCGACCGAGAGCCGCGCCAGCGCCCGCGACATATCGGGCGCCGCGCGCAATACGGCGCGGATGTCGTCGCATGCCGCGTTGTCGGACACGAATGCGGCGACGGCGTCACACCGCCGCGTGATGGCGGCGCTGTCCGTCAGCGGCGCCGCCAGCCGCTGCGCCAGAAGCCGCGACCCCGCCGCCGTCACCGTGCGGTCGATGGCATCGAGCAGCGAGCCGCGCCGTTCGCCCGCGAGCGTGCGTGTCAGTTCGAGGTTGGCGCGGGTGGCGGGATCGATCGCCATCGTGCCGTCCGAGGCTTCCCGTGACGGCGGCGACAGCGGCGGCCGCTTGCCGATCTGGGTGCGGTCGACATAGGTGACGGCGGCGGCCGCCGCTGTCGCTTCCAGCCGCGACATGGCGCTGAGACCGTCCATGGTGGCGACCGCGAAATAATCGCACAGCCGCCGCTCGGCGGTCGCGCTGTCGAACACGTCGCGGGTCAGCGGCGTCACCGACGGCAACTCCCGCAGCAGCGCCGCCATGTCCGGATCGCCATGGAGCGCATCGGACACGATCACCTCAGTGGGATTGATGCGTGCGAGCGTGGCGGCGAGTTCGCCGGCGCCGCATTCGGTGACCATGAACTCGGCCGTGGAGATGTCGATCCACGCCAGCGCGATGCGGTCGCTCCCCGAGGATGAGCGGGCGCGCGTCAGCGCCAGCAGGTAGTTGTTGGCCTTGGCGTCGAGCAGCGTGTCTTCGGTCAACGTCCCCGGGGTGACGAGGCGGGCCACATCGCGGCGAACCACGCTCTTGTTGCCGCGCTTGCGCGCCGCCGCGGGGTCCTCGGTCTGCTCGCATACCGCGACGCGATGGCCGAGCGCGATCAGCCGGTGCAGGTAATCGTCTGAGCGCTCGACCGGAACGCCGCACATCGGGATATCAGCGCCCTGATGCCTGCCGCGCTTGGTCAACGTGATGCCCAGCGCGCGGGAGGCGATTTCGGCATCCTCGAAGAACAGTTCGTAGAAATCGCCCATCCGGTAGAACAGCAGGAGGCCGGGATTGGCCGCCTTGATTTCAAGGTACTGCTCCATCATCGGCGTGACCCGCGCCGCCTCGGCGGGGGCGGCGGGGCTCGGCGATGTCGGAATGGCGCGCTGGATCGTCATGGCGGCGAAACTACAAAGTTTCGGCGCCGCTTCCTATGCCATTGCGGCGGTCCTGCCCGTTTTCCACGTGATCGGTTCGCGGTTTGGCGAGGGTTTCCTGCTGTTCGCTCTATTCCATCACCGCGGCATGATCGGCCGTCGGTGCGCGCATCGCCGCCCTGGTCGGTTTCAGGATCAGCGCCAGCGGGATCGCGCAGACCGTCACCAGCGCGACCAGCTCGAAGTCCTGCGAGAACGCGATGATCTGCGCCTGAGCGCTGACGATCACGTCCATCATCGCACGGCCCGCATCCGTGTGCAGGTTGATGGTGCTGGTCACGTCCGGCATCTGCAGTGCGTCGTTGAACGGGGTGATATGCTCGGCCAGCACCGCGTGGACGCGGGTGGTGCCGCTCGTCAGTCGGGCGATGACGATGGAAATGCCGATCGAGCTTGCGACGTTGCGCACCAGCGTCAGCATCGAGGTGCCGTCGGTGCGCAGATGATCAGGCAGCGTCATGAAGGCCGCGGTCGTCATCGGCACGAAGACAAGGCCAATACCGTAACCCTGGACGATACTGTTGATGGCAATGGCCTGCACGGAAATATCGGCGGTCCAGGCGGTCATGTCGTAGAGCGTGATCGCGATCAGCGAAAGGCCGATGGCGATCAGGGTCCGCGCCTCGAAATATGTCATGAGACGGCTGACCATCATCATGGCCACGAACGTTCCGCCGCCGCGCGTCGCGAGCAGGAGCCCGGCGGTCAGGATCGGATAGCCGTAGGCGTTCTGGAACAGCGGCGAGGCCAGCGCCATGGTCGAGAACAGCACCACGCCGATCACCGCCATGAAGATGAGCGCGGTCGCGAAATTGCGGTCCTTGAAGATCGCGAACTGGACGAACGGACGCTTGGTCGTCAGCGAGTGCGCGAAGAAATAGTAGAAGCCGGCGGCCGAGACGATGAACTCGATGATGATCTCCCGGGACTCCAGCCAGTCGAGCTGCTCGCCGCGATCGAGCGCAAGCTGCAGCGCACCGATGCCGACGGCGAGCGCGGCGAAGCCGAACCAGTCGAATTGCAGCCTGGTGTCGAGCCGGGTCTCCTCCATGAAAATGATCAGGCCGACGACCGTGATCACGCCGAACGGCAGGTTGACGAAGAACACCCAGTGCCAGCTATAGGTCTCGGTCAGCCACGCGCCGAGTGAAGGGCCCATGATCGGCCCTAGCATGACGCCCATGCCCCAGATCGCCATGGCCTTGGCGCGCTCATGCAGCGCGTATGCGTCGAGCATTACCGCCTGCGACAGCGGTACGAGCGCTGCGCCGAACATGCCTTGCAGCAAACGGAACAGCACCATCTGGGTGATATCCTGCGCCAGTCCGCACAAGACGGATGCGAAGGTGAAGCCGGCCGCACAGAGGATGAAGATACGTTTGCGGCCGAAGCGGTTGGCGATCCAGCCGACCGGCGCGGTCATGATGGCCGCCGCCACGATGTAGGACGTCAGCACCCAGTTGATCTGGTCCTGCGAGGCCGACAGCGACCCCTGCATGTAGGGCAAGGCGACGTTAGCGATCGTGGCGTCGAGCGCCTGCATGATGGTCGCGGTCATGGCGCAGATCGTCACCATGTTCCGGCGAAGCCCCGGACCGGTGACGGGCTGTGCTGTGGCCGTTGGCATCGCTTTATTCCTGCTTCGTGCGGGACAGGCCGAACAGGCCTGCGAGCGTGCGGCGGTGATGGGTGTCGATCGAGACGTCGACGCTCATGCCGGATTTCAGTTTGGCCACGGCCGGATCGCTCCTGTCGAAATAGATCCGCACGGGAATGCGCTGCACGACCTTCACGAAGTTGCCGGTGGCGTTCTGGGGCGGCAGGATCGCGAATGTCGCGCCGGTGCCGGGGCTGAGCGCCCCGACCGTGCCCTTGAAGACATGATCGGGGAAGGAATCGACGGAGAGATCGACGGGTTGTCCGACGGCCACATAGGTGAAGTCGGATTCCTTGGGATTGGCATCGACCCACGGGTGATCGAGATCGACGATGCTGAACACAGGTGTTCCGGCGGCGACGAAGCGGCCGAGCTGGATGTTGTCGACCTGCGTCGCGATGCCGTCGATCGGCGCGCGAAGCTCCGTATTCGCAAGGTTGCGCTGCGCGTCGGCCAAAGCGGCCTTGGCCTGCGCATAGGCCGGGAATTTCTCCAGCGGCAGATCCGGATCGCCGAGCAGCTTGTTGCGCGCGGTGGCGATCTGCTGCAGCAGAATTTGGTCCACGCCCTCCGCCTGCACCAGCGCGCTGACGGCATTGTCGAAATCAAGCCGTGATCCGGAATTGCTTTTCACCAGCGTTGTCTTGCGATCGACGTCGCGTTGCTTGACGTCGATGCTCTGCTGGGCAAGCGTCTGGGACGTCGCATAATTGGCGAGGTTTGATTTCAGCGTGTTGTACTCGACCGTCGCGTCGTTCAGCTTTGCTTGCGCCTGCTGCACAGCCAGGCGGAACGGCACGGGATCGATCTCGAACAAGGGATCGCCCTGTTTGACGTGCTGGCCTTCCTTGACCGTCACGCTGTCGATCTTGCCGGAGACCTCGGGCGTGATCAGGACCTTCTGCGCGCCCACATAGGCGTCGTCGGTGGTCACGTAGCGGCCGCCCGACAGATAGAACGTCAGCCCGGCGATCAGCGCGATCAGCGGCAATACGACCAGAAGCAGCGGCCGGCGGTAGCGGCGCAGCGAAGCCAGCAACTGCCGGCGCGGTTTTGCGTCTGGGGTCGCCGACGGCGTCGGCTTCGCGGGCGCGTCCTTCAGGTCTGGCGGAAATTTGAGGGCGGGCTCAGCCATAGTGCCGCTCTTTCATTTTCTCACTGTCGATGGGCGCGTTGCCCTGCAGCGCGTTACGAACGTTGTCTTTGACGGTTTGAAGTTGCTCGATCAGACGGTGCGCGTCGGAGAGGCTGATATCGGCGAGCGCAGCTCGCGTGATTTCGCCGCGCAATACGGCGAGCTGGGCCAGCAAAGGTCGCGCGGCCCCGGTCAGGTAAAGACGATTGATGCGCCGATCGGTTTCGTCGCCGCGACGCTCGATCAAACCGGCCTTGCAGAGTTTGTCGATCAACCGCATCAGCGTGATCGGCTGCATTTCCATCAGCTCGGCGACATCCGCCTGCTTTAGCCCCTCGGTGCGCTCCAGTTTGGCGAGCACAGCCCACTGCGCCCGGTTCAGGCCGTAGCGCGACGCCTGTTTGTCGGCAAAGAGCCGGAGCAGGCGCTGCACCTCGAACAGGGTAAACAGAAGGTCGCTTTCGATCGACCGGTCCGGCATTTCGGAAAACTCCTAACATTCGTTATAATAAGCAAGCATATGAAAAGCATTACCCACCGCGATCGAGAAGCTGGTCTGCAGCCAGCTCATGGCTGCCGGGTTCAACCCACGGAACCGTCCGCCGCCCGCACGGGATACCTCCCGCGACCTGGCCCTGATCGCATTGCACTGTTTCGGTTGTCGGCAAATGCCGGGACGGCGGTGCTGAAATAGGGGGCGAAGTCCGCTCAAACGGGTTAAGTAAGGGGCTGATGACAGCAACCAGACCGACATTCCCCGTGCCGGGGCACGATCACGACCGCTGCGCCTCGGAGGCGATCAGCCATGCGGAGAAGGTCTGCGCCCAGCGCGCGCAGAAATTCACGCCGATCCGCCGCCAGGTGCTGCAGGCATTGCTGTCGAGTCATCGGCCGCTCGGCGCCTATGAGGTGATCGAGGAGCTGGCGAAATCGATGGCACGCCCGGCGCCGATCACGGTCTATCGCGCGCTCGACTTTCTGATGGAGAACGGCCTCGTTCACCGCATCGAAAGCCGCAACGCGTTTCTGGCCTGCGGACACGACCACGATGCGAGCGCGATGGTGGCGTTTCTGATCTGCGAGCGTTGCGGTTCGGTCGGCGAAATTCCGGCAAGCCGCGTGGCGCAGAGCCTCAGCGACGCCGCCCGCTCCACCGGATTCACGCCGAAGCTGTCCGTGGTCGAAATCACCGGCACCTGCGCGCATTGCCAGAGCGCAGGCTAGGATCTTATCACCATTTCATGGAAACGGTGAAAGACTCTAGGGTCGAGACTCAATTGATCCACCAAGTCAGGGTAGCGGCCAAGAGGATTGTAGAGAGGAAGATATCGGCCCGCTTGTCATAGCGGGTGGCGATGCGTCGGAAATCCTTGAGGCGGCAGAACAT